>PDWI01003422.1_pt1 | contig 22396 bp, 21 predicted proteins | sample 1430891 | NCBI WGS metagenome assembly PDWI01 (sample SAMN01162508, study PRJNA174530) | Oral metagenome, whole genome shotgun sequencing project. | biome: Marine environment; feature: Marine mammal; material: Swab sample of the gingival sulcus; isolation source: swab sample of gingival sulcus... | reverse complement strand
TGAATTTTTTCCACTGTCCCCACCGGGATGCCGCGCACCATCACTTTGGTTTTTCCGGCGGTGATACCAGTTGCGCTTTTGAGAAAAAGCTGAATGGTTATCCCTGCATTTTTATAGCTGTTATAAAAAAGCGAGGCGCAGATAATGGCCGCAACAATGGGAACTATCCAGATGGGGGAGATGCTTTTGGTTTTCTTGATAACAGGATTCATGGCCTGGATACGCTTTGTTGAGATTTATCCCACATAAGGCGGGGGTCAAAGTTGTTGGCTGCAATCATCGTGATAACAACCACAAGGCAGAACCATCGGGCGCCGGGGGCGGCCACGGTGGAACTGACAAATCCAAAATTCACAGAAGATGAAAGCAGGGCAACAACAAAGATATCAAGCATCGACCAGCGACCGATAAATGATATAATGCGATAGAGTTTTGTTCTTTTTTGCAACGAAATTCCCACCTCTTTTCGTTTTCCGTAAAGAAGAAAGAACAGGCCGACCACCTTGAAAAAAGGCACAAGAACCGATGCAATAAGGATTATTGCGCCAACAAGATACGAGCCACTTTTGAAAAAATAGATGATGCCGTCAATGATGGTGGAGTTGTTGACATTTCCCAGCATCTGTACCGACATAACCGGAATGGCATTGGCCGGAAGCAGCAGAATGGCGGAGGTGGAAACAAGTGCCCAGCACCTCTGCCTGCTTTTGGGTTTGCGTAAATGGAGCGGTGCTTTGCATCTGGGGCATTTCTCTCCGCAATGTTTCAGGGGGAGGATTTTCCGGCAGCTATGGCAGGAGAGCAATTGCTGGCTTTTTGCTGTTCTTTCCTCTCCTGTTTTTATGAAGGAGAGGGAATTTTCCGGCTCTTTTGTTGTCCGGGGCTGTAATTCTTCAATTTTTTTCCAAAAGTATGTCTTGTCGGTAACTGTAGAGAGGAGGATGATAAGTATCGCCATCGCGATAAAGCAGAAAAAGCCGATATGGAAATGAATTTTGGCAATGGTTATCATCTTTATAATTGCCACCAGAATCCCCAGCAAATACACCTCTACCATTGCCCATTCTCCCAGATGCAGATAAATGCGGAAAAAAATTGCCGTCCATTTACTGCGGATACGAAAATGGAGAGCAGCGGCAACGGTAAAACCCAGGCAAAGGATGGTTAGGGGAAAAATTGCAGAGGAAAGGGCAACCATACAGGCAACAAAATAGAATTTACTGGTAAAAAGATGTAGAATGGAGTGCAGCAGATGCCCTGAATCGGAAAATCCGAAAACATCGAAAGAGAGCAGTGGCAGAAGCAGCGCCGGGAAAAAAAGGAAGATTCCCGCAATGGAGATCGCCATACTTTTTTCAACGGAATTGGCGGTATTTTTTTGCAGCAGGCATCCGCAGCGAGGGCAGTAGAGGGCGTAGCCCGGCTCTTCTCTTTCACATTTGACAAGGAGGTCGCAGTCTGGACAGGCAGAAAACATTGGATAGGATTGTCGATTTTTTTCAAGGTTCTTTTTGTCTTTTTGGCGCGGCATTTCAGGAAAAACGTATTGTACAGAAAAAGCGAGAAAATCGCCAATATATAAGGAGTGTTATGGAGAAGAAGTGCTGGCTGAAAATAACTGTTGATACCGATCCCCTGTTGGTGGAGTCGTTGAGTGATTTTTTTGTTGGGGTATTGAATGCCGGGGTGGAGACGGGGGCTTTGGGAGAGACGGGCTATGGAGTGGTGACTGCCTGGTATCCTGTTGAAAATCCTTCGCCAAAAGAGCAGGAGGAGGTGCTTGCCCGTCTAAATGAGCATATAGCGGCGCTTAAAGATGCCTTGGGAGTATCCGGGACATCCGGGGCAGAAGTTGCCTGGGAAATGGTCGCAGAGCAGGACTGGGGGGCAAGCTGGAAAAAATATTTTAAACCTTTTGAAGTCATTTCTGATCTGGTGATTGTGCCCGGTTGGGAAGAGTATTCGCCACAAGGAGAAGAGAAGGTGCTGGTGATGGATCCGGGTATGGCCTTTGGCACTGGTCATCACGATACCACCAGCTTTAGTCTGGAATTTCTGCGTAAAAGTCTGGCAGAAAAAACTGGTCAAAGTGTGCTTGATGTGGGCTGCGGCACCGGGATTCTTGGCATGGGGGCACTGCTCTTTGGCGCAGGACGGGTTATGGCCATTGATAATGACCCGGATGCGGTGGCTGCGGCTAAAGAAAATGCAGTAAAAAACGGTATGGCGGCGCAGATGGAGGTTGCCTCCACTCCACTGGCCGATATTACAGGCGAATATAATATTGTTGTTGCCAATATTATTCATGATGTGCTGCTTGCCCTGGCCGATGAACTGGCGGTGCGCCTTGCCCCCGGTGGCAGTCTGATTCTCTCTGGTGTACTGAAAGGAGCGCAAACAGAGAACCTTGGCAATTTTTTTACAAATAAGGGCTTTGTTATACAAGAGAGTCGGCAAGGTGAGGAATGGGCGGCACTCTGGCTAAAAAAAGGAGGAAAATGATGCGGCGTTTCTTTTTTGATCCGGCGGAAGAAAAAGACGGTGTGGTACCGCTGGGTGCAGAGGAGTCGCACCATCTGGCAAAGGTTTTGCGGCTTGTCACTGGAGATGAGGTGGAGCTTTTTGATGGCGCAGGCCGGGTATATAAGGCAACTATTGCCTCCGTAGGTCGGCAGACAAAGCTGATTCTTGGCGAGGTCTGTGTGGAAGAAAAGGCTGATGGCGCAGAGCTGGTACTGCTGCAAAGTGTGCTGAAAACCGAGAGAATGGATCTGGCAATCCAGAAGGCCACCGAGCTTGGAGTAACACGGCTATTGCCGATCCATACTTCCCGTTGTCAGGGGAAACTTTCCGCCGCAGTAAAAAGAGTTGAGCGTTGGCGGCGTATCTCCCTTGCCGCTTGCAAGCAGTGTATGCGCCCACATATAATGGAGATCATGGAGCCTGTGGTAATGGAAGAGGCCTTGGCTGCACTGCCATCTGATTTTATAAAAATCCTTTTCTGGGAAGAGGAGCAACAGCAAGGTCTACAGCAGTTTACCGGGAAAATCGCCGCTGCACCGGGGGTGGCAATTTGTCTGGGGCCGGAAGGGGGAATAACGGTAGAGGAAGCGGAAAATGCAAAACAGCTTGGCTGGCATACCGTCAGCCTTGGCCGCCGGGTGCTGCGCGCAGAGACAGCGACCATCACCACCGTTTCCCTGATACAGTTTTTTATGGGGAATCTGACCTGTATCAGGCAGGCGGGGAAATTTCAGGCATGATTTTTACCACAAGACGACATGTTATTTTTCCTGTAGCAGGAAAGCACTTGTAAAATCAGAAGTAAAGAACGATAATGGGTGGAGTTCCTTTATACCCTAACTCTTTCAGGGAGAAATAATGAAACTCAATTGTGATATGGGCGAGGGCTTTGGGCGTTATGGCTTTGGTGTTGATGGCATGATTATGCCGCATATCCACATGGCAAACATTGCCTGCGGTTTTCATGCTGGAGACCCAGCCATTATGCGGCAAACCGTAAGGATGGCGATGGAATATGGAGTGGAAGTGGGTGCTCACCCTGCTTATCCCGATCTTCAGGGATTTGGCCGCAGAAATATGGATATATCGCCTGATGATATTCGGCAGATTATTCTTTATCAGGCAGGAGCCTTGTCTGCTTTTTGTCGTGCCGAAGGCGGGCGGCTTGCCTATATAAAACCACACGGTGCGCTTTATAATACGATGATGGCGAAAGAGGATATCCTGCTTGCTGTTATCGAAGGTGTTGCTGAATATAACAGCGGTGGGGAGGCAGAGGTAAGGCTGATGATTCAGGCCACCGCCAACTGGCAGCATCAACAGGATATTGCTGCCCGGCGTGGAGTGAGGCTCTATCTTGAAGCCTTTGCAGATCGCTCCTACGAGGAAGATGGTTCTCTGCGTAGCCGAAAATATGTCGATGCCCTGCTTGATCGACCGGCAGTACTCGAACGGGTAAGGCTTCTCCTGCGGCATGGAATAATCAGGGCTGTTACCGGAAAGGAATTGCGTTTTCCGGTGGATAGCCTCTGTGTGCATGGAGATTCCGACGCTGGTGTTAGCCAGATTGCAACACTTCGCGCCCTTATTGAGAGTGATGGGGAGAAGAGAGGTGATTGAATTCTTGCCGTGTGGGGATACCGCTGTTTCTGTTCAGTTTGGTGAAAATATCGACCGCAGACTTTGCCTTGATGTGTTACGCCTCAAGATGTCACTGGAAAAAGCGGCAATTTCTGGTGTACTGGAGAGTGTTCCTTCCTATCGCTCGTTGCTGGTGCATTATGACCCTCTGCAAACCTGCCAACAGGAATTACGAGAAAAAATTACTGTCCTTGCCGAAAATCCGCAAGAGCTGTCTCTACGGCCCAGGCGTTGGAAAATTCCTCTCTGTTTCGATACAGAGTTCGCCTGGGATTTGCCCGAAGTGGCAGAAAAAGTGGGAAAAAACCAGTCCGAAGTCGTTGCCAGTTGTCTGCAAACAGAGCTTTTTATCTATATGATTGGATTTTCCTTTGGTCTGCTTTACCTTGGTGATTTTCCGCTGTTCAACACGTTATTACGCAGAGAAAACCCTCGCACAAGGCTGGAAAAGGGAGCCGTTGCCGTTGCTCAGGGAATGGCGGTGATCTATCCCTTTGTCTCTCCCGGCGGCTGGAATGTGATTGCCAATACTCCTGTGTCGCTGTTTGATATTGGGCTGTTGCCGCCGTCTCCATTTTCACCTGGAGATTATCTGTGTTTTCATGAAGTCGATCGTACAGAATATCGGCAGATTGCTCTGGCGGTAGAAAAGGGAGAGTACCAATTGTCTGGCGAAAGAGTGGAGGACGCATGAGCGAGCTTGTGGTTCTTGAACCCGGATTTTGTACCACGGTACAGGATCGCGGACGCACCGGTTATCAATCTCTGGCGGTTCCTGTCTGCGGAGCAAGAGATAGTGAAAGTCTGTGTCTTGCCAATACTCTTGTAGGGAATAAGGAGACTGCGGCGGCACTGGAGATTATCGTGTTTGGCCCTGTTTTTGAGGTGCGGGGAGGTGCTGTGCGCATCGCCGTTGCCGGAGCGGCTGGCTGGCTGGAGCTGGTTCAGCCGCAGCCCCGACGGATTCCCTTTGGTCGGAGTGTTACTCTTGAAGAAGGGACAGTCTTTCGGGTGGGAGATTTTTCCGGCAGCTTTGGCGTTGTTCTGGCAGTTGCCGGGAGTTTTGCGCTGTCTCCTGTACTCGGCAGCCTTTCCACCTGTCTTGGTGGCGGCTTTGGCGGTTTTCAGGGGCGGGCATTGCAGACTGGTGATGTTTTGCCGCTTGCCTTTTCCTCTCCTCCTGCTGATACCGGGGAAAGAATATGTTGCGCTGCACCGTCCCCGCAGGATGGTGTTATCCGGGTGGTTCCCGGTCCGCAGCAAGACTATTTTACTGCTGCCGCCATCAACACATTCTATAATGGTTCCTACCGGATCACTGCTGATTCCAACCGTATGGGGCTGCGCCTGGCGGGTGAGCCACTTGTTCATAATGAAAAGGGATTTAACCTTGTTTCTGATGGTATTGTTACCGGGGCAATTCAGGTCCCGGGCAATGGGCAGCCGATCATTCTTTTTAATGATCATCAGATAACTGGAGGATATCCGAAAATTGCCACTGTTATTGCTGCCGATTTACCAAAACTGGGGAGAATCTCCCCCGGGGAGGCAATACGTTTCAAGGCTGTAGGAGTTGAGGCGGCAGAGGCAATTCATCGCAGCTACAAAAAAAGAATAGAGAATATGGCGCAACAGTGCGCCTGCTTTACAAATGAAGAGGAGGCAAAGAGTATCGCTCTTGCTTCCTGTAATCTGGTGGAGGGTATTATTTAAGCACTGCAGGCAGAAGCCATGATTTTCTTCCACCATAAATCTCGTATAAGGAGAGTGCGTTATGAAAAGAAAAGAGTTTGTCGCAGGTCTTGTTGGTTCGGTCATGCTTTTTGGCAGCACAGCGTTTGCTGTAACCTGGGATATGCCAACGCCCTACCCGGATAAAACCTTTCATACCCAGAATATTGCCGAGTTTGCAAAAGATGTGGAAAAGCGGACGGACGGCAAACTGAAAATAAATATCCATTCTGCCGGCTCCCTGTTTAAACATGCGGAAATCAAGAATGCGGTGCGGGGTCGTCAGGTTCCGATTGGTGAATTTATTCTCTCTCGTCTCTCCAATGAAAACCCTGTTTTTGGCGCAGATTCCCAACCATTTCTCGCAACCAATTATGAACAGGCAGAAAAGTTATGGCAGGTACAGAAACCTCTTGTTAGCAAGATGCTTGATAAGGAAGGGCTTATGCCGCTTTTTTCTGTCCCCTGGCCGCCGCAAAATCTCTATACCAAGAAGCCTGTTAACAGTGTGGAAGATTTAAAAGGCCTGAAATTCCGGGCTTATAATGCCACCCAGGAGAAATTGGCAAAAGCCCTTGGTGCAGCTCCCACTTCTGTTGAGGTTCCCGATATTCCTCAGGCCTTTGCCACTGGCCGGGTGGAGGCAATGTTGACCTCCCCTTCAACCGGAGCAAACTCAAAATCATGGGATTTTATCAAGTATTACAATAATGTACAGGCATGGTTGCCAAAAAATATTGTAGTTGTCAATAAGCGGGTTTTCCGCAAGCTGGATAAAAAGACCCAGGATGCTCTTCTGGCGGCGGCCAAGGATGCTGAAAAGCGTGGCTGGGAGATGAGCCAGGCCGAAACTGCTGCAAAAACAAAAATTCTCAGGGAAAATGGTGTCGAGATGATGGAGCCAAGCCCCGAGCTTATGGCCGGGCTGAAAAAGGTTGGTGACATCATGATTAAAGACTGGCAGAAAGAGGCTGGAGCCGATGGTGTGGAGATGATCAGGCAGTATAGGGCTTCACTGGTAAAATAATGTCTTTGCAATAATTTTAACTTTTGACTTGTCATTCAAGGAAAGGAGAGAGCAGTGAGACGCGTTTGTAATGGACTCTATACCCTTGGCGGCTGGATTGCTGCATTTTGTATCGCTACTATCTGTCTGCTGGTTTTTATTCAGGTGCTTTGTAATCTTATTGATCGAATCGCTTCGCTGACAACCGGCAGTGCAATTGGTCTGACGATTCCATCATACGCCGATTTTACCGGGTTTCTTCTTGCTGCTGCCTCCTTTCTTGCCCTCGCCTATACCCTGCGGGCGGGCGGGCATATACGGGTATCACTGGTGACGGCACAAATCCCGCAGGAATACAAGCGTTTTGTTGAGTTCTGGTGCCTGGGGGTTGCCGCTGCAATCACTGCCTATTTTACCTGGTATTCCGCCTTGTTAATGCTTGAATCGCTGGAATATAATGATCTCTCTTCCGGGATGATTGCTGTGCCGCTATGGATTCCCCAGCTCTTTATGGTCATTGGCCTGGCGGTACTTTGTCTGGCTCTTTTTGATGATCTGCTGGCTGTTATTAGTGGTCGCCCCCTCTCCTTTGACGAGAAGAAAACTCTTGCCGATGAAGAAGCGGAAGCTGCACCGATAAAGATTGGATCAAAGGAGGTTTGCGATGTCTGAAATTTTGCTCTCCTTTTTTCTGTTGCTAGCCCTTTTCGCCTTGCTTGCCAGTGGTGTATGGGTTGCTTTTTCCCTTTTTGCTGTCGGGATGGCCGGAATGCTATTGTTTTCTGATGCTCCCCTTGGTGAGGTGATGGCAACCACTGTTTGGGGCGCAAGTAATGGGTGGGCACTGGCAGCACTGCCTCTTTTTATCTGGATGGGGGAAATTCTTTTTCGTTCCCGTCTTTCTGAGGATATGTTTTCCGGGCTTGCCCCCTGGCTGGCACATCTGCCTGGTCGGCTGCTTCATGTCAATATTCTTGGTTGTGGGCTTTTTGCGGCAGTCTCCGGGTCGTCGGCGGCCACGGCAGCGACCATTGGCAAGATGTCCATTCCTGAACTGAAAAAAAGAGGCTATCCAGAAAGGGTGATCCTTGGATCTCTTGCAGGATCAGCCACTCTTGGTCTGCTTATTCCCCCTTCAATTATTCTTATTGTTTATGGAGTTGCAACCGAGCAGTCCATTGCCCGTCTTTTTGTCGCTGGAGTACTCCCCGGTGCATTGTTAATGGCTCTTTTTGTCGGCTATGTGATACTCTGGGCATTGATAAACCATAAACAAATCCCGAGAGAGGAGGTAAATACCTCTTTTGCGGGGAAAATGAAAGGGATAAGTCATTTGCTTCCTGTAACACTCCTTATTTTGGGCGTTATTGGTTCCATATATAGCGGTATTGCGTCCCCTACCGATGCAGCAGCGGTGGGGGTGGTTCTTGCCCTGCTGCTCTCCTGGTTCACTGGCTCTTTAACAAGACAGAACTTTATTGACGCTCTGCTCGGCGCAACAAGAACGTCCTGCATGATTGCCTTTATTCTTGCCGGAGCCGCCTTTCTTACGGTGGCAATGGGCTTTACCGGTATTCCCAAAATGCTGGCGGCATGGATTGGCGGATTAGGACTGTCGCAGTATACCCTGCTTGTGGCCTTGAGCTTCTTCTTTATTATTATGGGGTGTTTTCTTGATGGCATTTCTGTGGTAGTACTCACAACTTCGGTTATTATGCCGATGGTGGAGCAGGCGGGGATTGATCCTCTCTGGTTTGGTATTTTTGTGGTTATTGTAGTGGAGATGGCACAAATCACCCCTCCGGTGGGCTTTAACCTGTTTGTTATTCAGGGGTTGACGGGAATTGATATTTTACGGATTGCGTTGGCGGCGCTTCCATTCTTCCTGTTATTGATGTTTGGGCTGGTTCTGATCTCTGTCTTTCCAGAAATCGTAACAGCATTGCCTGGCATGATGGCAGGGTAAATTTTCGTTATCTGCAAGACAGGAAGAAACTTACGATTTGTTCTCCATCGGTGGCAGTTTTATCTTCTGACCAGGAGGAACCTTTGTCTTCTCGCCAACTTCCTTGAGCCGGGTACAAAGTTTTTGCCACGGGGCTTCAAGCTCATTGCGGGGGGCACCTTTTATTGCGGCAGTGATTATTTGTGAAAAATAGGCTTCAAGCTCAACCTTTTCCTGCGTATTTTTTATTCCGATAGCCATTTCCATGCTGCTCCCTTCAAAAATATCGAAGTAGATTCTGGAAAATATCTCGCTGGTTTTCATGCCTTTCTTTTCATCGTATGCCTGTAGTGCCGCATTCCCCTGTGTTATAATAACATCCGTTACCCTGGAATAATTTTCTGATTCTTCAGAGGATGAACATCCCGCGTTTATCGCAAGAAGTATAACACACAATATGCCAAAAAGTATTCTGTAACGGGAAATTATTGTAGATATGGTCATGATATTTTCCTTTAGGAATGATATTGGTCTTTTCTGTTTATCCCGAAGGCTCTTCAATATATTGGGTGAAGGAGCCGCCAAAGAGTTTCCCCTGGGCAAACTCTATGCCGATTTCGACAAGGGTTTCCTGCTCTTCCCGTTTTTCAACACCTTCAGCTATAGTCCTTGCACCCATTGCCTGGGCAACAAGATGAACAGCCTTGATAATGGAAACTTCAACGGGATCCTTATGCAGATTTTGTACATACTCCCGATCAAGTTTGATGAAATCAACCGGAAGACTGCGTAAATATGCAAAAGAGGAGTAACCAGAGCCAAAATTGTCCAGTGCGGTCAAACATCCCAATGCTCTCAGTTTTTCCAGACATTTCTGTGTCTCTCTGAGGTTGGTTATTGCTGTGGTTTCAGTGATTTCAAGGACAAGTTTCCCTTCGGTAAAAACAGGGTGCTTCAGTAATTTTTTGATATTACCAAGTATCTCCTCATCGCCGATGGATTGAGCAGATAAATTAAAAGAGAGCAGCTTTCCTTCCAGCCAGGAGGAGTTGGTGTTGAGTAAGTCGGCAACCGAAGAGAGCATTTTTTTGTCAATTTCAACAGCAAGGCCATATCTTTCTGCAGCTTCGATCAGATAAACCATCGGAACAGTATCGTTTCCTGATTCGGTCTTCAGGCAGGCAAGGGTCTCATAGCCAATGGTATTGCCGTTTCCGGTATCGGCAATAGGGTGGAATCTGGGATAAAAGTGATCGTTGCGCAATGCCTCCTCAATAACCGATGAGTAGCCGGTTGCTTCCATCCTCTTTCTTGTTGCATTATCGACATGTTCAAAGAATTGAACACAATTTCTGCCAGTTTCCTTTGCCGCTCTCATTGCCAGATCTGCTCTGGCGACGAGTTCCTCAGGATGGAAGATGTCATCACTGAGCATCGCCACGCCAATCGAGCAGGAGATTTCCACCAGCTTGTTTTTATATCTGAACGGGTAATTTGTTAGTGATTTTCGATATTCCTCGGCAATCTTTGCCGCTTCGTGAATCTGTGTATCATAGACCAGTACAACAAATTCGTCCCCTCCCAATCGGGCAAGGATATCTGATTTTCTGCACCGTTCTGCAAGAATCCGGGCAATATCCTTGAGTAGCAGGTCTCCGGCCTCATGCCCCATCGAATCGTTAATATGCTTAAACCGGTCAAGATCAATGCTTATCAGTACAGGGCGGCTGTCACTTGCCTGCTGTTTACTGTCGATATAGGCATGATTGAGTTTCTCAAAAAACAGACGGCGGTTAAAAAGGCCGGTAAGAGCGTCTCTCTGGGCAAGAAAGGCGAGTCGATCAATAAGGCTTTTCCGCTCTGAAATATCGGAGATAAGAGCATTGAAATATCTCTTTTCAGCAATGGAAAATTCACTGAGCTTGAGAGAGAGATGGCGTATACTGCTTTTTCCAACAGGTATGGATGCTTCCAGTTCCTTGCCTTCACTTTGTTTCAGAACAGAGGGAAGAGAAGATTCAGTCAGGGTCTCTTTGGAGACAAAACGTTCCAGCGGCACAACATCAAGGATATTTTTACCAATAATAGCTTTTCGTTCTACATGAAGCAGTTTTTCACCTGCGCCATTTATTGAATCTATCTTTCCTGTAAAGTCGAAGGTTATGATCCCGTCACTGGCACTTTCCAGCACCGAATGCAGGCGCTGGTGTCTGGAACGCACCTGTTGCCGCATACCGTTGAAGGCATCAATCAGAAAACGTATCTCTACAGCCTTGTCCTTTTCAGGAAGAGGATATTTCTTTTTGCTATTTCTGCCCTCTGCACATAAGGCCTTGGCTACCAGTAGCAAGGGACGGCGAATAGACATCTCAAAAAGGGCATATGCAGCCATCAGGATAAAAAAGGTACTCAGGGCCAGGTAAAGAATGACCTTTTTCAATATTTGTGAGGCATTGAGTGCCTGATATGCCTGATCGACAATTCCGTCATAGAAACGCCTCTCAGTAAGGTGGAGCATTTTACGCAAAGCTTTAATCAGTTCCAGCGGTGGTGGAATATTACCCCGTTGCCAACTGACAAGATCCCTGTTCAATCTTTGTGACATAATGGAGATGGAGCTGGCAAGACCGGAAAAAATAGGGTTTTTGCAGAGAGTTTTATCTGTGGCAAGGAGATGTTCTGCCTTATTGAAGGAGGAGCAGGCCTGTTGCAGAGCGGCCATGGCTTGCGGATCATCTGTTTTATTAATGTTTTGCCGCAGTTCCGCTTCCAGCGTCTGGAGTTTTTCGTTGACTATCCGCAGGGTTCGGTGTGAATCGTAGTAGCTTTTTATTTGCTTGTTGCTGGCAGTAGCATTTTCCTTAACCAGATGGTATGCATATCCGCAGATGCCCAGAAGGGAAAGGGCAACGACAAACATGGTAACCACAAGTCGTGACCGTAGGCTTTGGGTCAATACCATCTGCTTTTATCCTCCAGGAAATCTGTTAAAGCTCTATGCCTGCCTGTTGCAAGAGCCAGAAAATCTTTTGACGGGAAAACAGCCAAAAGAAGAAAACCCATGAACTCTATTGCAAGTCAAGATCATAGGTTTGCACCATATAGAAACAACTAAATAATGTCAAATAATTTTAGAACCTGCTAATGTTTTGAAAAGCTAAACTTTTCAGTTTTTTCCCCAAACACAAGGAGACCTGACAAACAAGTTGTAATAAACTCAAATTATGCAGTATTTAAAGGAGATTAATAGCCGATATTTTTTTCAAATTCCTTGAGTCGGCGATATATGGAACGCAGCTCGGTGATGGTTGTCCAGTTCATGGTAAAGATGGAGAGAGAGGCCCGCACCCGGCTGAAGGCATTACTTACCTGCACCATGATGCCAAGGGCAATCAGACCGTTGAACAGGCTGGGGGCCATAATAAGATATGGCGTGATCATCATTATCCGCTCAAAGCTGTTGATCCAGGCATCAAAATAGGTGTAGTGGGTAAAGAGGCGGTAATAATTTCTTTTCAGTCCCAGAAAAAGGCTGACAATGCTCTCTTCACTGGCAAAGTGTTTCTTGTCGTCTTCGGCATAGACAAGCTCCTTGCGGTAGGCTGCCTCAACCTTCTGATTATTATATTCAAGAACTGGCAGTTGTATTCCCACCAGCCAGCTTATCGCAAGCCCGCCAACAGAGACGATGATCGCCACCCAGACAAGCCCTCCGGGAATATCCCTGATAATCGGCACATCAACGCTTGCGCTTAAACGCCATAGCAGCGGCAGAAAGGCGATCAGGGTAAGAACTGATTGTATAACCTGTAGCCCAAGCCCTTCAACGATACGGGCAAAGCGGTAAATATCTTCCTGAATCCGCTGGCTGGAACCCTCTATATCTTCCTTGGTCTTTCGCCAGTGGGCAGTATAGTCAAAGGTCATAGCCTCCCGCCAGTGAAAGGTATAGACCCTGGCAAAATAGCCAGAGAGTGTACCGATGATTACTAAAGGAACAGCAAGTTCTCCAAATTCCCACATCTTGGCCCAATATTCGGCCATACTGTGTTCACCAACGGTCTGAACGATATTGTAAAAGGCACCATACCACGTATTGAGTAAAACACTGAGATAGACCTGAACGCAGACAATGCCAATCAGCAGCAGTGCCCCGCCATAGGCCCATAAGCGCCATTTCCTATTATAAAAAAAAGATTTAAACATTTGTTTTTTCGGGCTGATAATCAATGTTTACTTCAAATTCCCGCAAGCGTTTATGGATGGAGCGCAACTCTGTTATCGTTGTCCAGTTGCTGATAAAAAGGGAAAACGCCCCCTGCACCTTGCCAAAGGCGTTGGAGACCTGTACTGCTATACCGAAAGAGACCAGCCCGCTCATCACACTTGGCCCCATAATAATAAAAGGGACAATAATCATAATCTGGCTGAAGGATATTCCCCATATATCAAAATACCCATAGTGAAGAAAGAGGCGAAAATAGTTTTTTTTGAGTTCAGCAAAAAGTTTCTGAATTGTTGGCTCACTGGCATAATTCTCCTTGTCGTCTTCAGCATAGACCAGTTCCTTGCGAAAGGCGGCTTCCACCTTCTGGTTATTATATTCAAGACCGGGCAGTTTTATTCCCACCAGCCAGCTTATCGCAAGCCCGCCAAGACTTACTCCAAGGGCAACCCAGACAAGAGAGCCGGCAACATCTGTCAGAAAGAAAAATTCCACATTATTGCTCAACCCCCAGAGAAGGGGCAAAAAGGCGAACAGTGTCATAATGGCACGCACAATCTGCAGGCCAAGGCTTTCAACAATCCTGGCGAAGCGGTAGGTATCTTCCTGCATCCGCTGGCTTGATCCTTCAATATCTTTCGGGGTGTTTCGCCATTTTTCCAGATAGGCAAAGGTTATCGCTTCCCGCCACTTAAAGGTATAGAACCTGCCGACAAGATTAACGATGGTGGCAATAGCGATATAGGGAGCGGTGATTTTGGCAAAAAGGAGCAGATTTTGCCAATATTCGCTGATTGTATGGTCGGCGGCATGTTGCAGCAGGTTATAAAAGGAACCATACCACTCATTAAACATCACCAACAGTTCAACCTGCACATACAGCCCCAGGATAAGCAGTGCGCCTACACCCCACGCCCAGCCAGCCCATTTTTTTTCTCTGAAAAATGCACCAAACATCAACTATTCCCATAAGGCTGCCAGCTCGGCGCAGCCTTTTCTGGCATAACGCATCATGGTGGCAAGGGTCTGGTCATCAAAAGAGCCACCTTCAGCGGTAGCTCCAAGCTCTATCCAGCGCAGACTATCCCCCTGTTGTGTCATAACAAAATTGGCATCGGCCTCGGCAGCAGAGTCTTCCCTGTAGTCAAGATCAAGCAGCACATCCCCGTTTACAATACCTGCGGAAACTGCGATAACCGGAGTAATGACAGGCAGTTGTGGCAGTCTGCCTTCCTCTGCCAGCTTTTGTAGTGCATCAGAGACAGCAATGGCGGCACCGGTGATGGAAGCGGTGCGGGTACCGCCATCGGCATTCAGCACATCGCAATCCACCCGCAGGGTTCGCTCGCCAATTGCCCTTAAATCCACCATCATGCGCAGGCTGCGGCCAATCAGCCGCTGGATTTCCATCGTTCGACCGGATTGTCCTCTGGTCTCCCTGCGGTAGCGGCTGTTGGTGGCACAGGGAAGAATGCCGTATTCTGCGGTGATCCAGCCCTGGCCGCTATCCTGCAAAAAGGGAGGAACCTTCTCCTCTATGGAGACTCCGCATAACACATGGGTATTTCCTGTTTTTATCAGTACCGATGCCGCCGCCTGGGGCTGAATTCCCCGCTCAATGGAAAATGGCCGCTGCTGGTCATTGGCTCGATTATAACTTCTCATATTGCTTTATTGTTATAGTTTCCTGTTATCAATCACCCGGCAAGCCTTTCCTTCATAACGTTCAAGGCTCCGTTCTTCAACCAGCTTTACATCAACACTTATGCCCAGCTCCGCCGCCAACTGCCGGCGAATATTATCCACCAGCGTTCGCTGCTTGCGCATCGCATCAAAAAAGAGAGCTTCGTTGACCTCAACCTTTACCGTCAGTTTATCCTGATTATTATGGCGGTCAACAATAAGCTGGTAATGCGGCTCGGTGCCTTCAATATCAAACAGTACCGACTCAATTTGCAGGGGAAAGACATTGACGCCGCGGATAATCAGCATATCATCAGAGCGCCCCACCAGCCGGGTAAGGCGATGAAAGGTACGGCCGCATGGGCAGGGCTCGGTGTTGAGTCTGGTCAAATCCCGGGTGCGGTAGCGAATCATCGGAAAGGCTTCCTTGGTAAGCGTGGTTATAACAATCTCTCCCACTTCCCCCGGCGCAACCGGCTGCAGGGTATTGGGGTCGAGAATCTCAACCAGAAAATGGTCTTCATTTATATGCTTGCCGTGAAATTCTGTACACTCTCCGGCCACCCCCGGCCCCATTACCTCCGAGAGTCCGTAGTTATCGCTGGCCTTGATGCCGAGCCGGGTGTTAATCTCCTGCCGCATCTCTTCCGACCACGGTTCTGCACCAAAAAGGCCAAAACGTAAAGAGAGCCCGTTGGGATTGATCCCCATATCCATCATTACATCGGCAAGTTTCAATGCATAGGACGGGGTGCAGACCAGGGCGGTGGTTTTAAAATCCTGCATTATCTGAATTTGTCTACGGGTATTGCCAGATGAGGTGGGAATAACCGATGCCCCCAATTGCTCTGCGCCATAATGCAGGCCGAAACCTCCAGTGAAAAGGCCGTAGCCAAAAGCGATCTGGATAACATCATTGGGGGTGAGTCCGGCACTGCACAGAATACGGGCAACCAGATTAGCCCAGACAGTAATATCCTTTCTACTATATCCCACCACCGTGCTTGTTCCTGTGGTGCCTGAAGAGGAATGTACCCGTACAATATCCCGTAGAGGGACGGCAAAAAGGCCGTAGGGGTAGTTGTCCCGCAAATCCTGTTTCAGGGTGAATGGATATTCCCTTAGCTCTTCAAGAGAGCTGAGTCTATCTGGATTAAGCCCCATTTTCTGAAAGCGGTTGCGATAAAACGGCACATTGGTTGCCACTCGCTGTAATGTCTGTTTCAGCCGTTCAAACTGTAATTTTTCCAATTCCTGCCGAGGACGACACTCCTCCTCCCTTTGCCAGTACATTGCTTTTTCCTTTCGCTGTGCGGTATATAGCATCTATTTGACTATAATTGGGAAATCTGTTCCTTATCAACGATTTTAATTCCCGTTTTTTGCAGTGCAACTATTGCCTCTTCCATATTTTCAAAACGGAAAATAAGCAGAGGGTTTCCTTTCGTTTTCCCTGCAAAGGCATACATATATTCAACATTGATTTTGGCTTTATAGAGCGTTTCAAGCACAACAACCAGCCCTCCGGCATGGTTGTCAAACTCAACCCCGATAACTTCGGTTTTCCCTACGGTAAAGCCATCTTCCTGCAATACGGCAATTGCTTCTTCAACCTTATCGACAATAAGACGCAAGATGCCAAAATCCGAGGTATCTGCCACTGCCAGTGCATGGATGCTGATATCCTTGTCTGCCAGAAGCCTGGTTATGGCGGCCAATCGGCCAGCCTTGTTTTCAACAAAAACTGCGATCTGTTCAATCAACATGGAATCCTCCCTTATAGCTTGCGATTATCAATGACTCGTTGCGCCTTGCCTTCGCTACGTTGAATACTTTTGGGTTCAACCAGTTTTACCTTGCAGGTAATGCCAAGATAATCCTTGATCTCCTTTTGAATATGTTGCCTGATACCTTGTAGTTGCTTGATCTTGTCAGAAAAAAACTGTTCCCCGACTTCAACATGTAGTTGCATGGTATCAAGATTACCAACCCGATCGACAACTATCTGGTAGTGGGGTTCAACTTCATCGACACTCATCAGCACATGCTCTACCTGGCTGGGGAAGACATTCACGCCGCGGATAATAAGCATATCATCGGTTCTGCCCGATACCTTTTCCATCCGCACCAGGGTACGTCCGCAGGAGCAGGGTTCGTAGATAAGACGGGAGATATCCCTTGTCCGATAGCGGATAATGGGCAGAGCTTCCTTGGTCAGAGTGGTAAATACCAGTTCCCCGGTTTCCCCCGGAGGGAGAGGTTCTCCTGTATCCGGGTCGATAATCTCCGGCAGGAAATGGTCTTCCATAATATGCATCCCCTTGTCAGAGAGAAGGCATTCCATTGCCACGCCTGGCCCCATCACTTCGGAGAGCCCATAAATATCCGTTGCCTTGAGATTCAGCTTGCGCTCTACCTCTTCACGCATATTCTCGCTCCACGGTTCGGCGCCAAAAATACCCACCCGTAAGGAGAGGGATTTTGGATCAACCCCTAAAGAGTCCATAGCCTCGGCCAGATTAAGGGCATAGGAAGGAGTAGAGAGCAGTATCGTTGCACCAAAATCCTTCATAATCGAAATCTGGCGCTTGGAGTTGCCGCCGGAGACCGGAATGGCCGTAGCTCCCAGCCGTTCGATACCGTAGTGAGCCCCCAGCCCCCCGGTGAACAATCCGTAGCCGTAGGCATTATGGATAAGGTCGCCCTTATGGGCTCCGGCACAGACCAGTGCCCGCGCAACGATATTTGACCAGGTAACAATATCTTTTTCCGTATACCCCACCACTGTTGCCTTGCCAGTAGTTCCAGAAGAAGCATGCAGGCGGATAATTTCATCAAGGGAGACGGCAAAAAGGCCAAAGGGGTAGTTGTCCCGCAAGTCATTTTTCACCATAAATGGCAGCCTTTGCAGATCGGCAAGACTGCGGATGTCTTCCGGGCGGACTCCAGCTGCATCCATTTTCTGGCGATATGGCTTTACCAGGGCATAGACCCTGGTTACCAGTTTTTGCAGCCGAATAAGCTGGATAGATTCAAGCCCGGCTCTGGGCATCGTCTCAATTTCGTCGTTCCAGTAAGCGATTTTCATAAATATTTATCGGGGATAGAGAAGTTTTTTTCACCAATAGCCCCTGATAATGGCAAAAACTATTGGTTATGGCAAATGAAATGCTGCTTTAATTAGTTTATGGTTCCTGTTTTTAACACATTATTGAAGGAGTTACCACCTTGTAAAACATTATGGAATCTGCGGCCTGGTGGATATAGCGCAGTGGTTGAAAGAGGATATTCCGGCCAATATTCAGCCTATGGAATCATTTGATTATTGGTGCCCCCGGCAGGATTCGAACCTGCGGCACCAGGATTAGGAATCCTGTGCTCTATCCCCTGAGCTACGGGGGCTGAAATGATTGTGTTTTTCTAAAGAATAGACTGGAACAGTAATTTTTCCCGTATTACCGAACGAAGGAATGTACTTTTTCTGGAGAAATTTTTCAAGATTTATATCAGCACCGCCGATGCTTCAACTCTGGGAACTCCTCTGCCTTCCTGTAAACCAGGCCAACATCAGAGTTCCTCCTTCCTTTATATTAATAAAGTTATTTTCATTTAAGCTGGATATTTTCCCGAGATATATTCTGCCAGATAATGATTTTCGACCCGGTGATTTTTAATCAAGGCGTTGACAATATCTCCAATTGAGACAATCCCTTTCAACTCTTTTTTATCGAAGATAGGGATATGGCGAATCCGGTTTTCTGTCATGACGGCCTGAATATAATCTATATCATCATCTTCGCGAGCAACAATAATATTGGTTGTCATAACCTTGCTTACAGATTGCAAGGCGCAGTTTTCTTCGGTACAGCCTTCCCGAATGGCCTTTAGGATGTCATTGGGAGCAAGAATGCCGACGATGTTTCCACTATCATCTACCACAAGCAAGGAGCCTATCTTTTTGGTAAAAAAGATATCGGTGGCAGCCATCAAGGTCAGATTCTGATTAATGGTATATACGGCTGAACCTTTTACCTTGAGTATTTCTTTTACTTTCATTTTCTTCTCCTTTTCGATGTGTTAGGTATTTTGAATGGAGCATCTATTTATTTTATACAGTGAATAGGAAAAATTTTCCAGATATTCATTATCCCAACCCGAATATGGAAAGTTTTGCGGCCCTAAAAAAATGAATCAAAAATTCCCTACTTGACAAGAATCTATCTCTATCCTATAAACAGGGGCAAACGCCAGGGGCGCATCTGCTGAGAGGAGTTTACAGACTCCAACCCTTGGAACCTGATCCGGGTAATACCGGCGAAGGGAGGCGGACAACAGAGAATAATAAACGGGCAATTGTTGCCCGTTCTTTTATGCCGCCTCCCCTTTTTACAGGGGGAGGCGGTTTTTTTTTTGCAAAGCATGGAGAAATGAGACTTCGGATAAATGGAAAAGAGACAGAGTGCAGTGCTGCTACTCTTGGTCAGCTTATTGTCGAGCTGAAGTTGCAGCCAGAGTCTCTGGTTGTAGAGCATAATGCCCAGATTATAAAGCAACAGGAGTGGGGGGAAAAAACTCTACGGGAAGGCGATACCATAGAGCTACTTAATTTTGTTGGAGGAGGATGATATGGCAGATGATAATCCATTGCAGTTGGGGGATGTTGCTTTTAGCAATCGACTTTTTACCGGAACAGGAAAGTTTGCTGATAATGGCAAGATTCCGGCAATGCTTGAGGCAAGCGGCTCACAGATGATAACTGTTGCCCTGCGGCGTATTGATATGGAGGCTGGAGCTGACAATATCCTTACCCATATCCCGAAAAATGTAACGCTTTTGCCCAATACCTCCGGGGCACGCACCGCAGAGCAGGCGGTACGCACCGCTCGTATTGCCAGAGAGGCGGGCTGTGGCAATTTTATCAAGATTGAGGTGATAAATGATGCCAAATATCTGATGCCGGATAACTGGGAAACCCTGAAGGCAACAGAAATTCTGGCAAAAGAGGGCTTTACCGTTTTGCCTTATGTGTTACCGGATTTACCTCTGGCAAAACGCGTTGAAGATGCCGGGGCTGCGGCAGTGATGCCTTTGGGCGCCCCGATTGGCACCAATCGGGGGCTGGAGACAAAACCGCTTCTTGCCATGTTGATTGAGAACTGTCGTCTGCCGATTGTGGTGGATGCCGGAATTGGTTTGCCCTCTCATGCTGCTGCAGCAATGGAGATGGGGGCGGATGCGGTGCTGGTAAACACGGCTATTGCCACCGCCGAAGACCCGGTTGCAATGGGGGCGGCCTTTGATCTTGCCGTGCGTGCCGGGCGTGCGGCTTTTTTGGCGGAGGCGGCTGCAACCAGTGTTACGGCGCGGGCATCATCTCCTTTGACTGGTTTTCTGGATTAGGGGGTGGCAATGTCGTTTTATGATATTTTGCAGCGTTATCACTCCTTTGATTTTGCTGAGTTTTTTACATCAAGAACAGCAGAGGATGTGATGCAGGCGCTTGCCCGCCCTCAGCTCGGGGAAAAAGATTTCCTTACGCTTTTGGCACCTGCTGCCGCAGAGTCGGGCATTCTTGAGATGATGGCCGCAAAGGCCCGGCGGCAGACCATTCAATATTTTGGAAAAACCATCCAGCTCTTTGCCCCACTTTATATCTCAAATTTCTGCTCCAACCATTGTGCTTATTGCGGCTTCAACCACAATAACAGCATTGGCCGTAGAAAGCTGGAGCTACCCGAGATTGAACAGGAAGCAAAGGCTATTGCCGCTACGGGCATTCAGCATATCCTTTTTCTTACCGGAGAGGCAAAGAAGATAACGCCAATGGACTATCTGCTGGAGACTGTCGCTATTTTACGCCGTTATTTTGCTTCCGTTTCCATCGAGATTTTTCCGATGGATTTTGCGGAGTATCAAGTCATGCAACAGGCAGGGGTTGATGGTTTGACCCTGTTTCAGGAGACCTATGATGAAGAGATGTATAAAAAGGTTCATCTGGGCGGGAAAAAAAGGGATTTCCGCTATCGCCTTGATGCCCCGGAGCGGGGCGCGATGGCGGGGTTTCGTACAGTTAATCTTGGTGCTTTGCTTGGGTTGAGTGAAAAACGGTGTGATTTCTTTTTTACCGGACTTCATGCCCGCTATATTGATAACAACTATCTTGATACAGAGGTTTCTGTCTCCCTGCCCCGTTTTAATCCTGCGGAATGTGGTGACTTTACACCCAAAGATCCGGTGGATGACCGCAGTTTTGTCCAGTTTTTGTTTGCCTTTCGTCTTTTTATGCCCAGAGCGGGAATAACTGTCTCTACCCGGGAGAGTGCAGCCATGCGAGATAATCTGATGGGGCTGGGAGCAACCCGCTTTTCCGCCGGGGTAAGTACCAGCGTTGGCGGTTATGCCGATGTTGACGAGCAAAGCACGCCGCAATTTGAGATCACCGATGAAAGAAGTGTGCCGGAGATGGTGGAGTCTATTTCCCGGCATGGATTTCAGGTGATCTATAAAGATTGGGATGTAGCGATATGAAAGTGGGTATCGCAGGAGTAGGCGGGATTGGCTCCAATGTTGCAGCAAACCTTGTGCGCAGCGGCATCTCCTGTTTGAAGGTGGTTGATATGGACTGCGTTGAAGGGAGCAACCTCAATCGCCAGTTCTACTTTGCCGACCAGATTGGCAGGCGCAAGGTGGATGCCCTGACCGATAATCTGCGGCGAATCAACCCCACTCTTATGGTTGAGACTGTTCATACGGAAATAACAGAAAAGAATTGTCATAGGCTCTTTGCGGATTGTCCATTGCTTGTTGAGGGGCTTGATGGCGCTGAAAGCAAAAAGATGCTGCTTGAAATCATGGCATCGCAGGTAAGGCTGATGGTTTCTGCCAGCGGTATTGGTGGCCGAAAGTTGGCAACAATCTCCAGCCGCAGGATGGGAAATTGCGCCATTGTGGGCGATTTTACCAGCGATTGTGCTGCTTCCGGTCTTTACAGCCATAAACTTCAGGCAGTGTGCGCCCAAATGACGGAATTTTTACTGGAGGAGATATATAAATGAAAAAACAGCTTCCCGCAGGAATCTATGGAATTACCGCAGAGGCATTCTCTCTTGGCCGTTCCAATCTGGAGGTGGCAGAGGCGATGATTGCTGGCGGTATAAAGGTTATTCAGTATCGTGAAAAACGCGATAAAAAGGATTATTGCGAGATTTATCGGGAGTGTCAGGAGATTCGTCAGCTTACCCGCAAGCATGATGTCCTTTTTCTGGTTAATGATTTTGTCGATATTGCTCTGTTGGTAGATGCTGATGGCGTCCATATCGGTCAGGAGGATCTGCCAATGGCAGCAGCACGTTCGCTGCTTGGCGCAGACAAAATTATTGGTTTGTCCACTCATAGTCCCGAGCAGGCAGAAGCGGCGGTTGCCGCAGGAGCGGACTATATCGGCGTTGGCCCTCTCTATGCCACACAGACCAAGGAAAATGTGTGTGATGCGGTGGGACTTGAGTATCTGGATTATGTAGTCAAAAATATAAAAATACCCTTTGTTGCCATCGGTGGCATAAAGGAGCATAACATTGCTGAGGTCATCGCAAGAGGTGCGAAAACTATCTGTCTTGTTACAGAAATTGTTGGTGCGGAAGAT
>PDWI01003421.1_pt1 | contig 22399 bp, 22 predicted proteins | sample 1430891 | NCBI WGS metagenome assembly PDWI01 (sample SAMN01162508, study PRJNA174530) | Oral metagenome, whole genome shotgun sequencing project. | biome: Marine environment; feature: Marine mammal; material: Swab sample of the gingival sulcus; isolation source: swab sample of gingival sulcus... | reverse complement strand
TCAAAGAGATCAAATTCAATACCATTTGTCACGCCAATACTATAGGCTTTTAAAACATCTTCATCCTCTGTATCTAAAAAAGGATTTTCTTTAGGCTTAGCGACTAAATCACCAGCTAGCGCCTCATAAACACCGAGAGAAACAGCCGCAAACTCCTTACGATTAATCTCCGCCTGCATATCTAAGGTTTTTAAACTTTCTGGAACAAGACCTTTTTTCAAAGCCTTTTGCAACTCAACCTTTGCCCAATTCGACGGATTAGTGATATCAGGAACTTCAGGAGTCTCTACTTCTGAGTTTACTTGCAAAGCACCCGCTACGCCCGTATCCTTGTCCTTAGCAAATATGACTGCTGGCTGACTAGGATCATGTATTGTTATCACACCATTTTCATCAACACTGACAGCTTCTGGATTAGAGCTTATCCACTCAAAATCTTGAGGTTCCTTACTATCACCATTCGTGGCAAGAGCCTGTAAAACATCCCGATTTTGCCCCTCTTTATCATCCTGCCCTAAGGGATTATCTCTACCATCTTCTGATTCTTTCACCTTTATCATAACTGCCCTATAAGTAGTCTCTGTCGGTTCATTTTCTAACATTTCTGGCTTACCATCCATATTGGCATCATCTTCGCTTATGCTTGTTCCACCGCTCAAAGGCCCTGAACCACCCTGAAAGGAATTCATCACTTCTTGAAATTTTTTTGCGTCAATATTAGAAAAGGCAAACAAGAGCACGAAAAAGCACATTAGCAAGGTAACTAGATCCGAGTATGTCGCCATCCATGCTGGGGCTCCTTCAGGAGCAGCCTCTTCTTTTTTCTTTTTCGCCATATTATATTTTCCTCATAAAACAGTTTATTCGCCGTCTCCTCCACCTTCAGTAGAAATACTTGCCCTTAGTTTAGGAGGTAAAAATGCTTTCAGTTTTTCTTCTATTATTCTTGGATTTTCTCCCGCTTGAATCGAAAGCAAACCCTCTATCATAATTTCTTTTACTAATAATTCTTCATTATTTCGAACTTCTAATTTTTTTGCTATCGGTATAAAGATAAGATTGGCTATTAAAGAACCATAGAAAGTCGTTAGCAGGGCAACCGCCATCGATGGACCGATTGATGATGGATCATCTAACTGTTGAAGCATCAGAACAAGTCCAACCAGCGTACCTATCATACCAAAGGCTGGTCCAAAGGCGCCTAAAGTATCTAGCATCCCCTTTGACTCTGAATGCCTGTCCGATATAAAGCTCATTTCCGTTTCCAGTATACTTTTTACAAGTTCAGGGTCTGTACCATCCACAATGAGACCAACCCCTTTTTTCAAAAAGTCATCCTGAATATCCCCTACTGCCTCTTCCAGAGCTAGTAAGCCTTCACGCCTTGCGGTATTAGCGAGTTCCAAGACCTTTGCAATAATGCCAGCGGTGTCATCCGTAGGATTTTTAAAGGATTTTCCAATAATACCACCAATTCCAAGTGCCTTAGGTAATGGATAGGCTATAAAGAATCCGGCAAAAGTACCACCTATAACGATGATAATAGAGGGTGGGTCAATAAATGGACCTAAACCCAGACCACCTGAAATCATACCCCATAATATCAGGGCAAAACCTCCGACTAATCCCCCTAAAGTAGCTATATCCAAAATCTACACCTCATCTCTATAAATATTTTCTGAATTCGGTAAAATACTTGTTTTGATTTTATATTTTACTATTTTTTCTATGACTTCGTCAATACTTTCAGACACGATAATTTTTTTATCCGTCGTCAAGCTAAGTACGGTATCGGGAGTGGACTCAATAAACTCAATCAAGTCGCTATTCACATAAAACTCTTTGCCGTTTAAGCGAGTTACTTTTATCACTCCGCACCCCCTATGCACAATAAGGGGGCATAATACACACCCCCATTACTTATTTACCTACCTTTTTAAATTAACAAGTTCTTGCAACATTTCATCAGAAGTAGTTACAACCCTTGAATTCGCCTGGAATCCTCTTTGAGTAGTAATCATATCCGTGAATTCACCAGACAAATCTACGTTACTCATTTCTAAAGCGCCTGGGGCAATCTTTCCAAAACTACCACTACCTGGTTGACCAAATTTTGGCGCACCAGAGTTTACTGTGTCCACAAACATATTGTTTCCAATTTTTTGCAAACCTACGTTATTATCAAAAGTCGCAAGCTCAATTTGCCCTAAACTTTCTCTTTCACCATTTGTGAAGATACCGATGATTTCACCAGTAGAAGACACATTAAAGTTGTTAAGAAAACCAGAACTATTTCCGTTTATTTTTTTACCAAGAGCAGAACTTTCCGCTGCATAATGAGTCAACTTACTAAATACATTAACTGCTGGATCACTACCTTGCGCTGCGGTAAATAATTTAATCTCCATTGGATTGGCACCCTCTGGTTGCATAGTTAGTTTGATATCAGTAGCATCTGTCATGGCAACTGCTTTCCCTTGTTCAGGACCATTTGCAGTTTGATCTATTGTAAGGGCATTAACAATACTTACAAACTCTCCTTTTTCATTAAATTTGGCATAAAAAGAACCTGTCTCACTTGCTGTCACGTTAGCGTCCTGCAAATCAAGCCTTTTCATTTTTCCATAACCTCTTGTTTTGTGGTTAGGATCATCATCAGTAGGAGCATCAACTTCTGGATAAGCGTCACCTGTACCAGTGATATGGTCATTAGTAAATTGAATTTGTCTTAAAAAACCTCGTTGTTCTGGCTTTGGCGCTGCAGCTGGTAAATGATATTCTATACGCTGTCCAAAGTTCATACCCACTGTATGCGCATTCCCCAAGCTATCAAAAACTTTCATTGATGTGCTATAGGCAATATTTTTTGTTGGGTCATCTGGTAGTACCGTCTGTTCATTGATATTACCAACAATCTCCACCTTGCTTGTAGCAGTACCTGTTCTAGTAGAGGACTTATCCACTCGTAAAGGCTTGCCCTCCGTGTCCAAAAGCTTAAATCCAGAAGGAGTTACAATATAACCTAACTCATCTGTAGTAAAATTTCCAGCTCTAGTATAGTATTTATTTTCATAGTTTGGATCATTAGTAACACAGAAGAAACCGTTTCCATCTATCATTAAATCAAGGGGTTTATCCGTTCTTTGTGCCGATCCTTTATTATAATTTACATCGATAGCAGACATTTGCACACCCAAACCAATTTGTTGTGGGTTCGTACCACCTAGTCCACCCTGTGGACTACCAGCACCTCTTAAAATCTGCGAAAAACTCTCCGAAAATTGCGCAGAAGATGACTTGTATCCCACTGTGTTTACATTTGCAATATTATTACCGATAACGTCCATTCTTGTCTGGTGAACTCTCAATCCCGATACACCAGAGAACATTGATCTCATCATAATTATGACCTCCGAATCTTTTCTTATTTATTTTTCTGTTTATTTTTTGTGCGTGATTTCCTCTATCAGTCAGAAATCAATAGCCTCCGTAAGGTCCAGCTATAAAACTATCGCACCGTCTATATTTGTTATTATTTTTGAATCTAAGCCTTCTTGCTTAGCACAAGTTACTATGGTTCTGTTTTGTACACTTGCTATTAAGGCATTGCCATCCAATAGGATCAAAGCATCTTTAATGCCCTTTTCACTCGCCTTATCCATAGCCTCTGAGACTTCTGATAACTGTTTTTCTGAAATTTTTACATTTCTCATTTCCAGTCTCTTTTCAGCATGTTTACTGATTTTAACCCCAGACTTTTCAGTTTTAACTTGGTCTAATACCTGTCTAAAGTCTCGCGTTCTGTGTGAAACAGCTTTCTTCACTTGTTTTTGGCCAGTCGTTTTGCCTATTTTATCAAGAAGGTGGTTGTTGTTAACTATTCTGTTCATTACCATTTCCTCTCTCTAAGCATCTTTATACGCTTTGTCAGCCTTTTGTTTCTGAGTTTCCTTGTTCACTTCTTCACTTGGTTTCTCAGTATTCTCAGCTACTTCCTCTTTTTCAGTTTCTTCTGTTCCGCCCGCTTCCGCTAGCTTTTCAGATTCTTCTGTAGCATCCACTTTCTGACTAGCATCTGCCTCTGTAGCTTCTTCCGTTTCTTCTTCTAGTTTGACACCTAACTTTTCCGCTATCTTCTCTAAAAGCATATTCATTTTGATAATAGCCGCATCCGTTGATGTTGACTTTCCAACAATACTACTGATGCTTGCCACATCGCCTTTTAGACTTTCAAAATTTTCGTTTAGCTTTTGCATTCCCTCTAGTGAACTAAACTGTGCCATCTGCCCTATAAAGTCTTTATCTTCCATTGGACTAAGCGGATCTTGGTTTGATAATTGTCTTAGTAGAATGTGCATAAACTGATCTTTACCCATTGCTTGGTTATCCACTAAACGCTGATTATCTGGGTCATCTTTTAAACCTTCTAAGAATTCAAGCTGCTCATCCGTGAAAACGCCACCTGGCCTTCTCTTCGGATCATTATAAGAACCAGGCTTTACCTTATCCGATTCCTTTTCCTTTGAATCTTGAACTTCCTTAAAGTCCTTATCACCCGTCTTATCCGTATTTTTCGGCTTAGTCGTGCTATAACTTTGCGTATTTGTATTATTTACGCCACTTACTCCTGCCATAAATCATTCTCCTCTCTATGCCAAAAATTCTAACGTTGATCCCTGTTCCAATCCCTCCAGCGTTCTAACATATCGTTCGCTTACGCCTTCAGCACTTTCTTCAACATGCAGCACTTTTCTACCTCTGTTTCCTCTGTTTGACGACTGTCCACCTTGACTGTCTGAATCATCATTCACATTGACATCAAAACTTCCAACATCAAATCCCTTATCCTTTAAACTTGACTTTAAATCGCTTAAGTTTGCTTCTATCGCTTCTTTTACCATTTGTGAAGCCACATTCATCTTGGCAATTACCTGATCTTTGTGTACTTCTATTTTTAACTCAACCTTACCTAATTCTTCTGGTCTTAGTCTGATAATCATTTCAGACTTGTCTTCCTTAATGGATTGCTTGGCTATATGATTTTTTATCTGCTCAAATATTTCAGTTTTCATATTTGCCTTTAAATTCTTTTGTAAATCCAAATTGATTTTTTGAATATCTTGTTTTGACTCTAAGTTTTCAGACTTTAGTGCAAATCCTTCGCCATCCACTTTAGTAGTTTTATTTACCACTGTTTCAGCCGATTTTATAAATTTCTCCATTTTAGCCTGATTCCCGCCGCCAGATGAAGTGTTTTCGCTAGCATTTTCTTTATGTTCTTCTACTAGGATTTCTTCTGGGTCTTGACTTTCTAAAACTATTTTGTCATTTTGACTAGTCGTCGATTCAGACTGTTTTATAATTTCAGTTGAAAAAACGTTCAATTTAGCCATCAAATTTTGCAAAGAATCTTCTTTAAGTTCTCCCTCTTGACTCAGCGTTTGATATAAATCAAGTGAAAATTCTTTCATTTGATTCATCATTTCTTCGGTTTGCTTTAAGTCTTTTTCAGAAAGATTAAATATTTTTGCAAAATCATCTAAGCTCAAGACATTTGTTAAATCAATCTTGCTATTTGCTAGCATTAGGTTCAAACCCTCTTCACTTGATGAAAGCTCTTCTATCAAAGCACTTGCTTTTTCAAGATTCGTCATTTCTTCTGGGCTATTATTTTGGAAATTAGCGATCAAATCACTAAGCATCATCATAATCTCGCTCAAGCGATGTAATTCTACTGGATAATTTTCTCCAGTAAGTTCGTTAACGCCTTCCTCTTTCATAGCTTTTGAATCAACTAGCTTTTCAGTTTTCTTCATTGAAGATAGTTCTTCCTTGTTTTCAGCCTTTTTACTCTTAAATTCCTCTTTCACAGCACTCTCTTTGGCATTTAGATCTTTTTCATCTACCTGTTTAGCCTGATGTTCTGTTTTAGAAGCCTTCTTAAGTGGCTGTTTTTGTTCTAAGTGCGTTTTTTCGGAATTAAAATCAGGTTTCTTTGCCTTAGGTTTTATTCGCTTTTCAGCATTGTCCCTAATGCTTGAAACCCTATCAGTTCTCCGAGTATCACTTAGTTTTTCCCTTTGTTTCAGAGTTTTAGAAAAAGCATGTTTTTTATCCACATCCTGCCTTCTATGCTTTGCATCTACGGCGTTGTGCCGCTTAGTGGCTAGATGGGTTAAACTCAGCTTCTCCTCTCTCTTTACACTTACATACATTCATACCTCCCCTTTATTCAGGTTCTGGTAAGGCAAGCTTGGTAAAAATATCAGAAGCGATTCTGTTGTCAAAGTACGATAAAATCGCGGCGCATCTCTTATATGAGAAACTTCTCAGCAGGTCTATGGCCATATCTTCGTCAGAAATCGAAATTTCTTCTCCATTGCTTAGGCTGTAGACCGTAGGCTTTGAAGACGATAAATACAGGGTTTTTATCATCTTTGCAGCACTTTCTTCGTCCATTTCTAAATAAACGCTCACGAGTTCATCCATCTTATCGTCATATTCCTTATAAATGTTTAGCGAATCAATGAGATTTTCACTAAAAGTATCCACACCTTTTACTAAAAGCTCTCTATCTCGAATTTTTTTCAACATTTCTTTGACGAATTCGTCATCCTCGACCTTCGCTAAAATTTCTCCTGCTTTTTTAGCACCCAATTCATCATATATACTAATAAGTTCTTCTTTACTATACTGAGAACTAGGGCCTAAAGTTTTTGCTAATTCCTTGGCTTCAATTGGCTTAAAGACAGCCGCTATATTTTTTAAATTGTCCACCCTTTCCTCTTTTTCCTTTAATTTTTTCTTAAAATCAAGGGCTTTTTCGGGCTCAAATTTACTGATAATCCCATTTCTATCATTTTCTTTCAACAAAATCAAAATATCTAAGGCAGAATCTTCAGATAAAGACTCGAATATTTTAGCAATCTTTTCATGGGCATTCTTATCTTCATCTAGTATTCGTTTCATTTCCTCTAATTGATAGGATAAACTAACGCCCGCAAGATAATCAGCGTTCATCTTACTTTCCGATTCTTCCTCTTCTTTAATTTTTTCTAGCGTTGCCATAATAGGTGATTCTTGAAGCTTACTCTGTCTTAACTTTTCTAAGAGTTGAGCTGTCTTATTTGGATCCTCCCTATTCATCTGCTTAAGAAGTAAATCATAACTTCCCTTATCATTACTTTCAGCAAGCAATAACTTATCCACTGCCCTATCTGGCTCCGCATCTAAAAGATAATCCGCTACTTCTTCTATCTGCTTGCTTATTTCGTCATCATCTGGTATGGTTCTGAATTTTTCACCAATAGATCCTGGAACGTTGGATAAGACATTATTGGCAAGCTCAGTAAAAGGATCGACAGTAAAATATAATGCCGTCATCACAATTAGCGGCACGATGATAATTATTAACAATACCATTAAAAACTTTTTCATATCGAACTATCCCCTGTTTATCTTTTTCTAATATGCTCTCATCCCATTAGTTTTTCGACTTATTCACTAACTGAAAGCCAATTGCTTCTTCAATCATCTCATTCATCGCTTTTTCTTCATTAAACTTATATTCTGCTAGCGCTTTTTCTTTCAACTTTTCAATTTTTTTCACTTCTTGAGTGGCTAAGATAAGACGTTCTCTAGCCATCAGAACTTCTTTTGATGCTGTTTTAAATAAGTTTTCAAATCGCAAAACTTCTTCTCTATGCCATATTTTAAATCGATTGTAGCTGGACGCTCTTGAGGCACTTACCCCTTCTGTCATCTCCTCCACTACTTTTTTTTCATAATCTATTTTATCTTGACGAGCCTTCTCTAAGGCAAGCTTTATCCGTTCTCTGTCAGCAATTTTACTTGCCAAGGCCTGTTTTTTTTCGTCCTCTTCTCTCTGCCTTACCTCAAGAACCTTCTGATACCTGAACTGAAATCCCGCCATACTATCTTCCTATTGCATTTTGCATTAGTTCTTCAATATTATCTAAATTCGATTTTTCATGTACCCCCTGCCTTAAAAAGCCATTTAAATAATCAATTCGTTCTATCGAATAGTCAATAGATGGACTAGAGCCTTTTTCATAAGCACCAATGTTGATTAAATCCTCGGAATTTTTATAGGTAGCGAAAATCTCATTAAATTCTCTGGCAATACCCAAATGCTCCTTACTGATAATATTCGGCATAACCCTACTAACACTTTGCATAATATCAATCGCTGGATAATGCCCCTTATGAGCAAGCCCTCTGGATAAGACCACGTGACCATCTAAAATACCACGGATGGCATCAGCAACTGGTTCGTTCATATCGTCACCATCTACTAGTACGGTATAAAGCCCCGTTATGGAACCCTTATCGGAGTTTCCTGCCCTTTCCAAAAGAGCCGGAAGTTTAGTGAATACAGAAGGTGTATAGCCCCTAGCTACAGGAGGTTCTCCCACTGCCAAACCAATCTCCCTCTGTGCCATAGAAAATCTAGTTAAAGAGTCCATCATTAACATAACGTTTAAGCCCTTATCCCTAAAGTATTCTGCAATACTCGTGGCAACAAGAGCGGCGTTTACCCGAACCAAGGCAGGTTTGTCAGAAGTTGCAATTACTAAAACAGAGCGTTTCAACCCCTCTTCTCCAAGGTCGTTTTCTATAAACTCGGAAACCTCTCTGCCCCTCTCACCTACTAGGGCAATCACATTGACATCAGCTTGAGTATTCCTAGCAATCATACCCATCAAGGTTGATTTACCTACTCCAGAACCTGCAAAAATACCAATTCTCTGCCCTCTTCCAACCGTCAATAGACCGTCCAAGGCACGGACACCAAGGGATATCGGTTCTTTTATTTTCATTCTTTTTAAAGGATTCGGTGGTTCATTGTTTACTGGATAACGTTGTTTTAAATCTAAAATTGGCCCATCATCTAAAAAGTCACCGACACCATCAATTACTCTACCTAAGAGAGCCTCACCTACTCTGACACTTAAAAGATGGCCTGTGGCATAGACCTTAGAACCAGGACCAACCCCTTCCATGTCGCCAAGCGGCATTAACAAAACCTTTTCCACACTAAAACCAACAACTTCTGCCACAATGGGTTTATTACTCTTTAGAGGATAAATATAGCAGACTTCACCAATCTTCACCTGTGGACCAAAGGATTCAATCGTCAGTCCTATAATTTTATTTACCCTACCTATAAAACGTACCGTGGTTGACTCTTCCAATTTTCTAAAGTATTTCTGAAACATCTTCTACACTTTCTTCTTCAGCAGCATCTTGGAACTCTTTTTCACTGGCAATTAAGATGTTTCTAAATTGCTCTTCTATACTCGCAAGCTGAGTTTCCACTGAGGCATCAATACTTCCCGTGTTGGTATCTATCATACAACTACCCGCCTTTAAAGCATAGTCTATTTTTATTTCTAAACTTTCTATTCTCTCTGCCATAGCAAGAATCTTTGGCTTAGCAAAACTAGCAGCATCAAAGTCGTGTTCTGAAACTCTTAAAACAATATCAGTAGCATAATTTAAGTGTTTCATCGCCTCTCTAATCAAGGATTCAATATAATTAATTTCCTCAATTTCCTTCCCAATGACCTTCCTAGCTATGGCAAGAACCATTTCTATCATTTCGGCTTCTTTATCAATAAAAAACTCTTTATTTTTTATCATCAAGTCTCTTTTTATTGCCAAAGCCTCGTTTAATTCTTGATTCGCCCTATCAATTAATTCAGCCGCCTCTTCACTACCTTTTTCATAGCCTTCAGCATAACCTATATTATAACCTTCTTCTTTTCCTTTTTTCTTTGAATTTTCATAGACTGCATTGGTATTCTCAATTGCCTCTTCTTCCAATTCTCTAGCAGACTGTCTAGCCTCCGCTATCAAATCATCGGCAAGTTTTTGGGCATTGTCCATTATTTCTATCGCGGCACTCTCCGCCTTTTCAATAAGACTTTCTGGACTATAATCATCCTCTTTTTTTTCCACAGCAAAAGAGTCGTTTTCTAAAAGCTCGCTTTCATTTTCTTGATTTTCATTGGACTGAAGATACTTTTCCTTGCTGATAAAGACATCAGCGCTCAATTGATATAAACCTTCTGATAAATTTACCCTATTTGATCGTATTATTTTAGACAAATTCAACCCCTAATTTCTATAAGATAATTTCATCGTCTCCGCCTCTTGAAATTACAATTTCACCAGCATCTTGCAATCTTCTGATAATACCAACAATCTTTTGCTGAGCCTCTTCCACGTCTTTAAGTCTAATTGGCCCCATAAATTGCATGTCTTCTCTTAGCATTTCAGCCATTCTCTTAGACATATTAGAGAAGATGTGTTCTTGTAACTCTTCCTTAGCCGCCTTAAGAGCAACGGTTAAATCGTTGTTTTCGACCTCTCTTATGAAACGTTGTACATACACTGAATCTAGGTTTAGTATATCCTCGAATACAAACATCTTCTGACGAATTTCTTCTGCCAAATCCGCCTCTTGTACTTCTAAAGTTTCCATGATGAACTTTTCTGTTGTTCTATCCACTGAATTCAAGATATCCACAATAGCCTGTATACCACCAGTTGAAGCAAAGTCCTTTGTAACCATAGAGGATAATTTTTTCTCTAAAATAAATTCTACTTCTTTTATAACCTGCGGGCTAGTTGCTTCCATAGTTGCTATTCTCATCGCAACATCAGCCTGCTTATTTTGTGGTAATGATGCCAATATAGCACCTGCCTGTTGTGGGTTTAAGTAGGAAAGTACCAATGCCAAGGTTTGAGGATGCTCGTTTTGGATAAAGTTTAGAAGCTGAGTAGCATCTGCCTTCTTGACAAAATCAAATGGTCGAACTTGAAGAGACGCGGTAAGCTTATTGATGATTTCATTTGCCTTTTGACTACCCATAGCCTTTTCTAATACATCCTTAGCGTAATTGATGCCACCTTCAGACATAAATTCTTGGGCAAGACAAATCTCATAAAATTCCTCTAAAATTTTATCTTTTTCTTCAGGACTCACCTTTCTAACATTGGCGATTTCAAGCGTTAGTTCTTCTATTTCTTCGTCAGAAAGATGCTCAAATATTTTAGCAGAACGTTCTGGCCCCAAGGTAATAAGCAAAATAGCCGTTTTTTCTTTACCATCTAACTTAGCCGTTTCTGACATAGTACATCCTTTCTATAAGTACAGTATTTCTGTGTTTCTATATTTTTGATTAGTCTTCGTCCATCCAAGACCTAATTAACTGAGCAACAACTTCTGGTCTAGAGTCAATAAATTTCTCAATTTGATACTTAGGTGAAGACTTATCCTCAAAGTCTGTTCTAATTTCTTCGAGCTCTTCTTGCTCTGTCTGGATTTCCTCAATAATCTCTTCTGATTCTTTCTTACGTCTTCTAAGCATAAGAACCGCAATGACGATAACGAGTAAAACACCACCTGCAATGACCGCCCATACCCAGATTGGAATGCCAAATAAGCCAGGTTCTTCTGTATCTAGTGGAACAAGTTCCGGTTCATGGAAGTTTTGTGCCATTACTGTGATATTGCTATGTTTTTTAAAGTCATCAGCAGATGCTTTCACCAAGTTAATCAAGGTAGCTTCATCTTCTTTTGTTAGCGTTTCATCCACTAAGCTCTTTTTATTTAAGATTACCGCTATGGAAATATCACTAATTTGACCTTTTTCCTTTTCTAAGTGCTGAACCACTGTATTCATGTCATAATTTATAATCTTTTGGGTTTTTTTATAGCCAGAACCGTCATCATCTCCTGTAGGATATTGCGGTACTTCAGTAGTATTAGTATCCGTTCCAGCAGCACCTTCAGCACTCTTATTAACAACGTTTTCCTTGAGCTCATTTATAGAACGAATCATCCCTTCTTGAGAACCTTCCACAGGAGGAGAATAAGAGGTTACATCCTTCACATCTTCATTAAAGTCGAGTTTTACAGTAGATTTTACCCTCACATTGCCATCCCCATAAACCGTTGCTAGAAAGTCTGTCACCGTGGTGTTAATCCTATTTTCTATGGTCACCTTCAACTCATCTTGAGTAGTAGAGTCTTGGAGCACACTCTCAATATCACTATTCTTATTCAGTTTAATACCGTTTTGATCAGTGATTGTTACCCTGTCTGGTTCTAAGCCCTCAACAGAATCCACAACAATACTGAGCATCCCTTCTATTTGCTCTTTACTCAAGCTCACATTTGGTTTTAAAGTTAAGACAACCGATGCCTTAGAGACATCCTCATTTAGATTCACAAAGGTAGAAGACTTTTTCACATAAATATCTACAGCTGCCTTTTCTACAGGTTCTAAGAACATTAGCATTTTCGATAAATCTCGTCTCTTCCTTTGCAAAAAGATTTTATTTCTTGTTTCAGCAGATGCTGTAAAGGGAATATCAACAAAGGCATCATCATAAGTCAGTGCCTCTGAAGCTGAGAAACCAGCCATTGCAAGCCCCATTCTAGCTTCGTTAGTCTTTTCCTTATTGATTAAAATAGTAGTAGCGGAATCCTCAACCTTATTTTCTATGCCAAGTTCTGTTAATTTAGCACTTATCCTACCAGTTTCATCTGGACTTAAGCCCCTGTTAAATACAACATAGTCAATTTTTACAGCGTTTAAAATAAAAAACACAACGATTAAAACAAACAAGACGGCACCAAGAACCCCCAAAATTTTAGCCCGTCTACTCATCGATGTTAATTTATCTGTTATCCACTCTCTAGCTTGCTGAAGCCTTTCAGCCATAATCATTCCCCTAATATTCTATTCTTCTGTGCTCGCCGTATTAAATCAATTAAACTTGAATTCGCATGATTTCCCTATAAGCATCTAAAACTTGCCCTCTTACTTCAAGCGCTAGGTTTAAGGTAAGTTCTGCCTTCTGGGCAGCAATCATCGCATCGTGTAGATTATCCACCTTCCCCATCGCCAACTGCTGATCAAAGGCATTGGATACTTTCTCAGCATTATCCACCTTATCAATCGCATCCTTTAAAAAAGATGAGAAAGAAAACTTTTCAAGTTTAGTATTCTTTGCTTTTTCACTAGGAATAAAAGCTCTATTATTTATTTCATGTATTTTCATTTCTTCTACCAACTATTTTCTTATCTTCCAAGTTCTAAGGCTTTCATCGCCATACTTTTAGCCGTATTCAAAGTTGTTATATTCGCCTCATAAGACCTACTTGCCGCAATTAGATTAACCATTTCTGTCACGGTATCCACGTTCGGCATCAAAACGATTCCTCTCTCATCTGCATCAGGATGCGATGGATTGTATACTTCCTTGAAAGCCGACATGTCATCTGCCACTTCCACCACTTCCACACCCTCAAATTGATTCATCTTAGACATTGAGGTATCAAAGACATCCTTAAATGACTTTGACGATTGCGACCTAAAGATAGGCACCTGCCTTCTATAAGGTGTCCCCGTAGCCGTTCTTGTTACATTGGCATTGGCAATATTCCTAGATATAACATCCATTCTGAGACGTTCAGCAGTTAAACCGCTAGCACTGACATTAATTGAATTAAACATATATTATTTGCCTCCTTTGATAGCGTTCTTTAAACGCCTAATTTGGCTTGATGTTTGGGTAATGAGAGCATCATATTTGATAGTATTTTTAGCTTGTTCTGCCATTTCAGCATCAATGTTTACGTTATTTCCATCAATTCTTTCACTAAAAGATGTATCTGTCTGTATGTAATAAGGCATACCCTCTAAAGAGGTATCCATGTGTTTTTCATGGGTCTTTGCCATCTTTAATTTCATATTATCCATCGAATCCGCTAGGAGACTTTCAAAGACTACTTTTTTACGTTTATAATTTGGCGTTTCAACATTTGCTATATTATTGGCTATGACTTCATGCCTAAGTGAACTAGCATCTAACGCCCTCTTTTGAAAATCTATTCTATCCATTACATTTTTAATCATGACATTCTCCTTTATCAAAGGCTATTATACCATAATTACCAGTATTTTTACAAGTTTAGCTCCATTGCTTCTTACATTCTTTCACACTGTTAATAATCATTGAAGTTGGAAAACCCTTATTCTTTAAAAAATTCGCTAGTTTTCTTTCGGTCTTTTGATTCATCTCACCGTTTAATTCACTAAACCCTAGACTTGCTAGCTTCTTTTGTACTTCTCTCCTGCAAACCTCATATTCATCGATTCCAACTCTATCGATTGCCCTAAGAGCAAGAGTTTTTTCGACACCTTTTTGTAATAATCGATATAAAACCTTACTCTTGCCCTCTGTTTCTAACTTGTCCATAGCAAATCGATAAGCCAGTTCGTCATCATTAAGCAAGCCCTCTTCACGCAAACTATCTAAGGTTTCTTGACATACTTCCAAGGAGTATCCCTTTTTCTTCAGTTTTTCTAAAAGCTCTCTTTCAAAATGGAAGCGATTCGCTAGATACTTATACGCTTGTTCTTTTGCCCTCATATTTTCCCCTTTAGGCTAGTTGATATCCGCATCTTCTAAATTTTGTATTCGAATCTGAATATTATCCATTTCTATTCGCTGCTTTGCCGATTTCCCGTAGGCATGCATCCATATTCTAATGTATTGCTTTTCCAGAGGCTGAGTTTTTATCGAATGTTCTTTTTCGCCCATTTTGTAGCGAACTTCTCCAGTATAAGCATTATAAGTGAATTCTTCCTTATATTTTTTATCAAAAATAGGTTTCATTAAGAGATGCAACTTATCCTTTTCCCAGTTATTTGGCAAAATCCGTATATTATTTTTACCAGGTCTCTTACTCTTACCGCTGGGGTCCTTGATATACTCTAACATAAACAGTGAGGAACCAAAGGGGAGATCAGATGCGGAATTAATCGCTAATTTTTTAGATGATGTTTGAAAAACTACCAATCCACCCGAAAAATAGGCTTTTGACGGATGAATGGTAATTTCTCTCTTTATGGTTAAAATTTGCTTTTTACCCATCTTTATGGGCTTAGACAATAGATAGACGTCCTCGCCCATATGATTTTTTTCTAAACTTAAGATACCCTCTGAAATATTAATAGAGCCTTCTACATTTTTATTTGTTTGCATCTCACCCACATACCAGAAATCAGTATTTAAACTAGGAAAATCATCCTTATAGTAAAAATTTTCACCAGTTTTTGAAAACATTGGCTTCACCCCTAGGTAATAGGCAGTGACAAAGGCAGCAAAGACAAATAAAATAATAAAGTACTTTCGTTTAGACATGGACTACTCCCTAAAAGAAAGAGAAGAAGGCCATTGGTAAAAGGGTTAAAATCAGCATCACTACTAATACCCAAGCAACTATTTTTGTAAATCGTTTATTCCCCATTGATTAACTCCTTATTTCAGCCCCAACTGCTTTTTCAAGCTTGGCTAAAATTTCTTTTATATTCTTATCTACTTCTTCTGATTTTAAGGTTCCCTTATCGGATGCCATAGAAACCCTAAACATAATTGATTTTTTACCTTCTGGAATCTGCTTTCCTCTATACTCATCCATAAATTCAATCTTTTTAGCATTCGCATAGATGGCTTTATAGATAGCAGACCACTTCACGTCCTCATTAACAAGAATTGATAGATCTTGTTCAACAAATGGAAACTGTGGAAGGTGTTCAAACTTATTCGTTCTTGACTTCAATGAAATCAGTTCATCTGTGTTAATTTCAACAATCGCACAGTTAAAGTGTTTAATGTTTGACTCCGCTAATGCCTTCATTGAGGCTAAACCAATCGAACCTAAAGTTGTACTTCTGGTCATTATATTTAACCATACTTCCTTATCTGCCCAAGAAGGTTTCTCCCTACGCTCAAACCTAACAGGTTCAATGATTAGATGCTCTGATAAGCCTTCAATAACGCCCTTTAAATCATAGAATATCTTTTCAGCATCCTTTCCAACACAAGCTGCCACTAGGTGATTATTTTGTATTGGTAAGATTTCTTCTGGTGTTGATGGGCTGTATTCGCCCTTCTTGAAGACTTGCGTCAATTCAAATATTCTAAAGTCATTAAAGTACTTTAAGTTATGCTCCACAGATGCCAACATTCCTGGTACTAAAGAAGCTCTGATGTTTGCCATATCTGGCGCTGGTGGTGCTGATAGTCTGATGTGCTCAATATCATCCATGCCAGCTGCCTTAATATAAGTATCCGATACCCAAGGATAGGTAAAGATTTCTCTAAACCCACAACGGAAGGCTAAATACTCTTTTAACTGACGCTCTAAATCATGCTCTTTTTGGTTTATAGCATCATTCATTACCACGCTAGGATTTACTGATTCAAAGGTATCATAGCCAATCATTCTAGCTAATTCTTCTAAAATATCATCTTGGATTGAGATATCCCCTGTTGCACGCCATGTTGGCACGCCTACATTTACCATGTCCCCATCAATCTCAACTTCAAATCCAAGTGGGCTTAACATTCTATGGATTAATTCATCATCCAGTTTTCTGCCTGATCTAATTTCTAAAAATTCTTTTGAAGCCTTCACTGTTAAGGTTCCAGTGTTTACTGGATAAACATCATTGTAAGAAACGATTCTTGACTCTGGTAATAGCTCTTCAAAAAGTTCTTTCACCAAACTAATTGCTACGTCCACTCTTGCAGTATCGAGGTTCTTTTCAAATCTAATAGAAGACTCTGTTCTTAAATCAAAATGCTTCATACTATTTCTAACATGGGTGTTTGAGAAATTCGCTAGTTCAAAAATAATATTCTTCGTATCATCAAATACTGAGTCGTTCTTGCCACCCATAATACCTGCCATTGCTACCGCAGATTTTTCGTCCGCTATTACAAGGTCATTTTCTCTAAGTTCTAAAACCGTATCATCTAATAGTTCTAATTTTTCACCCTTAGCCGCATAACGAACCTTGATACCGCCACTGATTTTTTCTCTATCAAAAGCGTGAGTTGGCTGTCCAGTCACTAGCATTACATAGTTGGTGATATCCACTATTAAATTGATAGGACGCATGCCTACATTAGTTAGGAAGGTCTTTAACCAAGTTGGTGATTCCTTCACTTCTACATTTTCTATTTCCATCGCCACATATCTACGGCAGGCATCTGCCTCTATCGCCACAGGATATTGCTTCAATTTTAATAAGTCTTCTTTTATCGCTTCCTTTTTGTAAGGCGCTTTCAATTCTAAATCGTATATTGCCGCCAGCTCTCTAGCCATTCCATAGTGGCAATATAAATCCGGTCTATTCGTTAAAGACTTGTTATCAATTTCTAAAATACAGTCATTCATGTCTAGGATGTCTGCTACATTATCGCCAGGCTTACAGTCTATGTCCTTCAAATCTACGATTTCATGTTCTGTCTTTAATGGGAAAATATCTTGAAGCCCTACTTCATTGGCACCACAAATCATACCAAAAGAAGAAACTCCTCTTAGCTTAGACTCTTTTATTTTTACTGGCTCGCCTTCGCCATGCCATACCACATAGCTACCAGGTAGCGATACCACAACCATTTGATTTTCATAAAGGTTTGAACCCCCGCAGACAATCTGAACAGGGTTTTCTTCGCCAATATCCACTTGACAAACAGATAATTTATCTGCATCAGGATGTTTCTCTAATTTTAAGACCTTAGCAGCTATTATCTTATCAAAGCTATCCGCCTGTGTTTCCCAGCCTTCTACCTCTACTGTCTTCATCGTTAAATCATGGGCTAACTGCTCTAGAGGGAGCGATTCTGGTATATCGATATATTGTTTTAATTGATTTAGTGATAGTTTCATTCTTATCCCCCTTAATTAAATTGATTTAAAAATCTTAGGTCAGCACTGTGGAACAATCTTACATCGTCAATACCATAACGCATCATAACCAACCTATCTAATCCAATATTTACGTAAAAACCTGAACATTCCGCTGGGTCTAATCCCGCAGATTTCAGTACGTTAGGGTGAGGCGTTCCGCCCGGCATAACTTCTATCCAACCAACGTTTTTACAAACCTTACAGCCTTCGCCCTTACAAACCCTACACTTCATGTCAATTTCAAAGCCTGGTTCTACAAAGGGGAAGAATCCCGTACGCATTCTAGTATCAACCTTTTCACCAAAAACCTTCTCTAAGATAGTATCAATAAAGAGCTTACCAGCAGAAAAAGAAAAGTCCTTATCTACCATTAAAACCTCATATTGGAAAAAGGCTCTTTCATGTCTAGCATCCGTTGCTTCATTTCTAAAAACCCTACCTGGGTAAACAAATCTTGATGGGAAGCCATTCTTTTGTAGGTATCGTACTGATGCCCCTGTTAGGTGAGGTCTTAAGCACAATCTTTCAGTTCCCTTTTTATCTTCTGTACCCTCTATCCAATAAGTATCCATAGATTCTCTAGCAGGGTGGTCTGGAGGGAAATTTAGATTATCAAAGGCAAAGAGCTCACTGGTGATTTCATCTCCTTTAAAGATTTCAAAACCCATAGATTGAAAGGCATCATTTAAGTCATAGCACATCTGAGTAATTGGATGTAATCCGCCGCCTTCTACCTTATTACCAGGTCTTGATAAATCAAGTGGAAAATCTAAAACAGTAGTATCAGCAATGATTTTATCCTTCTGAGCATCAATCTTCTCTTGGAATTCCGTTTTCATTTCATTTGCCATTTTACCAAACTGCTTCTTTTCTTCTGGACTCAAGCCACCTAGTCCTTTTAAAATAGCGGTTAGCTGGCCTTTTTTACCCATCAGGTTTAACCTGATTTCTTCCAGTTCTTCTATGCTTTTTGCACCCAAAATATCAGAACCTGCTTTTAGTTTAAGTTCTTCTAACTGTTTAAGCATAATTTCCTCCCCATACAGATATAAGCCCAAGATTATGGGCTAAGTAAAACAATAACAATTCTATAAGAATAATTTAGCACAAAACAGGCTTATAGTCAAACAAGATTCTATTTGGTATATTGCATTTGGTATACCATTTGTGGTATGATACTAGCTGTAGAATAATTTATTGTTTATGCTAAACGGACATGTTAAATAGGAGGAATTTTATGTTAGCAAGTATTGATGCGGTTATTTCGCAAATTAACGGGTATATCTACTATCCCATTTTAATTGTTTTACTATCTGTGGTGGGCATTTATTTCACTATTAGAACAGGCTTTATTCAAACAAAGCTTCTGGGCGAATCTTTCAGAGTCGTTATGGAAAAACCGGATAAAGAAGGCGACGTTTCTTCTTTCCAAGCGTTAATGGTTTCAACGGCATCAAGGGTTGGTACAGGTAACATTGTTGGTGTATCAAGTGCTATCTGCCTTGGCGGCTACGGCGCTGTCTTTTGGATGTGGATAGTAGCTATCATTGGTGGTGCATCTGCCTTCGTTGAATCAACTCTAGCTCAGATTTATAAGCGCAGAGGCGAAGATGGTAGTTATGGTGGACCTTCATATTATATAGAGAGTGCTTTAAAGAGTAGATTCTTAGGTATCGTTTTTGCCATCTCATTGATTTTAACATATGGAGTTGGTTTTAACATGCTAGCTGCTTTTAACTTACAGACAAGTTTCCAAGTATACAGTTTCTATGAGCCTGGTATGACTCCAATAATCATAGGTGCTATTCTAACATTAATTACTGGCTACTGTATCTTAGGTGGCGGAAAGAGAATTATCAAGTTCACAAGTACCCTAGTTCCAATTATGGGTATTGCCTACATTTTAATATCACTTATTATGATCATTGCTAACATTAGCTATATTCCTACTGTATTTTCTAAAATTTTCACCGACGCCTTTGATTTTCAGGCAATTTTTGGTGGTATCGCTGGTTCAAGCATGATGTACGGTATCAAGAGAGGTTTATATTCTAACGAGGCTGGTATCGGTTCTGCACCAAACGCAGCTGCTGCAGCAAACGTAAGCCACCCTGTAAAACAGGGCTTAGTACAAATGCTATCAGTATTTATTGACACATTAGTAATCTGTTCTGCAACAGCATTTATGTGCTTAATTTCAGGAATAGAGCCTACTGAAAGTTTAGAGGGAGCGCCATATATCCAAAGTGCACTATCTACTTTCATTGGTGACTATGGAAACCACTTTGTCACCATATCACTTATTCTATTTGCATTCACAACACTTATTGGTAACTTATACTATGTTGATAATAACTTTAACTACATCTTTAAGAAAGTTCCTAGCAAAACCTTTATTCTTTCATATAAGATATTCGCCCTTGCTGTCATTTTCTTAGGTACTATCAGCAAGCAAGCCTTTGCATGGAACGTAGCGGACATGCTTATGGGTATTATTGCAATTATCAACCTACCAGCTATCCTAGTACTTGGTAATACAGCAGTGAAAGCCTTGAAAGATTACGAAAAGCAACGTAAAGAAGGTAAAAACCCTGTATTTAAGGCAAAAGAAATTGGCTTAAACCCTGAAAAACTAGACTACTGGCAGTAATATAAAGATATTCTCTCAAGTATAGCTGGGAGTCCATACTAAAGTATATTTTAAAAGGCAAAATATTGACTAAAATGTATCATATTTTGCCTTTTTAAGATTGAATTTTTTATGTAATTATGATAGAATTCTACTTGGTAAAACTTTTCAATTATGGATGACACATTAATGAGGAGAAAATATGAACAAGACAGAATTTGTTAAAGAGATGGAATTCAAAAGAAATCTTAATGAATTAGAATATCTCGTTTATAAAATATATTTTAATGCAGCACCCACTATAAAGGGATTAAAACCCTCTACTTTATTAAACTTTACAAATATGAGCCACATTAGCCTATTTGATATATGGAATAGAAATAAAGAATTTTTAGCTGGTAAGTTACACGTTAAATTTATGGAGCTAAAAAAGAAAGAAAATGGTGTAATCGTCATCTTCTATAATGAAGACATGATGCGAAACATCTTATGTGAAAACGAAAACGAATGCTTTTTAAGAGATAGAGGTTTTAAAAACTGTAAGGCAGTCGATTTTGCTCTACTAGAGCTTAAATGGCGATTTAGAGATACTTGTCCTGATGAAGTAGGTGTATTCCTAGGCTATCCACTTCACGATGTAAAAATGTTTTTAACGGGTAACACTAGAGCTTGTAAACTCTCAAGATACTGGAAAGCCTACACAGATATTTCTGCTACCCTTTCAACATGGGATAAGTATGACAACGCCCTAGATGAAATAATGGAAGAATTATCTAGCGTGAAAAGCCCTTTAGACCTTCTATACGCAAGAAATTAAGATACACAGCATAGAAAGAAAATCATAATAGGATTAAAAAGATAAATAGGTGGCAAATTTTTGAGCCACCTCTATTTTTTTGCTTTTTGAGACATGAGTGTATATATTCATGGTGGTATGTATATCTGAATGCCCCAAGCGTTCTTGAACTTCTTTAATACTTGCTCCAGATTCAAATAATAAAGAGCAATGGGTATGTCTTAAACCGTGAACTGTAATAGGACTTAGCTGATGCTTTTTAATGATTCGTTGCAAAACCTTTAGGGGTTGGCTAGGGTGGTAATACTCTAGATTGCCATTATAAAAAACAATATTCCTATTTTTTCTTTTTCCTATTTTAAGCCTCCTCTTCTTCAATTCTACAAGTACATCCAAGGTCTTTTCATCAATGTCTATACTCCTATTACTTGATTTTGTTTTTGGTGAATCAATAAATTTATTATCCTTAAAGCTTTTACTAAGCGTTTTATTTATCTCTATTTCAGCATCTTCAAAATTAATATCATCCCAGGTTAAGGCTAATGCTTCGCCTTTTCTCATCCCACTAAAAGCTAAAAGCCTAAAAAATACATACCATTTAAAATCTTCACTCTTCTTAATTATCTCTAAAAATTCTTTTAATTCGTCCTTATGCCAAAACTTAAACTTCTCATTTTTATACTCAATAGGCTTAGGCATGATAATGTGTTTGCAAGGATTTCTTCTCAGATACTCCATTCTAATTGCATAATCAAACACCCTAGACATTTGTATTTTTATGTTTCTGTAGGTCTTTACCTTAGTGCGCCACTCTAAAACCAAAGCTTGAACCATATCAATAGTAATTGCATCAATAGTATTCTCACCTATCTCTGGTAAGATATGGTTATCAAAAACACTTTTAACCGAAATAGCCGTTGAAGCCTTTACGCTTAAACTATAAAGTGCAAACCACTTTTCATAAACTTCTCTATAAGTCATTGACATATCCTTTTTCATTTCATTTTTTTGCATTTTATCCCCCTTTCAAAAAAACTTATCTTAACACTATATGATTAATTCATTCAAGCGATTTTTACTATGAAAAAAACGCTATCTATTTTATTAGCATTAGTAATGGTAATTGGTTCATTCCCAGCATTTGCAGATGAAGCAAAAGCAGAAAAGAAGGAAA
>PDWI01003420.1_pt1 | contig 22401 bp, 17 predicted proteins | sample 1430891 | NCBI WGS metagenome assembly PDWI01 (sample SAMN01162508, study PRJNA174530) | Oral metagenome, whole genome shotgun sequencing project. | biome: Marine environment; feature: Marine mammal; material: Swab sample of the gingival sulcus; isolation source: swab sample of gingival sulcus... | reverse complement strand
AGCAATAAATCGCTCGAAGGGTCGACCGCTTCGCTTCAAATAGAAAATCCTAAAGATTTTGAAAACATGGTACAAGCACCTGTTGTTTAAATCTTTAGGGTTTTCTGCTCTCTTCTTGGGTTTCGAAAATCAACCGTAGTGGAGATATTACGCAAGTAATATCGTGAACGGCTTTTGGGTGGAATGTTGCTAGATGTCTTGCACACAAATACCCACTGTAGATTCCTACGCCGCTTCGCTCCTCTGAATGACATAAGAGGAAGGCTTTGATTGAAAATCGTATTTTTGACTTTTTGACTGTAGTGTCTGGGTACACTAATATGTTGTAAAAGTATACTCCTGCTCCCAAAGGAACTTTTCTAAACCCTTTGGTGTGACAGTAAGCATTGCTGTATTTCTATTTGGATGGAAGTTTATCTTGTCCTGCTTCATCATATCCTTGTCTAATACCACAATAACCTCTTTGTTCTTATCATTAATTAAACAAAAAGGACTTACAGAACCTGGTGTAATACCAAGATACTTCTTCAACCTCTTTTCAGAACAAAAAGATAGTTTTCCACTGCCTAGCTTTTCCCCTAAATCTCTTAAATTTACCTCTCTTGAGTGTTCAAGAATTACCAAATAGTGTTCATTTCCCTTTTGATTTCTAACAAATAAATTTTTGTAGTGAGTACCCTCTACATCTCTAATAATATCTTCCATATCTTCTATTGTCGCTACTTCTCTATGTTCTGTAAGATTGTAATCCACGCCTATAGAATCTAAGTATGCTAATAGTTCCATATTATCCTCCTATTTTTCCTCATCCTTGTTTAAGCTTTCCTCTTTCTCCACAGAAGAATCTTGCTCTATATGAGGTTCTTCCGTCTTCTCATAAGTTTCTTTATTTGTTAAGTCAGCCTCTTTTGGTTCTATGCCTTGCGCTCTAAGTTCTGCTTCTCTCTCCAGTCTTTCCTTTTCCCTTTTTACGCCTAATAGCCTTTCAGCATCTTCTTTTTTCTTTTTTTCAGCATACTCTTTCATAGCATCTTGGTCTTGTTTTTTGTTCTTTTCTCTGACTGCCTTAACCGCTTCAACACCACCATCAAATGCTGCTTCAAATTCTTCATTGTAAATAGTCTCAAATTCTAATAGCGCAGCAGCTACATTGTGAAGCTTATCAATATGCTCTCTTAATAGACTTTCAGCCTTTGCATATAGTGTGTCTACTATTGCTCTAACTTCTCTGTCAATTTCAGCTTGAACTTGCTCAGAATACTGTTTTGTATGACCCATACTCCTACCAAGGAATACTTCATCATCTTCTGAACTATAACTCATGACACTGATATTGTCACTCATAGCATACTTTGTCACCATATCTCTTGCTATCGCTGTCACTCTTTCTAGGTCATTGGATGCACCAGTAGAAATATCTTTGAGTATAATCTTCTCTGCAAGTCTTCCACCAAGTAGAACCATGATTTCAGACTCAAGCATCGTCTTTGTCATATAACTTCTATCTTCTGTTGGCAGCTGAAGGGTAAATCCACCAGCTCTTCCCCTAGGAATGATCGTCACCTGATGAACAGGGTCTTCTGGTGCTACCAGTTTACCAAGTACAGCATGACCTCCTTCGTGATAGGCTGTCAGTTTTCTCTCTTTTTCTGTTACAACACGACTCTTCTTCTCCACACCTGCGATAACCTTTGTTGTTGCCTCTTCTATGGTCTTCATCGTGATCTGAAGTTCAGACTTTCTAGCTGCCAAAATAGCTGATTCATTGAGGACATTTTCCAAATCAGCTGGCGTAAATCCAGGTGTACCTCTAGCAACTGTTTTAAAGTCCACATGTTCACTTATTGGCTTGTTCTTTGCATGTATTTCTAATATCTCCTGTCTTGCCACAATATCTGGAAGTCCAACCATAATCTGCCTGTCAAATCTTCCTGGTCTAAGTAGTGCAGGATCAAGAATATCTGGCCTATTAGTTGCTGCAATAATGATGATACCTTGATTGTCTGCAAAACCATCCATCTCAACTAGAAGCTGGTTTAAGGTCTGCTCTCTCTCATCGTGTCCACCACCAAGACCAGCACCTCTTCTTCTACCTACAGCATCAATCTCATCTATAAATATAATACAAGGTGAATTCTTCTTCGCCGTCTCAAACATATCCCTAACTCTTGAAGCACCAACACCAACAAACATCTCTACAAAGTCAGAACCACTGATACTAAAGAATGGAACTCCTGCTTCACCAGCAACTGCCCTTGTGAGATACGTTTTACCTGTACCTGGTCTACCAACCATTAGCACACCTTTTGGTATTCTAGCACCAAGTGTTCTATACTTTGCTGGATTTTTTAAGAAATCAACAATCTCCTGTAGTTCTTCCTTTTCTTCCTTTAAGCCCGCAACATCTGAAAAAGTTACCTTTTTGCTCTTGTCTGCCTTGTGGAGTCTAGCTTTTGACTTACCAAAGCTCATGGCTTTGCTTCCACCACCACCTGAGTTTTGCATAAACACAAACCATATCACTGCAAATATCACTATCGTAAATACCATTGGGAGCATATCTGATAGAATGGATCTAGTCTGTGGTGCTAGCGAACTGGTGATAATCTTATTGTCCACTATTTTTTTGTATAGAACTTTACCAAATACATCTTCTAGAGAGCCTGGCAAATAAGACTTAAATACCTTACCAGCTTTTGTGCTTCCCTTTATGCTATTACTCTGTATAAAAAGCTCTTGTACATTGTCCTTTTCAACCTCTTTGATAACTCTTGATATTTCCCAATCTTCTGCAGAACCTTTATTATCCCATACATACATGTATATCAAAATCAAAGCAAGGAGTAACGCTAAATATACCCCTAAATTCTTCATTGTCTTATTCATTCACTTTCCTCCAACATATTTTATAAACAACATCCTAAATCATACCACACAACATCTTTTATAACAATGCTTCACTGCTAATTATAATAAATTGTTTACAATTTGCTTGAGTATCTTTACCCTTTAACCTCATGCTTTCCAACGCTTTATAATGATGCACACTTTTCCTATAACCTACTACCCAATATACTTCTGAATTTAAACATAATAGAGGAAGAGTTTTCCTGTCATTTTGACTGAGTTTTAATTCACTGTATAACTTCTTTATCTTCTTTCTACCATCAATATTTTTTTGATAGATAAAGTCCCCTGATTTTCTTGTTCTAAGACATAGCCCCCTATCAAAATCCTCTCTACTTAAAACAATGGAATGTGGTGTATGTATCAACTCAAGCTCTGCTTCACAAAGCACCCTCACATAATAATCGACCATTCCATACAAATTGTGTCCAAGGCTAAGCTCAAGTTCCCCCATCTCTGTTATATCTTTTTGTTCAGCAATAAGCCGATCATCTTGCAATTCAAAATCAATACCTGCAAAAGACTTTTTCTTTCCACTGATGCCTCTATCACAAATTTCTTTTAGTTCACTTATCATATGGCTGTAGACATCTTCCCTAGTCCCATTAAGATAGACAAACTGTCTGAGTATTAGACGACCTAGCAGAGACTTCTCATAGGTTTTTAGCTCTGACAGGACAATTTCTACCCTATTGTCAGAAAAAATCATCAATCTCAATATATTGTCTTCTATATACTCTTCAATAAATGCATTCTCCTCTCTTACAAATTCAGAAAGCCTTATGACATTGGAAGAGAAACTGCCATTTACTTCTTTAATAAGAGGGAAGATCACGTTTCGGATTTTATTTCTAGTGTACACATTCTCTTTATTGGTATAATCCTCTCTATACTCAATCCCCTCTTCCACTATAGTACATAGTATTTCTTCCTTTGTGACATTGATTAATGGTCTAATATACTTTCCACTCACAGGGCTCATGCCAATCAGACCTCTAAGGGATGCTCCCCTGACAAAATGCATAAAAATACTCTCTACATTATCATCTAAATGATGAGCAGTTGCAATATAATCCATTCCCTCTGATATGACAATAGCATCTAGTAAACCATATCTCATACTTCTTGCAGTAGCTTCAAAACCAGTCTTATTTTTCAAGCTAATACTACTAATATCTCTTCGATAAGAAAACAATGGCACAGCATGATCCCTACAGAATTTTTTTACAAACAAAAAATCCTCATAAGACACTTTGCCCCTATACATATGGTCAAGATGAAAGGCATAAAGCATAAAACCACATTCATCTCTCAGTTTTAAGAGCATAGTAATGAGGAGCATAGAATCTGCTCCTCCACTAAGTGCTACAAGGATTTTTTCTCCTTTTTTTATCCTGATTTTCTCTTCTAAATTATTTCTTATTTTATCTGTGAAGTTCATCTCCAACCCTTTTAATCGCTTTATTTCTTGAACAATATGATAAGAACAAGTAAATCATGACAATCAAAAAACCATAAAATACCAGCAAAAAGATTGAAAGTCCAAGTCTATCTGTAAAATAGTTCATGACAGCGCCTTCTCCCCCGTTAAAGTAACAGTAGTTATATCCATAGACTTTATCTATGATAAAAGCTGGCAACAACAGCGCCAAAAGTGGTGTCACAAACAAATATCGATCAGGTCTTAGTGGTCTATAATATCCTGTTGACCACATGAGCACAATTGTTATAATCATTATTGCGTGATATAATAATGACCTTTGAGCAACAAAGTGCATAAAACCATAGTTACTTATGTGGTGGTTTAAGACCATGCCAAATAGTCCACCATAAAAACATACAGTAGCTACACATGATGTTGCAGCTCTATATAGGGTTCCCTTCTTTTTTGAAAATGCAACAATTGGCATGAGAATCCAAAACAGCGAACAAACATAAAGTGGAAGAGTAGTCGCCCAATCAAACTGACCATAAGTATCAACTTCCCACCACCAATATAATGGATCAAGAGTAAGCGTAAAAACTGCTGCAACTTTGAGATAGATATCCATTTTTATTTTACCACTTATTATAAACTTGTGAAGTAGGAAAGTAATTATACCCACTACTATCATGTAAGCAATATGTCCCGTTCCTAACAAGAAATATCTCCAATTCATTATTCATCAAAAAACTACATATGTTTTCTAATGTTATCACAAAAACAATGGAAATACAATGAATTTACAGTGTTCCATCTAAAAGATTTGTAAATATTTGTAAACATTCTGTAACCCTATCCCCTTTTTTAAACATAAACTATATGCGTTATTAGCCGATATTTTAAACACATTTAATTTACACCCAAAAATAAATACTGAGAAGGAGGTCATAGTGAATTATATAATATACTTTGCACTTTTGATAATTGCCCTTGGGCTAATAGCAGTTAACCCTATACTCTCTTCAGCTCCCATTGTGCTACTACTTATAATATGCATTTACGACTATTTGAATCTTCAGAAATATCTAAAAGAAAACAGAGATGCATATAAAAAGCATATACTTCCAAGTGCTAATAATTCAATTAGTGAACTCATTTACAAAGAAGATCTCAAAACACATGATAAATTGACAGGGCTAAGAAACAGGTTATACTTTTTTGACAAGGTGCAGTTTTTGATTAGTGAAAAAACAGAATTTACCCTCCTTTTCTTGCACATTGAAGGATTTAAAACTGTAATCAATAAGTATGGTTACGAAAAATTTGATGAATTAGTTGCAGAAACTGGAGAACATCTGACCTCTACTCAAGGAAGCAGACTGATAACATCTCGCTTTGAAGACTATGGCTTTGCATTTATCTACAAAAACACTGACCATAACAAAATCAACGAACTGACAAATAACTTAAAAACTGACATACTCCAAATTCTTAAACGCAAGACAGAACACATTAAATTCAACATCAATATAGGGATATCTAGATTTCCAGAAGACGGAGAAAACAGCAAAGACTTATATAAAATAGCTGCTGAAGCAATGAATATTTCAACCAACTACCAAAATAATGACTATATTCAAAATACCAAAGAAGCCAAAAAATACTATAAGCAAAAAAGAAAAGTGATACAAGAACTTAAAAACATGAATATCAGCGAAGACCTGACAGTCGATTATCAACCTCGCTTTGAATTTGCTTCTGATAATGTGATAGGAGCTGAAGCACTGATTAGATGGAAACACCCAGAGATAGGATTGATAGAGCCCTACGAGTTTATTCCAATAGCAGAAGACCTTGAAATAATAGATGACATCACAAGGTGGATTATATCAACAAGTATAAGACAAATTACAACATGGAATAAACAGTACAATACTGATTTGATTTTATCCATTAATCTATCTAGCCTCTCTATGCAAAAATCCTCTTTTCTTGACTACTTGAAAACCGTCATCATAGATACAAAGTGCAATCCTAAATGGATAGTCGTAGAATTTACTGAAAACATCCTCTTTGAATCTCCAGTTTACATGAAGAAATTAATGGATTCTATCAGTAACATGGGTATTCACATTCACCTAGATGACTATGGCGTTGACATGACATCTCTATTAAACCTCAAGGAGTTCAACATCACATCACTAAAAATTGACAATAAATTGGTGTCATACATTGGTATCAATCGAGATAAAGAAGATGTCATCAAGTCCATTATTCTTCTAAGTCAAGGTCTAGGTCTTAAATCAGCTGCTGAGGGTGTAGAGACAAAAGAGCAACATGACTTTTTGAAAGAACATGGGTGCTGCAACTATCAGGGGTATTATAGAGAACGACCAATATCTAGTTATAAATTTGAACAAAAGTACTTAAATAAATAAACCTCACAATATAAACCTCACAAAAAGAGGCTACGTAAATAATTAAAATTATTCACGTAGCCCCTTTTACTATATTCAAATATACCTATAGAGTAGGCTCTATGTGCCCGTAATTTCCATCTTTTCTATGGTATACTACATTTATCTCATTTGTCTCAGCATTTAAAAATACAAAGAAATCATGGTGAAGCATATCCATTTGAAGTACAGCCTCCTCTGGGAGCATAGGCTTTACTGAAAATGTCTTAGACTTTACAATTTTTCCTTCCACTTCCATCTCTTCTTCTCTGTCTTCCGCAGAAAAATCCGGAATTGCCTCATATCGAATTGTCTCTGTTTGTCTAAAGTGCTTCTGCAAATTAGTCTTATGCTTTTTAAGCTGTCTGAACAGTCTCTCTACAACATTATCTAGAGCAACTTCCTTATCCACATCAGAGTCCTCTGCTCTCAAGATAACTCCATTTTTTAAAAACATAGTCACTTCTACAGTCTGTAGGTTTTTAATGTGTGATAGAGTAGCATTAACCGATATGTCGCTCTCAAAAAACTTATCAAATTTTTCCAGTTTAGCTAGCACCATATCCTTAGTACTCTCATTTAAATGCATATTTTTTCCACTTACAGTAATTTTCATGACGTTCTCCTTTCACATAAAAGTCCTTTATGTATGCACCAATTATATCATATATCGGCAAATATTACAAAAAACTTTTATACAATCCACCAAAGTATGTAAAGACAAAAAGTGCACAACCTATTTTGTTTAAGCTGTACACTTTTCATTATTATGCTATAAAACAATTAATTTACTTACTGAGCAAACATACCCATTATTTGATCAACAGTCATGTTTTCTAACATCGACTTCATCTGTTGAGTCATCATGTTGAACATTGCTTCTTCTTGCTCTAGTCCATTTGCTTTCATTAGTTCATTGATGTGCTTCACATTTTCACTCTCAGATACATAAGTAGCAACATCTCCTAGGAACGCTTTGATGTATTCAGCTAACTCAGGATTCTTTTGAGCATACTCCTGCATTTTTTGGCTATCCTTTGTCAACATACCATCTAAACTAAAGAACTTATCTTTGTCCACTGCTTCAAACTCTGGGTTAAAGTTGTAAACCATATCAGCAAACATCTCTAGTTTCTTATCAGCTTCGTATTTATAAGCAAAGTTCATAAGCATTGAATCAAATTGGTTTTCGCCATTAATTCTGACTAGGTAATTAATGTCAACATCCTTTAACATTTCAACAGCTTGTTTGTAGTCCTCAGACTCATAGCTCGCTAGAATTTCATCAATTGCCTTCTTCCATTTCTCAATTAGTTGAGGCTTGTCTTCACCAACATACTTGTCAAATCTAGCCTTGTAGTCGTTGATTTCTTCTTCTGTCATATCAAATAACTCATAGTCTTTTGACTTAATAAACTCATCTAGTAGCGCAGTTGATTTAGAAATAATTAGATCTAACAATGCTTCATCATCTCTAGCTACAGTTAAATACTCTTTTAATACAGCCATATTCTGAGCATAGTCATAGTTAACCTTATACTCTGTAACAGAAATTGTCTTCCCATCTCTCTCAATAGAAGTTGTTTCAGTCTTTGTAGCATTATCATTGATATACTTATCAGCAATTTCCTTGTACTTAGCTAATTCAGTTGAGTAAAACTCTAATCCTGTCTTGTCGCCTTTTACAATGTCAATGTACTTTTTAAAGTTTAACTTAAAGAAATTTGCCATCTGCTGTTGATCTTCTTCTTCACCAAATACTTCTGTAAGCTTCGCTAAAGTGATATAAAATCCCTTTTCAGATAGTGCTGGGAAAGAGAATGACATATTCTCTTGATCTGATTGACCTTTAAGGTCTAATAAAGCCTTGCCATTGTTGATTAGTCCATAGTAAATAGCTAGCATAGGTGTCTTGTCATCAGCCATTTTGTAAGCAAAGTTATATGATAACTGAGTTTCCTTTGAAAGAGCATCTATAAAAGGAATGTATTTCTTTTGATTTTCATCTGTTAACTGCTTCTCTAAATAGTCCTTTAGACCACCTTTTAGACCTAGTTTGAAGTCAATGCCAATACCTTTTTCAATGTCAAAACCTTCAAAGTTTGCATAGTTTATATGCTCTGCAACAGTTTTGAACTTCTTTGCAGCCTCTGCTGCATCGCCAGTATTATCACCAGCCTTTTCTCCACAAGCTGTAAAGCTAAATACCATAGCAATAGCTAACAGTGCAGCAATTATTTTTTTGTTCATGATTTCTCCTTTCAATATTAGAAATATTTATACCTGACTACCACATTACAGTAATCAAGTTCTGATACATTCTACCAAAAAACATCTATTCTAGCAACATTAAATGTATTCTCTTAGCAAATTTTAATATCTTTTTTCTTACAGTTCTACAGATGATAAGACTCTATCTTCCATTTTTTCAGCTTCTACTTCAAAATATGAAATTTTCTCCCTAATCTGAGCTTGATATTCTTCATCCTTTACTGACTGAATATTGATCTTAGCATTTAATAGTGCTACCCTTATCCCTGTTTTACAGCACATAGCAGCTGCCATACCATCTGTTACAACATTTTTATTGCCATTTTTTACGATGTACTCTATGTCAGAAGATATTGATAATAGTTTTTCCGCTATTTCAAGTGGCACTTTTATCGCCTCTTTATAACCAGTTTGGATTGCTTCTCTTCTAAGAGCCTTTTCTTCATCTGTAGTCTTTGGCATTTTAAAGGCTGCCATAACACCATCAAAGCTTGATGCATCTTTGTCGATTAGCGCATTGAATTCTTTCACCTTTGTAGCCATTTTATCCACTATCTCTTTGGACTTATCCTGAATATCATCATAACCTTTTTTACCAAGTGTCAAATTAGCCATCATAGAGCAAAGAGCTGAAGATAGCCCACCAAGTACTGCTGAAACTGAGCCACCACCAGGTGCTGGAGAATCAGAAGCTAATTCTAATAAAAAATCATCAATTGTCAATTTGCTTAACATACTACACCTACTTTTTCTTTATTGCTTCTAGCATTTCTACTGTCATCTTATCTAAATCAAATTTAGGATCCCATCCCCAATCTTCTCGAGCAGCACTATCATCAAGGCTATTTGGCCAGCTTTCAGCAATAGCTTGTCTTACTGGGTCAACATCATAGTCCATCACAAAGTCAGGCATCACTTTTTGGATTGACTTTGCAACATCTTCTGGCGCTATACTCATAGCACTGATGTTGTAAGCATTTCTATGCTTTAACTTGCTTGGATCTGCATTCATTATATTAATCATGCTATCAATGGCATCATCCATATAGAGCATATCCATGTAAGTTCCTTCTCCAATATATGAAGTATATGACTTTTTCTTGATGGCATCAAAGTAAATGTGAACAGCATAGTCTGTAGTACCACCACCAGGTAGTTGTTTGTGTGATATAAGACCTGGGAATCTTACCCCTCTAACATCAACACCAAACTTCTGGTGATAGTAATCACATAGTAACTCACCAGCAACTTTAGATATACCATAGATAGTAGTAGGTCTCTGTATTGTCACCTGAGGTGTTTTATCTGCTGGTGTGCTTGGTCCAAATGCCGCTATTGAACTAGGCACAAATACTTTTACCTTTTCTTCTCTTGCAATGTTTAAAACCACTTCTAAGCCCGTCATATTAACGTGCCATAGTAAGTCTGGATTCTTCTCTCCTACTGCTGAAAGGATTGCTGCTAAGTGGTAAATCTCCGTAATTCCATGCTTTTTCACAACTGCATGATAAGTTTCCTTATCTGTAACATCTAGCTTCTCAAATACATATTTATCCGTTTCAATAGGATTAATATCAGATATTATAACATTCTCAGCGCCATATAATTCGCCAAGTTTTTCTACTAGGTCAGTACCAATTTGACCACCAGCTCCAGTTACAAGTATTTTCTTCATGTTAACTCCTTTAATAAGTTTAATATTGATATACTTCATCAACTACAATAACGACTAATACCACAAGTGGATATTAATTCACAAGAACATTGTATATGTCTAAAAATAAAAAGTCAACTTAAAAGTTGGTAAATATTCAAAAAAAGAGAACCACAATAGATTCTCTTTTTTCTGTCTACTTTTTCTTCTTCGATTTTTTTACTAAGTCCAAGCTACCATCAAAGCTCTCATCTAATTTTTCAACTTCAGAAATATTAAAATGCTGTCTGACTTTTTGGTCGATTTCTGCCATAATTTCTGGATTGTCCTTTAGATAATCCTTTGAGTTTTCTCTACCCTGACCTAATTTCATATCACCATAGCTATACCATGCACCTGATTTTTTTGCAATATCAGCATCTATAGCAGCATCTAGTAAACTACCGACTTTTGATATACCCTCACCATACATAATGTCGAATTCGACATCTTTAAAAGGTGGAGCAATCTTATTTTTTACTACTTTAAGCCTAGCTCTGTTTCCAATTAGCTTATCATCCTGTTTTATCAGTTCGCCTCTTCTAATGTCCATTCTAAGGGAAGCATAAAATTTAAGCGCATTACCACCTGTAGTTGTTTCAGGATTGCCAAACATAACGCCAATTTTACTTCTCAGCTGGTTAATAAAAATGACAGCAGTCTTTGACTTGTTGACAACACCTGTCAACTTTCTAAGAGCCTGAGACATCAGTCTAGCTTGTAGACCCATGTGACTATCACCCATATCACCAATTATTTCAGCCTTTGGTACTAGTGCTGCAACTGAGTCTATGACAATGATATCCATAGCACCACTTCTGACAAGTGCATCCAGTATATCAAGGGCTTGTTCACCTGTATCTGGCTGAGACACTATGAGCTCATCAATGTTTACGCCAATCTGAGCAGCATATACGGGGTCAAGTGCATGCTCAGCATCAATAAATGCAGCAGTTCCTCCAGCTTTTTGTGCTTCTGCTATCGCATGCAAAGTTACTGTTGTCTTACCTGAAGATTCTGGTCCATATATTTCTGTAATTCTTCCTCTAGGTATTCCACCAGCACCTATTGCCACATCAAGGCCTATACAACCTGTTGGTATGGTCTTGATATCCATTTTAACAGAATCATCACCAAGTCTCATGATAGAGCCCTTGCCAAACTGTTTCTCAATGCGCTCTAACACATCATCAATTGCTTTTTTCTTTCCGTCCATTATGTTCTCCTTTTATCAAAAAAGAGCAAAATTAAACCATCAGTAAAATTATAAATCTCTTTCAATACACAACTATTTATATTATCTTCCTAGCCATCTTCTAGACATCTTGTCTAGCTTATCCATGTTCTCTAGGGACATACCTGTGCCAAGCGCAACACAGTCTATTGCATTTTCTGCAACATAAGTAGCAACTCCTGTTTTTTCTGCAATAAATCGGTCAAATCCATCTAAAAGTGCTCCACCACCAGTCAGCCAAATGCCATTTTCACTGATATCTGCTATGAGTTCTGGCAGTGTATTCTCAAGCACATTGTGAACAGCATCTGCTATAATCTCAGCATCATCTTTCAGAGCTTCTATAATATCAGAGCTTGATATTTCAACACTTCTTGGGAGACCTGTCACCAAATCTCTACCCTTACATTCCACTGTGCGCTCTTCACCACCATAGTATATAGAACCTATTAGCACTTTTAAATCTTCAGCTGTTCTATCACCTATGAGAAGGTTATATACCTTTCTAATGTACCTTATGATAGACTCATTAAAGGAATCGCCTGCAACTTTTACAGACTTTCCATTGACAATACCACCTAACGAAATTACAGCTATATCAGTAGTTCCACCACCAATGTCAACAACCATATTGCCCATGGCACTTTCAATTTCAAGTCCTGCACCAATTGCAGCAGCTATTGGCTCTTCAATTACTTGAACTCTTGAACCACCTGCTTCAACAGATGCATCAATAGCTGCTCTCTTCTCAACTTCTGTCACAGAATTAGGCACACACACCATAATTCTTGGTCTGACAAACCTCCTGTGTCCACAAGTTTCACCAATAAAAAACTTAAGCATCTCAAGAGTTATCTTATAGTCTGATATAACACCATCTTTAAGTGGTCTAATTACTTTAATATCCTCGTGGTTCCTTCCAAGCATTTCCTTGGCTTTGTTACCCACTGCAATTACTTTTCCTGTGTCATTTTGAACAGCTACTATAGATGGCTCATTTAATACTATGCCCTTGTCTCTAACGTATATGAGCACATTGGCTGTTCCTAAATCAATCCCAATATCTTGCTTCATATCTTAATCCTGTATTCTTTTGATTTCAACGCCTAAGCCTTTTAATTTTTCTTCTAGGTTGTAATATCCTCTGTCTATGTGATAAATATCATGTATACTTGTCTCACAATCTGCAACAAGAGCTGCCAGTACCATAGCAGCACCTGCTCTTAAATCAGTAGCTCTTACATCAGCACCTTGAAGTTTAGTGCTTCCCTTAATTACTGCACTATGACCTTCTATCTTGATATTTGCGCCCATTCTATTTAGCTCTGGAACATGGGTAAACCTGTTTTCAAAAACAGTCTCCATGATGACACTTTGACCCTCAGCTATTGTGAGTAGCGACATAAATGGCGCCTGAAGATCTGTCGGAAATCCTGGGTATGGAAGCGTTGTTATATCAACAGCCTTTAACTTACCGCTACTGATAACCCTCACATCATCACCCTCAGTTTCAACTTGAACTCCACACTCTCTGAGTTTGGCAATAACTGGTTTCAAGTGACTTTCTACTACATTTTTAACAAGGACATTGCTATTGTGCATAGCTGACATAATTAAAAATGTACCAGCCTCTATCCTGTCAGACATCGTAATATGCTCTGTACCAGAAAACTCACTTACACCTGTAACCTTAATTGTGTCAGTACCTACGCCAGTAATTTTAGCCCCGATTTTTCTCAAAAAGTTAGCTAAATCAGTAATTTCAGGTTCTCTTGCTGCATTTTCAATAATAGTCACACCTTCTGCCATAGTGGCAGCCATCATGATGTTTTTTGTAGCACCAACACTTGGAAAATCAAGGTAAATATTGGCACCAACTAGTTTTTTTGCTCTAGCTTCTACAAAACCATGACCAAATTCAACTTCTGCGCCAAGTGCTTTAAAGCCCTTTATATGTAAATCTATTGGTCTCTCACCAATAGCACAACCTCCTGGCATAGGCACTCTGGCAACCCCAGTCCTAGCTAGTAGTGGACCCATTACATCAAAAGACGATCTCATCTGACTAACATACTGATAAGGAGCTTCATTGCTCATTATTTCTGGAACATGTATACTCAACGAGTTTCCCTTAATTTCAACTTTTGCTCCTATCACTTTTAAGATTTCAATCATCACATTGACATCTTTTAAATTAGGCACATTGTGAATAACACAAGGCTTATCAGTTAGTAAAACTGCTGCCATAAGTGGCAACACAGCATTTTTAGCACCAGAAACTGATATTTCCCCCTCCAACCGATCTATTGGCTGTACAACAAATTTTGACAAATTCTTCCTCCTTACAATATAACCAAGTCATTATACCATAAAAATGCTTTAATTAAAATCATTTAGGAAGATTAGTTTGATGATATTACTGTTCCATTATTTCCCTTAATGCCTTCACCAGCATTTTCAAGAGAAGTAATTAAGCACTTTCTACCAGACTTACTCTTAGCAAAGCTCATAGCAGCTTTTATCTTAGGAAGCATTGAGCCTTCGCCAAATTGCTTTTCTTCAATGTACTTTTCACAAGTAGCAATATCTAGACTATCTAAACTCTCTTCGTTTTCCTTGCCAAAGTTTATTGCCACTTTGTCAACAGCTGTTAAAATAATAAGCATATCAGCATCCACTATTTCAGCTAATTTTGCACTGGCAAAGTCCTTGTCAATTACTGCAGGAACACCTACTAACGCATTGCCGTCACGGTATACAGGTATTCCACCACCACCTACAGCTATAACTAGGTGTCCACTTTCAACAAGTAGTGAAATACTGTTCTTCTCTTCTACGTCTATTGGCAGTGGAGAAGCAACTACTCTTCTATAACCTCTACCAGAGTCTTCTTTCATTGTATAGCCTTTTTCAGCAGCAATCTTGTCTGCTTCTTCTTTGCTATAGAAAGATCCAATTGGCTTTGTTGGATTTTGAAACGCCTTGTCTTCTTTATCAACAACAACCTGTGTTACGATAGTCGCAACAGGCTTTTCCATATTTCTATTCTTTAATTCTTCACCAATAGCATTTTGTAGGTGGTAGCCAATGTAACCCTGACTCATTGCCCCACACTCTGGAAATGGCATTTCAGGTACAGAGTCAACTGTCTCATTAGCAGTACTCATTGCAAGGTTTATCATTCCTACCTGTGGTCCATTTCCGTGACTTAGGATAACATCCTTACCACTTTCTATTAAATCAACAATTGTCTTTGCTGTGTGTTTTACTAATTTTTTCTGCTCTTCAGGTGTCTTTCCAAGTGCGTTTCCACCTAATGCAACAACGATTTTTTCTTTTTTCATCTTTATCTCCTTAAAAACTGCAAAAGTCTCCTCAAAATAAAGGAGACTTTAAGGCTGTAGAAACAACAAGTAACGACAGCCTTACAAATAGACTTATAGCCTTAATTATTTATTCTATAAGTATCTCTTCCTATAAATTACCAATAGATGCAACCATAACTGCTTTGATAGTGTGCATTCTGTTTTCAGCTTCATCAAATACTTTTGAGTGCTTGCTTCTGAATACTTCGTCCGTTACTTCCATTGAATCAATGCCAAATTTTTGGTAGATGTCTTCACCAACAATAGTGTTTCTATCGTGGAATGAAGGTAGGCAGTGTAGGAAAATAACGTCATCATTTTCAGTCTTCTTAATCATGTCCATGTTTACTTGGTAAGGCTTAAGCATGTTGATTCTCTCTTCAAACTTATCCTCTTCACCCATAGAAACCCAAACATCAGTGTAGATAACGTCAGCACCTTTAACAGCGTTTACATCTTCAGTAAGCTCAATAACAGCGCCTGTTTCTTTCGCGATTTCCTTCATTTCATTTACTAGCTCATCTGATGGGAATAATTCTTTTGGTGCTAGTCCAACAAAGTGCATACCCATTTTAGCAGCACCAATCATTAGCGAGTTACCCATGTTGTTTCTAGCATCACCAACATAGACAAACTTCACTTTGTCTAGTGGCTTATTAACGTGCTCTTTTACAGTCAAGAAGTCTGCTAGAATTTGAGTTGGGTGGTAAAGGTCCGTTAGACCGTTCCATACAGGAACACCAGCATGCTTGTCAAGCATTTCAACAGTCTCTTGCTTAAATCCTCTGAACTCAATACCATCATAGAATCTTCCTAGCACTTTAGCAGTATCTTCCATAGACTCTTTTTTGCCCATTTGAGAGTTTGATAGGAATGTAACCTGTGCACCTTCATCAAATGCAGCTACTTCAAAAGCACATCTAGTTCTTGTAGATGCTTTTTCAAAAAGTAGTACAATATTTCTACCTTCTAGTAAATTGCCCTTGATTCCAGCTCTCTTCTTTGCCTTTAAATCATGTGATAGGTTTAGTAGGTAGTTGATTTCATCTGGTGTGAAATACTTTAGACTGATTAAACTTCTGTTTCTTAAATAAACACTCATTGTTAATTACCTCCATTTTTTTATTTATTAAACTTTTCTGTTATACAATTACTCAACTTTCCCAGCTATTATAATGCCTTAAATTGCTTAAAATATCAATACTACTACAAAATAATAAGTGGTCTTGACTATAATTTTTTCTAAAAATGTACTTAAGATTCCACGCTTTGAAACACTATACAAATTACCAAACTTTGTCACTCAGAGCCACAGGCGTGGAGTCTTAAAGTTTGTAATAATTTGTAGTGTTTCATAAGCTCTGAATGACAAGTACATTTTTGCTGTAGATTACAAATCCACATTATATCTAAGCTCTACTTCATAGCCAAAACTAGCTCCCACACTTATCCGTCTAGAAACTAGTCAGAATCTAGGAGCTAAACTCTTGCTAGTCAAATGTTTTTTTTACTAGCGTTTGGAGTCAATACTACTATAAAAAATAATAATACAGAAGAGAGTGCCTCCACGGAAAAGTAACCTTTTCCATTCCGTCGAACGCTTCGCTTCAAATAGAAAATCGTAAAGATTTTAAAAACATGGTGCAAGCACCAATTGTTTAAGTCTTTAAGATTTTCTGCTCTCTTCTCGGATTTCGAAAACTGCCAGCTGCGCTAGTAAAAAAATATTTGACTACTGCCTCAAAGGTCTATAAAAATTGCAGCGACAACGATAATGGCTGGTTTATAGACGGATAAGAGGCATTGACATACACCTAGGGCCCCCTCTACCTCTCGATAATTCACTAGAAGGCATGATGTGTGTAGTAATACCGTGTTGTTGTAACTTCTCATTTGTTACATAGTTCCTAGAGTATACAATAACTTCGCCAGGAGCTACAGCTAGTGTGTTTGAACCATCATTCCACTGCTCTCTAGCAGCTGCAATGATGTCTCCACCACCACATCTGATAACTTCAACAGTATCAGCTTCAATGTATTTTACTAGAATTTCTTCTATTGTACCAACTTGTTTTTCATAGTTTAATTTGCCATCTTTCATTGTGATAGCGTATACATTTAGAGGTCCTTCGATTTCAGGGTGAATTGTAAACTTGTTGTGGTCTACCATAGTAAATACAGTATCTAGGTGCATAAACGCTCTCTTTGAAGGAATTTCAAATGCTAGAATAGTTTCAAAACTCTCGTCACTTGAAAGCACTCTCTCAGCTATTAATTCAATTGCTGCTGCATCTGTTCTTTGAGATACACCAATTGCAATTACCTTATCAGAAATAATTAACTCATCGCCACCCTCTACACAGTACTTATCCGTTCTGTCATAGTATAGTGGAACATCAACACCTGCAAAATCAGGATGATATTGAAGTATGTATTTTCCTAGAAGAGTTTCTCTTCTTCTAGTAGTTGTTCTCATGTTGTTAATAGTTACACCCTTACCCATTGTAGCAAATGGGTCTCTTGTGAAGTATAGGTTTGGCATTGGATCAATGATAAATGGATAATCTGTTGAAATCATATCTGATAGTGATGCCTTTTTAAGCTGAGAAATTTCAGTCTTTTTAAGACCTGCTACCATTTTATCGACCATAGCTTGTGTGTCTGTGTAGTTTAAGAAATAATCTCTTACACTGTCTTTTGTTCCTGAACCAATTATTCTAGTTTCAGAAATAAATTCATCTATAAACTGCTTTTTAAGAGTATCATCAGCAAGTACCTCTGCTACCATATTTTCAAGGTAAACAACTTCAACGTCTAACCCTCTTAAAATATTGGCAAAAGCATCGTGTTCTTCTCTTGCAATCTTTAGGTAAGGAATATCATCAAATAATAACCTTTCCATTAAGTCTGGAGTCAAGTTTTCAACTTCTTCTCCAGGTTTTTTTAATAGTACTTTTTTTAATTTTCCTATTTCAGAATATACATTTATACCTTTTTGCATATTATCCCCTTTCTTATACTGGTAAAATACCATATACATTCTATACTTATTCACTAAGAAATACAAGACATATTAACAAAATATCATTTTTATATTCGCTGAATTTCGGCTTGAGAGAAATCCTTTAAAGATAGTAATTTATATACATATTCCCTGAATTATTTACGTTATTTTATTTTTTAAATATTATAAATAACATTATATGTTTAAGTGTGTTTTATTATTTTAATGAGCAGTATAGTTATTTCACACTGCTCTTATGCTCATTATGAACATTCTTTTTAAACTTATTTAATTATATTTCGTTAAAGTATATGCTATAATTTTAGTGAAATGGAGGTAATTTATGAAATTTAACGACTATAAATACGAAAGACCTGACATGTCTGCCTATGCTGTGGACATGGGAGAAAAAATTGAACGATTTAAAAATGCAGAAAGTTTTTCAGAACTAAAAGAGGTGATTAAAGAAATCAATGTAGAAAGAGATAAAATCAACAGCATGATGTCAATTGTTGGAATTAGATCCTCGATTGATACAAGGGATGAATTTTATCAAAAGGAGCGTTTATTTTTTGATGAAAATGGACCCCTTATTGCAAAGATTGACATGGACTACTACACTGCTATGAACAATTCAGCATTTAAAGATGAGATTACATCAGAATATGGGGAGTTTATTCTTGATAAGGCAAAACTAGCTGTAACTACAATAAGTGAAGAAGTGCTTCCACTGATGATGACTGAAAATAAGCTCATATCTGAATACAGAAAACTAAGAGCTTCTGCAAAAATTGAATTTGATGGAAAAATCAACAACCTTCCTCAAATGACGCCTTATTTAATGTCTAAAGATAGAGAAACAAGAAAGGAAGCACTGATAAAAACTACTGCCTTCTTTGAAGAAAATGAAGCAGAGTTTGATCGAATTTACGATGAACTTGTTAAAGTAAGAACTGACATAGCTAAGAAACTTGGCTATGAAAACTTTGTACAACTTGGCTATGATAAACTTGGGAGAACAGACTACACGAAAATGGACGTCAAAAATTACAGAGAACAGGTCTACAAGTCGCTGGTGGGGCTTTCTACAGAGTTAAAAGAAAGACAGGCTAAGAGAATAGGTGTAGATACACTGATGATCTATGATGACAATTTTAACTTCAAAACTGGTAATCCTACACCAAAGGGTGAGGAGAAGTGGCTTGTTGACAGGGCAGCTACACTATACAAGGAGCTTTCTCCAGAGACAGATGAATTCTTTACCTTTATGAGAGAGAGAGAGTTAATGGACCTAACGTCAAAAGAGGGAAAAGCTGGTGGTGGCTTCTGCGACTATCTTCCACACTTTAAATCGCCATTTATCTACTCAAACTTTAACGGAACATCAGGTGACGTAGATGTATTAACACATGAGGCTGGACATGCTTTTCAAGTTTATATGTCTAGAAATCAACCTATTTCAGAGTACTACTGGCCAACTTTTGAGGCAGCAGAAATACACTCAATGAGCATGGAACACTTTGCCTACAAATGGATTGACTTATTCTTTGAAGAAGATACTGCCAAGTATAAATTTAATCACTTAAATGGCTCTATAAACTTTGTCCCATATGGTGTAACAGTTGATGAATTCCAACACTTTGTATATGAAAATCCAGATGCAAGTCCTGATGTGAGAAAGGCAAAGTGGAGAGAGATCGAGAAAAAATACTTACCTCATAGAAATTACGATGGTATTGATTTACTGGAAAGAGGAGGCTTCTGGTATAGACAAGGGCACATTTTTGAAATGCCTTTCTACTACATAGACTACACTTTAGCTATCATGTGTGCCCTACAGTTCTGGCATAAGTCAAATGTTGATATGAAGTCTGCCTTTTCTGACTACCTTGAACTTTGTAAAAGAGGTGGCTCACTACCATTCAAAGAGCTTGTAAAGTCAGCAAATCTAATTGTTCCATTTGAAGATGGCGCTATTGAAAAAATCATAGCTCCAGTAAAAGAATACTTAGACAACGTAGATGACTTTAACCTATAAAGCAAAATCCCCTATATTCTAAACAGTAGATATAGGGGATTTTTTGATATAGTTTCTAAACTGATTGTAGATTTAACATCCATCAATCGTAGCTATTTAAAATTCTCTTACTTACTTCTCTAATTTATTATCAAATTTTTCCAACTGCTTCTTCGCAAAGTCTCTTCCTCCTAAGCCGAAAGCAATGACAAAGGCAAGAGCAAATGCACCAGCTATTACCATAAAGGCAATCATCACGATATCCTGAGCTAACTTTAATTGACTTAGTGTCATAAAGATAGCAAATACATAGATTAAGCCTGAAGTAATTGTTGCCAAAAACTTTGAATTTGTTACATTCGCAACAAATTTTGAAATAAATGAAGCTGCAAAGTATGCAATTAGAAGTATTAAAAGTGCAGCAATCACATTAGGTGTATAAATTAGAATTGCATTTGCAATGTTTGTGAGTACTTGAAGCTTTAGGATATTTATAGCTTGGAATACAAAAATTGCAATGATGACAAACTTAATAATTCCAGCAAATAGTTCCGCAGGTTTGTACTTACTGAAAACTACTTTAAAATGTTTGTGTTCTGCCAACTTATTTGCACCAGCATTTTCAAAGAAGCCCTTGGCAATTTTTCCTACAATCTTTGCTATAAATAATCCAAGAACTATCATTATAACAAATACAACAATATTTGGAATGACAGCAAATATGCTTGAAAGCATCATAATTGCAGGTTCTGAAACAGCATCTAGCTTTAGAATTTGAAGTGCTATTATTACTGTTGGTATGATAATAAGCGCAAAGACGATTGTACCAATAAGTTCAGATAGTGAAGTTTCGCTTTTAACATCAGAATTGAATTTTTCAGCCAATTTATCCAGTCCTGCTGCTTTAGCAATGCCAGTAACAACTTCTCTAGCAATTTTCGCAATTAGATATCCAATAAATAAAACAATAACTGCACCTAATATAGTTGGTAAATACTCAAGAGCAGAAGTTACCATATTGCTTATTGGGGCTGATACACTTGTCATACCTAGTCTATCAAATGCACCAGGTATCATTACAAGAAATGTAATCAAAAATCCTAGACTTCCAAGTGTTTTGAGTAATTCTTTTCCACTTTCTTCATCTTTTACTGCATGAAGTTTGACAAAACGTGTAGGTAACTTTAACTTTTTCCCTACCTTAACAATAATTTTACGCACAATACCAGCTACAATCCACGCAAGAAGCGCAATTAAAATTGCCACAATAAAGTTAGGAATACCTGCTAAAATACCATCCAAAATGTCCTTAAATTGATTCATAATTAACCCCTTTCTATTATGTTGCAATTATCCCAAAATATTACGAATAACATCTGTTGTATATATACTATACCATATATCAAGTATTATTTCAATTATATAATTATATTAGTAGAAATTAATACACTAATATAAAGTTGGATTCATTCTTACTATTGCAACTATAAAGCTGTAGACCTTGCGCACATCAGCAGTCTAAACAAATAATTGTAGTTCTTAAGCTATAGGTCACTCCTTGAAAACATAAATATAAACAGTTTTTGAAACCACTAAATATGCAAATGCTTAGATTCCTACGTCGCTACGCTTCTCTGAATGACATAAAGGGATTAACGTTGTAAGTAGGAGCATTTGCGAATCCATCACAATTCTAATTAGCAGTATGGGCTAACACGACGCAGAGGGTAATTCTTTTATACTAGATTAAATCTGTGAAGAATAGATATCAGTGTACGACGTTGCCATTAGACCTCCAAATCTTAGATGATAGCTACGAACAATTTTATGAATATCGACGGGGGTATGTAACAAAATTTACAAATGCTGTGCAGAACCATTGCCACACTATGACGTTGCCATTTTACCAAGAAATTTCAGATTATATCTAGGATTTGTATAGGCTGACACGACGGGAGTGTATATAGAAATACTCGACCAAGGGAAGCCTATACATGACGACGATAGAACTGAAATTTCGCAGAAAAAAAG
>PDWI01003419.1_pt1 | contig 22404 bp, 18 predicted proteins | sample 1430891 | NCBI WGS metagenome assembly PDWI01 (sample SAMN01162508, study PRJNA174530) | Oral metagenome, whole genome shotgun sequencing project. | biome: Marine environment; feature: Marine mammal; material: Swab sample of the gingival sulcus; isolation source: swab sample of gingival sulcus... | reverse complement strand
CATCTTCTTTAGTATTTTTGCAATAAATATAGATTACTATTACTTAATGCAAAAAACTTCGAACCTGACACCGCCTGAACTGATGAAATATCCAGGCTAGGCATGGTTTTTCTCCCTATTTGTTTTATGAATTTTTGGAACTCTATGGTTCCATGGCGTTCTCTTGGGTTCTGAATATAGACGAGAGAAAATGGTTTTCCATTCCGAACCGGTTCGGAACTCGGTGGAACTCAATGGAACTCAGTGGAACTATTAAAAAAGAGAAAGATTGATGGAGAAAAAGCAGTAAAAACGAATGGATATTTCAGAAACCATTAAAGGGGAGGACTTATAAGGTAGAGAGATACCTATATGAGAGCGCCTAGCGAGGCTTATTGATCAAGAATGGGGCGTTCTGGGATAAATGAGATGATAAGACGAGCGGACAGGGTGTCACGGGCGCCCCCCGCGCTGAATGACAGCAGCCCCGTGAGCCTGTGGCTGCCATTACTGTAACAGCACAATAACAGGAAGTGGCCGCTCTGTCATCTTTATCAGGCAACCTTTGCAGGAAACGGGATAATCTTGCCGCCTTCCTTTAAGCTATCAAGATAATCTGCCCAGACCTGCATCATCTTGCGCCGTTCGGCCAGATGTTGGGCGTGATTATAGACCGCTTTAACGCTGTTTCTTTCTCTATGGGCAAGTTGGCGCTCAATAATATCCGATGGCCAGCCTTGTTCATGCAAGAGGGTTGACGCCATTGCCCGGAATCCATGACCTGTCATTTCTTCCTTGCTATAGCCCATACGCCGCAGGGCAGAGTTGACGGTATTTTCACTCATTGGCCGGTCACCGGTACGCAGAGAAGGGAAGACATAGCGCCCTTTACCGGTAAGAGGCTCCAGCTCTTTAAGAACGGCTATGGCCTGGCGCGATAAGGGAACAATATGGGTAACTCTCATCTTCATCTTTTCTGCCGGGATTTTCCATTCTGCCTGGTCAAAGTCGAACTCTTCCCATTCAGCATGGCGTAGTTCTCCTGGGCGGACAAAGGTTAAAGGGGCAAAGCGCAGGGCATACCGGGTGATAAAGGTGCCCTTGTAATCCTCTATGACGCGTAGTAATCCTGCAATTTGGCGCGGGTCGGTAATGGTGGCCATAGACTCTGGTTTGGTGGAAGAGAGCGCCCCGCGCAAGTCTGTGCTTGGGTCTCGTTCTGCCCGGTCGCTGGCAATGGCATAACGGAAGATTTGCCCGCAGGTTTGTTTTATGCGGTGGGCAGTTTCAATGGCGCCTCTCTCTTCAATTCTGCGTAAGACTTTAAGCAGATCGGAGGCGGTAATCTTCACTATAGGTTTCTTGCCAAGCCAGGGGAAAATATTTGTTTCCAGGCGCTTGATAATTGTTTTGGCGTATTCATCAGTCCAGGTACTACTTTTCTTGGCCACCCACTCCCTGGCGATGGTCTCAAAGCTGTTTGCGGCATTATCGTCATCGAGGGCTTTCTGTGTTTTTCGATAGGCGCAAGGGTCAATCCCTTCTGCAAGTTGCGCCCTGGCCTCTGCCAGTCGTTCACGAGCTAAAGAGAGGGAAACGTCAGGGTAGACACCAAGAGCCAGCGTTTTCCGCTTTTTTTCAAACCGGAAGTCAAACCGAAAATACTTTCCAGCCTTTTTCACCAGGACATAAAAACCATTCCCTGTTCCATCTGAAAGTTTATAGTTCTTCCCCTTGAATTTAGCGTTACGGATAGCGGTATCTGTGAGCATCTGACGGTACCTCCTTTTGAGATTGACGAGATACCGTCAAAAGTACCGTCAAAAAGGGCTGGCTGTCAATGGATTTCAGTGGAACTCAGTGGAAAATAAAAAAGCCTAAAAGGCTGAACCTTCTAGGCTTTTCTGGACTTCTATGGAACTCGGTGGAACTTAAAATGGTGGAGGCGGCGGGAGTCGAACCCGCGTCCGAAAATGCTCCCCTCCCGTATCTACATGCTTAGTTCCGAACTTAAATCTTGCTTGTAAACTTCTGCCGGAACAAAGATATTTACAAGCCAGTCTGTGAAAATCTTACCACCTGGCAGACAGACGGCCATCAGATAGCCAGCCCGTAGAGTCGACGCCCCAAGCCCAGATTCACGGGCAGAATCTGGTGGAACGGCTATATGACTGCGATCAAGCAGCTACAGCGTAGTTATAATCGTCTGCGATTATATTTAAAGTCTACCATTTTACGAGTTGATAGAATCTCGGCATGCAACGATGAGCTTATACATCCCCGTCGAATCCGTTTCGCCCCCCTTTTTAGTATTTTTGCCGCATCTCCCGCTGCATCTCGCGGTTACTCTGCTTCTCTTTTAATGCGGCGCGTTTATCGTAGAGTTTTTTTCCTTTGGCAAGACCAAGCTCTATCTTTGCCCTGCCATTTTCCTTAAAGTATATCTTCAATGGGATAAGGGCAAGGCCTTTTTCTTTTAATTTACCAATGAGTTTCTTGATTTCTCTTCTATTCAACAACAGTTTACGCACTCTTGTCGGCTCATTGGGGTTATGGGTAGCAAAGGTATAGAGCGAGATATGAACATTATAGAGCATCACTTCTCCTCTGGCATCAATATTGGCATAGCCGTCTTTCAGGTTTGCCTTGCCCGCCCGAAGAGACTTTACCTCCGGCCCGGAAAGTACCATTCCTGCCTCAAGCCTTTCAAGGATATGGTAGTCATGAAAGGCTTTTTTATTCTGCGCAACAATCTTTATTCCCATGTTTTTTCTCTTTGAGGAAATGCTTTGTGCCGCTGGATGTTTTTCCTTGATGCAGAGTGTTTTACTGTTCTGCCGTTACCCGCATAACCTCCTCCCAGGTGGTGATGCCTCGCAACGTCTTTAACCATGCGTCTTGCCGCAGGGTAGTCATTCCCTCTGTAATTGCAATTTTTTTCACATCAAGAGTGCGCGTTTTACTGCTAACTATCTCCTTGAGAGCAGATGACATTGGCATTACTTCAAATATGCCGCAACGTCCCTTATAGCCTGTTCCACGGCAATTCTGACAACCCTTGCCACGGGATAACACCAGCTCCTTGCCTGGTTTAACCGGAAAGCCAAGGCGCCTCATCTGATCACTTGATACCCGAAAATGTTCCTTACATTCAGGGCAGACAGTTTTTACCAGCCGCTGTGCCATGCAACCGAGCAGGGTTGAGGCGATAAGAAAAGGCTCCAGCCCCAAATCCCGCAGACGTATAACCGAGGATGCGGCATCGTTGGTATGCAGGGTGGAAAAGACGAGATGCCCGGTCATTGCCGCCTGTACGGCATAGGTGGCAGTTTCCTTGTCACGAATCTCCCCAATCATGATTATATCAGGATCTTGCCGCAGGATATTACGCAAAATTGAGGCAAAGGTTATATCAATGGCCGGCTGCACCGCGATCTGGTTAAACTCTTCATGCACCATTTCTACCGGATCTTCAATGGTTATCACATTTTTTTCCGGGGTAGCAATTTCTTTTAATGTAGAATAAAGAGTGGTTGATTTTCCACTGCCGGTAGGTCCCGTAACCAGAACAATTCCATGGGGAGACTGCATAAACCCTCGATACATCTCCAGATCTCTGCTGCTAAATCCCATACTGTCAATATTACGAAAGACAACATCGGAATCAAGAAGCCGCATAACCACCTTTTCACCAAAGGAAACCGGGATGGTGGAGAGACGGATCTCCACATCCTTGCCGCTGCGGGCGCCAATCTTGATCCTGCCGTCCTGGGGGCGGCGTTTTTCTGCAATATCAAGCCGTGCAAGAAACTTGATTCGTGAAACCAGTGCTGAATGTACTGCTTTGGGGAGTCTGTAGATAGTATGCAGCAGTCCATCTATGCGAAAACGTACCAATGAGAGGTCTCTTTTGGGTTCAATATGAATATCGCTGGCCCGTTGATCCAGAGCATAGTGGAAAAGATGGTTGACTGCCTTTTTTATATGTTGATCAGAGGAGGTAATCTCTTGTGAATTTGATATATTTATATATCGCTCCAGATTACCTATATCCAGCGCATCGCTTTCCTGATCAGTGGAAAACTGATTCTCTGCGGCACAGATTGATTTTTGAAAACCAAAAAACTCGTTGATAATGCGCTGAATATCACTACGAGTTGCCAACACCGGAGCAATTTTTATCTGGTTTGTTTTTTCAATATCGGCCAGAATCATCTGGCAGTCGGGATGATAGACTGCCATTTCCATTACGCCATTTTCAATTTTCAATGGCAACACAGACTGGAGGATAGCAAAATTCTTTGACACAGTAGTGGTGGCGACCTTCATATCCAGTTTAAGAGGGTCAAGTTTGCGAAAGGGCATCTTTTTTCCCTTTGCCACCGCTCGCATGATCAACTCTTCGTTGATAGGGTATTCCTTATTGGTTTTTTTGCTTCTGACAGTAAGTTTAAGAGAAGCAATAATATCGACAAGGTCGGGGTAGTTTTTGTTTGTTATGCCGTCTTTTACCGCTTGTCGCAGTAATTTTTGCTGTTGCCGAGAACGTTTTTGTTCAATAAACTGGCGTTGTCTTGGCGAGATTATTTTTAGCTCCTGAAGCAGGGAGAGGAGTTGATCGCTTTGTAAAAATTGCATTACTTCTCCTTTGTATACAAGGGCTTATACTTTTGAGTAGTATGTAACGATTTAACGCCGTTTTCTTTGGGGCCAAACAGCTCTTTGTAGTTTTGGGTGCGAAATTTCCAGGCCTGTTTCTGATAGTAGGAGTTCCTTCCCGGATCAAGTGCCATCGCTTTTTCCTCTGCCTTTAATGCTTCTGTGGTCATGCCGTTAGCCCAATATACAGTTGCTAGGGTATCATAAAAAAAACTATTTTGCTGCCATAGAATTGCCTCAAGGGCAAGATCAAGCGCTCTTTCCGGGTTGCGCAGGGCAAGATCTTCACTGACAATCAGCAACCAGGCAAGGTTGTTGAGGGTTATCGGGTTATATGGATCAAGCTGGAGAGACTTTTCATAGGAGGCAATGCCCTCCCGCTCATTGTTCCTTCTGATTAAGATATCACCAACCTGCCGATACCATGAAGCTTTTTGCCGGAAAGAGAGAAAGTGCAGACTTTTTTCCCGTACAAGAATCTGATCGGACAATGTAAGTTGATCAAGAGGGAGTTGACAAGGTACAGTCTCTTCCTTGTCGCCAAGGGCTACTCCTGTCACCAGTAAAAAATAGCAGGCAAGGCTGGCAAACAGTTTTTTTCGATGTTTATTGACCACACCCGGATTGTTTTCTGCTGCACGGAGATGTGCTATTCGTTCACCAAGACCAAAGTGATGCCAGTTTTTCTCCTCTTTTCTGGTGCCGTTGATTTGTGCCAGTTTTTCAAAGGCAGTAATCAGGGGCATAGCACTCCCCATTGCAGTGTAACTGTAGAGGTCTGCTTCCCTTTCAAAGTTACGGATAAAGTAGCCGAAAATAAAGCGAAAAAAAAGTAGCATTGCAACAAGCGCTGGCAACGAATTGAGCAATGCGGATATTGCCTCAGAAGAAAAGCCAATAAAAACAAGAGGATTTCTAAGGAGGTCAAGATGAGAAAAGTATTTCCCGACAGGTTCAAGAGAGGCATTGGTGACAATGCTGAAGCCGGCAATAAGCAGGATGGAAAGCAATAAATGACCTCGTTTTACATGTCCTGTTTCATGGGCAATAACAGCCTTAAGCTCTTCTGTGTTCATTCTTTCCAGCAAGGCAGGAGTAAGAAGGATATGGCGAAAGCTCGGAGCTAGTCCAATCACCGCAGCGGTAGCAGTGATTCCACCGTACAATGGCCAGATATAAAACTTTGCAGCAAAATCAAGCTGCTTGCAAAATGCCGTCAGTACCTGCCGTTGCGGGCCATTCTCCATTTTACGGCAACCCCATACCGTACACATTATCGACGGGAGAATTAAAAGAGCAATAAGGGTAATAGTGACAAATCCCCAGGGTGAATCTGCAAAAGAGCGAATTTCTGGTAAGGGTTGCAGATGTGCAAGATCGTAAAACAGATTGATAAGCAGCCAGGGGAGGATAATTGGCAGATTTACCCGTAGATTGGCAGTAATAACTTTTTTTGCTCCTGTCTGTTGCCCAGTGCTGCGATGCTCTGCCAGCCAGATAAGAGTGAGGAGAAGGAGAAAGAGTGTCAATCCTCCTGCACTCTGCAATGTGGTAACGCTTCTTATAACAGGTAGATTTGTCCAGTAGTACCCGGGATGGCAGCAGACAAGGATGATCTCGAAAACGACAAGGGCAGCTATGGAAAGAAGGAGTTCTATTCTTTGATGCGGGATTTCTTTTTGTACAAGGCGGATAAAAAACAGTTTAGCAACATGGTAGAATCCCGTCAGCAGAAAAAGCAGTAAAGGCAGTATAAGCCAGGGGGAGAGCGCAGGAGGCGCTGCTGGCAAGCTGGCGTTAAAAAGAAACAGCGCTGTAATGAAGATAAGAATGGAGTTATACATTATATGCTTGTTTCTCCCTTTCAGGTTTGCGCAGACCAATTTCTGACAGAGATATGCTTGTTATGAATATGCTACATATCTCTTGACTTTTTTGCAAATTATAATATAATGAAAAATTCACTGTTTTACAAATGTGTAATACGGGCGCATAGCTCAGTTGGTAGAGCCATCGGCTCATAACCGATCGGTCGTAGGTTCGAATCCTACTGCGCCCACCAGGAAAAACAACAAGATTTTACCTCGTTCCTTTGAAAAGATTACTCTTTCGAATAAATGCGGCAAAGAGGAAATATGCCGCAATGCCAGATATGTTTCCTGAATGTCTCCTGTCGGGCGGGGTCAAAGTGAATAAAGATAATAAAAAGAAAAGGTACACTCCTGCAGGAGTGTACCTTTTCTTTTTGTCTTTTCTAACAGTAACAGGCAATTAATTGTGACAATAACAATCGCTGATATTTATAATTTTTTAGATGAGCTGGCCCCCTTACGATTGATGGAAAAATGGGACAATTGTGGTCTTCTGGTCGGCAATAGCCAGATGCGATGTTCTGGCATTTTATTTGGTCTTGATGCTAATACTGCTTCTCTTGAAGAGGCTATTACTCTTGGCTGCAATACCCTTGTTGTTCATCATCCTGTTATTTTTCAACCCCTGAAAAAAATAGACACTGGTTTTGCAGAAGGCAGACTTTTGCAAAAAGCCCTTGCCAGTAATATTGCCATTTTATGCTGGCATACCAATTTTGACAGTGCCGCAGATGGTGTTAGTGATTATTTGGGTAAAATGCTTGGCTTGGAAAACCGCAGCCCCTTGCTGCCAGCACAAGATGAACCTCAGGCTGGGTTGGGGAGTATTGGCTCCTATCCCCAGGAAATAAAAGGTTCACTTTTTATGGAGCGTTTGCTTGATATTCTTGAGCTTCCCGGGGTTTTTACTGCTGGAACAATTCCGCAAAATATTCGCACGGTAGCGCTTTGTGGCGGTAGCGGTTCCGATTTTGCTCAGCTTGCCAAAAGTCGGGGCGCAGATATTTATTTATCTGCGGAGATCAAACATCATATTGCTCTCTGGGCGGTAGAAAATGATTTCTGCATTATTGATGGAACCCATTATGCGACGGAAAAACCGGCTATATCCTTTCTTGCACAACGTTTGCAAGATCGTCTTGCCGCAGCAGGAAATAGCAGCCTGCCCGTTGTTATGACGAAAACAGAAAGCGCTCCCTTTATTTTCACCAGCAAACAATACATTGAGTAAGATTGTTGTTTGGCGGATTGGTTTAGCTTTTTTGTCTTTGGATATAAGGAACCTTGAATAGTTTTTGTATATAAATATAAACCACATTACATCAGGAGAGAGATTTTGAAAGAGTTACTTCAGCAGCTTGTTGCATTGCAGGGCATTGATCTGGAAATTGATATTATTGACAAATCTGTCAAACAGGAACAGGAAGCCCTTGACGAAAAAGTTGCGGCGCTTGCGATAAAAGAAGAAGCTATTGTTGCTCTTGAAGCAAGGCAGGAAGAGAAGAAAAAGGAACTGCGTACCCTTGAAGCTGAGACTGAAGATAAAAAGGGACATGTGCGCGACCGTCAGTCAAAGATGATGCAGGTTCAGACCGGCAGAGAACAGCAACTTCTGCTCAAAGAGATTGAAGACGCCAAAAAGGATGTAAAGGAAAATGAAGAAAAGATTGTTGCCTTGATGGAATCTATTGAAACAAACACTGCGCAACTGGAAGAACAGAAAAATCTGTTTCAGGGTGAGAGAAAACTGCTTGATGAAGAAACAGAGAAGACCGGAAAAAATATTGCCAAAATCGAAAAGGGGCGTAAGTCAAAAGATAAGGCCCGCAATAAACAGGCCAGTGATATCCAGCCTGCCTTGCTGAAAAAGTATGATACCCTGCGGCAACGACGCAATGGCCTGGCGGTAGTTAATGTTGAGGATGGTGTCTGCCAGGGTTGTTTTATGTCTATTCCTCCCCAACGCTACAATATGCTGTTGCGGGGTGACAACCTGTTTGAATGTCCGACCTGTCAGCGGATTATTTATCATAAACCAAACCTTGAACAATGAGGGAAAAAGGGCTATGCTCCTCCCTGGAGTGGGTGCATGATCGCTCTGGCTGCTGGTTACAGCAGGTCGGGGAGGAAAGTCCGAACTCCACAGGGCATGATGGTTCGTAACACGAACGCCGGGTGACTGGCGGAAAGTGCCACAGAAAACAGACCGCCCGATTTCTTCGGGTAAGGGTGAAACGGTGAGGTAAGGGCTCACCGCATACGTGGTGACACGTATGGCAGGGTAAACCCCATCAGGAGCAAGACCAAATAGGGAGATGTTTGAAGGCGGCCCGTCTGAAATCTCCGGGTAGGTTGCTGGAGGTGTCGGGCGACCGGCATCCAAGTTAAATGATCATGGCCTTTCCTGTATGGAAAGGAACAGAATTCGGCTTATAACCCACTCCTTTTTTCTCGTTCAATTTCTATATGATACCCCATTTTCAACATTTGGTACCTGCTGCACAAGGTATTGCCGTTGTTATTCCGGCAGCAGGTGTTGGTCTGCGCATGGGCAGTCCCACTCCCAAACAGTTTCAAACCATCTGTGGCCGTGCTGTTCTTGTCCATACCATCACTCCCTTTGTTGGTGAGAAACGAATTATAGAGATAATTATTGTTGCTGCTGCGGATCAACTGGAAAAAACTGAAAAATTATGCCGGCAGGCCTTTGGTGATGAACCCCGGTTGCGTTTTGTCTGTGGTGGCCGCAGACGGCAGGACTCTGTTCTGGCAGGAGTAACGGCGGCAACGGCGCCGCTGGTGATGGTGCATGATGCAGCAAGACCAATGGTAACCGCAGCCTTGATAGATCGTTGCTGTACTGCACTGGAAGAACAGAAAGCCTTTGTTGTGGCTGCTCCGGTGGTGGATACCATAAAGCGGGCAGAGGGTGGTATGATAGAGGCAACTGTCGATCGGGAGAATCTTTTCCGGGCGCAAACACCACAAGGTGCGCCCCGCACTGTTTTTATCGCGGCTTTCCAATGTATTGATAGTGCTGATGTTACCGATGAGTCGGCACTGTTTGAGCAGGCAAAAATCCCGGTTTTTCTGCTTGCAGGTGAAGAGAGCAATTTCAAGATTACCCGGCAGGAGGATTTGCAAATGGCGGAGATGCTGCTTATACAGCGACAGGGCGAGAAGCAGGAAAGGATGGTATTGCCTCGCACTGGCCATGGCTTTGATGCTCACCGGCTGGTTGAGGGGCGCAAGCTGATTCTTGGCGGGGTGCATATCCCCTTTAACAGGGGACTTGATGGCCATAGTGATGCCGATGTCCTTGTCCATGCGTTCTGTGATGCGCTGCTGGGAGCGATTGGTGCCGGAGATATTGGCAAGTTTTTCCCGGATAGCGATAAAAAGTTTAAAGGCATCTCTTCTCTTGTGCTGCTGGAGGAAGTTGTGCAAAAAGTGGAGGCGAGGGGATTTTATCTGGCAAATGCCGATATAACCCTTATCTGCCAGGCACCTAAAATTGCCCCGTATATTTTACAAATGAAAGAAAATCTCTGCGGTATATGGCGGCAACGTTCCTTCTGGCCGGCGGCCTGTGATATTAACATAAAGGCTACCACTGAAGAGGGTATGGGCTATACCGGGCATGGTGAGGGCATAAGTTGTCATGCAGTGGTTTTGCTTGCGCCATATTCTGTATCGTATCAATAACTATATTTTTACTGGGAAAAATTATGGCAAATATAAACCGTGAGCGACTTGCAGCATCGTTTATTGAATTATGTGAAATTGATAGTCCTTCCCGAGAGGAGGGGCAAATCAGCAAGCGGCTGCAAGAGATTTTCGCTGAACTTGGTGCTGAGGAAATTTATGAAGATAACTCCACAGATGCTACCGGTGCAGAGTGTGGCAACCTTATCGTTCGTTTTGCCGGAAGTGGAGAGAAAAAAGGGGAGGAGGGTTTTTTTCTCTCTTGCCATATGGATACAGTGGAGCCTGGCAAGGGTGTCAAGGTGGTGCGCAACGGAGATATTTTTACCAGTGCGGGTGATACCATCCTTGGCGGAGATGACAAGTCGGGTATTGCTGCAATTATTGAAATGTTTTTTATGCTCAAGGAGAGCGGCGCCGACCATCCACCAATTGAAATTATACTGACCGTCTGTGAAGAGTTGGGGCTGGTTGGAGCAACGCATCTGGAGACAGAAAAAATAGAGACTCCTTTTGGTTATGCCCTTGATTCTTCAGGAATTGATCAGGTTGTTATCGGCGCTCCGGCAGCAAGCAAGTTTACCATCACGGTAACAGGAAAGTCTGCTCATGCGGGGCTTGCCCCGGAAAAGGGTGTTTCTGCATTACAGATTGCGGCAAAGGCTTTGGGCAGGCTGGCGGTCGGGCGGCTGGATGAGGAATCAACAAGGAATTTTGGTGTTGTTGAGGGCGGCGTTGCCTTTAATATCGTTCCTGAAACGGTTGTTATTCATGGCGAGTTGCGTAGCCATAGCGAAGAAAAGTTCGCTGCTTATACAGAGGAGATCCATCAGGCCTTTGCCGATGCAATAAAAGAGTGGCAGCAGGAAGAAGGGTATGAAGGCTCTTTTGAGCCCTTTTATGAATTTGAGGAGCTTGGCTGTTATCCCGCTCTGCGGCTTGATGCAACCAGCCCGGTAATCAGGAGAATCGCGCAGGCCGCAGATTCTGTTGCCAAAAAACTTGACTATATCGTTGCCGGAGGAGGGAGTGATGCCAATATCCTGTTTGGCAAGGGGCTGCCAACAGCGATTGTTGCAACCGGTATGAATAAGGTACATACTACGGAAGAAGAGCTGGATTATAATGATCTGGTAAGCCTGGTGGAGCTGCTTTACAGTTTGGCAACCCTTTGATCCTGTTTCAGGAAAAGAGTGGTGCCGCCTGTTTCCCACTGTTGAGTTTTTTTCCGGTGGTGTTATATATTCGTCGAATTTTGTCGGAGTCCTTTTTTGTTACTATTTAATCCAAGAAAAGAAGATAATTCCAATGCAACCGTTCTCTTCTGCTATGCCGGATAATGGCAAGCCCCGCCACGAATGCGGGGTTTGTGGTATTTTTAACCATATCGACGCCTCCAAGCTGGTCTATTTTGGTCTCTATGCCTTGCAGCATCGAGGGCAGGAGAGTGCCGGGATTGTCAGTTCTGATGGAACTACAGTCTCTATCCATAAGGCGATGGGGCTGGTTCCAGATGTTTTTTCCGAAGAAATTTTACAAGGGTTAAAAGGCCATATAGCCATTGGTCATGTTCGCTATTCCACAACGGGTGCGTCCACCGCAACCAATACCCAGCCATTGCTGGTGCACCATTTAGGGCGCAGCTTTTCTGTGGCACATAACGGTAATCTGGTAAACGCTGCTTCCCTGCGCAGGGAGCTGGAAGCGCAAGGCTCTGTTTTTCAGACAACAATGGATAGCGAAGTGGTGCTGCATCTGCTGGCACGTTATGCCCGGCAGGGGATTGATGATACCGCGTTGCAGCAGACTTTTTCTGATATCAAGGGGGCATTTTCCATTTTACTGATGACAGAAGATGCAATGATAGCAGTGCGTGACCCCGACGGTTTCCGGCCTCTCTGTCTGGGCAGGCTCTCTTCTGGTGGCAACGAGAGCTGGATTGTTGCCTCGGAGACCTGCGCCCTTGATCTGGTTGAGGCGGAGTATGTGCGTGATATTGAGCCAGGAGAGATGCTGATAATTAATAACGATGGTCTGCATTCATTTTATCCCTGGCCAAAACAGAACCCTCACCACTGTATTTTTGAGCATGTCTATTTTGCCCGGCCTGATTCCGAGGTGTTTGGTATTAATGTCTATCATGCCAGAAAAGAGATGGGGAAAATTCTGGCCAGAGAGGCGAAAATTGATGCCGACTTTGTGATGCCTTTTCCCGATTCCGGTAACTATGCCGCTCTTGGTTATGCGCAGGAATCAGGTATCCCGCTGGAATTTGGTGTTATTCGCAACCATTATGTCGGGCGCACATTTATCCAGCCCACCCAGTCGATGCGGGATTTTAATGTTCGGGTCAAGCTCAATCCGGTGCGTTCTTTCCTGCAGGACAAACGGATTATTATTGTGGAGGATTCCATTATCAGGGGCACTACCGGGCGAAGCAGGGTCAAGGCGTTGCGCAAGGCTGGAGCAAGGGAAGTGCATATGGTGGTAAGCTGTCCGCCAACCAGATATGCCTGTTATTATGGTATTGATTTCCCTTCAGCCACCAAACTTATTGCCAGTGGCAGGGAGGTACAGGAGATTTGTGATTCGCTGGGACTGGATTCCCTTCATTATCTTAGTCTGGACGGGCTTGTTCAGGCGACTGGTATGAAAAAGGAGAAATTCTGTCTTGCCTGTTTTGATGGTATATACCCTGTTGCTCCAGACCATAACTTTCATAAGGAGGCGCTGGCATCTGGCTAGAGATGCGCAATATCATGGTGTTTATTAAAAATTCCAAAACCTACTCCTCGCACTTTTTTGATGCGGGCAACGGGGCCGATCCGATTGAGGAGATTTGTGCCCTTGTTTCAGCTATTGATGTGGGCATTGATAAGGATCTGCTGCGGGAGATACACCATGATGTGGTGGATATTTTTACCGGGAGGAATCAGCATTTCAGGCGCAACAGCATGTATTATCACACCCTGCGCCATACCATGATGGTAACGTTGGCCCTGGTGCGCCTGCTACATGGGCTTTTCTGCACAGGGCGTCAGCTTGATAATGAAACTGTTTTGCAGGGAGTGTTATGCGCCTATTTTCATGATGCTGGTCTGCTGGTGAAAAAGGAGGAACTGGTCAGTGCCTTTTCCTGTATTCCCGTTCATGAACAGCGTTCAGCTCTTTTTCTGAAGGAATATATTGCCGAAAAAAGTACCACAAAAGGGTGGCCGCCATCTCTTGCCGAAGATGTTGATATTATCATCGCCTATACCCGGCTACAATCTGATCCCACCAGTTTCCCGGCTCATTCGCCACAAAAACAGATGCTTGGGCAGGCGGTGGGGATGGCTGATCTGCTTGCCCAGATGGGAGACAGATATTATCTGAAGTCGCTCCCTCTTCTCTTTAAGGAGCAGGAAAGGGGCGGGGTGAATATATATGACAATGTGCTTGATCTGCTGAAATATACCGCAGATTTTTTCAGAGATGTTGTGCTGGTTCGTCTTGCCTCCTATGATACTGTTTCTGATGCAATGCAGGCCCATTTTCGACAGTGGGAGGGGATTGACCGTAACCTGTATATGGACGCAATAGAGAAGAATCTGCGCTACCTTGAAAAGATACTGGAGGAGTGCGACGGGGTAGAAGAGTGTATATATAGTCGACTGCGGCGCAAGGTTCCCCGGCTTGAAGAAAGGGATTTTCTGTATAACCCGGAATAAGGTGCAAAGACAATCAGCGGGCACGCGGATCCTTGCCGGTTTCAAACATCTCAAAAAGTTCGTAGAAAAGTTTGCTGATGGTGCTGAAGTTGGTTGCAGAGCCAGAGCTGGCGTAGGCCCTGGTTAGCTCCATTGCCCTGGTAAGACTTTCCTGGGTTCCTGGTTCATCGGTGTTATGTACAGCCGCCATCAGTTTCTGGCCTATATCCTCTTTTGGTTCCATATCAACTTTTCTGTTTGTCCTCTTTTTTTATCATTGCTGTAACTGCCGGGGTAAGGGAATCAAGGAAATTGCTGAGTTTTTTTTCCGCCTTGCGTACCACACTTGCCACCTTGACATCATCTATGGCACCAACCACAACGCCGCAGGCAGCGCACTGAACCAGGCAGAAGTTCTGACCATTTTTATTGACAACAGGTACCGCTTCAAATTCGTTATGCCCGCAAGAGATACATTTGGACCGTGGCATTGTCTCTCCTTTTTTGATTGTTGCCGGTGCAATGGAGCTTTACAGAACCCCTTACTCTTTCCATGACTACTCTACCTTGTAAATCAACTTTCCTCCATAATAAATTGACCTGCTGCCAGCGAAAGACCGTTATGAATAAACATCCCCTGTTATCGCGCTGGTTATGAATATGATGAAAAACCATGAACATATTGATTAAATATGGTAGAACGTGTACTTCTGTCTAACTATTGTTCAAAAATCTATTTTTCTACATAAACAAATGCTCCATCACCATTTTATAGATATTGCCAGGCGGCAGGGAAAGACACCTGCGATTCACGATTTTACTACCAATAAGCTGCTTAGTTACCGTCAGGTGCTTATTGCCAGCCTGTTGCTTGCCCGGTTTATGAAACGTTTACGTCCCGGTTGTGTCGGAATTATGCTTCCCACCTCTGCTGGCTGTGTTCTGGTTAAGCTGGCGATTTTGATGACAGGACGGATTCCGGTGATGATTAACTATAGTACCGGGGCGGAGGATAATGTCCGTTATGCACAAAAGACCTGTGATTTCAAATCACTTATTACCTCCAGAGCCCTGCTGGAGAAGATCAGCTGCCCGGAGGTCCCGGGGATGTTGTATGTTGAGGATATCCTTGCCTCTGTGACTTCCTGGCAAAAGATTTTTGCCGCTGCCATTGCCATTCTTCCTGCATCAGTTATCAAATTTCTGGTATATGGAGGCAGTGAGGAAGATACCGCGACGATCCTCTTTACCAGCGGCAGTGAAAAAGCGCCAAAGGCGGTGCCTCTCTCACATAAAAATATTGAAGCAAATATCACTTCCATCAATGCGATATTCCCGTTTACTGCAAAAGATATTTTTATGTGTACCCTGCCCTATTTTCATGTGTTCGGGCTCACGGTTTCTTTCTGGCTGCCCCTGTTGAAAGGCATGAAAATGCTTACGCTGGCCGATCCCCTTGATTTTAAAAAGGTTTGTACCATTGTGCGGGAAAATGCAGCAACTTTTCTGGTCGGAACTCCAGCGTTTTTCTGGGGGTATTTGCGTAAGTCGGAGCCGGGAGATTTTTCAAGCCTGCGCATTGCGCTGGTGGGTGCCGATAAATGCCCTGAATCCCTGCGGCAAGGTTTTGCCGACAAGCATCAGATTACCCTGCTGGAGGGGTATGGTGCCACCGAGTGCTCGCCGGTGATCTCTACCAATACCCTGGTTTGTAATCGTCCGGGTTCGGTAGGCAAGCCTGTTCCGGGTGTCGGGGTGCGTATCGAACATTATGAAACGGGCCGGGAGTGTAGCGCCGGGGAAGACGGACGTATTCTGGTACGCGGTGATAATGTGATGAAGGGCTATTTCAATAATTTTGAGCAGACATCACTACACTTGCGCAACGGCTGGTATGATACTGGCGATATGGGCAATATTGATATTGATGGGTATCTCTGGCATGTTGGCCGTTTGAAACGCTTTGTCAAGGTTGGCGGCGAGATGGTCAGTCTGGTGAAGATTGAGGATGTTCTGGAAAAACTGCTGCCACAGGATGCATCCTGTTGTGTGGTGGAGGTACCGGATGCCCATAAGGGCGCACGGATTGTTGCGGTAACAACTGCTGCTGTTGATGAAAAGGCCATTCTTAAAAGGATGGGCAAGGAGTTGCCAAAGATTGCGCTGCCCAAGACCTTTCTGGTGTGGGAGAGTTTGCCCAAAATGGGGAGCGGCAAGATAGATTTTCGCAAGATTACTGATATGACCAGGGAAGAGATGCAAAACCGCAATAAAAGGTAAGCTATCATTAACGCAAAAAGAAAAGCCACCTGTAAAAAAACATTCAGTGTCATGCAGCCTGAAAGCCCGCCAGTTCGCAAGATTCCTTTTTTTCGCAGCCCTCTTTTCGATCTGTTGCTGTTTTTTTTGCTGCTGGCAGTTGTTGGGTGGTTGCTGCTGAAGAGTGCCAATCAACTGGAATATGAGTGGGACTGGAGCAGCATTCCCGAATATCTTGTGATAAAAGATGGGGATGGCTGGCACGCCGGGCTGCTGTTGCAGGGGCTGGGCATAACCCTGCAAGTCTCGTTTTTTGGCCTTATCGGTGCATTTTTTGTGGGCTTGATAACAGCACTTCTGCGGCAGAGCGACTCTTTTATGGCGCGAACTCTGGCTTCTCTCTATCTGGAAACCAGCCGTAATACGCCGCTGTTGATCCAGATATTTTTTATCTATTTTGTTTTTGGCCCGGTTTTGGGGATGGGACGTTTTTTTTCAGCAGTTCTTGCGCTAAGCCTGTTTGATGGTGCCTATACTGCGGAAATTTTTCGTTCCGGAATTGAGGCAGTACCAAAGGGGCAGTATGAAGCGGCAAAAAGTCTTGGCCTTTCCCCTTTTGTTACATGGCGTTATATTATCATTCCGCAGGCCTTGCGCAAGATTGTGCCGCCCCTGACCAGCCAGTCTATTTCGCTGGTGAAAGATTCGGCTCTGGTAAGTACCATTGCCATTTATGATCTTACCTTGCAGGCGCAAGGAATCATCGCTGAAACCTATCTCACTTTTGAGGTCTGGTTTGTTGTGGCGAGTATATATCTGGTTATTACTCTTTCTCTCTCTTTCTTATCGGGATTTATTGATAATATCTTTGAAATTCCGTAATTTTTTGAGAGTCAAGCATTTTTGCAAACCATATTTTACGGAGGATTCAATGAAACGCATGAAAAGTATCGGAAAAAAATTTATTATTACCCTGATGGCACTTATGATTCCTGCTACTGCCATTGCCGGCAGCAGTGTGGTAGAGAAGGCAAGGGAGAGAGGCTCCCTGAAAATTGGTATGGACATCTTCCAGCCCTGGGCAATGAAGGATAAAAACGGCAACCTGATCGGTTTTGAAATTGATGTTGCCACCAAACTGGCGCAGGATATGAACGTAAAGCCGGAGTTTATTCCCACTGCCTGGAGCGGTATTATTCCCGCCCTGCTCACCAAAAAATTCGATGTGATTATCGGCGGTATGGGAGTTACCGAAAAAAGAAAGAAGAAAGTCGCGTTTACCGAACCGTATGATTTTAGCGGTATGGCAATTGTTGCCAATAAAACAGTGGCTGCCGGGATGAACACTCTGGAGGCGTTTAACAGCGATACGGTGGAAATTGCAGTTAAACTTGGGACCACTGCTGTCTCTGCCGCCAGACAGTTTTTTCCCAGGGCGAAGCTGCGTCTGTTTGATACCGAGCCTGCCGCCTATCAGGAGTTGCGTAATGGCAAGGTTCATGCTGTGGTCGGCAGCGCGCCAAAGCCTGCTTTTGAGGCGGTGAAATACAGCGATACCCTTTTTTCACCCATTGAGGGAACCTTTACCAAAGAACCAATTGGTTTTGCGTTACGTAAAAAGGATACTGCTGCAGTCGCCTTTTTTAACAAGTGGATAGCGGCAAACAGGGAGTGGTTACAGCAGCGTCATCACTATTGGTTTGAGACTCTGGACTGGAAGGGGTTGGTGGAATAATTTTTCTTTTAACTGGTGCCTTGTCAAAAATATCAGCGAAAAAAGTATCAATCAAGCGAACAGGCAGACAATAATATGACCAGCCGGCAGACAAAAATAACCGATAGGGTACTGCTTCTTCTTGTTGTTGTTTTCTGCGGTATTTTTTTCTGGCGGCTTTTTTTTTCGCTCAATTATCAGTGGAACTGGCAGGTGGTTGGCAACTATCTCCTGCACCCTGCCAGGGATGGGCAGGGGGTTGAGGCGGGGCTGTTGCTAGAGGGGCTGTTTATCACCCTGCGCATAAGTGTCTATGGTATGATTATTGCGCTGTTAACCGGGTTTCCTGTTGCCCTGTTTCGTACCTCGAACCGTCTTTTTTTTCGCATGACCGGGCGGGTATATGTTGAGATGGTACGCAATCTGCCCGCTCTGGTTCTGGTGTTTATCTTCTATTACTTTATCAGCGACCAGATTCTTGCCCCCCTTGGCCTTGAAGAGAAAATTCGTAGTTGCGACCAGCAGACCCGCCGGCTGCTCTCGATCTTTTTTACCCGGCCAGAGCTGCTTATCCAGTTCCTCTCCGGGGTATTTACTCTCGGCCTGTTTCAGGGAGCCTATGTTGCGGAGATTATTCGCGGCGGCATTGAGTCGGTGCCTGCCGGTCAATGGGAGGCAGGCTCTGCCCTTGGGCTTTCCTGCTGGCAACAGTTATATCGTATTATTCTGCCTCAGGCGATGCGGATTATGCTGCCGCAGCTGGCAAATGAGTTTATCAATACTATTAAATGGTCGTCCATTGTCTCCATTATCTCCATTCAGGAGCTGACATATAACGGTATGCAGGTTATTGCTTCAACCGGGGCAACGATGGAGGTATGGCTGGTGGTTGCAGCGATCTATCTGATTGTTTGCCTGATGCTCTCTGCTGGCGTGCGTCGCCTTGAACTTCGCTATGGCGGGAAATAGTATGAATCGTTCTGCTCAAATACCGCACTCTCCCTTTGCCATTGCCAATATTCGGCTTTTTATTCTCTTTCGCTGTTTTTTTAACGCGAGGTTTTACTACCCTGTTTTTACCATCCTGTTCCTTGATTATGGTCTCACTCTAGAGCAGTTTTCACTGCTGAATACGGTGTGGGCGATAACTATCGTCTGTACAGAAGTTCCCTCCGGTGCTCTGGCCGATATTTTAGGGCGCAAATATCTTATTGTCACCACCGCCCTGCTTATGACTCTTGAAATGGCACTGCTCGCTTTTATCCCTCTGGGTGATGCAAGGCTTATCTTCTGGGCCTTCCTGTGTAACCGTCTCTTTAGCGGGCTGGCAGAGGCAATGGCCAGCGGTGCCGATGAAGCCATTGCCTATGACAGTCTTGTTGATGCCGGATTGAAGGATCAGTGGCCACGGGTGCTTTCCACCCAGTATCGGCTCCAGGCGGTTGCCTCGGTTATTACGTTGACGCTGGGTGCCCTGGTCTATTCCGCACAATCGGTCAATGGCGGATTGCATGCGCTTGGTATTGACCTATCGTTATCGCAACAGATAACCATGCGTTTTCCTATCTATCTTACCCTGGGTTTTGCATTGCTTGCACTGCTTACCTCCCTGCAAATGAGAGAGACAGGCAGAGAGGGAAAAAGCAGGCAGTTCTCTGTTATGTCGGCAACCAGAAAGATATTTGCTGCTATCTGCTGGATAGTAAAGACACCATTTGCACTGTTTATCATTCTGTTTGGCATGTGCTGCGATCATGTATTGCGTTTGATTGCAACTTTTTCCAGCCAGTATTTTCGCTGTATTGATCTGCCCGATGCCAGTTTTGGTGTTATCGGTGCTGCAATGTCTCTTCTGGGGGTGGTTATTCCAAGGATTGCCGAGAAGATGATTCAGCATAATTCACCAAAAACCAATGTGTTATGGATGGCGGGGCTGGTACTTTTTTCCCTTTTCGGGCTGGCCGGCTTTTTTCCGCTATGGGGGATATTTTTTGTTGGCTGCACCTTTTCCACCATGACGTTTATCTCGTTTTTTTCCAGCAGCTATCTCAACGCTATTACCGATTCCCACCAACGGGCAACGGTACTCAGTTTTAAGGGGCTGGCCTTTAATCTTGCCTATGGCCTTATCGGCTTTATGTTTGCCCTGTTACTTAACGTTCTTAAAGGCTCCCTGCATCGGGAGCATCCTGCCTGGCCTGAATTACAGCTTGAAACCCAGTCCTTTATCGGCGCTATTGGCTGGCTGCCCTGGTATATGGCGTTTTTTCTGGTGATATTGATGATTTTTGCCCGCTGGTTTGTAAAGGATCTCCCTGCTGTTTCTATAGAAAAAATGGAGCGTAATAATGAGTGAGCTTGTTTCCGTTCATGGTGGTCATAGCGGCCAGTTCTGTCTTCATGCCAGAAATACTCTGGAGGAGATTATCTGCGCCTATATTGCCCAGGGATTTTCATGGGTTGGTATTACAGAACATGCACCGCCGGAGACAGATGCCCTGATGTATGATGATCAAAAGGCGGCAGGCAATACCGCAGAAGAGCTTTATGCACTCTTTGCCGCCTATATGCAGGAATGTCTGCGTCTGCAGAAAAAATATCGCCAGCAGATCACCATCCTTGCTGCCATGGAGTGTGAAAGCTGTGGCGATTATCAGCACTATATCCCTGCGCTTGTGCGAGAATTTCAGCCGCAGTATGTGGTAGGTTCGGTACATCATGTGGCAGAGATAAATTTCGACTATTCACCCGCCCTCTACCAGCAGGCAGTAGAGAAGGCAGGGGGGCTGACCAGGCTCTATGCGAACTATTTTGACCTGCAGTATGCGATGATTGAAAGTATACAGCCGGCAGTGGTTGGCCATTTTGATTTAATCAGAATCTTTGATAAAAACTATCCTCTACAATGGAGCAAGCCGGAAGTCTGGTGGCGCATTGTGCGTAACCTTGAACTTATAGAGAGGCTGGGGCTGATTCTTGACTTTAACCAGCGGGCACTGGTTAAAGGCGCACTGGAGCCATATATCTCCCTCCCTGTCCTGATGCTGGTAAAAGAGATGAATATCGCTGTTGTTCCTGGCGATGATAGTCATGGCGTGGCATCGGTGGGCAGTTTTATCCGTCAGGCTGCAGTCACACTTGGCAGTATGGGCTTTTCCTGTAACTGGAAAAAACCGCTGTAAAAAAGAGAGAGCGTATTAGCCAGGGCTGCCAGATTACGGATATTTCTCCCGCAGCTCTCCAATACTTATCGGTCTGGAGAAGAAATAGCCCTGCAGCAGATCGCAGCCATTGTTTTTTAGCCAACCAACATGTTCCTGCGTTTCCACTCCTTCGGCAACAATCTTCAGCCTGTTTGATTTACCCAGGGCAAGGATTGATTTGATAAGGGATTTCTTTTGTGAACTTTCAAACATTTTCATAACAAAGCTGCGGTCAATCTTCAACTCCTCTATTGGCAGATGATGAATATGGGTCAGCGATGATGTCCCGGTGCCAAAATCATCAAGGGAGATACGAAAGCCAATCATATCAAGGTTATGTAATACCGGAGTAACTGCCTCTACATCCGTGATAAGCAGATTTTCTGTAATTTCAAGGGTGATCCGTTCGGGAGCAATACCCACTTCACTGATAATCTTTTGTATTTCGAAAATAAAATTGCTGTGCAAAAGCTGCCGCGGTGAAATGTTTATCGAGACATCAATCGCATCTTCCCCATTACTGCTCCAGCGGAGAATATCCCTGCATGCCTTGCGGAAAACATAATACCCCAGAGGCAGGATAAAGCCGTTTTTCTCGGCAATGGGGATAAATTCATCAGGTGAAACAAAGCCAAGCTCTTCATTATTCCAGCGGCACAGGGCTTCCACCGCCGCAATTTTCCCACTGACACTGTCAATTTGTGGCTGGTAAACAACATTGATTTCATCATTGGAGAGTGCCAAGACCAGAGATCTGGCTACCTGCATATCGCGCTGCAGTACCTTTTCCATGCTGGAGTTATAGTAGCTATAGCTGTTCTTCCCTTCTTTTTTGGCCCGGAAAAGCATGATATTTGCCCTTCTCAGCAATTCATTGGCAGAGCTTCTGAAGCCTCCGGTATATACCGCACCAATGGAAGAGGTAATATAGACTTTTTCTTCGCCCACCAGAAACGGATCCTGCAGGGCGGCTTTTACTTCAGCAATTTCACCGGAAACATCCACATCTCCCAATTCGCATGGAATAACCTTTCTGAAGTAGAGGAGAAATTCGTCTCCTGCAACCCGGCAGATATAGGAATCTGAATTAACCACTCTTCTCAGCCTGTCGACGATCTGGCATAGCAGCCTGTCTCCTCTCTCCCTGTCAAATCGTTCGTTAATTGCGCTAAAGTCATCAATATCAAGATTAAGTACCACAAGGGTTTTCCCATGACGGATTTCTGATTGTATCTGCAAGAGAAAGGAGTTTCTGTTGGGCAGTCCCGTAAGGCTGTCAAACATTATATTCTGGTAAATATTCTGGCTTATGCGGTTGCCAAGAT
>PDWI01003417.1_pt1 | contig 22406 bp, 15 predicted proteins | sample 1430891 | NCBI WGS metagenome assembly PDWI01 (sample SAMN01162508, study PRJNA174530) | Oral metagenome, whole genome shotgun sequencing project. | biome: Marine environment; feature: Marine mammal; material: Swab sample of the gingival sulcus; isolation source: swab sample of gingival sulcus... | reverse complement strand
AAAGCCACTGTGCAAACTGTGCCTAAATGGTTTTTCGAAAAAAATGACTTCGAATCTTGCCCAAAATCATTCAAACCGTAGCTACCGCTACGCTTTTCACGATGTTTGAGCAACCTTCTTTGTCCTTTTGTCCGAAAATTCCATTTACTGGTGAAATATCCGGGCTAGGCGGCGAGCCGGTTTACTTTGCTTTTGGTCACCAGCATTTGGGCTTAACGCAAGCGGCGATCACGGCGGAGATCATCGTGATTTACCGGCGGGGCGGGCAAGTCGTCTGAACATTGCGCCGTTTCGGGTGCAGCGTTTTTGCAGGTATCGCGGATGAGTGCGGCTCCGTCTATGGTCGCGGATATTGCTGTTCCCTCAACGGAGTCGGGGTGAGGGGTGTTAGAAACTCCACCCCAGATAGACCCTGAACTGTCTTGGCTCAAACACTTTATAGTGGGTATCTTCAACCCCGTCTGCCGGCTCACCGGGCAGGCGTGAGGCGTAGTAGTATTCGATGTCGTGGTCGTTGGAGTCGAAGATGTTGAGCGCGTCAAGCTGTACGCTGAAGTTTTGGTAACGCCAGCCCAGAGCAATGCTGGTGATAAACGCGTCGCCTGATTGTTGGCTGTCATCTTCGATCAGCGGGTAAGATGAAAAGTGGCGCATTCTGATGGAGCCGAACCAGCCGCTGGGGTAGTTTGCGCTCAGCGCTGCGCTGGCGACGAAGGGGATGGCACCGGGGATGTGGCTGCCCTCTGGCGCGCTGTCACTGAAGTGGGTGTCGGTCCAGGCGAAGTCTGCTTCCAGTGACCAGTTCGGGTTAATAGTCCAGAAATTGTTGATTTCAACACCCCAGCGCTCACTGGGTCTGCTCGCTTCGGTGTTGCCCGCATCGCCGACAAACAATAATTCCGAATCCAAAGACAAATACCACAGGGCGATGGAGCTGTTGATGCTGTCGCGCCACAGGGTTTTGATGCCGATTTCCGCGCCGTCTGATTTGACCAGTGGGTCAACCTTGTCGATGTATTCGCCATTGGCCGGGTCTATGGTGATGCTGGTGCCGCGGGCATCGTTGGAGTGGAAGCCCTGGCCCGCGCTGAAATATGCCTCGGTTTGGGCAGAGATGCTGTAAATCACACTCAATTTAGGGCTGATAATCTGGTCTGAGGTGTTGCCGCTGTTGGCTGGATTGTTAGAATCCACATCGAAGCGGTAGTAGTCGCCGCGCAGTCCGGCGACGGTTTTCCACTGTTCTGAGAGCTGCCACTCCAGCTCGTAAAATACGCCGACGCTGCTTTCGCTGACGTTGTCCTCACGCACGGTGGACAGGCGCTGGCGCGCCCTGCTGGAATAAAGGCCAACGGTGTCGATATCGTCATGACGAATTTGTGCACCCAGGCGATGCCTGAGCTGAGCGTTGCTTAGCCAGTGGTATTGGGTTTCGCCGCCAAAAATCGTGCGATCATCAAATTGCTCAAATTGATCGCCCAGTTCCGGGTTGTCCAGAAAATAGCTGAAGTTTGACCAGAGCTGCATGCGGTAGTCGATGGCGTAGGCGCTGATGCGCCAGCTATCGTTATCGCTGTCGCTGCTGTAATAGGCCGATAAACTGCTGCGCCGCGAGTTGCCGCCCAGCGTATTATCGAGCGAGCCGAGTTCACTGATAATGCCCTGTTTGACGGCGCGCGCGGGAATCTGATCGGCGGCGTGCCAGTCGTTGTCGTAGTACATGGCTTGTACGTGCCAGCGTTGGGTGTCGCTGTCTGCGCCGATCCTCACCAGGCCATTGAGTTTATCCGCGTCTTCCTCAACATTGGCCCAGGGGCCATCGTAACGCTGGGTTTCCAGCGCGGCGCTGACGCTTATCTCGCCCACATCTGCGCTGCCCATCGCCAGTACGCGGGCAAAGCCGTTCTCGCCGAGGCCAAGCTTTAGCTGGGGTTTTAACTGGTGGCCGATCATGCTGATATGTGTGCCACCAGCGGAAGAAAAATCACCCAGTTCTGCGTGGTAAGGGCCTTTTACAAAGCGCAAGCTGTCGATGGTCTCTGGAATAATAAAATTGATGTCCGTATAGCCCTGGCCGTGACCGTGGGTGCGCATGTTGACAGGCATACCATCTACCCAGGTGGCAAAGTCGGTACCGTGGTCTAAATTAAAACCGCGCAAAAACATCTGGTTGGATTTGCCCGCACCGCTGTGCTGGGTCACGATCATGCCGGGAATGGTTTCCAGGACATCGCCTGGGCGCAGCAGGGGGCGGGTTTCTATATCGATTTGGCCTACCACACCTTCCGAGGCGGAGCGCGCCGCGCCGATCAGCACAATGCGTCGTCCTTCGACAATAATTTCTTCAAGTTCAGGGGTGTCGGCGGCCATCACCGCGGGAACCTGAAGCGTCAGTATCGCCGCCGCCAGAGCCTTTAGTGGCAAGTCGCTTCTGTTGTCAGCAGCGCCAAAGGGAAAGACATTGAAAAAATGTTTGGACAAAAAGCGGGGCATGACTTACTCCGGGTAGCGATATAAAAACCAGGCGCTGTTATAGCAGGGCGCGGGAAAACCGATAAGCCCTCGGTGTTGGACGGATGGAGCCACACGGAGGCAGAATTGAGCTATCATTGCCAGATGGTAAAACGATTTTCAATACTGACACCGGGCAAACACCACGCGCTGCCTGATCTTGGCGAGCGCGAGCTGGCGGTGCTGGAGGTGCTGTGGGAGCGCGGCGATGCCACCGCGCAGGCCGTGCAGCAACAAATGACAGACGCCGGTATTTCCCTGTCGACGGTGCAAAGCACCCTGGAACGCCTGCACCGCAAAGGTTTGCTTGCGCGCAATAAACAGGGCAGAGCCTATTGTTACCGGGCTTTGCTGGATCGTTCGCAGCTGATCAGCGGTTTGTTGCGGGATATGGCAGAACAGGTTGCCGCAGGTGATCTCGCGCCGATGATTTCCGGCTTTTTGGATTTTGTCTCCAGTCAGGCTCCCGAACTTGCGGGCGATTTATCCCGCTCATTCAGTGCACGAAAGCCAGCGCAGAGTGCAGACGAGGCCGGCGATGACTGAGCTGCTGTTTGAGTGTCTGGGCTGGTGTCTGGCGATGACGGTGGTGGCCAGCTTATTGAGCGCGGCGCTGTATCCCGTGTTTGCGCGTGGCATACGGCAGCTAAGCGCAGCGTCGCGTGCCCTGGCGCGCCTGGTGTACGCCAGTTCCGCGCCCCTGGTTGCGCTGCTCACCGCTGTGTTGGTAACTCAGCCCACTGTTGCCCGGTTATTGATACCGGCGCACTGCCACGGCGATCAATGTGGTGCCCATGCGCCGGTATACGCCCCGGATTCGTTGATGTTGTTGGGCGCGGCGTTTATCAGCAGCGCGCTGCTGTTTTTGGTTCTGCTGATGCTGCTTTGGGCGCTGCGTCGGGCGCGGCGTCAATTTCAGCTGCTGCGTCGTTTATCGGGCGAAGGTGAGGCGGATTATCGGACTCTGGCCAGTCGCGACCTCATCGCCTGTTGTGTGGGTTTGTGGCAGCCAAAAGTGTTGTTGTCCCAGGGTCTGATCGATGCTCTAAAGCCCGGCGAACTCGCGGTGGTTTTGGCCCATGAGCGGGCACATGCGCAGCGCTTGGATAATCTGCGGGCTTTATTGTTGCGCTGGCTGACCTTGTTTTGGCCGACGCCACTGCGCAGGCGTATCAATCAGCACGCCAGGGCCGACGCGGAACAAGCCTGCGATCTTAGCGCGGCTCTGGCAGTCAATGACCAGGAAAAGGTTGGCGCCGTGATTGCAAAACTCTCGCGCCTGCTGGTGTTTGTATCGTCTGATCAGGCTTTGCGAGCGGCGGGTTTTGATTGTGATCACACCCGGGATCGCGTAGCTCAGCTTGACAATCGCTGTGCAAAAACCGCTGGCGCATGGCCCGCGGTGTTATTGTTGTTGTCCTTGATTTGGACAGTGCAGATATTTGTGCTGGCATTTACCTCACACGAGCTTATTGAGTGGCTGGGTGCTTTGGGAGGCAGTCTGTAAGGCAAGGACAGCATCTGGCGATGGATGTATGCGGCAGGCGATTTTAATTTTACATATTTATTAAAAAACCGACCTTGACATTCGCAGAATAGGTTGTGGTTTCGTTGCGATTGATTATTGTTTTTTTATATTGCCCCAGGCATTTTTCGCGTTTGCAGCGTTTTGGCCACAGGGTTTTCTGAAACCTGATTTTTCTTCACTTTTTTCCTTGCTTGAGCGCTGTGCGCCTGTTTTTATATGACCCAAGTCAATGTTGAGCGTATAGACGCGTGCTAGTCTTGCGCCGCTTTGAAGCAGAGTAGGCGAAACGCTTATTTTTGCTGCTTTTTACTTGGTATTTGCGAGGCCCCCATGAACGAAACCCTCATAGAATTATCCCGTTTGCAGTTTGCGCTAACGGCGATGTTTCACTTTATCTTTGTGCCCTTGACGCTTGGTATGACCTTCTTGCTGGCGGTTATGGAATCACTTTATGTGATGACGGGGCGTGAAATCTACAAGCAGATGACCCAGTTCTGGGGCAAACTGTTTGGTATTAACTTCGCTATCGGTGTGGCCACCGGCCTTACCATGGAGTTCCAGTTCGGTATGAACTGGTCTTATTACTCGCATTATGTGGGTGATATCTTCGGTGCACCGCTGGCGATTGAAGGTCTCATGGCCTTCTTTCTGGAATCGACCTTTGTAGGTTTATTTTTCTTTGGCTGGGACAGGCTGTCCAAGGTCAAGCACTTGATAGTTACCTGGTGTGTGGCGTTCGGCAGTAACTTTTCCGCGCTTTGGATTCTGATCGCCAACGGCTGGATGCAAAACCCCGAAGGTGCGGTGTTCAACACCGAAACCATGCGTATGGAGATGGCGAGCTTTGCGGATTTGGTGATGAACCCAGTGGCGCAGGTGAAATTTGTGCACACGGTCTCGGCGGGTTACACCACTGGCGCTATGTTTGTACTGGCGATTTCTGCCTGGTATTTGCTGCGCAATCGTCACGTTGCTTTCGCCCGTCGCTCTTTTGCGATCGCCGCAAGCTTTGGTTTGGCAGCTTCTCTGTCAGTTATCATTTTGGGTGACGAAAGTGGCTATGAGCTCGGCGATGTGCAAAGGGTCAAACTGGCAGCGGTAGAAGCTGAATGGCACACTCATGAGCCGCCAGCGCCGTTTACCGTGTTCGGTATTCCCAACCAGGAAACCGAAACCACGGATTACGCTATTCAAATCCCTTATGCGATGGGCATTATCGCCACACGCTCCTTTGACGAGCCGGTCGCGGGTCTTTCCGATCTGAAAGAAAATAACCGCGAGAAAATTGTCAAAGGTGCAGAAGCGGCCGTATTGCTGAAGAAACAGCGCGAACAGGGCTTGAGCCCTGCGGAACTTGCCCAGTTCGATGCGGTAAAAGATGACCTGGGTTATGGCCTGTTGCTTGAAGCTTACGCCAAAGACATGACCGCACCGACTGAGGCGGAAGTACAGGCGGCGGTTGATGCCAGCATTCCGCAAGTCTTGCCGCTGTTTTTCTCCTTTAGAATTATGGTTGCCTGTGGTTTTGCGATGCTGGTGGTGTTTGCACTTTCCTTCTATTACAGCGCCAAACACCATGCGGAAAAACCCCGCTGGCTGTTGAAGTGTGCTTTCTATGCCTTGCCGCTGCCCTGGATCGCCTGTGAGGCCGGTTGGTTTGTGGCCGAATACGGTCGTCAGCCCTGGGCGATTGCGGAGGTGTTGCCAATTCACACCGCGGTATCGAATCTGGCGGTAAGCGATGTGATTATTTCGCTGGCAGCCGTGATCTTGATTTACACCCTGATGTTTATTATTGGCATGAAGTTAATGCTGAAATATGCGCGTAAAGGTCCCGTTGCCCCCGCGCTTGTGAGCACTGATCGTCTGCAAGGAGTGGAGCAATGATTGATTATGAAATATTACGCGTCGTCTGGTGGGTGCTTGTCGGCGTACTGCTGATCGGCCTCGCGATTACCGATGGCTTCGATTTGGGTGTGGGTGCGTTGTTGAACTTTATCGGTCGCAACGACAATGAGCGCCGGGTGATGATTAACACCATTGGCCCCCACTGGGATGGTAACCAGGTGTGGTTAATCACCGCAGGCGGTGCGATTTTCGCCGCCTGGCCGCTGATTTACGCCACTGCTTTTTCCGGGTTTTATCTCGCCTTGATGCTGACCTTGATTGCGCTGTGGATGCGCCCCCTGGGCTTTGATTTTCGCAGTAAAATTGAAGACCCACGCTGGCGCAACAGCTGGGACTGGGCGCTGTTTGTCGGTGGCCTGGTGCCCGCGCTGATTTTCGGTGTGGCCTTTGGCAACCTGCTGCTGGGTGTGCCTTTTGAATTTGATGCGAATTTAAAAGCGACCTATACCGGCTCATTCTTTGGTCTGCTGCGTCCCTTCGCCTTGCTTTCTGGTCTTATCAGCGTGGCGATGCTGATGATGCACGGTGCAACCTGGCTGCAAATGAAAACCGACGATGTACTGCGCGAGCGCGCCGAAGTTGTGGCGCAGCGTTTCGCCCTGGCAACCCTGGTTCTGTTTGTGTTAGCAGGTATCTGGGTGGCTTTTGGTATCGACGGCTATGTGATCACTTCAGCGATCGATGGCAATGCGGCTTCCATGCCACTGAATAAAACCGTAGAAACCGTAAGCGGTGGTTGGTTGGACAACTACAGCCGTTATCCCTGGATGATGCTTGCACCTCTGTTAGGTATTGGCGGTGCGATCATGGTGTTTTTGCAATCGCGTGCGCGCCGTGCGGGCTGGGCGTTTGTGGCCAGCAGCGTGACGCTGGCGGGCATTATTTTAACCGCGGGTTTTTCCATGTTCCCGTTCTTAATGCCCAGTAACACCATGCTTAATGCATCTTTGACCGTGTGGGATGCCACCTCCAGCCAGATGACCTTGAACATTATGTTCTATGTGGCGCTGGTGTTCGTGCCGATCGTGCTGTCCTACACCGCCTGGTCATTCTACGTGATGCGCGGTAGACTTCGCGAATCGCATATCGTCGAAAACAGTCATTCATTGTATTAATAGAGGAGCGTAACAATGTGGTATTTCACTTGGATTCTTGGTGTATTGTTGGCCTGCTCCTTCGGGATTATCAACGCGATGTGGTTAGAAAGCGTGGAAAATCTCGATCGTCATATGGATGAGACCGACGTCTGATGTCTTCCAACGATAAGGCCTCTGCCTTGTCGGGAGACAAAACAACGCTCAGTGCTTGGCTTCGCGCCGAGGCTGGGCGTTTTGCTAAATCCCAAAGGCTGCTCGTTGTTCTGACCCTGCTGGCGATACTGTTGCAGTTCGCCGCATTGTGGATGCTGTCTGCTTTTGCGCAAACCTGGTTGATGAATAAGCAGCCGCTTGCGCCAGGTCAGTTCATTGTGTTTGCCGTGCTTTGGGGCTTGCAGCTATCGATGCTGCGGATTCGCGATGCCGTGCGCAGTCGTTTTGCCGATCGTGTTCTTCAGTATTACCAATCGGCACTGCATCAAAAACTCGATGAGCGCAGTCTGGCGCTGATTCGTCAGTACAGCACCGCCCAGTGGCAGTCTTTTTTTAATCGTCGTATCCCCGCACTGAAACAGTATTTTACCGATTACCGCCCACAGATTTATTTGTCGGTGCTGGTGCCGCTGGTGGTCATTATCATTGTTTTGCCGATCAGCTGGTTAGTCGCTTTAATCTTATTTATCACCGCGCCTCTGGTGCCGCTGTTCATGATCTTAGTCGGCATGGGCGCAGCGGCGGCGCACCGCTCCCATTTTGTGGCGTTGGAGCGCCTCGGCAGTTTGTTTTTGGACAGGCTGCGGGCGCGACAATTACTCACCGTGTTCAATCGTGTGAATACTGAGCGCGGTTTTTTTCAAAACGCATCCGCTGAACTTAAAGCGCGTACCCTGAAAGTCGTGAGTATGGCGTTTTTGTCATCCTCCGTGTTGGATTTCTTCGCCACCGTGTCCATGGCGTTGGTGGCGGTGTTTGTGGGCTTTAGTTTGCTGGGTGAGCTTACCTTCGGCCACTGGTCGTCGGGGCTGAGTTTTCAAGAGGGTTTGTTTCTATTATTACTGGCGCCGCTGTTTTTTGCAGAGCTAAAAACCCTGGGGCGTTTATATCACCAAAAAGCCGAGGCCGAGGGCGCGGCCGATGAATTGCGTTCGGTCTTGAGTCTTGCGCCGCTTGCGGTAACACCGACAGCGTTGCCCCTGTCTATTGCGCCCTGTGAGGTGATGAGTGTCGACGGGGCACAGCGCATTGTGAGTTTGCCGGCGCTGGTTTTACACAAGGGCGATAAAGTGCTTTTAAGCGGCGCCTCTGGCAATGGCAAAACCACCGTGTTTGAAGCCTTGATGGGGCTTAGACTCATCGGCGGCGTAGCCTCGATGGCCTGTTTAAAGCGCGATGATGTGGCCTGGCTGGATCAAAGCCCACCGGTGCTGCCAGGCACTGTGCGCGAGAATTTGTTGTTGGGTGAGCAGTTTGACGATGACAAATTGCGCGGTGTTTTGGCGCAGGTGGGGCTAAGTGAGTGGCTGTCGAATTTAGACGCTGGTCTGGATACGCCTATGGGTGACTATCCGCCGCTTTCTGGCGGGCAGCGCCAGCGTTTGGCGGTGGCGCGTTTGCTGCTGGAAAACCCCGGGGTGGTGCTGTTGGATGAACCCACCGCACACCTGGCACCGGCGCAGCGCGACAGTATTACGGAGTTGCTGACTCGGCATTTAGCGGATAAAACCGTGCTGTGGATTGCACACGGTTTAAGTATCGACGATTTTTTCACCCATCACTGGTTGGTCGATGAATCTGGGGTGTTAAGCGTGAGCGGGGAGGGCGGCGATGAAGACTGAGGGTTTAGTAGCGGCTGTCCTCGCTGCGGTAAACGCGCTGGCCGGTGTGGCGTTATTGCTGGTCTCGGGCTGGTTTATTGCCGCCTGTGCCGTGGCGGGTTTACTGCCTTTTGCCGGTGGTTTTAACTATTTGATTCCCGCAGCGGTGATTCGCTTTTTGGCCATCGCGCGCATTGCTTCAGGTTACGGTGAAAAATACTTTGGCCACGGTGCGCTGTTAGAGAGTCTGGGCCGGTTTCGCCTGGCGGTGTTCGATGGGGTGATGAATGGCGCAGCGGATGTAAGCAAGGCGCGGCAGTTACAGCGCCTTGACAGCGACACCGACGCCATGGCAGCCAGGGGTATTTCGGTGGATTATCCTGTTATTGCCGCGTTCGCTGTAGCCCTGGCGTTGCTGGGTTTTGCCCTGCTTCGCTACCTGCCATTGTTGTGGCTATGGGTATTGGCGGTGTCTGGTGTTGCAGGGATTGCCTTTATCACCTGGCGGCGCGCGGTGGCGGCGCACAGTGCGTTTGCGGAAGCCGAGCTTAACTACCGCGCCCATTTGGAGCACGGTTTGAGCGCCGCCTCCTTATGGCGAGGCGGTCAAAACCCGCTGTTTAACGATGCTGCAGCAAAGCAGTGGCAGGCCGCCCACAATCACCTGCACGATGCCGAGGTCAGGGGGGAGTGGTTAATCCGCGCCCTGTCGGTGGTGCTGCTATTGCTGGCAGTGTGGTTTGCTCCCGCGTCTTACCTCGGCGAGCCGCTGCTGATGATAGGGGTATTTTTCTGTTTGCTGTTGCCCGATGTTGCGGCTGTGGTGGTGCGGGCTATGTTGCCACTGGCAAAGACGCAGCAGGCAAGTGTATCGCTGGGCGATATTATGAGCGAGCCAGTGAAGGCCGAGCAGTTTGACGCGAAAAAAATCCCGCTTGCGACGTTAACCCTGGAAAACTTTACCCCGATACGCGAAGGACTAAAACTGCCAAGCCTCGATGCCCAGTTAAAACGCGGTGATTTACTGTGGTTACAGGGCAGCTCCGGCAGCGGTAAAAGCTCTTTGTTACTGGCTCTGGCGGGCCTGCTTCCCGCCGGTGGTCGTGCGCTGCTGAATCAAACAGGTATCGACGAACTCGACGGCGCCACGCGTCGCGCGAATTTGCTTTATATTGAGCAGTTTCCAACGGTGCTGTCTGACACCTTGCGCCAAAACCTGGCACTGGCTGCGCCCGAGGCAAAAGACGAAGAGCTGCTGGCCGCACTTGATGCCGCGGGTCTGAACGAGCTTGCCAGCGATGGCCTCGATCAATGGCTGGGCGAGCTTGGCAGACCGCTCTCCGGTGGTGAGAAAAAACGCCTGGGCATGGCCCGCGCCCTGCTCAGCGCTGCGCCGGTGTGGTTGTTGGATGAGCCCTTTGAGGGACTGGATCACAATACCGTTGAAAAATTGGTAGCGCTGTTAAACCGAGAGCGGCAGCAGCGCATTATTATTGTGGTCAGCCATCAGGCCTTGGCTGGGTTTGCGCCCACGGTTTCCATATCGCTGGATGAGACGGTGCTTTGAACCGTATTGACGCGGCGATAAACCAGTAAAAAAACCGCCGCAAATATCAGCGCAAAAATGGCCACCGCCACGCCGTGGTAGGCGCTAAACAGCAAACTCACCGCGGCCACCAGCACGGCCAGTGCGGTATTGGCGAGCAAGAGTTCTTTACAGGCGCACATCGCCGGGCGCACAAAGCTCCAAATGAGGGCGCCTAAAAATACGATATAGTAAACCACGTGCTGCCAATAGCTGATATCCAGTTGTTGATGGGGCAGGCATTTTGCCGCCAGCAATACCGCGCTGATACCGGCCGTGGTGCCCAGGCTTACCCCGATGGTGAGGCGCAGCATATTGTTGTAGGAACGCGTTTGTTTGGCACCGGGCTGTTTCTTTTGTCGTGATTGCAGCCACAGGATATTACCGGTCAGAAATACCAGTGCGCCGCTGATGCCAAAGGCAAAATAGACCCAGCGCATAAAGGCGCCGCCGTAATTACCCATGTGCAAGGCAAATAAACTGGTGACAAAACGGCCGTATTTATTGCCGTCTTCCCGTAAAAAAGCCGCCCACTGAATTTCGCCGGTGTAGGGATCGTTCAAGGTGTAGTTGTAATCGGGGCCGCGTACCAATTCCCCGTGAACATATCCGCCTACACGCAGGTTGGGTGCTTTGCCGTTCAGATTGCGGTAGTGCAACTGGGCTAATTCAAAGTTATTAACGCGCTGTGTCATGATGGTGTTTAGGGTGTCCAGTGAGGCCAGCGGTGAGCCGGGCTGATGCTCTTTTGGAGTCGGCCTTTCAAACATCGGGTTTTCGCCGTAGACCCAGCTTTGCATGGCGCCATAAATTGGGCCGTGCAGGGCAAAGACAAACGCTGTCCAGGCGATCATCAAATGAAAAGGCAGGGAGGTGACGCCCAGGGCATTGTGGAAGTCCAGCCAGTAGCGCTTGCGGTTTTTTCCCCTGCGAAGCGACATAAAGTCTTTGAACCAGGTGGGCAGAAATATGATTAAGCCCGAGATCAGGGCCACGGCATACAAACCGGAAATGACACCTAAAATAAGCGTACCAATTTGTTCGTGGCCCAGTGAACCTGGAATGCCGGCTGTGCGGTGCAGGACGTCCAGAAAACGTCCGACACGTGAAAGTGTGACGCGCTGGGTAATAAGTTCGCCACTATCATTCAGACTGGCATGCCACCAGGTTATTTCGCCGCTGTCTTTATCTGTCACGCGCCATGTGAGCGGTGCGTGCTGCGGATAGGACGCAGGTAACAACACGGTCAGTGCTTGCGCCGCGTCCGGGTGTTTCACAAGTACCTGGGCGATCAGGTTGTCGTATTGCTCCCAGGCAATGGCAGGTAAGTCGTTGCGCTGTTCGATAGCCCATTGGTTCAGCGCCGTTTTAAACATGGTCATGGCGCCCGCGACAAAAGCGATATACAGCATTAAACCGGCGATAATACCCGTCCATGTGTGCACGGCCTTGTAATTTTTAAAAGATTCGATGCGCATATCAGCTTGCCGTTTTAATAAAGTACAGTGTGGCGAAGGTCAGTCCGGTGGCAAGCGCATAGGGGGTCAGTGCGCGCAATCCGCTGCGAAAAAAATACACCAGCGATAAGGGAATCAGCCACAGCGGTGTAATCAGCCACATCACTACCTGGGTTTTAGTGTTGTGCGTGATAGCGCCGGGTGCCAGCCAGGCGAAAATACCGCTAAGTCCTACCGCCAGGGGAAAGCCTAACAACAAGGCGGTTGCGGTTTTTAACCACCAGTCGCTGCGAAAATTGTCACTGCTGTTTTTTTTCAGCATCGATTCACGGGGTTTGTGTTTCGCCGGTTGCGGCAATTTGCCCAGAAATGGCAGCAGCCCGAGCGCCAGCATGGCAACGCAGAGCACAGAAAACAGTGCTGCGGTAAAGCTAAATGCCGGCATCAGCAGAGCCACCGCCGTCGTCAGCAACAGCAAGGCGCCTAGCAATGCCGGGTAAAAAGGTAAATAGCTGCGCTTCAGCCACTGCTGATTGGGGCAGCTGAGATAAAAGATGGTGGCCGCCGCCAGGGTGCTGATCAGCGCCAGGCCGTGGGAAACATTGTAGAGCATGGCTGTCGTTCGCGTTCAAATCCTGCGCTGCGCTCTCGATGGCAGCGCGCCTATATCGAGGAGCTTCGTTCGAGGCGGGCAATTATGGCAATAAAGACCCTTCTTGTCTAATAACAAAATGGCAACTAATAGTGATTTGCGTTTATAATCCCGCCTTGGCAAGAGGCCATACCCCGCCATATAACCCCGGAGCAAGGGCTCGACCGGTGGGTGGGATGTTCTTAGCGTTGGAGACATGTGATGAAAAAAAGGGTATTACTAGCCGCCGGTTTGCTTGTTAGCACCACTGTGGTTGCACAAACGGACACCGCGCCAGCGGGCGACATCGAAACCGTATTGGTGATAGGTGAGAAAATTGAACGCGCCGCCAAAGACGCCACCTCGTCGGTTGCGGTCTTGTCCGAAGAAACCTTAAATACCCTGCGCAACTTGAGCCTGTCCGGTGTTGTATCAGAGGTACCCAATGTGGTGGTGCTCTCCGGTGCAGTGCCCGATATTCGCGGTGTTTCGGGCAACGGTTCCTCGGGCGGTTTTAACTCCATTAGCGGTGGTGCCAAAGCGCGGGTATCCGTGCTGATGGACGGCATCGCGGAGCCATTCGTGGCGGATTTTACCGGCGACAGCGGTATTTGGGATGTTGAACAGGTGGAGGTATACCGCGGCTCTCAGTCCACCATCAACGGTCGCAACAGCATAGGCGGTGCGATTTACATTAAAACCAGAGACCCAAGCTTTGACTGGGAGGCGGCGGGTCGCCTTGGTTATCGCAGTGGAGAGCGCTATATCGATACGGCGGTGATGCTGTCCGGCCCGATTGTAGACGATGAACTGGCGTTTCGTGTTACTGCACAGCGGCTCGATGGTCAAACCCTGACTGACGACAGCGGTTTTGCCAGCAATCCCCCGTTTTATGACTTAAATGGCCTCGATACCAACCGTATTCGCGCCAAGCTGCTGTGGGCTCCCAGCGAAAATTTCGAGGCACTGCTGGCCTACAGCGACAGCAATGAAAAAGGCGATGCAGGGCGCATTTACTACAACGGTGACGACCCCTGGGCTTATGAAAGAGTGTATTTTCGCAATATCGAAACCGATATGGAAATGCTGAGCCTGACCTTGAAATACGATATCAGTGACTCCCTGCAACTGGAACTGTTAACGGCTCTGATTGATTACGAATGGGGCTTTGATTCCTATTATCCAGACCCCGCTCAGCAAGCGCAGTTGGATCTTGGGGAAGACAGTGTGACTATCGATGCCCGCCTGCGTTTTGGTGAGACGGATTCTTTTGCCCGCGGTTTGATCGGTTTGGCACGCTTTGATCGCGAACAGGATATTCTCAGCGAGGGTGCTTATTCCTATTACGGTGACGATGAAAACACGGTCAACAGTTTGTACGGTGAGGTGGAATTTGCCCTGAACGACAGGTTTACCCTGATTGCGGGCGGTCGCTGGGAAAAAGAAGAACAGTTACGTCATTTCACTTATTTGCCCATAGTGTCGCGCCTCGATGTGGATGAGCGTCACTTACTGCCCAAGCTGGTGTTGCAGTATGCGTTGGACGATGACGTGACCCTGGCGTTAAGCGGTCGCAAGGGGTATAACTCGCCTGGCGGTGCGGTGAGCTTTGCCCAGCAGGATTATTATTACTATGACAAAGAAACCGTGGATACCTACGAGTTCAATGTGCGCAAAGGTGTCGGGGCATCGGGAATAAGCCTGGTCGCTAACCTGTTTTACAATGATTACAACGGCTATCAGGCGGTGAATTCCCGCCGTGCCATTGTTAATTTAGACAAGGTTGTAACCTACGGTGTGGAAATGGAACTTAACGCCTATGTCAGTGAAAATCTGGAACTCTCCGCCGGGTTTGGCTGGCTGTCCACGGAAGTGAAAAAAGCCGAACAGAGTTTTGGCGATGTTGTTGGCAACGAGCTTAATTCGGCGCCGGAATTTACCGCAAGCTTTGGTGTACGCTATTGGATAACACCCGCATTCAATGCCGGTACAACCGTACAATATGTCGACGAATACTACGGTGATTTTAACAACACCCCGGAGCGCATTGCCGGAAATTACACCCTGGTACGCTTGTTTGCGAATTACGACGTCGAGCACTGGTCTTTATCGGCCTTTATCAACAATCTGACCGACAAAAAAGCACTGACCTTAAACGAGCCCGTCCGTCGCACCTGCCCGCGGGGCTGCGCTGCGATTGTAACGCCGCGCAACGTGGGGGTGTCGCTGACCTATCGGATGTAAAACTCTGCAATTGCCTTGCCCTGTTTAAAAGGGGGAGCAAGGCATTTTTTAGGTGTAGAAAAAGTGCTCGCAAGCCGCCTGCTGGTCGTGGCCGCTATCGATAAACTCTGCGTTGTTTTATTATTATGTTCAACCGGATTCGGGCTTTGTTTGTTTAAGCCGAAAACTACGTTTACTGGTGAAATATCCGGGTTAATCCTGCCCGATATTGGCAAGCGCTTGCAGGCCTTCTGTATCCAGGATTTCAATTTCTTTGTTGTCTACGCGCAGAATATCCATCTTTTGCATACGGCCAAATACGCGGCTGACGGTTTCTACGGTCAGGCCCAGGTAGTTGCCGATATCCACCCGCGACATGGGCAGACGAAATTCTGTGGCGCTGAGTTTACGCCTGGCGTTGCGAGCGGCGATGGACAGCAGCAGGGCTGCCACGCGTTCATCGGCGGCATTCTTGCTCAGCAGGGTGATAAGCTGTTGATCTTCGGCTATCTCCTGGCTCATTAACTTAAAGAAGTGCGTTTGCAGCGAGGGCATCAGTGTGCTCAACCGAGACAGGGAGGCAAAAGGAATCTCACAGACCGCAGTGGTTTCCAATGCCTTTGCAGAGGAGGCGTGAGCGTTCTTGCTGATACCGTCCATACCGACGATTTCACCGGGGAAGTAAAATCCCGTCACCTGCTCGCGGCCATCATCGGTGGTGCGATAGGCTTTCAGTGTGCCCGAGCGAACGGCATAAACCGACTGAAACTCATCGCCCATACGGTATAGGTGCTGGTTCTTTTGCAGTGGCCGACTGCGTTGGATGATGTCATCGAGTCGCACAACGTCGTCATGCTCAAGCGCCAGCGGCAGGCAAATGCTGTTTAGGCGGCAAGTGGCGCAATTCACCTGGTACGTGTGACTGCAGTTCTTGCGCGGCGTTTGCTCATGGGAACTCGCGAGATACATACTCATACAGTAAAGCGCCTCTATTCCAACATCATTGTGGGCGTGAATGTTATCGTCGTGGAGCAGAGTATAGGCGGTTTGGCGTTGAGATATAAGCGCTATTTATGAATTTTTACGCGTTTTAGGCTCAAATAGACAGCGAATGAACGCGAGAAACGGTGCTGCTATTGGCCGTGGTCGCCCTGTGATAGGTATCAAAAGGCAGGCAAATATTGCGTAAAAACGCACGGCCTCGTTCGGGCACTGTGATCTGGTCCCGCTCAATATGTACCAGCTCGTCCTTCGCCATGAGTGTCAGCGCGCTAAGAGCCTGGGCAAAGTGCTGCCTGAAGTCGATGTTAAACCGCTCCTCACACTCGCGGATATCGAGTTTTAGCTGACAAATCAGCGACATAATCACATGGCGTCGCAGGCGATCCTCCCTGTTGAGCTTAAGGCCGCGGCTGACAGGCAGTCGCTTTTGCTTACAGGCCTGATAGTAAGCAGACAGTTCTCGGGTATTTTGCAGGTAGAAATCACCCATCTGACTGATAGAGGAAACCCCAAGTCCCAGGATGTCTCTTGCTTTGCGCACGGAGTAGCCCTGGAAATTGCGTTGCAAACGGCCGTTTTGCTGTGCTTTGGCCAGCTCGTCCTCGGGTAACACGTAGTGATCCATGCCGATATGCACATAACCGGCGTCACACAGCGCTTTGCTGGTCCACAGTTGTTGTGCCAAACGCTGCCTGGGTGAGGGCAGAGCCAGGCGATCAATGGCGCGCTGTGACAGAAAGCGCTCCGGCAGGTGCGCGTAGTTGTAGCAAGCGATACGGTCTGGTCTGAGTTTGAGAACTTTTGCTATGGTCTCGCGGGTGGTGACCTCGTCCTGGTGGGGCAGGCCGTGAATAAGGTCAAAACTCAAAGACTCGAAACCGTGGCCGCGAATGCAGTTCACCAGCGCTTCGACGTCGCTGTAGGGCTGTAGGCGGTTGATCGCTTTCTGTACCAGAGGGTCAAAATCCTGTATGCCAAGACTGACTCGATTAAAGCCCAGACCCCTTAACAGGGCGATGGTTTCCGTGTTTACGGTGCGCGGATCGATCTCGATGGCGTATTCCTGGTTTTCGTCCGCGAGCAGTTGAAAGTGGGTGGCGAGCAGGTGTACTAATTCGGTGATTTGCGCGTTGTTTAGATAAGTGGGTGTGCCGCCGCCCCAGTGCATTTGCACTATCTTGCGTTTTTTCCCCAGCAATTCAGATTGCAGCGTGAGTTCAGTTTTCAGGTGATCCAGATAGCGTCTGGCATCGTCTTCTTTGCGGCTGACCGTTTTGTTGCAGGCGCAGTAGTAGCAAATATCCCGGCAAAACGGTATGTGGATATAGAGTGACAAGGGCTCATCGCGACGGGCTTGCGTCTTGACCCAGTCGACATACGTCTGTACTGCAAAGTCATCTCGAAATTGCAGTGCGGTGGGGTAAGAAGTGTAGCGAGGTGCCTGGCAACTGTACTTTTGAGCAAGCGTCAGGCTGTCACTTTCGTGTAGCATGCTTTCAAAACGCCCCGTATCCATGACAAGTCGGCCATTGTCTCAACGTGAGTGCGCAGCTTAACAAGTGTGTAACAAAAGGGTTTTGATACAGGTCAACACAAAGGGAGCGAGGGGTGCAGCGGTAGCACAGCAGCCCGAAAACTCCATTTACTGGTGAAACATCCGGGCTTAGGGTTAGCCTTTTGTTTATTTTTCCAGGGTGGGAAGTTCGCTGTTGACTTCGCTCAGCAGTTTGGGTTTGCCCACGCCCCAGCCTTGTAAATAGTCGATACCAATTTCACGCAGTTTGTCGATAGTGGCAACCTTTTCCACGCATTCGGCAATCGTTTTCTGGCCGAGGAAATGGGCGAGATCATTGATCGATTTGGTCATTGCGTAGTCGGCAGTGTTAAGGTCGATTTCAGTGATAAAGCTACCGTCAATTTTCACGTAATCCACCGGCAATTCGCGCAAATAATTGTGCGAGGCGAGGCCGGTGCCGAAATCATCCAGGGAGAATTTGCAACCGATATCACGCAGGGTGCTGACAAAATCCGCCGCCTTGGTGAGGCTGGAAATGGTGCCGGTTTCGGTGATTTCAAAACACAGGCGCTGAGTGCCCACACCAAATTCTGAGATTTGATCGAGCAGATACTCCAGGAAGGAATCGTCGGTAATGGAATTGCCAGAAATGTTGATAGATAAGTAAGGCACTTCTTTTTGTGCATCCATCAACTCGTTCATCCAGCAAAAGACCTTGTGCACCACCCAGCGATCCACCTGCATCATATAGCCGTAGCGCTCTGCAATTTGAATAAAATCGTGGGGCGATTGCAGCTCACCTAATTCATTGGTCATAGCCAGCAGAATTTCATAGTGGTATTCGTGATCCGCATGGGGGCTGCCGTGTTGAATGGCCGTTTTAACAATGGGTTGTGCACGCAGTACAAACTGATCTGTTTCCAGGGTTTGCTCGATGGTATCGATGGCATCGGAGCGCTCTTCTTCGTAGCTTTCAATGCGCTCCTGGTCTTCTTCGTAGACGACAACCTGGTTGCGACCGCGCTGTTTTGCCAGCTGCACGGCCTGCTCGGCATGTTGCATTATGTCTGCTACTGGCGGGCTGTATTCTGCGATCGGGGCTACGCCAGCGGATATCGTGAACGTGACTTTTTCGCCGTTGATCTCTACGCTGCTTTTTTCGATATCCGTGCGGATTTTGTCGGCAATTTCATGGGCCTGAGACAGTGTACGATCCGCCAGCAGGATGCCGAAGCAGTCTCCTTCAATACGTGCGGAGGTGGCTTTTTTACTGTGCAGTTGCGACAACAGGCGCGCGAATTGGCTGAGCACCTCATCGCCGTTGATCCTGTCGTACAACTCGTTGACCAGGTGGAATTGGTCTATGTTGAGTAATAATAAAGCGTGATGGGAGTGCTTGGTTTGAGCATGCTTAAGCGCACGCGCGATTTGTTTTTCAAATCGTTCACGGTTGACAAGCCGGGTCAATACATCGTGATTTTTGGAAAAACTTAAGGTCTTTTGCACTTTCTCCAGGGTGGAGTACATGCTTTGGTCGACCAGCGACAGTCGATCCATGGGTGGCGGCTTTTTCACGCCGCGACTGAGTTGCCTCGCCAATTGAACGGCGCTTAAATCTGCATTTTTCTGGCCGCGTTCGTTGACAAAAATAAAGCGATTTTTGTCTTTATTTACCCAGGCGAGCTGCATTTTTCGCTGCCTGCCCTCTTTGTCGCGATATTTAAGCCAGGTACCAATTGGCAGACTTTCAACTCGACGTACCCAGCGACGCAGACGTGGCAGGGAGTCAATTTTGCGACGGGTATCCGCTGCCCGCACCGGAATTTCATAATCACCTTCGCGTATAGCGATGGCTTCGACTTCTTCCCGCCCGGCTAAAATGTTGCGAAGCTTCTCTAAAATGCTTTCATGGGCGACATTGGTGGGCAGTGCGGTGGTGATTTGCTGGCCAATGAGATCAATAAACGACTCTGCTTCCAGGGAGCGCTGCACAACCAGGTTTTCATCCACTTCGCCGTGCATGAGTTCGGTGAGCCACAGCGACAGCACATCCAGAGTTTTGATGTGCTCTTTCCAAACCGGGCCGCCGCCATCGTCCTTGATGTGGGTGAGAACCAGCAGGTCGCGCCAGCCATTGTCGATAAGGTCGGTGAGTACCTTGGGTGCGACCGGTGGGCGAATACGCGAGTGAATAACACTGTTTACCGCATTTTTTGCCTGGCGTAAGCGCTCCTGCCCATCCTGGGTTTTAACCACGCGTTCGCGGTTGCGCACCTGAGCCTGTTCTTGCTGATCGACCAGTTTGTTAATGGTATCCAGGGCGCGGACAAACACTGCGCTGTCGTTCACGTAATTGCTTACGATATCATCGACGATGCCCTGTACCCGGCTTTCCAGCGCCTTGTTGGGGTAGTTGGCTGAGCTTGAAACCTGGGCAAGTTTATCGATTACACCCCTGGCAGCGTGATTGCGATCAAGGAAAAAGCCCGGTTCGCGCAGCGCCAGTTTAGCCAGCGGTATTTGCAAATCACCTAATGCCGGCTTCAATCCGCCGGTGACATCGACATTGCTGGCGATAGAGCCAAACAGACTGTCCACCAGGTCTATTTGATTCATGTTTTCGGGGGAGACACTACCCAGCCCGTGCATGGGGTGGTCTTGTAAGTAGCTGCGCAGCGAATGCGTTTCGCGCAGGGCTTCGCGAGCCTTGGCGTCGTGTTGCAAGTCGTCCAGCGCACCGACCACCGAATCGACACTGGCTGGAGCGCCGCCGGCAGGTCTTTGCGGCGGTGTTCGCCTATCGCCCGGAATCTGTGCTGCCTGCCCCTGCCGTTTTGCCGCTTCACGACTGAAGTTCAGTGCAGAAATCACCGATTGATACAGGGCATCGGGGTCGATGTGATGTTGTGGGGGCGGTGCTTCTGTCGGTGTGTTGCTGTTGGCTGCCGAGGCGCGCTCGCTTTGCGGCGCTTGCTGTTGCGGTGGCGTCGAGGCCTGCTCGTCGGTATTCGGCGAGCTGCTTGCGTTGGGAACGCCAGTGTTAGGGTTCTTCTGAATTTTCTGAGGGCGGTTTAAAATTGAACCCTCTTCGCGAATTCTGTGCTCGATGCCTGGCTCAATACCGCGGTTTTCCAGCCATTGGTTTAAGGAGTCGTAATAGGTGTCCAACTTGCGGATAAAGCGCATGGTGAAATGATCGAACACATCCGTCATCACCGATTGCTCGATATTCAGCGTGCGAATACTGTCGTAAAATGCGTGTGCCAGTTGCGTCACATGAACCGGCAAGCGCAGTTCTTCGGGCTTGACGTGAGCGATTTTGGCGTGGCGAATGGTCAGACTTTCCAGCGCGATGCCGTACAGTTCCTCGCCGATGTTAATCATGCGCTCAACGGCGAGTTCGTCTTCGAATTGATCGATATCCACCAGGTCAAGCCGTGTATTTGCCGCGGCAAACTGCCCCGTTTTTTCCTCTGTGTGGGGGGTGAGGTCGCTAAAGTATCGATGAATCAGTTCGACGTAGCGCTCAATCAGTTCCAGTTTATCCTGCTCTAGAGATTCCACTGCCTCGTAATGGAAGTTGCGGTCAATACTGAGGCTGGCCGCAGAGAGGTCGAATAAGTGCTTGCCCAGCTTTTCCAGATAGCTGTGCAGGATGTGTTCAAATTGTTTGCAGGCGTAGTCTTCAAAATTCTGTGGGGTTGCCGCCGTGCTTTTACTGGCGCTGTTGTCAGCGGTCGGGGCGGCGGGGGGGGCACTTTTCAGTGCCGCAATGGTGCGCTTGACCATGGGGTGGTCTGGGGTTTGAAAAGCCAGGTCAAGTTGATGTCCCGATGCAGCGCGCAGTTTCACCACCACCGAGCTGATAACACCCTGCGTATCGCTGAGGCCGGTAAAGTGCAGGTCACCCATCATACCTACGTTCAGGCGCAGTTTGGCGCCGGCATGTCGGCTTTTCTTGACCTTGATATGGTGCAGGCTGATGCCCTGTTCGTCAGCGCTGGCAATACTTCCCGATAAGGTGGTGCCACCGGACAATTCGAGCAGTACCGGCGTTGCCGATGCAGTGTTATTCATTGTTTTTTCACTTCTTCATAGTGCTCCTGCTGAGTTCGCCTGTGCCATTATACACCCAGCATAGCGTTCTTCTGTATGCAAGGCCTGAAGTTTACACAAAGGCATACCCCTAAGTCCGCATATAATTAATTTTTTACACCTTTTTGACGCTTGCTTGTCCCAACTCAATGTTTTGTCTGGAATAAGCAGGGGTGGGCCATGTGCTGAGGTTCCCATTCTGGGTGATAATGAGGACAGGCTTCTTTAACCTTGGTTTTGTTGTTATGAACACAGCTGTTATGTCTACTCTGTTGGGATCGTCCTGGGCCGATGCTTTAGAAGGGGAGTTTAACAAACCCTATTTTCTGGCACTTAAGGACTTTCTGGTCAAAGAGCGCACCTGTCATACCGTGTATCCTCCGCGCGGGCAGGTGTTTGCCGCTTTTGCGGCGACCAGTTTGCCTGCGGTGCGCGTGGTGATTTTTGGACAGGATCCCTACCACGGTGCGGGACAGGCGCAGGGGCTCTGTTTTTCTGTGCCTGAGGGGGTGAGGGTGCCGCCGTCGCTGAACAATATCTACAAGGAGCTGGCGCAGGACGTGGGCTTTAAAATACCTGCCCACGGCTGCCTTGAAAACTGGGCCAGGCAGGGCGTCTTGTTGCTCAATAGCGTGCTTACCGTGGTAGAGGGGCGGGCAGGTGCACATCAGGGCAAGGGGTGGGAGCAGTTTACCGATGAGGTGGTCGCGCTGGTGAATCAGCACTGTGAGCATGTGGTATTTATGTTGTGGGGTGCCTACGCGCAAAAGAAAGGCGCGGCGATAGACCCCCAACGGCATTTGATACTGCGTGCGCCGCACCCGTCGCCGCTTAGCGCCCAGCGCGGTTTTTTCGGTTGCGGGCATTTTTCTAAAGCCAACGCCTACCTGGTGGAGCACGGCTACGCGCCGATTGATTGGCAGGTGTGATGCTAGCCCGGATATTTCACCAGTACGGCGACCACTCCGCTATTAATCATGTAATATCAATGAGTTATGTACTGAATAGCAACAAAAGCCAATGTACAAACTGCGCCTAA
>PDWI01005972.1_pt1 | contig 22407 bp, 13 predicted proteins | sample 1430891 | NCBI WGS metagenome assembly PDWI01 (sample SAMN01162508, study PRJNA174530) | Oral metagenome, whole genome shotgun sequencing project. | biome: Marine environment; feature: Marine mammal; material: Swab sample of the gingival sulcus; isolation source: swab sample of gingival sulcus... | reverse complement strand
CAGTGGGTCTTTGATCTTTCGCCGTTTGCACACTTGCCGGCCATGCCGGCGGAGGCGTTTGAATTGGCGCCGCTACTTGCTCTGCTGGCCGTGGCGGCAACGCTTCATCTGACGGGGCTGGCCTTCTTTTCTCGTCGCGATATTCAGACGAAATAACCAAGATGCGGCCTGGTTGGCTTGTGGATGGAGCTGGTCTGCGGGTTGGCCGTCGGGGTGGGCTACTCGGATTTGCCTATATGACGATGCCCCGGTCTAGGGCGACTTGATACGATTTCCAGAATTGCGAATGAAGCGGGTCTGGCAGGGCGTCGCTCGTAAACCAGTCCAGTGCTTCTATTTTGTCAGGTTCGCCAATAGCCACGTCGTTGGGGTTGACGCGCACGGTGTGTATGAGTGCAACCCAGTGCGTCGGTTTGTCATCTAGTGTCCGGAATGCGTCGTAGGCCAGCAGGAACTTTACGTCTAGTGCTTCGGTTTTCAGCTCTTCGCGTATCTCGCGTGCGACGGCGGCTTCTATTGGTTCGCCGAACTCGATTGCTCCGCCGCCGATATCCCATCGGCCCCGCTCATCGCGAGCCTTTTGGCCGCGTTTTTGCAGGAGCACGCGACCCTTGCCGTCGTGCACAATAAAGCTTGCTGATATGCCTATATGGTCAATGCCTCGCCGCAGGTCTTTGTCGGGGCTGGCTATCGTGGTGCTATGCATAGCTTTATCATAAACCAAACAGCTAGTGCGTGGCTAATGATTGCCGGTGTTTATAGTGGCTTGCGAGCGTTGGCTGGCAGCGTGTACTGCGGCCGCGGTAAGCGGCGTACAAACTCTGCTACGATGGCGCCACTACCCATCCAGAGGACGGTAAGCATGGCCAGAAAGTTTACGAGCGGTATGAAATAGATGACGAGCACTACTGCCGAGCCGGCAGCAACAATGACAACTGGCCGTAACGAGCTGCGCAGTAGTAGGCTACCGACCATGTAGGCCGCCATGGGCCCGCTAAGCAGTGCCACGAGCAACCATGCGATTCCCAGGATTATGGCAAGCGGTATGCCAACCATGGTAATGGCTATCACGAAGATGATTATCGGTGCTGCCACGCTGACGCCAAAGCCAATTAGCAGCGTACGGACTGGACGTTGTAGTGCTCGACTGGCGGTGGTGTGTAGCGGCCGCGGGGCTACTAGTGCTATCGTGAGCGCTACGGCTGCCATGGATATTAGTAGAAATATGAAGAAGCCTATTGCGTTGCCTAGAGACCGCTCCTTGTTCTGCGGGTCGGTGCGCTCTATGCCGCCAACGATTTGTGCGCCGTCTTGTTGCTTTGCGTCGTTATAGCTAGTCAGCTTAATCTTACCCTTGATATTGGTGTTGTTGCCAAGATTTAGTTGGGTGGCTTCGGTGGTAATGTTGCGGCCGACAGTACCGTTTACGTCTAGCGTGCCAGTGCCGGCAAGGATGTCGCGGCCAACCTGGCCGTTGATAGTGGCGTCGGCTGATCCTACGCTAATATCGCCATCTATCGCGCCTGATGATGTTAGGCTAACGCTTTGGGCGCCAATAGTGGCGTTGCCTGTCACGACGCCGTCAATGGTCACCTGCTGGGCTGCTAGGCGCACGTCGCCATGCACATCACCGGTTATGGTTATGCTCTGGGCTGCGCATAGCACGTCACCATCTACGGTTGCGGATACGGCAACCGTTTGTCCGGCGCAGAAGACATCACCGTTGACGTCGCCAGCAATATCTACGCTGCTCCCAGACGCAAATAGCGAGCCATCTATCACCTGGTCCTTGGCGACGTTAACATTTTCACCTGTACGGAAATCATGAGCGCTGGCTGCGGCTGTGCCTAGCCCCAGCACCATAGCAACGCCGAGCGCGATGCTAATCATAAATCGTTTCATAGGCTTCCTCCCTCCTATACCTCTAGCATACTACCTCTACGGTGCTGGTCAACTTTTCGGCTGAAGGGTGGTCGTGTAGCGGCGGTACTGAGGGTGCTCTCGCCGACAAGTGTTTTTTTGCGACGATTGCTAGACACATTAATAACAGGGGTGGCCAATACTTTTTAGCATAAGCTTATTGACATATAATCAAAAACATGTATAATGGTAATTGTTATCGCGAAAACAAACAATCAATAAAAACATCAAAGAAATAAACTAGTAGCGCATCAATGGTTTATAACTTTGAACCTAAAAAATAAAAGAAAGTTACAAACAAATGAGCATATTTGATAACTCACACAAATTAGCTTACGAGTTACTACCTAGCAACGACGAACAAATTGTTGCAGCAGACAAAAGTTGGATGGATCTGTTTAAATAAATGAAACAGCTAGCCAGCAAAACAAACAAAACTACCACACAACACATAGTGTTATAGCAACCAAAAACTACGTAGACTATATGATCCCGGGCAATCCGGGATCATTTTTTTGGCTGTGTTTGGGGCGGCGGTGCTTTATGAGCTGATCCATGTGCTGAAATAGCTTTATCCCAAAGCGATCATGGCTGTCCGAAAAGAACTTGTACAGCACCTCGGCGTCGTCGTACGCTCTGTGGCGGTCTTGTACTCGGTAGCCGCCGCGCCGAATAACGGCGTCCAGCCGATGACTGCTTTCGTAGGGGTAGAGAGCGCGGGACAACTTGACCGTACAGAGGTGGTCGTGGTCGAATTGTCGTCCTAAGCGTTGGTATTCCATATTCAAAAAGCCGTAATCAAAACCCACATTGTGTGCTACCAGCACTGCGCCCTCTAGCATTTGGTCTAGCTGGGGTGCTACACGACTAAAGTCGGGCATATCGGCAATCTGGTCGTTGGTGATGCCAGTAATATGTGTGATTTCAGGCGGTACCACGCAGTCTGGATGTATTAGTTGATTGATGGTGCTGACGACGCGGCCATTTTCTACGCGCAAGGCGCCTAACTCTAGCACACGCGCTGTGTCAGGCGACATGCCGGTTGTTTCTACGTCTAAGAAGACAAGGGGGCGGTGTTGCATCATATCTTTAGTCTCCTCTGTTGCCTATTGCGGTATTATTGAGTGGCGTTGCCTTAGTTGGTGCACGGATAGTAGGAGGCGGGTTTACGGCTGCATGAGCAAACCAAAACCAGCCGCCAGTAAAGATCATGTGCGTATTAACCAGGTCGCTTACCATAATACTATGCTTAGCGAGTCGCGCACACCGTGCGCCAGCGCACAAACGGTGCGCATTGATTGGCGAGGTCGTTAGGGTGTGGTGCTGCGCGCAGGGGCGTTAGCCGCGGCATAGTGCGGCACCGGATAGAGTATCAACAGTACTGGGTGGTTACTTCCATTCGCGGGTGCTGTTTATTTTGTGCTTTTCGAAATACACCTCGGTTAGGTCTATATCAAAGCGGTTGGCAAGCTCCAATAGGTAGTTTAGGACATCCGCAAACTCTTCGCGCAGGTTGTCTGGTGTGGCGGGCGCTTGCTCGCCCTTGAAGCCGATTGTTTTGCGGATTGCTTTGGCTAGCTCGCCAATTTCTTCAGAAAAGAGCAAAAACACCTCAGTCACGGAGTTTTTGTCCCAGCCGTTTGCTTTGCAGGTTTCGTCGAGGTGTGTTTGTAGTTCCTTTAGCGTTGGGCTGTCTGCCATGTTGCTGTTCTCCTTGTCGGTTTACTGTACTCGTTCGCGGCTAATATGCACATAGCACGTCGGGAAGTTGGAGCCGCCCCGCGAAACATCCTGCGTTAAATGCGTAATCTTATACGGCTGTTTTTGCTCAAGATCGTCAAGCCATGCAACTGGTACGAGCAGTATGCTGCCGTGTTTAGAGACGCGAGCAAATTCGGGTAAAACATCAAATAGCAGATCCAGCCCGCCGTCTGGCAGATTTTTAGCGTAGGGCGGGTCAGAAACTATGTAATCTACGGCGCCGTCCTCGAGGGGTAGGTGTCTTGCGTTGGCGTTTTGATAGGGCTCAAGCGAGGTGTCGTTTGGGCGATACCACGAGGGTAGGTCGTCGAAAAAAGCTTTCCACATTTTTCTATTGAGCTCTGGTTTGTACATGTGGCCTTCTTCGTCTAACGGCTGGCCGCCAGGATAGGCAATATCAGAGGCGTATACTTTGCGGGGAATTTCTTTCCCGGCCAAGAGGTTTGTGAGGGTTCCGGCTCCAGCAAAGGGGTCGAGCACGGTCTTTCCCCTTAGTCGTTCGCTGAATATCGGTTCTGCTGCAGCGATTTTGTAGAACTCTGGCGTCCAGCGGTGGGATTTATTGTCGGTGCGAATATGATCGTTTTGGTCAACAAAGAAACGCGGCGAGCTTTTCATGAGTAGGCTCGACCAGCCATCGATAATCGAGTTCCTGAGATCGTTCCTGGTGGTCGCCACGGCGGCAGGGTCCAGCAGCGCATTCAGTTTCCGTATGCCGTCAATGATTTTTTCTCTGTTATAGAGATAGTGCTCTGTATCCCGAACACTTAGCCTGTCTCCATAGATGTCTCTGGTGGCATCCATATCGCGTACGGTTTTGTCTAAGGCTTCTAATTCCCACTCGGGAGCGCTGTCGGACTTTGGTTGAACACCTAAAACTAGGGACAATGCTTCTTCGGGGGAGGCCCCTGTGGTGTTTATGCGTTGGCGGCTGCTTGCTGCGAGTGATTCGTGGGGTGCGGTGCGGTGTTTTGCTTGGTCTATCGGTTCGGCTGCGAGAGCGTAACGCGCCAGGAATTGGTCAAGGTGGGTAGGTTCCAGTGCGATTTGCGGGAAGCTCAACCCGGTCTCGCGTTGCAGTGTTCGCTTGGCCTGGACGAGTGGGTCGGCGGTCAGGTCTATGGCTGTGGTAGCGCGATCTTTGAGGCATAAAGGACCGATAGTCGTTGCGAGCTTTCCGGTGACGACGCAAGTTTGATCCGGGAGGCTGTCGTAAAAGCGGCGATCGGCTGACGTGGGGATTGGCGGCGTTGTGACCGCCGTCTCGCTTGTCGCGGTATGGACGGGCATGTTGCTATCTGTATCGAGCAGCGAGCCGCCTAGCGTGTCCGCGATATTTTCTGCGAGTGTGTGCGCTCCGCATCCTGGTGCGTCGGCGGATATGAGATATACCAGCTTCTCGCCGTTCTCGGGTTGTCTTAGCGGGGTGTCTGGGGTGTGCATCTGGTTTTTAGTTATAGCCAGCCTATTCGTTTACATCGCTTAGCGGTACGGCGTGGCAGGGTGAGTGCTGTCGTTGCTTTGGCTCTAGGGCAGTGCGGCCGCCGACTATTTTTTGCCTGCTGGCAGCCTATGGCGAGCTATCGGTGTGACGCCCGCGGAGCTATTATCCAAAGAGAAACACCTATTTATCTATCTTAAAGCACATTCAGTACTTATGTCAAATGCTTATGGGGCTCGCGAGTTTGCTGTAGTCGTTCAGTACAGACCGGTGGTGGCTATTGACTAGTCCGTATGGGGCGTGCCACTATGGCAAGACTATTTTTATCAAAATGCAGCAAGCCGCAGGAAGGTAAACAGATGGATCGAACGCTGTCGCCCGTAGAATCAAATGAGGCGCTTATGGCGCCAGAAACACCAGGGCCGATCAACTGGTCTAGGGTTAAGAACCCTTTTGCCGATAATCATGAAGGGTTGGGGAGCCCTGGAGCGGGCAATGAGGTGGCTGACCGGCCGGTTGTTGTAAATGAGTCTGACCCCGTCTGGGGCTGGCGGCTCGGCAAGATGGGCGAGCTACTCGATGAGCGGGGACGTGAGTCGCGCCATAGCTTTAGAGATCCGGCTCGCTTAGATACGGCTGTGTTTGGAATTGCAAACGGTCGAGGGAGTGACGACAGGCTCGAGCCTGAGGATATAACGCGGCTTTATGCGCAAGAGGGGCCGCTAACGGAGTTTTTGAATGATCGAGACAGCCAAGAAGACAACTGGCGTATGGGATGCCTACTGGGCAGGTTGGTGACGAACGTCTATGTATTGCACGATTTTGGAGACAAACCACGTCAGATTGTTATTGAGACGCCAGAATCACTCGAAGAAGGTTCGCTATCTAGGAATCTTGACGCGTTTGGTGCCGGTATTGTACTTGGGCCTGACGGCAGACTGACTCTAAGGGGCAGTATCGGCGGAGATGTACTGCTGGAGAAGTCCTCTGGCGCTGGTAGCGCCCAGCTCGACGTACGCTTACGGGATATTGGTGGCGACTTGCTGGCCGATGGGTTGGCATCTGCTGCGGGTGTGGACGTAGAGAGCGTGCAGGGTAGTGTAAGGCTTAGGGACGCTCGACGGCTGGACGGCGGCCTGGGCGCTCTAAAGACGATTGGTAAGGCTTTGAGCCTGGACGGCCTTGTAAGGCTGGACGGAGACGGCCTAGGCGTCGAGGAGGTTGGCGGGGATGTGCTGCTCCCCAACATGGCTTATGCGGACGGTCTACGTTTGCGTAGGGTTGGGGGCGATCTGTGTGTTGATCGGCTGAATTCCGACGAAGGCTTGGGCTCTTTGGAATATGTTGGCGGCAGAGTCAATGCAGATAGGCTGCCTGGGGATCAGCGTACGGCTTTGATGCGCAAGCTCGGTAGGGAGTAGCCAAGCGGCGCTCGCACATTTGGGTTGCATCAGCGATGGCGCAGCTCACATAGGATAGTGTGGCCGGGTCGTCTGGCTTTGGCTTGGGCTGTTTGGTGTGGCGGTGGTTAAGACGCGGTGCTACGTGCTACGATGGACTTATGCGCAGGCTTAGCTCCACGTCTCATACACCCCACGGCGACATCGACATACCAGCATTTATACCTGTTGGCACCAAAGCAACTGTCAAGGCGCTAACGCCCGATCAGCTCAGTGCAACCGGCACCGCTGATCGCTCGTGCTCGCAGTCTGGCCACACGCTTACTGGCCGAAAGCGGCGACGAGTAGGGCGTTGGGTTGCGGCGCTGGCTGCAGCCAGCTTCTTGGTGTTGGCCCCCCGGGGACAAAATGCAACTGCGCCGTGCATCGGCAACGAACAGGATTTTTGTATTACTGGGCCTACGGTTGACTTGTATCCTGCTGGAAGCGAGGGTGCGGTCAACCCAGAGCTGCAGCAGGCCGACAATGCCGGCTGGCTCAGTATTGGAGGGGTGGTGACCGACGCTCGGGGCAATACCATATCGTTGCACACTACGTCGGGACGAGCATTTACTGTCACCTTTCCTGTGGAGATACGGAGCTGGTGGAATACGAACATAGGTCCGAACTATCAAGGGCTGGCATTTGGGGTTGGTGATACAGTCCGAGTGGACTACGTAGCTGTAGGCGATCGGTTGCCGGTGGCAATTGGGCCAGACCAGATACTTGGCTCTGCTTTGGCAATTGACCTTGAGGCCAAGGGTGCCGCCGATTCCTAGCCCTGTTTTTTGAGCACGCTGGCTTTTTGGCGTCAAGCGTGGCAGACACCTCGTGTTACGATAGATGCTATGCGCGAGTTTGGTTTTACAATTCATCAGACGCTTGGCGATCCGTCGCTGGCACGGGCCGGTACGATTCATACACCCCACGGCGATATCAACACACCAGCATTTATACCTGTTGGCACCAAAGCAACTGTCAAGGCGCTAACGCCCGAGCAGCTCAGTGCAACCGGCGCCCAGGCAATGCTCGCCAACGCCTATCACCTCTACTTGCAGCCAGGCCATAAGCTGGTTGGGCGAGCTGGCGGCCTCGGCGCGTTTGCGAACTGGCCTAAGCCGACGATGACCGACTCTGGCGGTTTTCAGGTACTCTCGCTCGGCAGCGGGTTCAAAAAGATTGTCTCCATGCAAGCTGATGCTAGCGCAAATGCGCCGCGTAGTAGCCGGCGTGCCTTTGTCGACGACGACGGCGTTGATTTTCGCTCGGTTATCGACGGCAGTCTGCATCGTTTCACGCCCGAGCTATCGATGGAGATTCAGCACCATATTGGCGCAGACATTTGCTTTGCGTTTGACGAGCTGACATCGCTCGCTGAGCCGTACGAGTATCAGGTCGAGGCGCTGGAGCGTACGCATGCCTGGGCCGCGCGATCTCTTGCTCATTTTCGCGCGCTGCAAGCCGAGAGCAATCGGCCCTACCAGGCACTGTTCGGCGTACTTCAGGGTGCCAACTATCCAGAGCTGCGCCAGCGAACCGCGGCTCATCTTGGCGCGATGGAATTCGACGGCTACGGTATCGGCGGCGCAATCGAAAAAGCTCGCCTCGGCGAGATTGTTCGCTGGACGACAGAAATATTGCCCGCCAACAAGCCACGCCATCTGCTCGGTATCAGCGAGCCTGACGATATGTTTGAAGCCGTCGCCCAAGGTATCGATACATTTGACTGCGTGTCGCCGACTCGGGTAGCGCGAAGCGGCGCCTTTTACACGCGCGACGGACGCTTCAACCTTACCAGGGCTGCTTTTCGCGAGGATTTTTCGCAGCTTGACCCGGACTGTGACTGCTATACGTGTTGCAATTACAGTCGAGCCTACATTCATCACTTACTGCGCGCCCACGAGCGCCTAGCGGCGACGTTGATGTCGATCCATAACGAACACTTCATCATTGGCCTCGTCGATACCATGCGTGCTCGCGTTATCGACGGCACGTTTGACGGTTACCGCAGCCAGTGGCTCGAGCGGTACTACCATTCATAGCCGCTAGCGGCGTACTAGTACCTGATGGCGGTATTTTAGGTTTGGCGTTGTGTTCTCGAGCGCTGGCCAATATACACAGCGATGCTTCCGCTGATCAGGCAAAGGCCTGCTAGCAGCGGGGCGATACCTTGTCCGGTCTGAGCGAGCGGAGTGGAGGCAATAAGCTCGATATCTGCGAGGTCGTTGGCGCTGACGGTGTCATGTCCGGTGGCGGAGACGCTTGATTGGAGCTGTAGGGGGCCGGCAGCAAGGACGCGGGCGCGGATTGTCACGGTGGTGGACTGGCCATTTGCTAGGTCTCCTAGTAGGCACTCTAGCGACTGTAGGTCGCAGCTGCCGTCTTCGGTTTCGATGCTCAGAGCGCTTAGATTGGCTGGCAAGAGGTTGCGTAGCCGCGCGTCTATCGCGCCGTCGGGGCCATTATTCTGGACGGCAATGGTGAACACTACCTCATCGCCGACGAGTGGTTGGCTGTTGTCAACGGACTGGCGCACGGCTAGATCGATCGGGTTGACTAGAGTTATGGCGTCGGCAGGGTTGTTATCTAGGTCGGGGTCTTGCTGGTCGTTGGCGACGGAGGTTGCCAGTCGGTATTCGCCAGGGTCTTGTGCGGTAACGTCTATGGTGAAGTCATGGCTATCGCCGTTTGCAAGCGTAGCAAGGGAACAGGTCACTGTTCGCGATGCTGTGTCGTAGGTGCAGCCGGCTGAGCTGGCAACGTAATCAACGCCCTCTGGTAGCACGGCGGTTACGATGTTGTTAGTAGATTCGTCCGGGCCGTTGTTGGTGATTGACAGGTTGTAAGTAAAGTCCTTGCTGTCTATGACGCTGGCGGGGCTGAGGCTGAGGTCTATGGCGACGTCGGCGACTTCCATTGGGGTTGTGACGCTGCTGGTGTTGTCTGTGCCTTGGCGGTCGGGCCCATCGCTGTCAGCGCTGCTAATAGAGGCGGTGTTCTGTACTGCTTGTTGACTGCGCTCTAGATCGTTCACGGCAAGGACACTGACGGCAAAGTCGACCGATCCACCAGCTCCGGCTGCGACATTGCCCGCGCTAAAAGTACAGGTTGTGCCAGCGGAGGCGCTATCGGTACAGGACCATCCCGCTGTTGAGGCGGCGGCGTCAAACGTTGTGCCTGCCGGAACGGTCTCTGTCAAAACGACCGTGTTTGCTGTGGCGTTTCCATTGTTTTGGTAGGCAAGGGCGTATGTGAGCGACTGATTGGGCTGTAGACTCGTTGTCGCTGTCGTCTTTTGAATCTCGAGGTCGATACCGCTCATCGTTGCACTGCTTGAAGCGGTTGCTTGGTAGTCGTTTACGCCGCCTGCGCCAGTACGCTCGTCGCTTGCAGGGCCAGCGATCGACGTCCAGGTTAGTTCTGGCGAAACGGTGAGCGTGGTGTTAAGCGCTGGCGCGCTGTCTGGCTGGTTGACTTGGGCGCCGAACTCTATCGTGACACTATCGCTAAGCGGTATTTGGCCGCCGCTGATGGTGACATCTTGCCCGCTGACGCTGACCGTCCAACCGGCGGGTAGATTTACCGAGCTTGGATCAAACGTCATGCCAGTTGGTATGGTGAAGCTCATGCTAGGGTCGTGTGCGTCGGCTGTGCTGGCTGCATCGTGAGAAATGGTCGCCGTGTACGTCACGGTTTCACCGTAGTGCGGTGTGGTGTTGTCTTGTGTGAAGCTAACCGACAGTGCTGGCTCGATGACATCGACATCACTCTGTACGGCTGGAGCGGTTACGGTGCTGCTGCCTGAGTCTACGTAAGATAGTTCGGCAGAGTTTTCAAGATTGACGCCGTTTTGGACTGCTGCGACGTTAGCGACTCGCGCAGTGTAAGTGATAGTTATCGGCGTGTTGTTGCCAACCAGCGCGCTATCTGTCCATGTTAGGGTGGTTGGGGCTGTGCCGTCGTTCGGTCCGCCGACGGTCAAGCTTAGGCCGGCGGTGCCAGTCACAACAGCATCGTTGTTGAATACTAGGCCAGCTGGCAGGGTGTCGACTACCGTGAAGTCGTTGGCGGTTACGGCCGGGATGCTCACCGTCAAAGTGTATGGTATGTTTTGGCCGATGACAGCAGTGCTCAGGCCGCCATTTGATTTAGCGATAACAGCGCCATCCATGGTGAAGCTAGCCGTAGCGGTGTCCTGAGTGCCGTCGGCTGCCAGCGGTACGCTGTCGTCGTACAGGCGGCTAACCGGATCAGAGCTTGGTGCGCTACGCCAATCGGCGTCAGCAGTATTCGTGTATGTCGAACTTGCCAGGGCGCCGGCAATAATTGTCAGCTCGTATGCGCAGCTTACGGATTCGCCAGTTGCCAACGAACTGCCAGCTAATGGGTTTGGCTGGATATTTAACACATTGCTGGTAACTGATGAGTTAATGCTAACCGGTGAGCCGCCACTAGTACAGTTTGGTTGTCCAGTTAAGTTGGTGTGTTCTGGTAGCGTGTCGTCGATCTGCCACTCATACGCCGTTGCTTGTCCAGTGTTGCTGATATTTACGGTGTAGCTGAGCGTGTCGCCAACGTGGCGCACGGCGCCTGGATCGGCAAGCGTTTTGGTTGTGGTGATCGATGGTTCGCGGACTGTAATGGTAGCTGGTGTGGGACTATTGACGGTGGCGGGTAGGCTGGTGTTTGGGTCGGTATAGGTTAGGCTGGCGGTATTTGATAGGCTGGCGCCTTCGTATACTGCGGTGTTATTGGCGGTGATGCGAGCTGTGACAAGTATGCGGAATTGTCGGTAGCTACCGTTTGTGCCGCTGACGTTAATGGTGCCAAAATTGAATGTTGCATCTTCGCCGTCAGCGCCTGGTGTGGCGGCTGGTGCAGTGACTATCGGCGGGTTGTTGGTCATGCTGCCGCCAAAGCCTGCGGTATCGAGCGTAAATGACTCGTAGCGCAGCCCATCCGGCAGATGGTCAGTTACGCTAACATTCTGGGTGGTTCCCTCGGGCACATTGACAACAATTGGGTACTCGACGGAGGCGCCAATTGCGTGGCTGGTGGCGGCGGGTGTTTGCTTGGCGATGGATGGTTCGCCTAGCTGGGTGTTGGCGCTGCTGCTGCCGTTATAGGTGCGTTCGCTATTATTTGGCGCGGTCGATCCAGTTGGGTTTGGTGTGGTGCCATCTCCTGGCAGCGACGATGCGGTGATCTGGCCGGTATTTGGCACAATGAAGTTAGCGGGTGCACTGTCTCTGACCGTGGCTCGTATGTCAAATGAGACGGTGTCGCCTGGTCGCATCTCGGCCCAAGTGACGGATACATTTTGGCCGCTAGTAGCCGAAGTGTCTGGCGTTGCGTAGGCTGGCGCAGTCATGTTTTCGATCGCAACGAACTGCAAGTGTGCGTTTAGCTGGTCGGTAAAGGCTAGATCGTGTCCAGCAATAGTGTGGGCGTTGTTTGGGTTGGTAATTGTTATGCGGTAGATAACGTCGTCGCCTGCGTCTACGGGTGCGGTGGTGACGGTTTTATCCAGATTTAGGTTTGGTTCTTGTACGAATAAATCAGCACTGCTGCCAGTTCCTGCTGCCGAGCCGTTGACGGTCGCGTTGTATGTGTTTGCCAGGCTCGTGCCGCGAGTATTTGTCGCTTCATCGCGCAGTAATACGTTGAACTCGATAACTACGTACTCGTTATCGGCATCATTGTCGGTGTTGGTAATCGTGCCTAGGCTAAATATAGGGTTGGTGCCGTTGCCGAATGGCCCGCCGCTGATGGCGCTACTCGGTAGGGCGAAAGTTGGCGTGATGGATCCGATGTTTGCGCTTCCGCCGCTAACGGCCAGTCCGCCGCCGCTGATAGTGGACGAAACGAGGGCGTTGTTTGACGAAACGAGCGCAATTCGTGCGGTGCCATCGTCGAGGAAGCTCATGCCATTGGGCATCTGGTCTGTTAGGCGAAGGTCCGCCTGCGTGCCTTCTGGTATGGAGGTGACCAGGCGGTAGCGCACTATTTCGCCTATCGTGGCGGCTGTTGTTCCGGCTGTACTAGCTTCGCTGGTTGTCACGGCCGATTTGGCGTGCGTCAGGGTCGCTGCCGTCAGGGTGGCGTTGCCGTTAGAGCGATAGGTGTTGGCGTTGGCGCCGCAGTCGGAGGTGTTGCCAGTTCGCTGACAGGCAAGTGGATTGTAGGTGTCGACTCCAGATGGTGCGCTAGCCTGACTGGTCCATGTGCTGTTCGCGGTGTTGGAATATGACTCGCCGGCCTGAGTGGAATCCGACAGGGTGACGTCAAAACGAACCACTGCTGATTGCCCGGGGGCGAGGCTGTTCCAGTTGAGTGAGACTATGCCGCCCGATTCCGACATGCTGGCGGGCGCGGGTCCACTGACGCTAGTTAGGTTCCCGTTATAGATGAAATTCGTTCCAGTGAGATCGTCAGTGGTGACGACATTGTGGGCGGTCGAGCGATTGCTGCCGCTTGCTGCTGTAACTGTGAGCTGTATGGTCTTTGTGTCGCCGGCATCACCGCCGCTGGTCGTAAACGTTTTTGCGGTGGTGATGGATGGCTCTACTACGGTGAGCGGTGCGCTGTTTGCTACGCTGTTGCTCGTATCCCAGGTGAGTGTCATATTGGTGTTTCTGGTGGCGCCAGCACTACATCCTCCAGCGTTTGTGGGTATGCCGCGGTAGACGAGCGTCAGGGTGTCTGGCGTGTTGTTGTCGGTGTTGCTGTTGGTTAAGTCGCCGAGGTTGATGACGAACTGCCCGCCGTTACTTGTTACGTTTGCGCCAGATAGCGCCGTATTGAAGCCCCCGCTGGTCGTGACGCCGCTACTAGGGGTTAGGCTGTCCAAATGAGTTAGCGCTAGGCAGTTCCCAAATGCGCCAGTTAGTTCGGCGCCAGGGACATAGCCTTCGGGAAGTGTGATAACGGCAGTGTAGGTTGCCTCTTCGCCGATGGTGACCCTATTGCCAGTAGTCGATGGATCGGCCGTACTAGTAACGTCGTGTGTCATGGTCGGTGCTGGAGTGGTGGTATCGGCAGTTGCCTCGTAGGCGCTGAGGTCGCTGACGTAGTTGACGCCGCCGGGCTGTGCAGTAAAGTTGCTGACGTGTGCGGTATTGGTCAGCGTGCTGTCTACCTGGGCGGTGGCTGCAATCTGGGCGTCGAACGTGATAACAATGATATTAGTTCCGTCGGTTTCGCTGCCGGGGATACTCGGCGTAATGCGCACACCCTGATCAAATAGACCGGTACCGCCATTGGTGTTGGTGTGTGGTAGTACGGTACCCGCGCCATTGGTGATGCGAAGGTTGTAGCCGCTGCCAGGCTCGACGTAGCCGGCCGGCAGTGTGTCGACGATGTCGATTTCGTGTGCTTCGTTGTCGCCCTCATTCTCGACTACGATTGCAAAGGTGGTGATATCGCCTGCATCGGTTTCGCTAATGCTACTGCCTAGTGGCTGGCTTGCAAGGTTGCCGGACGTGATTGAGCCGCTGAAGCGTGCACCACTGGTTCCTGGCGCGTTAAAGGTGACTGGTGCGTTCGGTGTGGGTGAGAACGTGGCGCCGCCGTTAGAGCTAGCAACGGCACCTTTTGTGATGGTGAGCTGCGGTATACCGAGCCGTATTTGTGTTAGTGCGCTCGTACTTGAGGCGGCGGACAGCAGGCTGCTCTCCGTAGCGTTTGCGAAGTTGGTTACGTATAGGTTTGGCGCATAGGCCTCGTCCAGTATTGTTACGCTGAAGAGGATGTCCACGTCGCGGCTGTTGTTGCCGGTGTCGTTGATCGCGGGGTAAGAAAATCGTACGACGTTGCCAGACTCATTGGTGACGATAGGCGTGCTGGAGTTGTAGCCGTATAGTGTTTCCAACGGGCCAAAGTTGGCCTGTCCGGCTGCTGGGATAGTGCCCAGAGGGGCGCTTGTGTCAAATGTGCTGATTTCGCTGGCGTCAAACATTGGCAATGGTAGGAAGTCGTCCAGCACGAGTTCGGTGAAGTCCGTAGAGGGTAGGCTGTATTGCAGACGGTATGTTACGGTGTCGCCGACCGATAGCTCGCTGGGTATGGTGGTTGATCCATTTACGGCGTACAACGATTTTTGGATAGCGCCGCGGCGGATCCTGAGCGATGCACTGCTGCTGTCTTGGATGCTGTCCCCAGTGGCTGTTAGGTCGCTGGCTAGTAGGTCTGCGTTGCTGGTTATGTCATTGACCAAAGTGTCGTTTTGGTCTACTGGGTTGCCGTTTTCGTACATGTCGTCGATGGTCGCTTCGAAAGTGATTCGTACGCTGGTGCGTCCATCGTTTCTGACTCCGCAGTCTGGAGTTGCGCCTGTAACGAAACAACCGCCCAGCAAGTTGCCCTCGCCTGACAAGTCGTAGAGTAGCGTGGTCTGCCCAGCACCCGGTGTGTTATCGGTTACGGTGGGTGTGATAGCGATAGTGTTGGTTGTGCTGCCTTGGGTCAGGGTGACGTTTGAGGTGCCAGTTTGGTAGGTTATGCCATCGGGTGTGATATCGGTTAGTTGTAGATTGTTGATAGCGTGATAGTCGCTGATGTACGCGTCAATTGTATATATGACGGTGTCGCCTGGCGTATAACCGTTGCCGCCGGTGTCCGTCTGTATGGCGACGGTTTTTTGCGTGATAAGCGGCTTGACGTTAATTGGTGCGTTCAGGGAAGTCGATTGTTGCGGCAGGGGGGTTGACTGGAACGTCCCGTCTACCGTTGCGGTGTTGCCCACGGCGTTGAGGTAGTTGTTGGTGTTGTCGACTACGGGCGATCCGTTTGCCGATAACGGAACGGCAAATAGTACGTCGACTGATGCATCCACTGCACCTGGCCCACCGGTTATGCTTGGCCAGGTGACGGTTACGTTTTGTCCGCTACTGGTATTTACTCCGCCGGTTGTTACCGCTTGCTCGCCGAGACGAGTGAACTCGTTAGCTAGCGTGTCTTGGATTGCTAGGTTGCTTACGGTTGCGCCGTTGGCGACGTCAACTGATAGGCGGAACGCCTGCGAGTTGTTGGGGCCAAGCGTTACCTCTGATTCGTTGGTAAGATAGTCCGATACATACGCTTTACTGATGCGCATGACGGCCGGTGTGACGTCGTGTGTTGCCTCGTTGCCGGTGAACGATGGGTCGGTCGTGGGGTTGTTGAGGGCGTCTTGACCTAGATAGAAGCCACCCTGAGCCGTGATAGACTGGGCGACACCGATATCTGCAGTCGGGCTCATGCTAGCCGTAAAAACAATATCGGCCGCGGTTTGCGAGTCCACGAACGAGCCAAATGGCAGCTTGACGGCGTAGAGCGTTGGGCCGAGCGTTGGGTTGTTTGGTAGGCAGACTTCTGCGGGTGCGCCAGTCGCATCTCTGGCGTAGGGGTGTGCTACACAAGACGGCGAGCCGACGGGGAAGGTTAGCGGCGCGCCAAGCGACAGACTAGAGCTGACATATTGTGCTGACGTAAGGGTCACGTCTCCAGGTACGACAACGTCCACATATGGGCCGTAGCCCGCGCTGTCACCAGTGTTGTCAAACTGAACGGTGAAGTTGAAATCTTCTCCCAGAAACGGCTGTGCTTCCGCGTCGTGGAACGACACTGTCGGTACCGCTGCAGCGAAAACCTTAAAATTCAAAGTCAAAAAACTACCAAGTGCGACTAAACCAAATCCCACCGCGAGCCATCGCCACGCGCGCCGGTGCATACCGCGTCTCTCCTCAAGCATAACCGTAGTATACCAGCAGTGGTGACTTACAAACAACGTATTTATGCTGTTACGTCTGTCCGCGAAGGGTTTTTGTGCCGCTAGCTTGTGGCAGGGGATGACTCGCGAGCCACGGTTATGGCCTATGCCGTGAGGTTGGCCGACATGCCGCGTCGCATTGGTTTTGACGATTCAGATTGGCGTTACCGCCAGCGTAATTAAGCATAAAAAATGGCCGCGCTTAGCCGGCCAAGTATTCTAACGTGGTAGCAGGGGCGGGACTTGAACCCGCGACCCCAGGCTTATGAGTCCTGTGCTCTAACCAGCTGAGCTACCCTGCCACGTTTATATGTTGTTGTGCCCTAAAAAGAACAGGGGTAAATATAGCACATCTTGAAGATGGGTTCCAGTCTTGAGCCGGTGTTTGCCTGTGGGCATCCTGCTGAGACCGTGAAGCGCCGCATAGGTGGGCTGCGCATCCGGGGTTTCATGTTTGGGGTATAGTATAGGTATGAGTGCAGAACTACAGACCGTTTTGCGAAACATACCAGATGGTCGGTATGTGGTGGCAGTGTCTGGCGGCGTTGATTCCATGGTGTTGCTAGACTTGCTGGCGCTTGATCCGCGGCAGGCAGAAGGGCGTTTGCGGCTAATTGTGGCGCACTTTGATCATGGGATACGCCCAGATTCGGCGTTAGACCGGCAACTGGTTGGCGAGGCGGCTAAGCGCTATGGGCTGCGGTTTGTGTATGACAACGGTCGCTTGGGTGCAGGGGCCAGCGAGGCCTCGGCACGGACGGCACGGTATGCGTTTTTGCATACTCTGCGCCAGGCTGCGGACGCGCGGGCTATTATATTGGCGCACCATCAGGATGACGTAGTGGAGACGGCTATTATAAACATGTTGCGTGGGACGCACCGGCGCGGGCTTTCTGCTTTGCGGTCCACCGATGTGCTGCTGCGTCCGTTTTTGGATGTGACCAAGCAACAGTTATATGACTACGCGCGCGCCAACAACTTGCAGTGGCGAGAAGACGAGACCAATACTGATCAGCGCTATTTACGTAATCGCGTGCGGCAAACGATAGTGCCGCGCATGACGGCCGACCAACGCGTTCGGTTGTTGCAGCTTATTGATAAGTCGGCAGAAATTGGCCGGACGCTAGACGAGCAGTTGGCGGCGATTTCTGACAGGCTGTTTGATGATCAAGACCAACTAGATCGCCATGCGTTTCAGCAGCTGCCTGAAGCTGTGGCGATGGAGCTAGTTGCGGCGTGGTTTCGCCGCCACGATGTACGCGGCTACGATACTGCTGCACTCAAACGTACGGTACAGGGCGCGCAGAGCCTGGCCACCGGCAAGCGCGTGGATGTTTTGAGCGGTGCATATGTGCAGATTAACCGTCATCATGTCGTGCTGCATGTCGGGGTCGCTCCGTAGGCATATTGGCGGCTGTAGGTTTGCGGAACGATTGCCCAGCTGATCAGGGAGGTTCTGGCACTCTATGGTCTAGACCGCTAGCAATTATTGGCGTGAATTAGTATAATAATCATCATATGGACAAGAAATCATTCAAGCCGGGCCAGGGTGGTGGCCGCAAGGGCATCAAGAACGCTGTATTTATTGCGCTGCTCGTCCTAATGGGCGCAGCGGTGTTGGTATTTGGTAATAAAGGTAATCAGCTGACCGAAGTTGCGCTCAGCGACGTTGTGTCGCGTGCCAACAATGGCGAATACAAAACCATCAAAGCGGTTGGCAGCAAGCTGGAGCTCACCAAGCAGAACGAAGAAGAGGCTAGCGAGTTCTCGCATTACAACGCTAACTCTACGCTTAAGGATGAAGGCCTTGACTACTCCAAGGTGGAGGTCTTGTACGAGCCAGAATCAACTGCTGGCTCTATGTGGTTCAATCTAGGGCTGACGATTATTCCAATCGTGCTTATTGGCCTATTCTTGCTGTTTATGTTCCGCAGTGCGCAGGGGCAGGGCAACCAAGCGCTTAGCTTTGGCAAGAGCAAGGCGCGTCTGTATGGCAACGAAAAAGACAAGGTCATATTCAAGGACATTGCTGGCAGCGATGAGGCCAAGGTAGACCTACAAGAGGTTGTTGAATTTTTGAAATTCCCCAAGAAGTTCGAATCCGTCGGCGCTAAAATCCCCAAGGGCGTGCTATTGATGGGGCCTCCAGGCACCGGCAAGACAATGTTGGCACGAGCTGTTGCTGGCGAAGCGGACGTGCCATTTTTCAGCATCTCAGGGTCAGAGTTCGTAGAGATGTTTGTCGGTGTTGGCGCATCGCGGGTGCGCGATTTGTTTACCAAGGCCAAGAAAAACGCCCCTTGTATCATATTTATCGACGAGATTGATGCCGTAGGGCGCCGTCGCGGTTCTGGTATGGGCGGCGGCCATGACGAGCGCGAGCAGACACTGAACCAGATACTAGTAGAAATGGATGGCTTCGAGCAGGACACGAACGTGATCGTTCTGGCGGCCACTAACCGTATGGACGTGCTCGACCCAGCGCTGCTGCGCCCCGGACGATTTGATCGACGCGTGACAGTGGGCTTGCCAGATCGCAAGGATCGCGAGGCAATCCTAAAAACGCACTTTGCTAAAAAACCGCTAGCTAAGAGTGTTGATTTGGATGTTCTGGCCGCCAAGACAGCTGGTTCTTCTGGTGCTGACCTGGCGAATATCGCCAACGAGGCGGCTATCATAGCGGCGCGAGACAATCGGCGCGAGATCAGCCAGGCGGACGTTACTGCGGCATTTGAAAAGGTCGCTATCGGGCCGGAGCGCAAGAGCAAAGTCATGAGCGAGAAAGAGAAGGAGCTTACTGCGTATCACGAAGCTGGTCATGCTATTGTGGGGCACGTCCTACCGGACAGCGACATGGTGCACAAGGTGACGATTATCCCTCGTGGCGGTACCGGCGGTGTGACATGGTTTATCCCGCCAGAGGATAAGAGCTACCACAGTATCATTGAGTACAAGGACGTTTTGGCTCGTATGCTAGGCGGTCGCATTGCCGAGGAGGTTATCTATGGCAATGATCGGGTTACGACCGGTGCTGGATCAGACCTACAGAAGGCGGCCGAGCTTGCCCGTGATATGGTGACCAATCAGGGTATGGGCAAGAAACTACGCGATCAGGTGTTCCATGTAGAAGAGGGCACTATGATAGACCGCATGGTGCACGAGCGGCAGTACTCTGACGAGACGGCAAAGATTATTGACGATGAAGTAGAGAATTTGATTACAGAGGCCGCCAATCGCGCTCGTCTAGTAATAAAGGCCAACTTGCCTAACTTGGAAGCACTCAAAAAACGCTTGCTCGAAAAAGAAACTGTTGATGCCGAGGAGGTTACCAAGCTTCTTGAGGGCACGCATATGCCCAAAGCGGCTGCTCTGTACTAAGTCTACCCCGCCCCTACTCTACTGATACTGGCGGTTACACGGGCGGTGTTGGTCTTCGGCTCTGCTGCGTGGTTATGGCTGGTAGATTTTCTGAATCCGCGGTTCGATGTCGACGAGGTAGGTTTTGGGCGGCTGCGGCAATACGAGTCTGGCTATGCGGCTCATGAAGCTCGTGTTGCCGTCAGGCGGTCTGTCGTTTTCTGTTTGGCTTGTGGCTAGTGCGTCAATGGCGCGCTGGTTAACGTGTCCGCGAACATATTGGCGCATGCTGGTTGAGGCGTCGCTCCAGTATAGTGCCTCGTCTGTTTGATGTAACTGGTTGTTGCGTGCAATATGGGCGATTCTTCTGGTCTCTTTGGGTGGTATATTGCTAAGCGAGCGCACTATGGCGACCGTTGCAGCTGGTATATATCCATCGGGGAATGATACGCCGTAGTAGCCTCGCAGGCTCTCTGCGTTATTGTAGCCCGCGCGGTGCTTGAGCGGTATTTTTGCCAATCCAAATTCGTGGGGTATGACATCTATGCCTGCTGCGTCCGCGAAGCTTTCAAATGTTTCATCGGCTTTGTCATAAAGCTGCGTCAGATTTTCTGCGGAGATACAGTTCGTGAAGCGTAGTAGCCGCACCATCGTTTCTCTGTCTGTATTCTTTACGGTGCTTACCAGTTCCAGTTTATTCCAGGCTATTTCTTCGTTGGGGAATACTGGTAGGTCTATGAGGTTTTCGGAGCGCACAAGGTTGGCCATTTCTGGTATTATAAAATAAAAACTACTCATACGCAATGTTTACAGCCTTGGTAGCTCAATAAAACTAGGCGATACGCCGCCGGGGTAGTGTGAGCTTTGCTCAAGTCGAGTATAATAGGTAGTAAGTGAAGAATAAGCTATTCCATCGCGTTAATAAGCGGCTGTCGCTCGGTAGTGCGGCGGCTCTGTTGGTGGGCGTGTCGATGATTGGCCAGCTGCTCGGATTTTTGCGTACCAAGCTGGTGAATGCCAACTTCCCTACGACTGGCCCAGATAGTACTGATGCATACTTTGCTGCGTTTAAGATCCCGGACTTCTTCTTTTTTACGCTGGCCGCAGGGGCGCTCGGCGTGGCTTTTATACCTTTTTTGTCAGACAGGTTAAACAACCGCGATCGCAAGGGTGCCTGGGAGTTGTCGTCGAGCCTAATGAACTTCATGGCAGTTCTTATGTTGTTGGTCGGGGTGATTATCTTTGCTTTTGCAGATCAGCTGATCAATATCGTGCAGCCAGGCGTAGAGCAAGAGAACCCAGAGCTATTTCATAATGCAACAACGATTATGCGTTTTTTGGCGCTCAACCCGTTTTTGTTTACGGTGTCGGGTATTTTGGCCAGCTTGCAGCAGACGCTTGGCAAGTTTTTCTTTTTTGCTATTGCACCGCTGTTTTACAACAGCAGCATTATCATATCAGCCATGGTGTTTAGTCTGGCCGACGGCCGAACTGGCGGGCCCTGGAATATGGGCTTAAAGGGGCTGGGTCTGGGCGCGCTTATTGGTGCGGTCGCCCAGCTGTTGATTGTTGCGGTTGGCATGCGGGCTACGGGATATCGCTATCGGCCTAAGATCAATTGGCGGCGCAAGGACTTTCGTCAGGCGCTTCGCCAGCTGCCAGCGCGTTCAATCGACCAGGGCATTGACTCTATCAACAGTATTGCGGAGACTCGTTTTGCACATAAGATTGGCCCGGGCAACATTAGCTACTACGAAAACGCTTTTACGTTGCACATGGTGCCAATTCAACTGCTGGGTAACGCTATTGCAACGGCGGCCTTCCCTCGCCTTACGGAGCGGCTGACTTCTGGTAGGCCGGACTTGTTTAGGCGTGATTTCCTGCATATTTTGCGCACCATGATATGGCTGGCGGTGCCGACGATTGTGGTGTCGTACTTTGCGCGAGGTTATCTGGCGCGTATGATTTTCGCACAGCGCGACGCCGGGCAGATAGCCATTATCTTTGGCTTTCTGGTGGTGGCTATTCTGTTTCGGGTTATGTACGCCATAATGTCGCGCTGGTTTTATGCGCAGAAAGACACCAAGACACCTTTGCTGATATCGCTATTTACCATTGCGCTTAATATCTACCTGGCCTACACTTTGTCGCGCCCGTGGTCGTACGGCGTCGAGGGATTGGCCATGGCTCAGTCAATCGTGGCCGCCGTGGAGGTGGCTATCCTTGGGGCGGTTATGGTTTGGCGTGACCCCAAGCTGTTTGATAAGCAGTTTGGCCTGGGGCTGCTAAAGATACTTTCGGTGACCGGCTTTAGTATAGTCGCTGGCTATGTCATGGTGTCGTTCTTGCCGCTGGGTATAGATGACCGTGGCGTAACTGTCTTGGGGTCCAAGCTAGCGGCGATTGCTGGCGTAACTTTCACGGTACATGTGATGCTGTCCTACGCATATGGGCTGGAGGAAGCGCAGCCGATTATCAAAAAACTCAAGCGGCTGGCAAGCGTTTCGGTCAAAATTTAGCGGGTCGCTGTTGGTCGCTTACTCCCTGTAAATGCCTCGCCCTCTCTGTTATAATGCACACCTAATGACTTGGAATACGCATACTAACCTAGTTTGCTGGCGTCATGGTGGCCGACCAGTTGTGCCCAGAATGGAGCGGTAGATGAAACAAGACCACATTCGTAACTTTTGTATTATTGCGCATATCGATCATGGTAAATCCACGTTGGCCGATCGGTTGCT
>PDWI01003415.1_pt1 | contig 22419 bp, 19 predicted proteins | sample 1430891 | NCBI WGS metagenome assembly PDWI01 (sample SAMN01162508, study PRJNA174530) | Oral metagenome, whole genome shotgun sequencing project. | biome: Marine environment; feature: Marine mammal; material: Swab sample of the gingival sulcus; isolation source: swab sample of gingival sulcus... | reverse complement strand
TAGATTTTGAAAAAATCTTTTAACACCTAAAAACAAAATTAAAAAAAATTATCTTATATATTAATTGGATGTTACAAAATTAGCCATTTTTTACTTCGGAAGTCAGGAAAAAGGTCTCACCAAAGCAAGACCTTTTCAATAAATAATCATATTTTGTTCAGGAGACTCTACTTAGTAAGAATCATCTTCTTTGTAATCGATTCTCCACCTATAGTAAGTTTGTAGAAGTAAATTCCGGAATTTAGAGTTGAACCATCGAACTCAACAGTTTGATAACCGGCATTCATTTTCCCATCAATAAGCTTAGCTACAACTTCTCCTCTAATATTGAAAACAGTAAGTTTTACACTCCCACTTGCGTTATTGTAGAACTTGATAGTAGTGCTAGGATTGAAAGGATTTGGGTAATTTTGAAGTAGTGAAAAATTTTCTATTTCATTTGATTCAGAGATGCCAACTCCCTCACTCACTAAAGAGATATCATCAAGGGCAAGTTGATAAGCACCAGTCTTTTCATAGACAAAGGCTATTTTTATTTTTTTACCACTAAATTCACTTAAATCTGCAACCTGCTCGTCAACATAGTAAAGAGCAACAGACTCTTCATAATAGATTGTTTTTACCAATATCCATTCATTTGAACCATTCTCTTTTACTACTATGTGAAACTTAGTAAAATAATTAGGAAATGAACTTTGATACCACATCCAGTATTTAAGTTCAGAGACTCCCGAATTTAGCTGATATTCAGGAGTTATTAACCATGAAAAGTTATATAAGGGATTATATCCTATTCCCGTAGCTGACTCGCCGGTATGTATATATGTCGGCATTTCCCAAAGAGTTGCATCAGCCCATGAATTCCAAAAATCCTCATCTTCAGGAATATCAAATTGCTCTCCTGTTAAAGTTTCACTACCTTTCTCCACCCAACCGGTTGGAGGAAATACCCCTTCTTCAAAACCTTGCTCAAATATAACTGAGGCTTTTGAATAGGTTAAGATCCCCAAAAAAAGTACTATCAGGGACAATCTGTACAAATTTTTAGTCTTCATAAAACTCTCCTTTAGTCTTTTAAAGTAAAACTTCTAACACACCTTTTATAGGTGTACCTAAAAAATATAACACAATCCAAAAACATCTTACATTTTTTAGATCGGTATTGCTTAATAGTAGATTAAAACGAAAAATAATAAATAGCAAGATTTTTTTTATTTTTTTATTAGGGATGTTTATATCGTCCTAAATTTTATTTGTCTTGAGTATAATTTGAATTTTATTTGTTCCAAAAGTTTTATGAAGAAGGGGGGGATATATTTTTTTTGAAAAAATATTTTAACACATAAACAACGATTTTAGAATATATGAAAGGAATTGTACTACAGCGAAATTCATTGTAATTATCGGCGAAGCATAACTCTCAATTTTCAATTTAAAACGCCTTGTGCTTGAACCTAAAGCCCTATGAAAACCTTCGATTTTATCCTCTCTAATAATCATATTTTTTTAAAAGCTCCAAAACTTCTTCCATATCACTTGGCAACTTGCTTTCAAATTTCATTCTCTTTTTTAAAATGGGATGATAAATCTCTAAAGATTTGGCATGCAGAGCTTGACGCTTCATAATTTCTAAAAGATGCTCCAGTCTCCTATTTTGATTTTTTGCCATATTGAGCATTGAAATATTATCACCACCGTAAGTTCGATCTCCAAACAGAGGCTTATTAAGATATTTCATGTGGACTCTGATCTGATGAGTTCTACCCGTTTCCAGTACAAATTTCACCAAAGTGAAAAAATTAAATTCTTCTAGAACTTGATAATTAGTAATAGCAATTTTTCCTTCAAATTTAGAAACAGCCATAAGTTTACGATCTCTAGGGCTTCGATGAAGCAGCGTTTCTATTCTACCTTTTTTTTCTTTAAATTTACCAATACAAATGCCGTAATATTCTCTAATAGCAGTTTTTTCAGCAAATTGTAAAGAAAGAGGGCTATGAACTAAATCATTTTTCGCCACAACCATCAGTCCGGTAGTATCTTTATCTAGTCTGTGAACGATCCCCGGTCTTAATTCTCCATTAATACTAGAAAGCTGATTATTAAAATGGTATAAGAGAGCATTAACCAAAGTCCCACTGGTTGCAGCATAGGTGGGATGTACTACCAGCCCTGCTTGCTTATTAACAATTGCTAGATAATCATCTTGATAGGCAAAATCAATTGGGATATTTTCAGGATTAATTTCAATCGGCTTTGGTCTAGGAATAGCTACTTCAATTTGATCGTTCGGAGCAATTTTATAATTAGTTTTAATTTCTTTGCCATTGACCTTAATATAACCTTTTTCGATTAAATTTTGAATCTTGTTTCTAGAAATTTGTTTTAATTTAGAGAAAATAAATTTATCAATTCTCTCCTTGGTTTGATTAGGAGAAATAATAAATTCTAACTCTTCAAAATGATCTATTTGATATTCACTTTTCATTAATTTGAAATTCCATTGATAAAATTATAAATTACCTGATTTGTACTCTTTTTTAACTCTTCAGGAGTTCCTAGAAAGACTAATTTTCCCTCATGAATCATGGCAACCCTATCGGAAATTTCCAAAATAGTTCTTAAATCATGAGTGATAACAATTGAAGTTATTTGAAGTTTTTTATTTAAGCTAACAATTAATTTATTAATAGTATCACTCATAATAGGATCTAATCCTGTAGTTGGCTCATCATACATTATGATTTCAGGTTCCATAATAATTGCTCTAGCTAGTCCAACTCTTTTTTTCATGCCTCCGGAAAGTTCAGAAGTCGTTAAATGATTAATATTTGGCATCCCAACCATTGCTAATTTTTCTGCTACAGCCCTGAGCATTTCTTGATTACTAAGATTACTCTTATGGTAAATTAGAGGTAGCAGCAAGTTCTCCTCAACACTCATAGAGTCAAAAAGAGCACCTGACTGAAAGAGAAAACTAGTATTCTTTCTTAGTTCATAGAGCTGTTTTTTATTAAAAGAAGCAATATTACTACCTTTAAAAAAAATTTCTCCTCTATCCGGCTCTAGAAGACGGTTAACATGTTTTAAGAGCACAGATTTTCCAATTCCACTCCTGCCAATAATAGAGATAATTTCCCCTTTAAAAATTTTTAGGGAAACTCCCTTCAAAACCTCTTTATTTCCAAAGGATTTATGAATATTTTTAAGTTCAATAATTACTTCTCTAATCATAAAAGCCTATATCATAATCATTGCAACCAAAAGATCACCAATTAAAATTAGTACAGAAGAATAAACAAAAGCCCTAACTGTTGCCTTTCCCACTCCCTCAGCTCCGCCACTAGTATTAAACCCTACAAAACAACCTATTAAGGAAATAATCGCCCCAAAAACGATTGCTTTAACGAGCCCAATACTGATGTCTATATATTTAAAATGTTCATTAATTTGATTAAAATATTCATAAATATTGACTCCAAAGAAAATATTAGAGATGAGAAAACCTCCCATTACTCCTACAAAATCAGCAAAAATAACAGTAATTGGCATCATAAAAACAGAAGCTAAAAATCTTGGAACTGCTAAAAACCTAATTGGGTCGATTGCCATTGAGCTGAGGGCATCTATTTGTTCGGTAACTTTCATTGTTCCAATTTCTGCCGAAATACTGGCTCCGTATCTTCCTGCCATAATAATTCCGGTTAAAACAGGCCCCAGCTCTAAGGTCATCATTTTATAAACACTAAGTCCCAAATAAGTTAGAGGGACTAGTTTGACCATTTGTTCTGCAGACTGATAAGCAGTTACCAGACCTGTAAAAAAAGCAATACAAACTATTAAAAGTAAAGATTTAATCCCTATTTCGTAGGCCTGCTGAAAAAACAATTTACGATCTTTAAAAAGATAGATAATATTTCTCAAAATAGCAGCAATTAAAACTGTTAACTTGCCTGCTTCTTGAAAAATAAAGATAATTTTAGCTCCTATCCTCCCGACCGTTTTCATCTTCTTAGTGGTAGTTCTTACAATATTCATCATAAATACTTTTTAGGAAATAGGCCATATTCCAAATGTCTGCTTTTAATTTTTCTTTAACACTGTTTTTCTTATTTGTCTTAAATTGCAGCTGGCCTTTTTCATCAAGAATGATTTCCGTAATTAATTTAGCAGGATCAGTAATTTCTTGAATATCAAACAGATATTCATCAATTTTTTGCCCTAAAAGCCTCTGATAAAGTTTATGGATTAGATTCCACATATTCTTATGAAGAGCAAATAATTGACCTTCGTTTAAATCTTTTGTTTTATCAGCCAATTCATCAAGATCTAAGGTATTAATCTTTAATTGGGAAATATTTTTGTTCTTAAAAAGATAAATTCTATTTTGAAATTTAGTAATATTGAAAGGCTTGTCAATAAATTGAAAAATCTCTCTCTCAAATTCATCAGGAAATTTTTCAATTAGCCTATTGGTACTTAGCCAACCGGAAAAAAAGAAGATTTTCTGATCAGGATTTAATCTTCTGATATATTCAGCCATCTCTACTCCGGTCATTACATCCATCATAATATCTGTTAAAACGATATCATGCCTTTTTTCTTTAAATTTCTCATAACCTTCTTGACCATTTTCGGCAAGATCAACCTCGTATCCTCCCTCAGTCTCAAAAATATCAAGGAGAAGCTCTCTAAAAGATCTTTCATCATCCACAATTAAAAGAGTTATTTTTTTTACACTCTTAAATTTTATTTCAACCCAATTAATTCGCTTAAAATCAATTAGAAAGCCTCTTTTTAGCACAATAGGATTTATAGCTTGTTTATTCTTATCCATTTCTACAAGATCTTTCATCTGAGATTATTCTTTATCAAGCTGACCAAAAAGATTTAATGCTGATTTAACATGCTTATCTGCCATTGCTTTAATCCTTGGAGATTTGGTTTTTTCTTTAAAAAACTGTCTTCCAACATTAAATTTAATATCTAACTTAATATTATCTAAATCTTTAGCAAAGAGTTCTTCTTTGTAAAAAAGTGAATCTTTGGAAGCTTTACTCGGTAAATTTTCCACTAAGAACATTTTATTTTTATTCATTAATTCTTTAAAATGAGTAATCATCGGCTCTGTTATTTTAAAATTTTTATAAAAAAGTTCAAAATCATTTTTCCAAGAAAGATCATTAGAATTCTTGTTATTATTATAATATTCTATCGCAAAATCATTAAAGACTCTCTTGCTATAAAGATCTCGCTCCAAAATAGAAACAGGATCATAGGTTACAATAGAGTCCGGAGTAATTCCTCCTCCTCCGTAAACCAATCTATGTTTCTTTAAAGTATAGAAAGTATTCGCCTTTTTAATAGAATCTCTTTTTGCCTTTTCTTTATCTGAAAGTAGGCTTTCATCTAAGTATCGATCAAGATAATAAGCAGCCGCCTTACCATTATCATAAGGTCTTTGAATAAGCCTTCCGGTTGGAGTATAATATCTTGCAATTGTAATCCTGGCAACTGAGCCGTCTTGAAAATCAAAAGGTCTTTGAACAAGTCCTTTTCCAAATGACTGAACGCCAACGATATAAGCTCTATCGTGATCTTGAAGTGCTCCTGAAACAATCTCTGAGGCAGAGGCAGATCCGGCATCAATTAGAACTATTAATGGCAAATTATCATAAGTATTATCAGCTGAGGTAGCATAATAATCTTGATCAAATTGCTTTAATTTTCCTTTGGTATAAACAATTTTTTCACCTTTTTTGAGGAACATATCAGCTATCTTAATAGCCTGATCCATTAATCCACCCGGATTTCCTCTAAGATCCAAAATCAATCTTTGCATTTTATGTTGACTCAAAAATTCCAAAGCTTCCTTAACCTCGGCTGCTGTTTTTTTAGCAAAACGATTAATCCTAATATAGCCTGTAATTCCATCTTCCAATAAACATTTAGCGGTTACACTATAAATAGGAATTTTAGCTCTGGTAATATTAAAATCAAGAGGCTTTTTCTCTCCATTCCTCTGAATAGTAACCTTAACATCTGTTCCTACTTTACCCTTTAATCTTTTAAAAACTTCTTGGGTTGTAATATCATAAGCGTTTTCATCGTCAATTCTAATAATACGATCTCCCGGTTGAATACCTAATTCTTCTGATGGAGTATCAGGAATAGGACTAACCACAGTCAGAAACTTATCTTTAATCTCAAATTCAATTCCAATTCCCCCAAATTCACCATTAAAATCTTCATCAACTTCTTTTTGTTTTTCAGGTTCTATATACTGAGAATGGGGGTCAAGTTCTTCAAGCATTCCCTTGAGAGCACCCTCCATAACTTTTTTCAAATCAGCATCCTCCACATAGAAATAATCAACGATTTTCAAGAGACGATCAATTTTTCTAAATTCATTATTTATTTCTTCTGTTGTTGCTTTGGGAGAATTAGCTGTACCGGCAACTAATTCGTATTTATAAGTTAAACTTAATGCTAGGATCATAAAGATGATACTAACAGTGTAAAATTTTTTTCCAAACATATTTTTCCTTTTAGCTAATTATTCTTTTCTTCAAAAAATCTTTGTAATAATTTTATTTCCTCTTCACAGAGTTCTTGATTTCTTCTTGCCATAACTACTTTGGCTGTTTCAATTATTCTCTTAAGAGGATATTTGATGCTTCTTTCTCCATTTGACCAAATGAAATCCTTAATCTCTTTTTCAGCAAATCCCTTAGCACAAATATTAGCCCCAATACCAAAAACGCTACCTGTATTAATGGTGGTATTGATAGCAGTTTTAGTATGATCGCCCATAAATAAACCAACAAAGGTTAACCCGCTATCAATCATTTTGCCATTAATTGAAACTAACACAGAGCTATAATTATTTTTAAGGTCAGAATTATTAGTATCCGCTCCAAAATTACACCACTCTGCAATGTAGGAATGCCCTAAAAAGCCTTCATGTTGCTTATTAGAATATCCCTGAAAAATAACTCCCTCAATTTCACCGCCAACCTTACAATATTCTCCAAGGGAAACATTTTCATAAATCTTAGCTCCAATTTTAACCTTAGAATTCCTGCCAATATAGCAAGGTCCGATTAAAACGGAATTATGCATAATTTCAGCCTCATCATCAATTATAATTGGTCCCTCTGAAGCATCTAAAATAACAGCTAAACCAATTTTGGTATTTTTTCCTAGATAAATTTCTTCAGGATTTAAAGATTGAGCCAAAATCTTAGTTTTTTTTTCTAAGCGATATTTTATAATTTCTAAATCAGAAATAATCTCTTGACCATTTAAATTAACAAGCTCCCAAGGGTAATTAATAATAGTAGTATTATAATTTTCAATACTAGCTGATTCCTGCTGAAATTGACCTCTAATTAAATCTTGATAAAATCTAATACCGGGAAGATAAGCCAAAATCAAATTGTCATTATCATCAAGTAGCACAGTAAACTTTTTCTTCTCTTCAAGCAATTTAATTTGTTTCATAATCTCTAAAGAATATAAAACTCTTCCATTTAAAATGATAAAAGCTTCTGATTGCTCCTTGGGATCAAAGATTTTTAAATCAGGATTTTTTTTATGGAAAAGCTGCTGTTGATAAGTTCTCATATCAAAAAAAAGTTGATAATTTTTCAGATTATGAATAAATTTTTCCCCAAGTGATAAGACTCCGCATTTCAGCTGATGTATAGTCCTAAGTTTGGTCAAGGGATAAAAATTAGAGTATTTATTGTCTTCAAAGATTACAATATTCATAGACTACTTTACTTTCTTTTTAGCTTTTTCTACAAATTGAAGATCATCTTTGTTCCCATTTTTTTGGTATTTTGCAATTATTAGCTGATACATTTTTTGAGCAGCTTCCTGATCATTCAATTTTTGATAACACTCTCCGGCTTTGTACATGGCATCAGAATATTTCCAAAATGTTTTGGTTGTTAAAACTGATTTAAAATTAATAAGAGCATCCTCAAAGAGTTTACGATTATAATTACACATTCCAATCCAAAAATAGCCATTCCCTGTGTAAACAGAATTTGGATATTTTAAAATGAAATCCTGAAAGATCTTTTGAGCCTCTATATAATTTCCTTGTTTAAATTCCTCTCGAGCCTCTTTATATATTTGAGGAGTTGCACTGATTAACACAGTCGCAACAATTAGTAAAGTAATAAGTAATTTTTTCATATCAACTCCGGTGAATTATCTAAATTCTCGCTAAGTTTAATCCTATAAGGTAGGAATTATTATCTTAAATTAAAAGTTTTTTTTTAAAAATCTCTCTTATGATACTTAATACTTAAAAGCACCCCGATCATACTGACATTAAATAAGAGCGAAGAACCACCATAGCTTAAAAAAGGAAGAGGAAGACCGGTAACAGGAGTAATTCCAATCGTCATCCCAATATTGATAAATATTTGATAAATAAAAATAGTTGTTATTCCGAGAGCTGTTAAATAATAAAAGCGATTCTTAACCATTAAACTAATTGCGATACATCTATAAATTAAAACTGTAAATAAAACCAAAATTACAATAACCCCTATTGTTCCAAATTCTTCAGCAATAACGCTAAAAATAAAATCAGTATGCCCTTCCGGTAAAAACTTTAATTGAGTTTGGCTTCCTGCCAAAAAACCTTCTCCACTGAAGCCTCCATTAGCTATGGCAGCTTTCGACTGAACTACTTGCCAGCCACCATCTCTAATGTATTTTTCAGGATCTAGAAATGTTAAAATTCTCATTCTTTGATAAGGTTTTAGTTTATTCCAAAGAATAGAAGCACTAATTCCCGAAATTAGATTGAATAGCCAAAGCGAAAAAGCTATTAAATAATTTATCCTATACTTAAAGAGAATAATCCCATAGATAATTAAAAGAGTAACAAAAACTTGAATTCCTAAACCATTAGCAATTATAAGTAGTGGAATCGAAACAAAATTTATCAAATAAAAAAGGGGCATCCCAGTCGCAAACAAGATAGAAATGTAAATCACTAAATAAACGAGCGAAGTTCCAAGGTCAGGTTCTTTAAACACCATTAAGAAAGGAATTAAAGTTAAAATTCCGCCTTGAATTAAAAGCTTAAAATCCTTCCAATTATGACTAGCAGCACAGTAATACCTTGCCAAAACTATTACTAAAACTAATTTTCCTATTTCAGAGGGCTGAATTTGATAAGAACCAAAACCGATCCATCTCCTAGCTCCCATTCGAGAGACTCCGATCAAAAAAACAGCTCCAAGCATAAACAGTAAGAAAAAATATCCTAAATAGGCAAAATCATAGAGCAGTTTAGGACTAAAATACTGAAAAATAAATAAAACAAAAAGACTTAGAAGAAACCAAATAATTTGCTTTTGGTAAAGAAGTTTATCGGCAGTATGATACTTAGCACTATAAATTCCAAGGATGCCACAGAGTACCAGCAGTGTCATACAAATTGTAAGCACCGGATCAAAAAACTTAGTATTTATAATTTTCTTAAGATAAATCATTACCAATTATATCATCAACTTAAAAGCTATTCCTTGACCGGAAGAATAATTTTTACTTTTGTCCATTTTCCAAGTTCACTCTCAACTAAAATATCACCCTTACTCTCACTAATAGCTCTTTGAGCGGTGGAAAGTCCTATTCCAAAACCTTGATGAGTTCCTCCTGAAATAGACCCTTTGGTAGTGAAAAATGGATCAAAAATACTTGATAAATTTTCTTTTTTAATTCCTCTACCATTATCTCTAATAGTTACCAAACAACTTTGATCTTTTTTCTCTACCAGAATCTCAATTTGCTTATCTTCCTTTTCAATATTTTCAAAAGACTCAATAGCATTAGCAAGAATATTGATAAAAGTATGAATTAGTTCAAATTTACTGGTAACAACTTTGGGATTAACTTTAAAATTTTTGATAAGCTTTATCCCTCTATTTTGTAAATCAAATTGTTTGAAAATTAAAGCATCCTCAATCAAGTCTATAATATTTTCTAGAGTTTTTTCTTCACCCTTTCCTCTCGAAAAATTGAGAAGATTAGATATAAAGTTGGCCATTTTGACCGAAATATTAATTATTTCATGGATTTCCTTGGTATGCTTTGATTCATACATATCTAAGATTTCAGCATTTCCAATAATTCCGGCTAGCATATTATTAAAATAATGAGCAACTCCTGAAGCCATATGGGTAAGTCCCGTCAATTTTTCTTGCTTGGCAATTTTTTTTTGCACCTCAAGTAATTGAGAAGATTTTTTTTCAACCATTTCTTCTAGTTGTTCATTATGTTTATTTATTTCCTGCAGCAAAAGAGCATTCTTAATAGAAGTTGCAGCTTGAGATGAAAAAATTTCTAAAATCTCTAAATCTTCTCTGGAAAAACAGTTGATTCCACTGCTATCAAGATAAATAACCCCCAAAGCTGTTTCCTTATAGATTAGAGGGACGCAAATAATAGAATGAAGATTAAGGTTAAAAATACTTTCACTATCTTCATATTGATCCTCGTTTTGAGCATCATTTATCAAAATAGCTTTTTGCTTGCTGATAGCATCAAAAATAATCGTTTTACTAATTTCTTGTTCAATTTGCCCTTTTTCAAAATTAGAGTAATTTTTAAAGGCTTTAAATTCAAGTTGATCATTTTCTTTGATAAGAATAATGCAACCTTTTTCAGCTTCCGAAAATTCAACAATTTTATCAAGCACCAAGAATAGTAAATTACTAATATCGTAAGTTTGATTCATTAAGGTACTGATTTTAAGTAAAGTTTTCAATTTTAAGCTACTTTTATCTGACTCCTGCAGCCCACTATAATCTTCAAAAAAACTCGTTTCATTTTCAATAACAGACTCAAATAAGAAATCATCTTTACCAAAAATATCGGAATCTTCGAAACTAACAGATTCTTCAGAGCTATTAGCAATTATGATATCGCTAGCAAGAGATTTCTTCTTAGACTTCTTCATATATGCACCACTACCTTATTTAAATATGAACTATAAATATTTCAGCCAGCTTCAAAATTCAATAATGTTATCATTCTAAATATAAGCAAAAATTTTGAAATAAAAAATATATTTAATTTTTTTAAATTTTAAAATTTAGTTCTCTCAAAGAGCATCCCTTATAATAATGCTTGAGAATTTCCTCATAATTATAGCCTAATTCGCCCATAATTTGAGCTCCAATCTGGCATAAACCAACTCCATGCCCCCAGCCTGCACCTCTTATTTTTAACTCAGTAATAAAACCTTCATCATCTCTGTTGGCTTTCAAATAAAAACAAGAAGAGGGTAAATGAGAGTCTGAAAAAGATTTTCTAATCTCCAACTCTTTTTGAATCAGAACTTCTCTTTTTTCACCTACGACTTTAAGCTGATATATTCTTCCGGATTTTCCTCTTTTCACAGAAATTAGTTCTTTAATTCTGCCAAGTCCAAAACCCATTTTCTTATTTAGAAAATTATCAAGATCTGATTGAGAAAGTAGTTTTTCCCATCTAAAATTTGGAAGAGAAAATTCTAGGGATTTAGGCAGCGAATATATATTAGTGTTACAAAAACAATCATAATCTTGATCATCAATAAAGTTTTTAGCATCTTCTTCATTTTCAATAAATTTAGCTTGTTTCTTAGCACTATCACTAAAAACTCTAAGATAAGAATAGTCGATATCTTCCCAGCAAACAGAATATTTTTCGGTAATTCCGCCACAAATCTTGGCATAGCGAGTATCGCAGATTTTACCATTAGCAATTAAAACTTGGGATTTGGTACTCAAAGTTACCTCTTTAGATCTTTGATTAACTCTTTTAGTCCCTTGGTAGCATTGGCAATGATCATCTCCACAAAGATCAAATCCTTCCATAAAATGATGTTTGCCCATGGTAGCCAAAACAGTTCCTCTAGCTGTGATAGTTTGAGCCTTAAGCATTTCTAAATTATTATCATTTCTCATCTCGGAAGAATTAACTGCAATCAAATATTCTTCAAGGTCAATAATATTAATAAAAGTTAATTGTCCCTTATTATCAATAATAACCTCCAGCTCTCCTTTATAAGCTAGATTTTCTTGATATTCCCAGTGAAAGCCAATCCCTACTGTAACATTTTCTATTTCAAATTCTGCCTCTTCTTGGGAGGGAACTAGAAAAAATCTATTTTGAACTGTATTTTCTCCAATCCTAATTGAGCCCTCAGGTTTTTTCTTATAAATTTTTTTAAATTCAAAATTAGAACTATCAGAATCAGATTTACTATGATCTACTATTTTTTTTAAAACCCAGTATTCAAAATTATCATAATATTCATTTATTTGCTTACCAACTTTTTCAATTCTAATAGGAGTATCTTGAAAATAATACTTATCCTTATATTTTTCAATTTCATCCTGCTTCGTGAACTGATCAATTTTTTGATACCAATCATAAGTAGCAGCTCTACTTTCTCTAATTTCAGTCTTTAATTCACAAGAATTCAATTCTTTTAAAAAATTTCTTTCTTGATCCAAAAGCTTAAATGAGCCCTTTAAATTGATTTTGGCTTTATTAACGCTATGTAAAAATCCTATTTTTATCTTCATCTTAATCCCTTTTCAAATTTAAAGTAGCGATCCAAAAATATTATTCATTAAAATAGCACTTGCAATCGAAAGATTTAAAGATTCAATTTTACCACTGCCTTTAATGACGAAATTAGCATCAAATTTATTTTGATATTTCCAGTTTAAACCATCAGCTTCCGAGCCCATAAAAAGAGCAATTTTATCAGAGTCTCTTTGCTGATAATTATGCTTCCTATTTAGATAAGTTGAAATTTTATAATAATCTTCTAAGTAGTCAAATATTTGCTCATCTCCGTAAATCAAATCAATATTAAAAATTGCTCCCATAGTAGCCCTGGTAACTTTAGGAGAAAGATAATTAACCGAATCTTTTAGTAAAATAATTCCGGATATTCCAAACCAAACGGCAGTTCTAATAATTGTGCCAAGATTACCGGGATCGCTAATTCGATCAAGAACTAAGATTTTATTATTGTTTTTAAAAAATTCAGGATAGGAAAGTTCTTTGGGAATTTTAAGTACAGTCAAACAACCTTCGCTATTTTTTAAAGTTGAAATTTTAGCAAAATTTTCGCTGAAATAAGGTTTTATTTTTAGCTTCTTACAAATATCGTGGTATTTAGAAATTTTACTATTATCAAATACCACAGTATGAATAGTTTGATTTTGAGCTTGGAGTTCTAAAAGAGGTTTATAGCCCTCAATAATATAAAGTCCATGTTTATCTCTCCCTTTTTTAGTGTGGAGAGATCGAATCATTTTTTCGCCATTTTTGGATAATTTTTCCAAGATTCTATTCTCCACTTAGATAATATAAAACTAGATTACAGCCCATTTTTAGAGCAGCGAGTCTTTTTTCCTCGCTATCGTTATGGACTTCTTGATCTTCCCAGCCATCACCAAGATCAGATTCATAGGAATAGAACAGAATTAGTCTTCCTTCATGAAAAATACCGAGACCTTGAGGCGGTTTATTATCGTGTTTATGGATTTTAGGGAGACCTTTAGGGAATTTGTACTTTATATTGTAAATCGGGTGATTAAATGGTACGGGAACTAATTTTTTATTAGGAAATAACTTCTTAATATTTTTGCGAAGAGATTTATCCATTCCGTAATTGTCATCAATATGTAAAAACCCCCCATTTAAAAGATGCTTTCTTAAAATCTTAATTTCATCAGGAAAGAAATCAATTTCTCCATGTCCGGTAGCGTAAAGATAAGGATGATTAAAAATATTTCCATCAGTAATAGAGGAAGTTTGTTCGTATTTACTGCATTTTACGGGAGTATTTTTGCTTACAAATTCCATTAAATTATTAATCGAAGTTTGATTAGAGTACCAATCTCCTCCACCGGAATATTTTAATCTTGTAATATAAAAATCTTCACCTAATAAACTGAAAAACAAGCATAATAATAGTAAAATTTTAAATTTCAATGAAATATTCCTTTTCATCAAATTAATTCTTGCTCGTTAATTGTTTTAAATTCTAAGAAATCCTGATTGATAAATGTTTTTACTCCGGAATCGCTTAAATTTAATTGCATAATTTTTTCATAGTCATTTTCATAGAGTTTGTTTTCACAAAAAACATCTACTATTTTAGGATCTAGTTGCGAACCTTTAATTTCTTTCAAAATAGAAACAGCTTTCAGTTTCTCCATTCCTGCTCTGTATGGTCTAGTGCTAGTCATTGCATCATAAGTATCAGCCACTGCAATAATTCTAGCAAGGAGAGGAATCTTTTCCCCTTTAAGATTATCAGGATACCCCTTACCATCATATCTTTCATGATGATGCCTAATCATCTCAACCATTGGCTTATAGAAACTAATTTTCTCAACAATTTCAGCCCCGATAGTAGGATGATCTTGAATGCGACAATATTCTTCTTTGGTTAATTCTCCAGATTTTAATAAAATATTATCCTCTATTCCTATTTTGCCAATATCATGAAGCATAGACCCGTACTCCAAAAGGCTGACTTCCTCCTCGGAAATATTCATTAATTTTGCCAGATCAACACTAATCAATCTAACCCTATTACTATGACCTTTGGTATAAGCATCCTTAGCTTCAATAGCAGATACTAAAATCAAAAGAGAGCCAAAAATAGCTTCTTCCAGTTGCGAGGTTCTTTTAGTAACCATTTCTTCTAGAGTATGTTGATATTTTAAATTTTCCTCTTTAAGTCTTGCATTTTGATCTAAAAGCTTCTTGTATTCAATACTTTTATTGACAGACAGCAATAAAGAATCTCTATCAATTGGCTTTACTAAATAATCCTGAGCCCCAAGTTTCATCACTTCGACAGCAATAGCAACATTTCGCACTCCCGTAAGCATAATTACAGGAGTTACTTTTTTTAACTCTCTTAGCTGTTTTAGAAGTTCTAAACCCGAAATCTTAGGCATTTCAATGTCTGAAATAATACAATCATACTTATTTTGCTCAACAAGCTCGATAGCTTCCTCTCCATTGGCAGCTGTATCAACATTAAATCCATTATACTCTAAAGCAAAGCTAACAAGCTCCCTTATATTTTCATCATCATCTATAACTAATATTTGATCACTCATTATAAAAAACACCTAAAATAATTTCTTTTTCAATTGTAAAATTAAACGATCCTCTCTATATATCTCGATACAAATTACAACCCAAGCCTATTATAATAAAAAATACCCCCTTTATGCCACATAAAAAATATTTTTTTTCATAAATTGCAAAAAAAATTATTTAAGATATCGTAAAATAATCCTAAAATCAACAATTTATCCTTGGGAAAAAGAGAAAAGAGTCTAGTTCGAGCGGAAAGTCATAAACGAAGAAGTTCTATCGAAGTTTCAAAAACAATATAAATGCAAAAAGCCGAAGCGTTTGCTTCGGCTTTAAATAGCGGCACACGGATTTGAACCGCGGACACGTGGATTATGATTCCACTGCTCTAACCAACTGAGCTATGCCGCCCTAAATTTACGAAACTGAAGATAATATCTTTTTTTTAAGAAAGCAAGTAAAATTTTATTTTTTTTGGAAAAAATGAAAATTTAATTTTAAAATTAGTTTTTTTAGTACCCAAAAAAGTATAGGGAACTTTTTCTTTCTAAATTTAATAAATATTTTATTTTTTTGAAAGCTACCCCAAAAAACTTATCAAAATCAATATCCCATATAATTTGTAAAAAAATTAGCTACTTGATTTTTGGGAAATCCTGCTTTGATGCTCTCTTTTAACCGAGGCAGGTACAAGAACTAAATAATAAATAATTTTTTTCTTTTAAATTTTTATAATATTCATTAGTTTATTAGAGTCTTAGCTTCCTTTTATTGGGCTGAAAAGTGGAGCAGAATCTAAGGCTTGTTTTAACTAATTTTTAAATGAGGTGAACAGAAAATGAAATCATATCGCAAAGAATTATGGTTTAACACCAGTAGCAGACGAGAATTTTTAAATATTACCACTGAGGTTCAAAGATGTATCGAAGAATCTAAGATAAAAGAAGGTCTTTGCTTAGTTAATGCAATGCATATAACAGCTTCAGTTTTTATAAATGATGATGAATCCGGTTTGCATCAAGATTTTGAAGTCTGGCTGGAAGGGTTAGCTCCTGAAAAACCTTATAGCAGGTACAAGCATAATGGGTACGAAGATAACGGCGATGCCCATCTAAAAAGGCAAGTGATGGGGAGAGAGGTTGTTTGTGCCATTACTCAAGGCAAACTTGATTTTGGACCCTGGGAACAAATATTTTACGGTGAATTTGATGGGAAAAGAAGAAAAAGAGTTTTAGTCAAAATAATTGGGGAATAAAATGTTCAGTTATAGCAATATCAATAAAACAGCTATTATTTATAAAGATGAATTTGTTTCTTATGAAATGTTAGCTGCCAAAATTATTTTTTTAACAAAACTTATCAATATTAAAGAGCAAAGAATTATTATTATCATGGAAAATCGACCAGAATTTGTGATGGCTCTCTATGCTATTTGGCAGAATAATTCAATTGCAGTTCCGGTAGATTTTATGTCCACTCCTGATGAGATAGAGCATATTATTCAAGATGTAACTCCGGCATTAGTTATTCATTCGAATAAAGTCCTTAAAAATTTAGAAAAAACCGAGTCCTTTCAAAATTTAAAATCAATCAATATTGATGAAATTACGATTGAGGCTAAGAAAACCACAGAAAAAGTTCAAATTTCAAAAAATGAAGAAGATACAGCCGTAATTATTTATACTTCAGGAACAACAGGAAAAGCAAAGGGAGTAATGCTTTCTTTTCGAAATATCAGAACCGGTCTTGATGCCGTCTCAAAACATGTTCCAATTTTTGTTCATGATGACAGAGTCTTGGCTGTTTTGCCGGCGCATCATGTGTTACCGCTAATGGGAACTTTGGTGATGCCCCTTTCAATTGGAGCGACTGTTGTTTTTAGTTCTAGTCTTGCCGGAGTCGATATTTTAAATGCCATGAAACGACATAAAACAACTATTATGGTCGGAGTTCCAAGGCTTTATTTTACGCTGGTAAAATCAATAAAAGATAAAATTAAGAAAAGTTTTTTAGCTTATTCTCTCTATAATTTTGCCAAATTGATCCCCTTTATTAGAATTAGAAGATTATTATTTGCTCCTATTCACAATAAAATGGGAGGAAGCTTTAGGTTTTTTGTTTGTGGTGGTGCCAAGTTAGAAGCTCAGATTTTTAAAGATTTAACTCTTTTTGGTTTTAATGTTCTAGAAGGATTTGGCATGACTGAAGCCTCTCCAATGATTACTTTTCCTCGCCCAAATGAAATTAAAATAGGTTCGGTTGGAAGAGCTGTTCCAAATACAGAAGTTAAACTGGATAATGGTGAAATTGTTGCTAGAGGGCCTCATATTATGAAAGGCTACTACAACAATCCTGAAGAAACTAACAAAACCTTAAGAGACGGTTGGTTGTACACAGGAGATCTTGGAGTTTTTGATTCTAAAAATCGCCTCTACATTACGGGTCGAAAGAAAGAATTAATTATTTTGCCAAACGGGAAAAATATCAATCCGGTTGAAATAGAGCATAAACTAATGGAACAACTCTCAGAGAAGATTAAAGAAGTTGCTGTTTTTTTGGAAAATGATTATTTATACGCAATTGTTGTTCCTCTAGCTAATAGTTTTAGCGAGGATGATTTAAGAAAAGAAATCGGAATTTTTAATGAAACTGTTTCACCGTCCAAGAAGATCAAAAGATTTTCTTTAGTTTTACAAGATCTTCCAAGAACTAGAATTGGTAAAATTAAGAGATTTTTACTTCCTGAACTAGTCATTACCAATAACTTTAGAGCAAAATCTTTTGATGAGCCTGATTTTACAGAATATATTTTACTTAAAAAATATTTAAAAGAAATGACCGGAACTGATATTGCTCCAACCTCTCATTTAGAATTAGATTTGGGAATGGACTCTTTAGATAAAGTTAGTTTGATTGTTTATATCCAATCAACTTTCGGTCTTAGAATTGAAGAAGAGAAAATGGATTCTTTAATGATTGTTTTAGATCTGGCAGAATATGTAAGAACGAATAAAACAGATACCAGAGAAGAGATTTCTAATATTAATTGGAATAAAATTTTAAATGATAACTATGATCTTGATATCAATCTTCCTAAAAGCTGGTTTACTCAAAGAATGATTAAATTCTTTTCTAAAATTTTGTTAAAAATTTATTTTAAGATTAAAGTAACCGGTATTAATAATATTACAACTTCACCTTTCATTATTGCCTCTAATCATCAAAGTTTTATTGATGGGCTCTTTGTGGCAGCTTTTTTGAATAATATTATTTTGAAGAAAACTTATTTTTACGCAAAAGCTAAACATGTCAAAAATCCATTTTTGAAATTTTTAGCGAATACCAATAATGTGGTTGTTATTAATAAGAAGAAGAATGTTCAAACCTCTCTGCAAAGTCTTTCTAAGGTTTTAAAAGAAGGTAAGAATTTGATTATTTTCCCTGAGGGAACTAGAACTAAAGATGGCAATGTTGGTAATTTTAAAAAAACTTTTGCTATTTTAAGTAAGGAATTAAATGTTCCAATTATTCCGGTTGCCATCCATGGAGCTTATGATGCCTTGCCTAAAGGGAAGGTTATCCCAAGATTTAGAAAGAAAATCGAAATTGATTTCTTAGAGCCTCTTTACCCCAAGGATCAAAGTTATGATGATATAACAAAATCAATTAAAAATAGAATAGTTTCATCTTTGGAGTCTAAAGGAGAATGATATTTAGATTTTTTATTTATTTGTTATTATTGGGCAGTTTTTTAGGTTTTGCGAAGACAATAACCTTAGCTTCGGCACTTGATTATGCCAAAAAAGGACTTAGCTATAAAGAGGTGTTAGCTAAAAAAATAATGGCAAAATCTGCCAGAGACAAATATAGTTTTTATTATTACCCAAGTCTTGATTTAAAACTTGCTCTTCCTAAAATAACTAAAAATTTAGATCAGGGAGAGTATAATACTTCTTATAGCTCATCTTTTGCTTTAAATCAAAGTCTACCCTTGGATTTTAATTTTTATTTGACCAAGGAAAATAATCTTTTTTATAATGATAGTAAACTTGAAAACAGCGGAAATTCAATTTCTTTGGGTTTAGGAACTAAATTTTATTATGGCTACAATCCTTTCCTTACCTATAGGGAGATTGAAAATAATTTAAAACAAGCAGAGCTTGCTCTTTTGAAGAGTGAAAATGATTTTTACGAAGCAGTTTTTAAGAATTTTATTGATCTTTATCTTCTACAAGAACAGTCTCAGATCGAACTTAAATCTTTTAATTTAGCAAAGAAGAATTTTGAAGAGGGAAAGAGAAAATTTCAAATTGGAATTATTCCTGAAGTCGAGCTTTTTGAACTAGAGCTTTATTTTAAGAAAAAGGATCTTGCTTTAAGGAAAATCCTGTTAAATTTAGAAAAACAGAAAGAAAATTTTAAAATTTTTATCAATTATAAGAAAAATGATGCCATAGTTTTAGTTTATGATAGGCTTTCTGTAAAAAAGCATATTTTTAATGCCAAAGAACAAACATTGCTATTTGAAAAATCGTTAGCGTATTTTTCGGCTGAGCAGCAAATTTTGACTTCTGAAATATCTTTGAAAGAAATTTACAAAGATAATTTCCCTAGTTTAGACTTATCTCTTTCCTATTCTAATAATGCCGTGCATGATAAAATTGATCTTTTGAATTATGAAAATGGGGAAAAAGAGCTTTTTTTTACAGCTAATCTAAATATTCCTATTTTCAATAAATTTTCTTCTATGAATTCTTTGGATATGGCAAAATTTAATCTTTCTTATTCTAAAAAAAACTTAGCTAATACTCGCCGGAAATTACTTGCAGATTATAAAAGTTTAAGAGAAGAATTATCCTTGGATTATGAAAGTTTAAAAATTAGTAGAGAATCTTTTGAGCTGGCAAAAAAGATTTATGAAATTTCCCAAAAAAGATTTGAAAATGGTTTAATAACATCTAAAAATCTAATTGAAAACCAAATGAGTTTAGCAAGTTCCGAGCATTCTTTAATCAGTAATGAAATAAATTATTTAAGATCTTTGATTAGTTATAAATCTTTTGTCGGATATAGCTTAGAAGAATTTTTTAAGGAAATAAATATTTAAAAGGGAGTTTATGAGAGAGCCGGATTTAATTTATCAAGTAGCTAAGAAAGCAGCTTTGGCAGCAGGTGAAATGATTTTAAACGCTAAATCTTTAGCAGCTGAGTCAAAGAGTAAAACAGATTTTGTAACTCAGACTGATTTTGTTTGTCAAGCTACTATTATCAATATTTTAAAAGAAGCTTTTCCCAAAGCTAATTTTTTGGCAGAGGAAGAAGATTTTGCCAATAATTCCCTCCAAGATTTCACTTGGATAATTGATCCTTTAGATGGGACTAAAAATTTTATTCATTCTTTAAATCATTCTGCGGTTTCAATTGCCCTCTACAATCATAAGGATCTTATTTTTGGTTTAACTTATAATCCTTTTAAGCAGGAATTATTTCACGGATTTAAAAATGGTGGAGCTTACTTAAATGGTAAAAAAATAAAAGTAGCCCCTAAAAGAGAGCTGAATCATTCTTTGATTGCAACGGGGTTTCCTTTTAGAAGAGATGAAGAAGTTGCAAATTATAAAAATTATTTTAGTGAAATTTTATTGAATGTGGCAGATTTACGAAGAACAGGGAGTGCTTGTTTAGATCTGGCGGATGTCGCCTGTGCCCGTTATGATGGCTTCTTTGAGGCTTATCTTTCTCCTTGGGATATTGCAGCCGGAATTGTTTTAATTAGAGAAGCCGGCGGGATAATTGGAGATTACTTAGGAGGAAGTGATTATTTAGAAAGTGGCTGCATTATTATTGCTTCAAATCAAGGATTATATGATTTCTTATTGAAGACGATACAGTCGCTTCGTGGAGATGCTGTGCTTTAACTTGTAAATTGAGACAAAGATCATTTAGCACTCGGCTCTCAGCATTAAATTAAGAAGGAGTTTATTTTGTATCTTTATGAGATCCCAAAAGATAAAGAAAAATTAGTTTTCCCGGATCCTAATACCAGTAATTCAGAAGGTCTCTTAGCCTTTGGAGGAGATTTATCGGTTGAAAGGCTAATTTTTGCCTATCAAAATGGAATTTTCCCTTGGTATGATGAAGACGCTCCCATTTTGTGGTGGAGTCCTGATCCGCGGTTTATAATAGAAACAAAAGAATTTCATCTTCCAAAGAGTGTCAGAAAGCTAATCAGGAAGAAGATTGATCATTATTCCTTTCTTGTCGATGATAATTTTGAAGAAGTTATTACTATTTGCCAAAAGATTAATAGAAAAGAGCAGGATGGAACTTGGATAACCGGCGATATGAAAAAAGCTTATATTAATCTTTATCAGGCAGGGATTGCTCACAGTGTTGCCGTTTATGAAGATAAGAAACTAATTGGAGGTTTGTATGGGGTTGGCTTTGGGAAAATGTTTGCAGGTGAATCCATGTTTAGCTTAGTTTCCGGCGGCTCTAAAATAGCTTTAGTTATCTTAGCTCAAATGCTTTTGCTGGAAGAGGTTGCCTTTATTGATTGTCAGCAAAATACCAAGTTGCTATCTCTTTTTGGAGGAAAAGAGATTGCCAGATCACTGTTTTTAGAGAAACTCAAGGAGAATACCAAGGAAAATAGTCTTTTAGATTTAGCAAGTTATAATTCTGTTGAGCTCTTTGCTTTACTGAATGATTTTTTATGAAATAGCCGTTTCTTGCTTCTTGATTCTATGATTCTTTGTCATTCGGTTTACTTTAAAAAATAACTGAGATTATCTATTTTTCACATAAAAAAAATAAAAATTAGGTTTGTTTTTTTGATTAATAATTATTATCTATCTGAGGCAGACCTAGTATTGCATAAATTATTTTATGCAGTGATAAAGTTTAAAGTCTAAGAGCCTACGAAATTTTTTCGGTGTGTAATCTATTTTTTCGTGAGGCCATAATTAACATTTAACAAAAAGATAATGGAGAGTTAATCCGATGAAAAAAATAATTTTAGTGGTAATGATAGGCTTTTTTGCCAGCCTTTTAAGTGCGGAATCTTTAAAATCTGCTCCTAAATTTAATTTACCAAACGAGAAAAATAAGAAAGTTAAGCTTGAAAGTTTAACTGAAAAAGGTCCGGTCCTTTTAGATTTTTGGGCAAGTTGGTGTGAGCCATGTAAAGAAGAAATGCCTATTTTTGAGGAAATCTACAAAGAGTACAAAGATAAAGATTTAAATGTGGTCCTTGTTTCTATTGATAGAGGAAAT
>PDWI01008750.1_pt1 | contig 22422 bp, 21 predicted proteins | sample 1430891 | NCBI WGS metagenome assembly PDWI01 (sample SAMN01162508, study PRJNA174530) | Oral metagenome, whole genome shotgun sequencing project. | biome: Marine environment; feature: Marine mammal; material: Swab sample of the gingival sulcus; isolation source: swab sample of gingival sulcus... | reverse complement strand
GCAAGATGTTTGACACTCGCCGCAGCCAATCGCCTTTTTACTCTCGTTGAGTGTTCCCTGTGCTAATGTAATAATGTGTTTCATCATTTCTCCCCTTTACCAGATTATTCTTTGATTTCCGTTTCGCCTTCGACGATGCCGTCGTCAACTGAAGCCGATTCGTGCTCAACCGGTGTGGCGGCGCCACTTTCAACACTGGCAATTGCCGTTCTGACAAAGACCATCTCCGTCGCACCAGCGGTAACAATTTTTACTTCTTCGCCAACCGAAACGACTTCGCCGACGATGCCGCCAATTGTTACGACTTTGTTGCCCGGTCGCAAATTAGAGCGCATTGACTCGAGTTCCTTTTGACGTTTCTTTTGCGGTCTGATTACTATAAAATACATAAAAGCAAACATTGCCGCCAAGAGAATTAATTGTTGATATCCCATCTATACACCTTCCTATTCTGTTATCCCATCTATTTTACTAGAAATCTATCCAAATTTCTACAATTGATAGCCATATTTTGCAAAAAAATCATTTCTAAAGGCGATCAGATTATCGTTTTCAATCGCGCGCCTAATATTTTTCATAAGATTTACTAAAAAGTGTAGATTGTGCGTTGACAGCAAACGCGCCGATAATATCTCGTTTTCCTTGTAGAGATGACGAATGTAGGCGCGGCTATAGTTTCGACAAGTATAGCAATCGCAAGTTTCGTCGAGCGGTTTAAAATCCCTCTGATACTTGGCCTGTTTAATGGTCAACGCGCCGCCGCTGGTCAGTGCCGTGCCCATCCGCGCCGTGCGCGTCGGCAACACGCAGTCGAACATATCGATGCCGCGCATCACGCCCTCGATCAAGGCGTCGGGACTGCCCACGCCCATTAAATAGCGCGGCTTTTCTTTGGGTAACCAATCGACGGTATAGTCGAGCACTTCATACATGATGTCCTTCGGTTCACCGACACTCAAGCCGCCAATGGCATAGCCGGGCAAATCGAGTTCGACCAATTGCTCGGCGCTGATTTTGCGCAAATCGCGATACATGCCGCCTTGCACGATGCCAAACAAAGCCTGTGCGCCGACGTTTTTATGCGCCTCTTTACAGCGCTTTGCCCAGCGCGTGGTTCGCTCTAAAGACTGCTTGACGTAGTCGTATTCGGATGGATGAGGCGGACACTCGTCAAACGCCATCATAATATCTGAACCGAGTGCATTTTGAATTTCAATCGCCTTTTCCGGCGTAATAAAGTGCTCCGAACCGTCGATGTGCGAGCGGAACTTTACACCGGCCTCTTCAATTTTTCGCAAGTTTCCCAAACTGAATACCTGAAAGCCGCCGCTGTCCGTCAGTATCGGTTTATCCCAATTCATAAAGCGATGCAAACCGCCGGCCTCGGCGATTAGCTCGTGACCCGGTCTGAGATAGAGGTGGTAAGTGTTGCCCAATATGATTTCGGCGCCGAGCGTTTTAAGCTCTTCCGGCGTCATCGCCTTGACCGTCGCCTTTGTGCCGACCGGCATAAAAACGGGCGTTTTGATTTTGCCGTGCGGCGTCGTTATTTCAGCGCAGCGAGCAGCCGTCTGCGTTGAAGTCTTTTCCAATTTAAATGATAGTGCCATAGTACCTCACATAATAAACATGGCGTCGCCAAAGCTAAAAAAGCGATAGTTTTCGGCTACTGCCAAGCGATAGGCCTTTAATACTTCTTCTCTATTGTAAAATGCACTGACCAACATCAATAGCGTCGATTCCGGCAGATGAAAATTGGTCAGCAGCGCATCTACTACATTGTACTTATAGCCGGGATAAATGAATATATCCGTCCAGCCAGACGACTGCGTTATCGCGCCGCGTTGTTTATAAACGCTCTCCAAAGTGCGCACCGAAGTCGTGCCGACCGCCACGATGCGACCGCCACTGCGTTTAGCGGCGACGATTCGAGCGGCATTTTCTTGATCTAATTGATACCACTCGGCGTGCATCGTATGATCTTCGATGCACGCAGCCGATACCGGCCGAAACGTACCGATGCCAACGTGTAGCGTCAAATAGGCCAACTGCACGCCCTTCGCTTGAAGCGCAGCGAGCAGTTCGGGCGTAAAGTGCAAACCGGCAGTCGGCGCCGCGGCGGAACCCCTGTCCTTTTTATAAACGGTTTGGTAGCGGTCGCCGTCGTCCAGTGTTTCGTGAATATAGGGCGGCAAGGGCATTTCGCCGATTTGCTCTATTATTTCATAAAAATTGCCCCGATAACTGAATCTGACGCGCCTTATACCACCTTCTTCAATCGCTTCAACCGTAGCGCTCAAACGATCAGAAAAAGTAAACGCATCGCCGACTTTTGCCTTGCGTCCAGGCTTGACTAAGCAGTGCCAGACGTCTTTTTCAACTTCTGTTAAGAGTAAAAATTCTACTCTGGCACCGCTGCTGCGCCTGCCGAACAGGCGCGCCGGCAACACTGCAGTATTGTTTAGCACCAAGCAATCGCCAGCCTCTAAATAATCAAGCAAAGCGCTGAATTTGGCGTGTTTTATCGTTCCTTCACCTCGATTCAGCACCATTAATTTGGACTGATCGCGCCGTTCTAATGGCGTCTGCGCAATCGACGATTCAGGTAACTCATAATAAAAATCACTCGTCTTCAAGATTTACCTCATCTATAAATTCTATTTTCGTATTCTTATAGTAAAACTGCAATATTTCTCTAAAGTCAAAGCCGCTCTTGGCCATTGCCTTGGCGCCGACCTGGCTCATGCCCAAGCCGTGTCCCCAGCCCTTTCCGCGCATCGTAAAGCCGCTCTCGACTGACGCGTCGAGCCGCCTTTTACCGCTCGCCGTCATGGCGTAAATGACATTGGCGGACAGGCTTTGTTCTGCACCGTCTGCATCGACGACTGTGCAGTCGCGCAAATCGCAATCGATTAGCGCGTCGGCCGTCGCCATCAGCTGTCCTTCGACCGAATCCAATGTAAACAACAAACTCTTTACTTTATCATAGCCCAAGACACTTCTAATTTCTTCTTTTTTTAGTGTTAAACGATCACTCGAACCGACAATTGTCAAACCGACCACCCTACCGGAAGGCAGCTTTTCGTCAACTTTCCAACTTTTTATACGACCTAGTTGGCGATCCTTTTTCGCCAATCGATCCGCCAGTTCAGCAGCTGTAAAACTGGCCTCCCAGCGGCGCGCTTCAGCGCCATCTGAATAGGGATCATCGTCAGCGACGATATAGGGTAAGGCGGCCGAAAAAACATCTTCTGAATTTTCTACATAGCCGCCACTTGAAGCGTGATAAAAAGTATGCGCCGGCTTTCCGTCGTAAGTTAATATTAAACCGCTCGTCGAATCGACCGCCCGATCGCTGGCCGCCGTGCCGACGTCATCGCCACCGTATACTTGGCAGCTAGTCGTATCGCAAATATCGTAACCGGAAGCGTCGTAGCGTCCGCTTAGGCGAACGCTAAAGGTGCGTGCCGCTATCGCCTGCGCCCGCAGTGCGTCGAGCGGTGCCGCAGGTGACATCTCCTTGGGAACAACGCCCTTTAAATAGCGATCGCGCGGCAGCCTAACGACTGGAATGAGCTTGCCTTCGGCCGTGACGCCAACTGAAAACTCACCGTAGCGTCGGTGACCGTTTATCGTTATAGTGGTGTCTGGCCGCGCGACGATGAGTGTTTTTTTTGCCATAAAGCTAAGCTTGCTCTCCGGCGCCAATAGACCGCGTCGATCGGCGCTACTGAAGACGTCGGCGGACTGCGAAAAGTAATAGCGATTTGAGCCCTCAACTGACGCCAGCAATATTTTATTCTTTTCACTTTCATATATGTCGTGTGGCCCGTCGACGGACAGCTCTATGCGATTTTGTTCGTTGCAGAGGCTGTGCAAACCGACTTTTATAAAATCATCTGCCGATTCAGCACGTACACTAAACGGCAAAAATAATAACATCCATGTCAATAAAAGCAATCTCCTCTTCAAAATGCACCTCTTGTTTAAGATTGTACCTCGTCTATATCAAAACGCATCTGCTCGGTTCTATCGTCAACCAAACCGAGATGCCGATAGGCGCGCTTTAGCATGACGCGACCGCGCGGCGTCCTAGCTATAAAGCCAATCTGCATCAAATAGGGTTCGTAGACATCTTCAATGGTAACCCGTTCTTCACCGGTACTAGCCGCCAAATTGTCGACGCCAACCGGCCCGCCGTCAAATTTTTCGACGATCGCCATCAGTAATTTGCGGTCTACGCTGTCCAGACCCAAGTCGTCGATTTCTAAGAGTTCGAGCGCTTGACGTGCAACCGGTATGGAGATGTGCCCATCGCACTTGACCATGCTGTAATCGCGCACGCGCTTTAATAGGCGATTGACGATGCGCGGCGTACCGCGACTGCGCCTGGCAATTTCCAGTGCAGCGGACTGGTCGATGGCAACGTCGAGTATTTCAGCCGAGCGGTTGACGATGGCCTGCAGCTCTACATCATTATAGAGGTCGAGCTTGCAGATTACGCCAAAGCGATCGCGCAGCGGCGAAGTCAATAGCCCCGCCCGCGTCGTCGCACCAACCAAAGTGAATTTGGCCAAGTCGATACGCACGCTCCGAGCAGAAGGCCCCTTGCCGATCATAATGTCTAGGCAATAGTCTTCCATCGCCGGATAGAGCACTTCTTCGACGACGCGATTTAGGCGATGTATCTCGTCGATAAACAAGACGTCGCCGTCTTTTAAGTTAGATAGTATAGCAGCCAAATCGCCGGGGCGCTCAATCGCCGGACCGGATGTGATTTTAATGTCGACATTCATCTCGTTGGCAATAATTTGCGATAGCGTTGTCTTGCCTAGACCGGGCGGTCCATAAAGCAAGACGTGGTCGAGCGACTCGCCCCTCATTTTAGCGGCATCGATAAATATTTTTAACTTCTGTTTAGTTTTTTCTTGCCCGATATAACTGTCTAGTGTCTTTGGCCTGAGCGAAACGTCGCCGTTGCCATCCTCTTCGACAAATTCGGGAACGATAATGCGTTCGTAATCCATATTATCTCTTTAGCGCGCGCTTAATCGCCGCCTCCACGGTAAGGGTACTGGTATCGACACCCTGCAGCATTTGTTTGATTTCTTCCTTTTGAAAACCGAGTCCACTGAGCGCCAATAAGACGTCGTCGGGCGGCGCTGCCATAACTGACGTATCGACACTGCTCAATTCCGATAAATCAGTGCCGTAGCACTTGATAAATTTATCCTTTAATTCGACGATTAGGCGCTGTGCCGTCTTCTTGCCCAAGCCGGGCAGTTTAGTCAACTGCTTGTCGTCGCCGTTGACGATCCAAATTAATATGTCACCGTAATCGGCGCTCGAAATCATATTCATGGCGACGCGCTGACCGATGCCGCTGACGCTGATTAAGTGCATGAAAAACTCTCTTTCGCGGCTTTGCGAAAAACCGCATAAGCTGTGGTCGTCTTCTTTGACGAGTAATTTGACGTACACCTTCTGCTCTTGACCGACGGCCAATTCGTTTAAAGTAGTCGCCGAACAGAGTAAATAATAGCCGACGCCTGCCACTTCGACGACGCAGTGGTTAATTCCCTTTTCTACTATTACGCCTCTCAAATAATCGTACATATCCGTTCTCCGTATCGCTTACTATCATATCACAAACTGAGCGCTGTGCAAAATAAAACCGGTCGCGACCCACACTGCGTTCCTATTGGCTCTTTTTTGCCATTTTTACGCGTTCGGCATGCGTTAGATACTGTTTGCGCAGGCGAATCGCCGCCGGCGTCACCTCGACCCATTCGTCGGCCGCAATAAAGGACAACGCCTCTTCCAATGTAAACGTGCGCGGCGCCTGTACATTTAAGGCATCGTCGCTGCCCGATGCACGCGTATTGGTCAATTTTTTGTTCTTGGTCGGGTTGACCACCAAATCGTCGCTGCGATTGTGCAGGCCGACGATCATGCCTTCGTAAACTTCTTCCGAAGGCGCGATAAAGAGCGTGCCGCGCTCTTGTAAATTGTATAGCGCATACGCCATCGCCGAACCGTTTTCGCCGGATACAATTGCGCCCATCCGCTCCGAGGCGATCTCGCCGACGTGTCGGCCATAGTGATCGAAGCGCCTCAAAAAAGTGCCCTCGCCGCGCGTGTCGTTGATAAATTCGGCGCGGAAGCCGATTAAAGCGCGCGTCGGTACGACGTACTCGACATTTGTAAAGCCGTTTTCACTAAACATATTGTGCATAATGCCCTTGCGCTGATTCAGTTTGCGAATAACTGTGCCGACGTATTCATCGGGCGCCTCGATATTGACGATTTCCATCGGCTCGCAAAGGTGGCCGCTTTCGTCGCGTCGCAAGATGACTTCTGGCTTTGATATGCTCAGCTCATAGCCCTCTCGACGCATATTTTCAATTAATATCGAGAGGTGCAGCTCGCCGCGTCCCGACACGACATAGGCATCGCTGTTCGGAATCGACTCGACGCGCAGGCCGACATTGGTCTCGCACTCTCTATCCAGTCGCTCTTTGATGTGTCTGGTCGTCAAATAGGTGCCGCTGCGCCCGGCGAATGGCGAACTGTTGATGTAAAAGTTCATCGACAGCGTCGGCGCCTCGATATTGAGCATCGGCAGCGCTTCCACTTTGTCGACTTCGCCAATCGTTTCGCCAATCGAGATGTCGGCAACGCCGCTAATCAAAACCAATTCGCCGGCCTCAGCCGAGGCCACCGATGTGCGCTTTAAACCGTCGTAGACGAACAGTTTGCCGATTTTGCGATTGACAACAGCGCCGTCGCGCTTGGCGATGGCAATGGTGGACTGCGCCTCAATTTTGCCGTGTAACACTCTGCCAATGCCCAAGCGGCCGATGTAATTGTCATAGGCCAATGACGAAATCTGCATTTGCAGATTGGCGCGATCTGATGCATAGGGGGCAACGTGTTCGACCAGCGTTTCAAAGAGCGGTGCGATATTATCGCCCTCATCTTCTAATTCGCGCACGATGACGCCCTGCTTGGCGACGCCGTAGAGAATTGGGAAGTCGAGTTGTTCTTCGTTGGCGCCCAGTTCGACAAATAAATCAAATGTCAAGTCGACCACGGTCTCGGCGCGCTGGTCTTTCTTGTCTATTTTATTGATCAACAAAATTGGGTTAATCCCCTCTGCCAAAGCGCGCTTTAAGACGTATCTGGTCTGCGGCATCGGCCCCTCGCTGGCATCGACCAATAAAATGACCGTATCGACGGTTTTAATTATGCGGTCGACTTCCGACGAAAAGTCGGCATGTCCGGGCGTGTCGACGATATTAATTTTATAATCTTTATATTTTACCGAACAGTTTTTGGCGTAAATCGTAATGCCGCGTTCGCGTTCGATATCATCGCTGTCCATGATGCAGTCTACTGGCGTTTCGTGTTCCGAAAAAGTACCGCTCTGCGCCAACATCGCATCGATTAAAGTCGACTTGCCGGCATCGACGTGCGCGATGACGGCGACGTTAATTATTTTTTGCATATGTTCTCCTAACTTATATAATCCTGACTATTCAGTTAAATTTGTCATTTCGAGCGAACGAAGGGCGTCGAAAAATCTCGGGTTTAAAGGCGAGATCTCTCCACTGCGCGCTACGCACTATGTAATTATGTTTACCTCGTAAACACCGCTCCCAAGGTCGCGTCCGGATATTTTTCCGGTAACACCGAGATGACAATACACTTCGCTATCGTTTCAATCGCGATAAAACCCGAGATTTCTCGATTGCGGCTGCGCCTCCACTCGAAATGACAAGATCAACTGAATGTTATCTAAAAACTTCAAATTTAATTTTTTGATAATCATCGGTCAAACCGCACTTTAGCGGGGCGATATAGCCACTCAACCCTTCGTATAGCGCGCAGTGTAATGTCACATGATGGCGCTGTAAGTATTCGCTCAATTGCGCTTGGCTGCGCTTTAACAAATAGTAGATATCTGGGCTCACCGCCAAATAATATATACCTTGTCCCGTCGTCTGCGCCCGATAGGCGGCGACGTCGAGCCAATAATCCAAGGCGACAGTCGGCTTTATGAAATAACCCATATCAGCGCGCGCATAAAATTGCTCGAACAGCGAAGTTTCACCCCTGTCTATCGACAGTTCTAGTAGGCCACTCGCGGTCATTCCCTTATAGTGAATATTAGCCAATCGCAATGCAGTTTTAACGGCAGCCGTGAACTTGCCGCGCTCGGATTTGTTCATCGTCAGGCAGTCGACGATTACTTTGCCGCTCAGCTTGCGCGCTGCAATGACGTCGATCAGCGCCTCAACGCCGTAGTAATTGACTGCGTAATTAAAAGAGCGTTCCGCTAAATCGACCTTTAATGCCTTTGCATTGATGTCGACGACCGTCATCGCCTCCACTTGTTGAACGACTAACTGAACGCCCTGTTCAGTTTCTATGTTGACCTTTGAACTGTTTTTCAACCATGTCATTAAATCGAAATGGTGCCGCAAAGTCTTCATTTTACTAAAGGCTAACGCGCCGCTGAGTTTTCTGTCGTAGCCACAACAGGACGTCAACTGACTACTGTATTTAGTAAACAAATCAATATTGGAGCGATGGCGCAAGCGCTTATAATTTCGTTCCGTCGGCCTTACAAAAATGGTTTCAAAACGCTTTATTAAAGCTTGCAGTTCACTTTTTAAAGCATCCATTGTCGATTTTTGCGCAGAAGTGCGCAGTATGACGCCAAAGCGCGCGTCGATTAACCCGCTCAACGCCGCCCGATAATTGCGCCGCAAAGCACCATCTATCTGACGCGAAATATGTAGGCCAGAACAATCTGTAACCAACACCATATTGGCCGACGGCAATTCAATTCGACCGGTCGCGCGCCCCCACTTTTGAGCGACGGGCTCGGCATCGACTTGAACGTATACAACGTCATTTAATTTCGGATTTAGCGAGTTTAACGTTGAGGCGAGGTCGCGCCTGCGCACGAAAAGGCGCGCGCCATCATCGATTTCGACAAAGCAAAATGGCGTCTGTAGCTCGACCACCTTGGCCAGGTAAATATCGCCAATTCTAACCCGTTCAGCGCTTTCGCGCAGCGCGTAATCGACGATCTTTTCGCCCTCTGCAACAAACTGATAGCTATTAAACAATCCACTATACTCTATTGCCTTCATGCTATAACTCCAGGAGCGGCTTATAATTGCCGGCATCGCCGTAAAACAGCCCGGTGCGCACAATGTCGACGTCAAACACGTCGAGGGCGGTATCGCGACTAAGTATCTCTATGACGTCGCGCGGTTTGGCGCTGCCTTCGTCAAACGAGTGAATCGACATCGTATAGCAGCGCTTGCCGGAGTCATCTGCTACCTTTTTAACGCCGGCGACAAAGGGCTTTAAATCCTTGTCCACCCAGCGTTTTTTTTTATTTTTTTTGCGCAGTATAATCGTTTCCGATTCATTAAATGCCGCTACTAGATCAAAATCGCCAACCGGCATTTCTACGCGGTAAGTAATCAACGATACGGCGTGCATTAAAGACGACGATTTTTCGATTGGTCGATAGGCCACCAACTTGAGCCCCTGCGGTGAATAGTCGTTAAACTTTGCCATAAACTGTTCAATGTCAATTGCCCGCTCCAATTCGACTTCCATTATTTCGTATTCGCTGGACACGCCAACCGACAACGGCCCGCCAAAAGTCATTTTGGGATGCGGGTGGAAACCCTTGGAAAAAGCCAGCGGCAATTTTAATCGGCGAAAGGCGCGCTCAAAAAAGCGTATTAAGTCGAGGTGCCCCAAATACTTCATCATATTTACTTTTGTATATTGAAATCTTATTACCATTTGCAATTTCCATTTAACATGCCGCCGTTGACGCCACAGTTGACACAGCGTTCGCGACAATTTATCGTTACATTTGCCTTTTTTGCCCTGTCGTATTCGCGCTGCAAAAACGTTTTGGTGACACCGCAGTCAATGTGATCCCAAGGCAAAATTTCGTTCTGTCCGCGCTCGCGGTTGGCGTAAAAATCGATTTCCAATCCGCAGTCACTCATCGCTTGCTGCCATTTTTCGTAGTCGAAAAACTCTTCCCAGCCATCGTACTTACAACCCAGCTGTTCAGCGCGCAGCAGCACCTGACCGAGTCGTCGATCGCCTCTGGCAAAAATCGCCTCAACGCGACTGGTATAGACATCGTGGTAGTTATAGGTTACTTTAAGCGCCTTTAAAGCCTCTTTTAAATAGCGCTGCTTTTCGCGAATCGTCGCTATGCCCTCCTGGCCATACCACTGAAAGGGCGTAAATCCCTTGGGCACAAAAACTGACGTCGACATCGTCAGACTGAGCGCTTTTTTAGTGCTGCGCGATTCTCGATAAACCGTTTTGACCTTGCGCGCAATTTCGACGATGCCTTCGATATCTGCCATGGTCTCTGTCGGCAAACCCATCATAAAATAGAGTTTGACGCGCTGCCAGCCGAGCGCAAAGACTTTTTCCAGCGTGCCGTATATATCGGTTTCGCTGACGCCCTTGTTAATGACGTTGCGCAAGCGCTGTGTACCCGCCTCGGGCGCAAAGGTCAATCCGGTCTTTCTAACTTTTTGAATGTCGTTCAACACTTTGACGGAAAGCGAATCGAGTCTTAACGACGGCAGCGACACGCCGACTTTATCACCTTCGTGCTTGGCCATTATTTCTTCTATAATGCGCTCGATGCCACTGTGATCGAGCGTCGATAAACTGGATAACGCTACTTCTTCATAACCGGTTTCTTCCAGTATTTTTGAGGTCGTATCGACGATTGTTTCTACTGATTTTTCGCGCACCGGCCGATAAATCATACCGGCTTGACAAAACCGGCAGCCCGCCGTACAGCCGCGAAAGACTTCGACGACCGCCCGATTGTGTACTGAACTGCCAAATGGCACCAACATTTTATGGGGGTAGTAGGCCGTATTCAAATCGCGTACGATTTGCTTGACGATTTTCTCGGGCGCGCGCGAATCGTTCCTTTCAAAAGCGCTAATGCAACCGCTTTCGTCATAGCTGACATCGTATAATTGCGGCACGTAAACGCCCTCGATTTGCGCCGCGCCAACCAGTAATTCAGCGCGCGTTAAAACGCCTTTATTGTCTTTTACATAATTTAGAAAATCGACCAAGAGGGCTTCGCCCTCGCCGATTAAAAAGACGTCGACGATGTCGGCGAGCGGTTCCGGGTTATAAGCACAGGGACCACCGGCGATGATTAGCGGGTCGTCTGCGCTGCGCTTTGATTTATCGGGGGCGATGCCACCCAAGCGCAACATATGTAAAATATTTGTGTAACTCAATTCGTATTGCAAGGTAAAGCCGATTACGTCAAAATGCGCAATCGGCGTCTGCGTTTCAATGCTAAAGAGCGGCATGTCGTATTTCTGCATCAAGGCTTCCATATCGACCCATGGCGCATAGAGCCTTTCGCAGTATATGTCCAGCTGTTCATTGACGACGCCGTACAGTATATGCGATCCGAGGTGAGACATGCCGACGTCATAAACGTCCGGAAAACTGTGCAAATAACGCAACTTAACGCGCTCCAAATCCTTATAAACTGCATTTATTTCATGGCCGATATAACGCGTCGGCTTTTCTACTTGATTTAATAATTTATCTATATTCATACTTTTCCAATTCGTAAATTTATTATAGCTATTTTGTCGAGTTTTCTCCACTTATGTAATTATGTTTACTTCGTAAACACCACAGACTGTAGACAAATGTCCAATTTCTTTGTTGCTGCGCAAAATGTTTACGTATGTCTTTATACGCTGCGACCCGCCATTTTGCTTGCGCCTCGAACTAGAACATTTTCTACAGTCTGGAGATTATCGACTTTGTCGACACTCTCTTATGTTTACTTCGTAAACACCGCTCACGCGTTCGCGTCCGGATAATTCCGGTAACATCGAGATGACACGATGAAACGCCTTTATATTGGATAGTTTTACAGTTTGCTAAACTCATCTTCTAGCTGTTTTTCTTTTCTTCTCAAGTAGACGCTCATCACCAGGCCGATGCCAATCATATTTATTAGCATCGAACTGCCGCCGTAACTGATAAAGGGCAACGGTACGCCGGTCACCGGCATCAGTCCCATCGTCATGCCAATATTTTGAAAGACGTGATAGCCGAACATGAATAGAACGCCAATCACAATATTTGTACCAAATTGATCATCTGCCAAAAAAGCGACGTGTATCAAACGCGTGAAGAATAAAAAGTAGAGCCCCAGCACAAAGATGCCGCCGACAAAGCCGTATTCTTCAACCAATACGGCAAAGATAAAATCGGACTCCTGTACGGGTAAAAAATTGTTGGCGCTAAAACTGCCCTTAAAGGGGCCTTGACCCAGCAAACGACCGGAACCAATCGTTATTTTACTCATCTTGACCTGCCAGTAGCCGCGTTGCGCCGGATCATTCGGATTGAGAAATGCGTCGATTCTGCCGCGCGCATAGTTGTCCAAAGAATTATATAAAATCGGCATCGTCGCAACAAAGCCTATCAGCGCCAAAACGACCATTTTTAAATCGATGCCAGCGACGAATAACATGCCCAAAAATATAAAGACAAAGACCAACATCGTCCCCAAGTCGGGCTGTTCTTTTAACAAATACAATATCGGCGCAATGAAGAGCAATGGCAACAACATATCGAGCGGCCTTTTCAATTTGCCCTTTCTGAGTTCCAACAACTTAGCAAAGGATAAAATAAAGCCAATTTTGGCAACTTCAGAAGTTTGAAAGTTCATAAATCTGAGGTCTATCCAACTCGTCGCATTATTCCTCGTCACGCCCAAGCCGGGAATGTAAACCAATAGCAGCGCGCCGATCGACAGCGCATAAATGAGTAGATAAAACTTGCCCCAAACGCGATAGTCGATGATCGTCAAAAGCACCATGACTAAAAAGCCCAAGCCAAAACTAATCACTTGAAAGCGCACTTCTCGAGTTACGCCGACGATATCGGCATGGGTGGCACTGGCGACCATTACGATTCCGACGGCGACTAAGGCCAATGTAATCGCCAACAAACTAATGTCGACGATGCGATTCATTTTAAACATTTTTCCTCGCTTTAAACTGTAAACCCAGACCGTTACGCAAATACACAAAAGTCGCATCAATACTGGGGAAATCGGCATTCTAAAAAATTAACCCAGATTATTCACGCCAGTGCGTGAAAAGCGCTAAAATATTTGAGAATAGGTGCGTTATAAAAATTTAAGGCGTACCGAATGCGTGTACGGTGAAAATTTTTAGAGCGCAGATATTCCAAAGATTGACGCGAATTTCGGGTGGTGGTGTGAATATTCTGGGATTAACCATACGCTGATCCGGTATGCCTTAATTCTTTTAAACTCAGCTCCCCGCAAATCTGATAGCACGCTTTGCCAGTGGCGTAAACAATCTGGGTTAAAAATCCTCCGCTAGTGGAGAATGCAAAATCAAGACTTCTTTCGCTTCATGTTTAAGATTGGTATATTGGCAACCAAAGCCGGCTTGCCGGTCGCGTCGTCTACGGTCTTAGTAATTTGAACATCGATGTGCTTTTCGTCAATGTCCATATGTTTCATCAAAACTTTTATAATATCTTCTTTGACCATCTCTAAAAACTCAGGCGAACAATCCGTCCGATCGTGTACGAGTACCATTTTTAAGCGATCTTTAGCGATATTTTTGCTGTCTTGCTGCTGACTATCACCTTTTAAAAATTTAAAAAAATCAAATAACATGACGTCCTCCTTAACCGCTAAAGAACTTCTTCAACTTTGCAAGAAATCCACTATTCGCCTCTAAATCCATCAACGGTACTTCTTTACCGGTAATTCTGTCGGCGATATTTCGATAGGCTTGTCCAGCCGGTGAATTGTCCATTAGAACAGCCGGTTCACCGCGGTTCGTCGTGACGACAATTGCCTCGTCATCCGGTACGACACCCATGATGTCGATTGCCAATATCTCGCGCATGTCATCTATATTCATCATATCGCCGCGCTTGACCATATCCATGCGCAGGCGATTGACTATTAATTTAGGCGAATACAACTCAGCCGCTTCCAGCAACCCAATAATTCTATCGGCATCGCGCACGGCAGACACTTCTGGCGTCGTGACGACAATCGCTCGATCGGCGCCGGCGATGGCGTTTTTGAAACCCTGCTCAATGCCCGCCGGACAGTCTATAATGACGTAATCGTACTGTTTTTTTAAATCCGCACAGAGCTTTTTCATCTGCGTTTGGCTAACTGCCGTCTTATCTTTGGTCTGAGCTGCCGGCAACAGGTATAAGTTCTCATAGCGCTTATCTTTAATCAGTGCTTGGCGCAACTTACAAACTTCGTGTACGACGTCGACGATGTCGAAGACAATTCTATTTTCAAGCCCCATTACGACGTCGAGATTACGCAAGCCGATATCTGCGTCGATAACGACGACGCTATGACCGCGCATTGCCAAGCCGGTTCCAATATTTGCCGACGTCGTCGTCTTGCCGACACCGCCTTTTCCTGAAGTGATAACAATTACTTCGCCCATTCTTTCCTCCATTATTTACGATAAGGTTCTATAATGATTTGACCATCTCTAACTAGCGCAATCTCGGCATAATCCGGACCATCTGCAGCTTCGTCGGGAGGCCTTGTAATATGATTGCCAATTCTAAGCTGAGTCGGTTGTAATTTCAAAGCGACCACAAAGCAACTGTCGTCGCCATTTTTACCGGCCTGAGCAAATCCTCTGAGCGCCCCCATTACGACGATTTGACCACTGGCCGACAATTCCGAACCCGGGTTGGCGTCGCCCAGTAAGACGATGTCGGCATCGCTTTCGATGCGTCCGCCGGAGCGCAAAGTACCGCGGTGAATCACCGTTTCATTGCACCGTTCAAGCGGCTTTAGATCGACCGCTGAATCGTCTTTTTTGGCCGTTTGGACAGTTTGCGATTGAGCTGCGCGACCGCCTTCATGCAATTTTTTTGGCGGCTTATCCGGAAAGCTGTGCGACGCCTTCTTTTCAATTCGCTGAACCCGCTCCAAAGTGAGCACCTTCATGCCGCCCAACGCTTTGAACAGACGCGTGATTTCCGATTCCTGTTCAGCGTCAAATTCCGGTCCCTCAATGCCGATGATATGCGATCCCTCAAAAAAACGATTGGCCGCTTTGAGCTTATTAGTCAACTTAGCAATAAATACATCATACTTGAGCTCCGGATTATAGCGCAGTATGATGCCGTTTTTAGTTCCCTTAAATTCAATATCCTGCACTATTTCACCCCTTTGAGCACATTTCCGATTATTCAAACCACACAAAAATCACGTGTAATTCTCATCATTATACCACAACAGTACAATTATAACACAATAATTACTCAGCCGCCAATGGTTTAAGATTAAAATAATATCCATATATGTCCTTGACGACCGCCGCGCCATAGCCGCCGCTGCCGCCCTGCGGTATTAAGACTGCCACGGCAATCGCGGGATCATCATACGGTGCAAAGGATACAAACCAAGTAAAGTTGTCGTAGTCTTCTTTGTAGAAATTAATTTCCTTGTCCGATAATTGATTGTCAGTCAATTGTTTTAAAGCCGCAATCATCGCGTTGCCGCGATCCAGGTAATTGCGCGAAATTAAGCGATTTAAGTCTTTTTCAAGACTTTCTTTTATCTGTTTGTTATCGGCATGACTGATATTATTATAAATTTCGGCAATGCGCTGCGTGCGATTTTTCAATTCGACATCGGTCGCGTTCTGCAATTCCGTTTGCGACACAGTGGGCGCAATTTTATCCAGATAAGTCAAAATGTAATCTTCTTCATTAGGCGGCGGGATTTTGCCGTCTTTCTCGGCCGTCCCGGTCTTGGCGGCGACTTCCAGCGGAAAATCTTTAAAATAAGACTTTACAGATCCCCTCGAACCGACGACCACGCGCCGCATGCCCTCGCGAATGTACTTTAGATGGCCATCTGGATCGATAAATTTGAACGGTTCCCGCTTGACTGGTTCACCGTCAATTTCTTTTATCAAAGTGGAATCGTATAAATACCCACCATTGGCGATGGCGCTGACGTAGCGCGCCATTTGAACCGGCGTATAACTGTGCTGTCCCTGTCCAATTGCCAAATTAAAGGTATCGCCTTCCGACCATTTCAACTGACTGAAGTAGTCGTACTTAATTAAATCCGTCAAGGCATTGGCCTTGGCGCGATCGGCAACCAAGCATTCACTTTGTACAAATGCGAACAGCGCACCGCGCGAGATCGTCGGATTCTCCTTGCCGAGCTGCAGTATTTTATCGATAATCGCCGTCAACTTTTCGGGATCGTCGGCGACTTCTTTGCTAAAGTAATCGTCGGCAACGCGCTTTAACCTTTTTTTTAAAATGCTCAAATTGTTATTTAACTTGCGATTGGGGTCGGGCACACCGACGACCGTTTCACCAATTTCGACGCCAGAGGGATCGTCCAAGCCAAAGGTCTTGGCGGCCTCGACAATTTTTTCAGAGCCGACGTCAAAAGGCAATTTGACGTCTTTGGCGTAATCGTAACCATTGCCGACACTGTAAAAATAATAATTACAAGACACTTCCAGCGCCTGCATTAAATTGAGAAAGCCATGCATGCCGTGATAGCGATTCCATAACCAACAGCCGAAAGTCTTTTGATCGCGCGTTTGGATATAACCGGCGTCGCGATACTTTGCATTGGGATCCAATCCCGCTTTTAGGGCAGCAAAACCAGTGATCATTTTAAAGGTCGAACCGGGCTGTACTGCAGTGCGCGTCGCGATGTTATAGAGTGGACGAGGCGCCAGCTTATTGCGCGCATTCTGCGGTTGTAATTTTTTGAAGTCCCGATAGGTTATGCCATTGGCAAATAAATTCAAATCGTAATCCGGATAACTGACCATTGACAGTATTTCACCAGAACGCACGTCTTGTACGACGACTGCACCGGTCTTGGCGTGCGGATAGGCGTCTTTGTACTCGGTGTCGCCGTAGGGCGACTTGTAGACGCCGCCGCTGCTGAGCGCCTCCAAAGTGCGCGACAAATAATCTTTAACGCGCGCCTGTAATTCCATGTCGATGGTGAGCGTTATATTGGCGCCAGCCTTCGACGCGAAGTCTTTAAAGCGTTCGTCATTAATTGAATTGGCGACGTCGCGCATATACTTACCAGAGGCGTTGACCTCAATCCAACGCTGCCCATTTTGCCCCTTTAGAATATCTTCAAAAGCGCCCTCAATGCCAACTTTACCGACTAAATCCGATGGCCTGTAACCATTTTCTTCACTGTATTTTTCCATTTCGCGGGCAGATGAAATCTTGCCCAAATAACCGAGAATATGCGACGCCAAGTTGCCTTGCGGGTAATGTCGTATCGGTTCGACCGCTATCGAAATATTAGAATACTTGACACTCTGTTCTTGTATTAATATAGCGGTCTTCTTGGAAATGTTTTTAGCGATGCGAATCGGCTCGTATTTCAAGTAGCCCTTTTGCGCGACGGCGTGGCGCAGACAAGTAATGTAATATAGTTCCTTGCCGTCGTAGCTTTGATCGATCGCAAAGCGCTTGCGCAATAGTTCCATTGCCCCTTGTGCGGTAGCGGATTCGTCAATGCCATACTCCTTTAAAAAGCGATTGCGCTCAAAGTCATAAGAAAAAACCATGTCTTTAACGCGAATTGGCAAGAAGATGCCCTTGTTTATCATAATTTTTTGGGCGGCGTATTTATCGATTTCATCGGCTATTTTTTCGCGCTTGCGATAGTCGTCAAAGACGGCCAAAGCCGTGTCGTCTGCCTCAAAATTGTTCTCCAAAAGCCAACGACGCTTGTCGATATCGGTTTGATAGACAAATTTTCCGTCTAAAAAAACAATTGGCAAATCGATAATGATTTCACCGTCGTCTTCTAAAAGCGAAAATAAATCAACCGCCATTTTTTGCTGCCTTTTATCAAATTTTTGATCGTATAAAAACTGTACGCTATAAGACGTTAAATTGCCAGCTATCAAGGTGCCGTTGCAATCGTAAATTTCACCGCGCTTGGCGATTTCACTAATTTTTTTCAACCGCGTATCCAAAGCCTGATTGGCCAGCGCCTCGCCCTCAATAATGGTAAGCTGTGATAGTCTAAAACCCAACAGTACTAAAAAAGCGCTAAACAACAGCCATATAAACAGTTTTCTGTCTAATATATTTAACAATATGCGCTCCTATCTCATTTGATATCCCTCGGCGATGCGAAACGCCAACACATAAAGCGCCACGCCGACGCATAGATTATAGAGTATTTCCGGTAATACTATAGTAAACAATCGCGGAAAGAGCACGAAGTTTCCAGTTGAAAAATAGTGAACGATTAAAAATACCAAGTGATAGTAAGCAGTTGCCATAACCAACAGTATCACCGGCGTGATGTAATTGTCTTTAAATATTTTTTCTTCCAACGAGGCGATAAAAATGACGACGACGACGTATATTGCGATATGTACACCAACGCCCTTGCCAAACAAGACATCACTTAAAAATCCACTTAACAAAGCGACTTTAAAACTGGTTTGCCGACTGAAGATAACGGCGCATATGACGAGCCATATCAACATGATATTGGGAACTACGCCAAAAATCCGAACGAGCTGAAAAACGGTCATCTGCAATATTATAATTGCAGCGCTAGCCGCAATAAAGTAAATTGTATTTAACGTCTTCATCGACTTCATAAGCTACTCTTTTATAACATTAATTTGCGGTATGATAAAAACGCGATCAATCCGCTTAAAATCGACCGCGGGCGCTACAGTGACGTGCTTTAATAAAGTTTCGTCATTTGATTTGACGCCGGTTACCTTGCCGATGACAACGCCCTTCGGATAAACGCCTAGCCCACTCGTAATAATTTGATCGCCAATCCTGATATCGCCATTTTGATCAAACAAATAACCACTCAATTCTCTTTCAGAGCGCCCCGCAACGATGCCGTCAAAATTGCGTTTATCGTCGACGATGCGAAAGCTGACCGCACCTTGCGAATCGGTAATCGGCAGTACTTTTGCCCACGAGTTGCCGGCCTCAAACACTTGTCCAATCAGTCCGCTGCCGTTGAAGACCATGGCATTTGCCGTCACGCCGTCTTCCAGTCCGGCATCGACGACGAACAGGCCATACCAATTGCCGGCATCGCGCGATATGACATCTGCAGTTATGTAGTTATTCAAGTTGTTGCGATATGCATAATTGAGTGCGACGCGCAATTTTTTTAAGTCCTCATATTCTTCGCGGTAGAGCGTCTGTTCGATCAATTTGCGCTGCGTTGCCAACAGCTCTTTCTTTAACGCTTGATTTTCCTCGGATAATCTAAACACATTGCGAAGCGGATAGGTCGTTTCGGCGATGGCGTTTGACACCCGATATAAAACGCTCTGTACCGGTTTTACGACACTGCCCAACGCGCTTTCGATAATGGTTATATGCTGCCTGCCATTCACCGTGACGCCCATTGTGATAATTAGTAATACGACAGTTAAAAACACTATCCAATTTCTTATTATTGGGTGATTGTTCAAATAATACTCCTAATTCACTTTCTTGAGTGAAATAAAGACCGATTTTAAACTGTCAAACTCTTCGACTGCCTTACCGGTGCCAATTGCCACGCAGTCCAATGCATCTTCGGCGATGTGAACCGGCATCATGGTCTCTTCGGCGACGCGCTTGTCAAATCCCTTTAACAGTGCACCACCCCCCGTCAAGACGATACCGTGTTGCATAATATCTGCCGACAATTCTGGTGGCGTGCGCTCAAGCGTCGATTTGACGCCATCTAAAATGGCAGAAACTGGCTCGTTTAAAGCCATTCTTATTTCTTCGGATGTAATAATTAGCGTCTTCGGTAAACCTGTGACTAGGTTTCGACCGGTGATTTCCATCTTTTCTTCAACTTCTAAGACGTGCGCGCTACCGATATTAATCTTGATGTTTTCAGCAGTGCGTTCGCCAATCATCAAACTGTATTCTTTTTTGATATAGCTCATTATGGCCTCGTCGAGTTCGTCGCCGCCAATTCGAATCGATTTGCTGGTAACGATACCGCCCAGCGAAATAACTGCAATTTCAGTCGTGCCGCCACCGATGTCGACGACCATGCTACCAGTCGGTTCAGACACCGGTAGACCGGCGCCAATAGCTGCCGCCATTGGTTCCTCGATTAAAAGCGCCTCTTTGGCACCGGCTGCCAAGGCGGCATCGATGACGGCCTTTTTCTCCACTTCAGTGACGCCGGACGGCACGCCAACGATTAATTTGACCGATGAAAAAAATGATTTTTGCGGATTGGCGCGCTGCATAAAGTACTTCAACATGCGATGCGTAATGTCGAAATCGGCAATTACACCATCTTTTAGCGGCCTGATTGCGACGATATTACCTGGCGTTCGTCCAATCATGCGCTTGGCCTCTGCACCGACCGCCTTGACTGCTCTACTGTGGTTATCAATTGCCACAACCGACGGCTCTCGCACCGTAATGCCCTTGCCCTTGACATTGACGAGCGTATTTGCCGTGCCCAAGTCAATGCCCATATATTTGGTAAATAAACCTATAAATCCCATTCATGTACTCCTTTCACATCTTGCCATTTGCCTTTAAACTATAGTAATCGTCATTGCCGACAATTATGTGATCTAACACTTTGATTCCCAAAATTCGCCCCGCCTCGACAATGCGCGACGTCAAGGCAATATCTTCTGCACTCGGTTCGACGAAGCCACTGGGGTGATTGTGTACGACGATAATCGCCGCGCAATTCATCTTAATTGCCCAATTAAACACCTCCCTAGGGTGGACTAAAGTCTGATTGAGTGTTCCGATTGAAACCAGATGTCTTCCTATTATAACATTTTTGGTGTTTAATCCAACCACCAAAAAATTTTCTCGGTCGGCAAATTTAAGCTCGCCAATGACGTAGTTGTACACGTCAGCCGGCCCGTTAAACTGCGTCGCTTTAAAATCAATTTGTCCATTTACGCGCTTTGCCAATTCGACGCTGGCGACGATTTGGCAGGCCTTGGACTGTCCAATGCCCTTGACGCGACGCAATTGATTGACTTCGCTGCCAATTAACCCCCTCAGACCCCCAGAGTGCTCTAACAGCTCGGCCGCCAAGCTAATTGCCGACTTTTGCACTGTTCCCGTTCTAATGATAATGGCAATCAGTTCGGAGTTGGAAAGCGCCTTGGCTCCCTTGTGAATCAATCGTTCTTGAGGCATATCGGATTGCGGCATTTCCTTAATAGGCATATTTGCCCCCCTGCGCCAAACGCGTCGGGTAATCCCCAAAACGGCTGCGCAACAAATCGTCTAAGCGCGCCACCGGCAATCCCATTACAGTATAATAATCGCCCTTAATAGACTCTACCAGCAGCGCACCGTATCCCTGTATGCCGTAAGCACCGGCCTTGTCGAACGGCTCGCCAGTGGCAATATAGGCATCTATCGTCAGATCGTCGAGCGGACGCATAACGACGTCTGTTCTTTGATAAAAAACGCACTTGCGATTGGTCGTGCTTTCAATAATTGCAACGCCGCTAATCACTTGATGCGTTCGGCCACTAAGCGATCTTAACATCGCCTTAGCCGCTTTAGCCGACTGCGGTTTGCCAAATACGGCATCGCAACTGACGATTGTATCGGCGCCGATAATTAAATGCTTATCTGCATGCTTTTGCGCGACCGCAAAGGCCTTTTGAAAAGCCAACGACATCGCCGCAACTGCTACGTCGTCATCGCCGGCAACGTCTTCTACAAGCGCGGCACTATCCGTTATAAAGTCATCGTAAAGCAAGCGCAACAATTCTCTTCTACGCGGTGATTGGGATGCTAAAATAATGGCCATATCACACCTACTTTATTCTGTAAAAAAGCCACATGCTGAGCAGCAGACCGACAATTCCAGAAAGCGTCAACGACATCGTAAATCCCAAAGTCATGTTGAGTATTGCCAAATCGATAGTAAATGGCGCAAAGCCAATCGACTTTCCATAACCGAAAATAGGGTGAATGTTTTTAAGTACCTCGCCTAACACGCCGCCCAAAATGGCACCAACCAATATAAATAATAAAAATAGTACTCCGTTTTTCCTCATATGCTCCTACCGTTTACTCTTGCCGAATTGCCAATTGTTTTGTCATGCATTTAGTTTAGCATTTAAGGGCGTGACAATCAAGCGAAATAGGGCACTAAAATGCAAGCTGCATTCATATGTATAACGGCGCCCTAGGGCAACGTTGAGCGTGTCGACAAAGTCGATACTCTCCAGACTTTAGAAAATGTTCAAGTTCGAGGCGCAAGTAAATTAGCGGGTCGCAGCGTATAAAGACATACGTAAGAGT
>PDWI01003411.1_pt1 | contig 22433 bp, 21 predicted proteins | sample 1430891 | NCBI WGS metagenome assembly PDWI01 (sample SAMN01162508, study PRJNA174530) | Oral metagenome, whole genome shotgun sequencing project. | biome: Marine environment; feature: Marine mammal; material: Swab sample of the gingival sulcus; isolation source: swab sample of gingival sulcus... | reverse complement strand
AGTAGAACAAGAGTTCAGTATGACAACTGTGATAAAAAGTATATATAGGGAAATATATCGTTTCAAGATAGCCTGTTTTTATTTTATTTATAGAATATATTACTAACTAAAAAAAAGTCGATTTATTGTAAATTTTCTCATTAATATTTAAGAATATATCTGACAGATATGGCGATACCATCAGCCCAAAAACCGGAATGCCCAAGTATGTCAATAGAGGGCTTCCAGTCTAAACTAATGTTGATAGGAACTTCTTTGAAAGTGTATTCCATACCTATAATTCCGTCAATGCCTAATACTGTGTAAACCTTATCGACAGTTTGGTCTTCATGCCAAGGTACTTTTTCTCCATTCCAAAAACCAATATGAGCACCGGCTCCATAGTACCAATGTAAATTTTTAACTTCCTTAATGGGGTTATTTATTTCGAACAATCCAACAGCTTTTATGCCATTCCAACGAGTTAGGAGCATTCCCTCTACATATGCTCTTGAGAAAACAGCTTGCTTGGCAGTAACGCCATTGTACATTCCTAATCTGACTCCTATGGACTGCTGATAACTCTGAGAGAAGCCCCCATAAGACATTGCGAAGATAAAAAGACTGCTTAAAATAAACTTTTTCATTTTATTCTATATTTTTTGCAAAGTTAATTTTTTTTGTGATTGTGGCACTTTTATTTTCGATTAATAATTTATGCCAATAATTGTATAAAAACATTTAGTTTTGCTTTTTCAAAATTTTGGATATAAAGAATAATATGAATACACTTCCTGATAAGAGAATAGTAAATTTTATAAAAGAGCATCACGTTTTGACTTTAGCAACTTCATATAATAATCGTCCGTATTGTTGCAATTGCTTTTATACTTATATAGAAGACTTAAACCTTTTTGTTTTTGCTTCTGATACCGATACCCAACATATTGAAGATATAAAACAGAATGAAAAAGTATCGGCTTCCATAGTTTTAGAAACCAAAACAGTAGGTAAAATACAGGGCTTACAAATAACAGGAACAGTAGAAAGTCCGACTGATGAACTTAAAAAAACAGCTAAGAAACATTACCTTAAAGCCTTTCCTTTCGCTGTGCTAAAGCCAAGTAGTACTTGGGTTTTAAAAGTTGATTTTATGAAATATACAGACAACCGTTTGGGCTTTGGTAAGAAAATTAAGTTTGGAGAAATTTAGTTGAAGGTTAAAGGTTTCAGGTTGAAAGTTCCGGATGGAAATACTTTTTAGAATTATGTAAAAGCTGTAAAGTTGTAAGGTTTTAATGTTGGAAAGTTGAAGGCTGTTGGTAGAAACATTTAACTTTATGAACCTTTAACCTGCACCTTTTAATATATTAAAAATTAATAAATTAAGAGTTTTTTTTTAATTACCACATCAACGCATTGCCCTAACACCTAATACCCAATACCTAACACCATTCAAAATACACTTCCAACTTATAAATTATGAATGTTTTTGATTGCTTGGAAAGTTATAAAGTTTTAAGGTTGGAAAGTTGAAGGCTGTTAGTAGAAACATTCAACTTTATGAACCTTTAACCAGCAACTTTTAACTTTTAACTTTCAACATATTACCACATTAATAATATAGCCTGTATAAATAGAGAACAGTAGTAAGCCTTTCCATCTGTTGATTTGGGCATTTTTAAGAGGCAGTATCATTAAGAGTAAAACAACAGATACGGCAATCATAAAAGGAATGTCTTGGGTAACTAAGCTGTGTTCAAAACTGATAGCTTGAACGGAGGCAGTGATACCTAATATGGATAAAATATTAAAGATATTAGAGCCGATAATATTACCTATAGATATTTCCATTTCCTTTTTTAGGGCAGCTATAATAGAAGTTGCTAATTCCGGTACACTTGTTCCAAACGCTATGATAGATACCGATATAACCCGTTCAGAAACACCCCAATTAAGCGCTATGGTAGAAGCGCTATCTACTAAAAATTGTGAACCAAAATATAAACCAATAATGGAACTGATAAAAAAGGCTAAGGATTTCCACAAAGCGACTGTTTTATAATCGTTATCATCGGGTAAACTGCTGTTAGGGCGGTGTCTTATTGAATAAAAAATATAAAGTAACAATGCTAAAATAAAAATTAAGCCTTCGTATAAGCTGAGGACGTCATTGTATGCCAGAGCCCATAATAAAACACTGGACAAAAACATAACTAACCAATCGAAAATAATGCTTTTATCTTTTACAACAATAGGGTAAATCATAGCTGTAAGCCCTAAAACCAGAGCTATATTGGCGATATTGGAACCAACAACATTTCCCATTGCTATTTCGGAATGCCCTTTCAAAGCGGCTTGAAGAGAAACCAGTAGCTCCGGTGCAGATGTTCCAAACGACACAATAATTAAACCGATTATCATTTTCGGAATATTGAAATATACCGCCATTTGAGAAGAGGAGCGTACCAAAAATTCTCCACTTACAATCAATATCACAAATCCTAATATTAGTGTTAAATAAGCCACGATTGCTGTTCCGTTTTAGAATGTTTGCATTTGTTGAAGTTGGGCGTAGTGTCCACCTTTTTCTAATAACTCTTTGTGAGTTCCTTGTTCTACAATCTGACCTTCGTGCATTACGCAAATCAAATCAGCGGCTGTGATAGTCGATAGGCGATGTGCAATAACAATAGAGGTTCTGTTTTTCATTAAATTCAACAAGGCATCTTGCACTAAACGTTCTGATTGTGTGTCTAAAGCAGAAGTCGCTTCGTCTAAGATTAAAATAGGAGGGTTGTTTAAAACAGCACGAGCAATACTCAATCGTTGTCTTTGTCCTCCCGAAAGTTTCACTCCGGAATCCCCTATATTGGTGTGATACCCCTTTTCTGTTTTTATAATAAATTCGTGAGCATTGGCTACTTTAGCAGCGGCTTCAACTTCTTCTTGTGTAGCATCAGGTTTCCCGAAAGAAATATTATTATAGATAGAATCATTAAATAGGATAGGTTCTTGATTGACGTTACCCATTAAACTCCTTAGATTATACATTTTGATATCTTTGATAGAAGCACCGTCTATTTTTATATCTCCGGATTGTATGTCCCAAAAGCGAGGTAACAAATCAACTAAAGTGGTTTTACCCGAGCCTGATTGTCCCACCAAAGCTACGGTTTGACCTTTCTTAATTTTTAAATTAACACCTTTAATAATTTCTTCACTGTCATATTTAAAGCGTACATTCTCAAAATAAATTTCGTCTTTAAACGATTGAGGTGTTAAAGCTTCTTTTTTGTCCTTAATAGGGTTATCAACATTTAAAACAGAATTGATACGGTCAAAAGAAGCCATTCCTTTTTGAATGTTGTAATATGCTGTAGAAATGGACTTTGCAGGTGATATAATTTGCGAGAATAAAGCCATATAACCCAAAAAAGCAGATGCCGAAAGAGGGTTTTCTCCACTAAGAACCATACTTCCTCCGTATGCCATTAAAGTAACCATAACGGCAGTTCCTAAAAATTCACTCAAAGGATTGGCTAAATCACGGCGTCTCCATAAGCGAATCATTAATCGTGTAAAATCTAAATTTCGGTTAAAGAAGCGCTGCTTCATTCTATCTTCAGCATTAAAGGCCTTAACCACCCTGTAGCCTGTAAGCGTTTCTTCAACAATGGTAATTAGGTCTCCTAAAATACCTTGTCCTTTTCGCCCTGTTTTTCTTAGATTTTTACCTATTGTTCCTATTATTCCACCCGTTATAGGTAATAGAATAAAAACAAAAAGTGTTAAACTCCAGCTCATATAAATTAATACCGAAATATAAACGACTAATAAAATAGGGTCTCTGAAAAGCATATCGATAGAGCGCATAACAGAAATTTCAATTTCAGTAACATCGCTGGTCATTTTAGATAAAATATCACCTTTTTTCTCTCCTGAATAATATGAAATAGGTAAATTTAGAATCTTTTTATAGAGTTTATTTCTTAAATCTTGCACAATGCCCATACGCAAAGGCGACATAAAATAGGCAGATAAATAACGACTTGCATTTTTTAGTAAAGAAAAGAACAAGACCAAAGAGCAGATAAAAACCAAGCCGAAAAAAGCACTATGGCGTAACATCAAATCCTGAACGAACCAATTAAACCAAGTTTCTACAGATTGAAAATCTAAAGCAAAAGTGGGTTCTTGTAAATGCTTCATTTCCTTTAGGCCGAATAAAACCTGCAAGAAAGGAATCATCATTGTAAAAGAGAAGACTCCAAAAATGGCGGTTAATATATTGAATACTACTTCTAATATAGCATACAACTTATAAGGCTTCATTAAAGATAGAATCGAAAATATACTTTTCATATGTTAATATTCTGTTGTTTTAAAAACGAATAGCTCACATAAAATAAATATTGTTTTTTGAGCTAAATGTGATTTACTGATTAAAATGCAAAAGTAAAATTTAAATGGTGCTTTTCTCATTAAATAGTTAATTATTTTTCTAGGAATAAAAAATACCTTTTAGCATTGTTTTTAAAGAAAATAAAATATTTATGACGTTTTTTGTTGGTGTATTAACGCCTAAAAATAGTCAAAAAAGAAACTTTATTTTTGAAATAGAATTGCAAAAATCTATAAAGCAAATATTTAAGGATGAAATTTTGAAAAAAATTAAAATTGATAAAAAGAATGATAGATTTGAAAAAAAATATTAAATTTATTGCCGTAAAATTAATACATAATTAAAAAGCAATGCTATGAAGATTACATTCAACGAGCTAAGAAGAATTAAGAACAGTTTACCTGAGGGGTCTGCACACAAAATAGCAGACGAATTAAATATTACTGTAGATACTGTAAGAAATTATTTCGGAGGAACTAATTTTGATACAGGAGATACAACAGGTTTACATATAGAGCAAGGTCCTGACGGAGGTATCGTTTCTTTAGATGATGATACTATTCTTAATAAAGCTAAAGAAATTCTTGGCGAATAAAACTAAACAACACTTTTAAAAAAAAAGCTATATTCTTAATTAAAAGAGTATAGCTTTTTTTTTAGGCACTTAGTTTTGCCCTTATTTGTGTAGAATAATTTCGTACTCTACAGGCATTATTTTTTGATAAACGTAACTGACGCCACAATAACGTTCTTGCGATAAATTAATCGCTTTTTCTATTTTGTCAATTGGCAAATCTTTACCCCAAAACTCATACACAACTTTCATTTCAGAAAAATGTTTAGGATGTTCCTCGGTTAAATCACCAATTACATTTACTTTGAAATCAGTTAATTCTACTCTCATCTTTTTTAAGATAGAAATAACATCCATACCTGTACAACCTGCCAAAGCAGTTAGCATTAGGGCTTTTGGTCTAGCGCCTTTGTCTTCTCCGCCTACCGATTGGTCTGCATCTAATATTATTTTATGACCATTGACGTCAGCTTCGAAAGCCATACCGCCTTGCCATTTTACGAATGAATTTGCTTTTCCCATTGTTGTATATTTTTAAAATCTAAAACCAAATGTAATAACAAATTTAGATAAACGCTCTTTGATGCGATAAGGTTCTATGCGCTTTTGAGCTAACTGATAAGGATATCTCTGGTATTTTTGCATACCATAAGAACCTGCTAAATCTAAATAAAATGAATTGTAATTCAAGCCTAAACCTGCATTATAAATAAGTGTTTTATTATCGTCACCATGATTGTCTTTAAATGGAGAATCAAAATAACTAACACCGGTTCTTAAACTAAGGTTACCTAAGCGGTACTCTAAACCGGCTTTTAAATTGTGTGTTTCTTTAAATAAATCAGAAATGGCTGTATTCACATCATCAAAAGCGCTTTGTAAACCATTGGCTTCTATTCTTGTTTTTGACATATCTGTGTATTGATATTCAAAAGAACATATCAAACTTTTGTTGATAATAAAGGCTAAAGCACCCATGGCTTTAAAAGGTACGATTACTTCATATTCTGAGGTTTGATTGCCTGTTTCAGCGTACTCATAACTACCATTGTAAATCACCGAAGATATTTGAGATGAGAAATCGTCTTGTAATTCATATAAAATAGGTGTATGAATAGCTCCTCCAAATCTTATCCAAGAAAAAGGTTTATAAATGAAACCTAATTTTGCGGCAATACTATTTCCCTCAGTGCTGTAAGAATCGGTATAATTGAAACTCTTTATACTATCGTTAGGATTATTATTACCTATTTCAGAAAAAGAGGATTTATAATCAAAACGCTCTATATTGCTATTGATAGAGGCTCCTAAGTATAATTTATCATCGTAATTAGCACCTATTGAAAATGCTAAATCGTAATTTGCGCCTTTGGTTAATATTTCGTGAATTTGTTTCTGACCATAATTTTTAAAAGCAGATTGATATAAATTGTTACTACCCGGAACCAACTCTGTTACGTAGGTATTATAAGCGTTATAAGCTAAAGAACCTCTGTCATTATTAATGTCGTTAATACTCATACCATTGCTTATCTCAGCAAAATAATCGCTAACAGAGTTGTAGTTGTTGGTAGCGCTTGAGTAAATTTTGTTGTGATAATTATTTCTACGATTATAGGTAAAAGCGTAATTAAAGTTTTTCCACTTAGTATCAGAATGGATAGGAGTAGAAATAATAAACCCTAAGTTACTAAAGTTTAAATTGCCTTTAGTTTTTGACCAAGAATAATCGTAAAAATCAGTAGTATTCGTTTTGTATTGTATGGTGTTACTGAAGTTGAATTCAGAGTACATAAATACACCTGCTGAAGCCGGGTTGTCAGAGATAGAAGACATATCGCCTCCTAACGCTCCAAATGCTCCTCCCATAGAAACATATCGTGCAGTTCCACTTAAATTGGTGCTTGATAAACGCAAAGCATCGTCTGCATTTTGTCCAAAAACTGAAATATTGAATAAGATGAGCAAGGCTAATATATATTGATAAACTTTCATTGTATTTCTTTTTTAAATTAAAGGATTAAAAAACTAAGATTTAAATTATCGGCGGCTAGATCTTGACGAACCACTGCTTCTGCTTGATGAACCGCTACTGTAACTTCTAGAAGAGCTACTGCTTCTACTTGACGAACCGCTACTATAGCTTCTAGAGGAACCGCTGCTATAACTTCTCGAAGAACCACTATTGTAGCTTCGTGAAGATCCTCTATTATAACTCCTATTAGAAGAGCGTCTGTTAGAACTGTTATAGCTTCTTGAACTGCTACTACGTGGAGAACTTATATTTCTGTTAGAAGAGCGGTAAGAAGAGCTACTTCTTGGTGTATTTCTCGAAGAGCGGTTTCTTGAGTTATTATAAGAACTAGAACGATTTGTTCTGTTACTTCTGCTGTTATAACTTCTGCTTGAATTAGAGCGAGAAGGGCTTACTCTATTATTAGAGTTACGAGCATTTCCGTAACGGCTAGAACGGTTATTGCGAGGATTCGTTCTGTTAGTTCTAGCATTACTCCTCGAGCTTTTTGAAGCGTTAGAGCGTACATTTTTACCGGCTCTGTTGGAAGCTTGGCTTCTTGAGTTAGAGCGAACAGAAGAATTTCTTTTTGAAGAAGCTTGTGAACGGTTTGAAGCCTGACTTCTTACATTACTTCTGCCAACAGCTCTACTGGAAGAAGCTGAACGTACATTCTGATTAGGAGAATAAACATAACTGGAAGCGCCTCCCATTCCTGAACGACGAATATTACTACGTCTTACAGAAGGTCTGTAGCTATCAGCATATATATTATTGTAGTACCCATCATAATAACCGGTATAATATCCATCGTAGAAACCATTATAATAAGACCTGTTCCAGCAATAATAAGAATGTCCGTACCAAGGAGATGACCAACCATAGTACCAAGGAGAAGGGTAAGCATAAGACCAGTAGAAAGAAGGACTTATTCCAAATCCCCAAGATAACGACCAAGATGAACCATAGTAAGGTCTATAATAAGGTGTGTATAAAGGATCATAATAAGTATCGTAGTAATTATTATAATAAGCTGTTGTTCCAAAACGTCTTATTCTAGACTCATAGTCGTCATAATAATCATCATAATATGATTCGTCATCATAGTAGTTAAGGTTAGCATCATTATCATAACCGTCGTTATCATAATCACGCTCGCTGTTATCATACCTGTTTTCAGAATAACTTTTGTTTTCTTTTTCAGGAGAACCATACAGCATTTTGTCTGTTGTTCTCTTGTCTTTAGAACTATAATACAAAGGATCGTAAACCTGAGCGGAATGCGACACATAACAAGATTTTAAAACACTGAGTGATAAAATCAGAACGCTTATTTTAAGTAGTGCCTTCATAGCTTTTTTATTTTAGGTTTATTTTGTTGAAATGGTCTTTGTATTTCAACAGAATAAACAGATTTTACAATATATTATGCTTACAAATTTCTATTTTATAATCGGTTAAATATTTTGAAACAGAAGATTTAGCTTCTTTTTTTCAAATGTATTCTTATTTCAAAATTTTATAATAATTTTACCGAAAATTTTTCAATATAAGAATTTACAAAAATTATACCAAAATAAATGGCAAAAGGAATAACAAGTAGAGAAGAAAATTATTCACAATGGTACAATGAGTTGGTTGTGAAATCAGGTTTAGCTGAAAACTCAGCTGTAAGAGGAAGTATGGTCATTAAGCCATACGGCTTTGCAATATGGGAAAAAATGCAAGCGCAATTAGACAAAATGTTTAAAGACACAGGGCACTCTAATGCGTATTTTCCTCTTTTTATTCCGAAATCTTTTTTTAGCAAGGAAGCGGATCACGTAGAAGGTTTTGCAAAAGAATGTGCTGTAGTAACTCACTATCGTTTAAAAAATGGAGAAACAGGAATAGAAGTTGATGACGAGGCTAAATTAGAAGAAGAATTAATTGTACGTCCAACTTCGGAAACCATTATATGGAACACCTATAAAAATTGGATTCAATCCTATAGAGATTTACCTATTTTAGTCAATCAATGGGCGAATGTGGTGCGTTGGGAAATGCGTACTCGTTTGTTTTTGAGAACCGCAGAGTTTTTGTGGCAAGAAGGGCATACTGCTCATGCAACTAAAGAAGAGGCTTTGGAAGAAACTAAGCAAATGATACAGGTGTATGCCGATTTTGCTGAAAACTGGATGGGTTTACCTGTAGTAATAGGAACAAAAACTGAAAATGAGCGTTTTGCAGGTGCTTTAGAAACTTATACTATAGAGGCTTTAATGCAAGACGGTAAGGCTTTGCAGAGTGGAACATCACACTTCTTAGGTCAAAATTTTGCTAAGGCTTTCGATGTTAAGTTTTCTGATAAAACCGGAAAATTGGAGTACGTTTGGGCTACTTCTTGGGGTGTTTCTACTCGATTAATGGGGGCTTTGATTATGTCTCATTCTGATGATTTAGGTTTGGTTCTTCCTCCTAAATTAGCGCCTATACAAGTTGTTATTGTTCCTATCTATAAAGGCGAAGAGCAACTTAATACCATAAGAGAGAAAGTTAATCCTATAGTTGAAGAGCTTAAGAAGTTAAATATTTCAGTTAAATTTGACGATAGAGATACGCATAAACCGGGTTATAAGTTTGCGGATTACGAAATGAAAGGCGTTCCTGTTCGTGTTGCTATAGGACCTCGTGATTTAGAAAATGGTACTTGTGAGGTCGCCAGACGAGATACCTTAGAAAAGCAAACCATTCAGCAAACTGATTTGATATCGCATATTCAATTCTTGTTAGAAGATATTCAGAATAATATTTTTGAAAAAGCTAAGAAGAGACGTGAAGAAACCCAACATACCGTTGATAATTTTGAGGATTTCAAAAAGGCGATAGAAAAAGGTGGTTTTGTTTATGCTCATTGGGACGGAACCAGCGAAACAGAAAATAAAATTAAGGAATTAACTAAAGCGACTATTCGTTGTATTCCTGTTGATAATCCTCAAGAAGAAGGCGTTTGTGTGTACAGTGGAAAACCTTCTAAACAAAGGGTTATTTTTGCTAAGGCATATTAATGGTTAATGTGATAATTCGTTAATGTGTTGACGTGACAATGTGTTGATGCGTTAATTGTAGTTTTAATAGAATACAAATCGTATTTGACAAAACAAATTAAAAAAAGCACCGATTTACAGAGATTAAATTGGTGCTTTTTTTGTGTCTTGAGATATATAGCAAAACTTTAATATACACTTATTTCGTCTATAAATAGCCAAGAGGGATTGCCAAAACCTCTGTGCCATTCCGGGCATTGTTTTAAAGAAGTGGCTTGTATCTTGATAAAGCGGGCAGTCGTTTCCTGTAAATGAAAATCGAAAGGCACGCTTTTTACCAAATAATTTTGGTCAGAAACGTCTCCCTTTTGAGTGGCTAGAGTTTTAAAATCAACGCCATTATCTGATACTAAAATACGGACTTCCTTAGGCAAAAATACCCACGAATTAACCGCTTTTAAAAAGTTCATTTGAATAGTCCTAAATGTTTTTGGCGTTTTAAATTCAATAATAGCTGAAATATCTTCTCCATAAAAACCTAACCAGTTATGATGAAAATCTAAATCACCTAATAAATCATCTGTTAAGGCTTTTACTCCACCTACTTCGTACTGTTTACTATAAGGTGTTTGTAATTTTATATTTGCTTCTTTTAGTAAATTGGGTGCAGATTGACGTTTTAGTTTATGACGCACGTAAGCGCAATAATCAGGTACTGAAAATAAGCGTTCATTAACAATAACATCTTTAAACAATAGACTACGGTCTTTTAATTGTTGTAGGCGGTTTAACATCTTTGTTTTGATATGCTTACGATTAGAGGTTGTGTCCACTTCAAAATAACTTAAACTTGTATCTTTTCCATTTAAGGCTATATCTAAATAAGCAAAATCGAGGGGTAAACGGGTTTTCCAAACTCTTTTTAAATAAAGGCTATCATCTTGAACAGCTTGCTCGGCTTGATTCATCAAGGTATTGTATTTTTCTAGTTGTTGAGGCTGTAAAAAAGCATCTTTGTAATCGCTGGGATAACCATAAATATTTAGAAAAACACGATTGGCATTTGCTATTAAATTCTGATGAAGTAATTCATAATAAGCTTTAATATAAGGAGAGGCTTTACCATAATAAGCCGGTAAAAATACGTCTATTAAAGAATCGACATTGCTTTGGGTATTCCAAACCAATTTAGATAAAATATATTGCTTTAACTCGCTTAAATCTGACCAATGAGCACCGCTACCTTGTTCAAAAATCATACGTACTTCAGCTGATTTAAAGAAATCTAAATTCGACTGGAAAATATGAAAATTAGGAAACGGACACAGGTAATTCTTAAACTGCACCACATAATCCCACAAAAATATATTATGCGTTAAAGCACTCCATTCTTCCATATCACGAACAAAATCAGCACTTCTTTTATCCTCTACAAAAGGCTGACTTCTATTACATTCTATGGAACAAAACATAATATTAACATTGGGTTCTATCTTAATATGTTTAGGGGCTTTTCTTGTAAACTGATAGGCTAAAGTAGAAATAATTTTATCAGGAAAAGCCTTCGCCAAGGCGTTTGCCATAGTGATATAAGCTCTTGAATAGGCATCGTATTTTTGATACAATAGCTTACAGTTCTCACATTCGCAATAATTATAAGCGTCGTTTTGAGAGACTGACCACATTTTTTTATCAGGTTGTTTCAGCATTTCCTTTTTTAGATTCTGCTTTAACAATTCAATTACTTCCGGATTGCTTAAGCACAATTGGGCATCTTGCAAACGCCTTCCTCCAATATAAGAATAATACTCAGGGTGGCTTTCAAAATAGGTTTCAGGCGGTAACAACTCCTTAAAAGTATGTACAAACATACCCCATTGATTCAATTCCTCTAGATGATACCACCAACGGTACTCTTGATTGAACTGTCCGGGCAAATGCACCCGCCTAAAATCAAAATCGGGCTCGTAACTTTTATAAACCAAATGACTTAACTCAATGTTATCTTGTTTAGGAGCGTAATAATGGTTGGGCGATACAATCATACAGTGGCATTCTTGCTCTAAAAAATGACAAACTGCATACATATTACTTAAAGGTGTTTTGCCGGCTAAAACAATATCTTTACCTAGGGGCGCATTAATAAAGCCGTCTGGCTTTAGTTGGTGGATAGAATCTTGTAAGGCTTTATCTGCTCCAAACTGTCCTATAAATATGTTGTTCTTAGAAGCGTCTTTTTGATGAAGAATAGCTATATTTTTCTTTGAAATGCGATACCACCACTGTTGTAATACATCAGCCGCTTTGATGTCTAAGCTATCTGCATTCTCTTGTATGACAATTTGATATTGGTTTTCTTGTTGGTGATTAGAAGTATTCTGACAAGCAGAAAACAATAAAGCAATAAGCGTTAAATAAGGGTAAATTGATTTCATTCTTTATATGATTATTTATTTGCAAATTTATAATAATTAAGACCAAATTATTAGGACAAACGCACACTTTTAGTAATAAATATTTTACTAAAATATATTTTCTTAAAAATGATACTGTTAGAATGTTTTGACAGAGACCTGAACAGGTTTTAAAAACCTGTCAGGTTTGGTTGATGATTTGTAATCTATTGAAAAATAAATATTTAAGTTAGAATAGATAAAAGTATGAGGTTGCCCTGACCCAATTATGTGTTAAAATTTACAAATTGATAATAAATTATTATTCAAAAGTTTCCTCTATAAACTAAAAAGAGAGTGTCCTTTTGAGGCACTCTCTTGTTTCGTTTCGATAATAAATAAAGTAAATCTTATTTTTTTACTTGATTTACAATAGCTTCAAACGCTTTTGGATTGTTCATAGCTAAATCAGCTAATACTTTTCTGTTTAACTCGATACCTTGTTTGTGGATTAATCCCATAAACTGAGAATAAGACATTCCGTGTAATCTTACTCCTGCGTTAATTCTCTGAATCCATAGAGCTCTGAAGTTTCTTTTCTTAACTCGTCTGTCTCTATACGCATAACACAAGGCTTTCTCGTGTGCGTTTTTGGCTACTGTCCAAACGTTTTTTCTTGAAAGAAAATAACCTTTGGTTTGCTTCATCAATCTTTTTCTGCGTGCTCTTGCCGCAACTACGTTTACCGATCTTGGCATAATTTTCTACTTTTTCGACTGCTTAGCGTTCTGATTTTCAGAATCTTTTTTAGCTAATGCAAATCTAGTTAATTACTAATTTTAATTGTCTCTTTTTGAAAAATGTTTAAGAAATTACTTTAAATTCAAACACAATTTGATGTTACTTTCATCAGACTTGTGCACTTGACCAAAGTGAGTTAGATTTCTCTTTCTCTTTTTTGATTTTTTAGTCAAGATGTGACTTTTAAAAGCATGCTTTCTCTTAATTTTTCCTGAACCAGTAAGCTTAAATCTCTTTTTAGCACTGGATTTTGTTTTAACTTTTGGCATTACTCTATTTATTTAAAAATTAATTAAGTACTTATTTATTAATATAATAATAATTTACAACTAAGATTTCTTTTTGGAAGTCTTAGGAGCTAACATCATTATCATTCGTTTTCCTTCTAATTTTGGTAAGGATTCTACCTTTGCCAATTCTTCTAATTCCTGAGCAAATCTTAATAGTAAAATTTCACCCTGTTCTTTGAAAACAATAGAACGTCCTTTAAAGAAAACAAAAGCTTTCACTTTAAAGCCTTCGTTAATAAATCCTTGAGCGTGTTTCAACTTAAAATTGAAATCGTGCTCGTCTGTATTAGGACCAAAACGAATTTCTTTAACAACCGTTTTAACAGAGTTGGCTTTTATTTCTTTTTGCTTGCGTTTTATTTGATAGATATGCTTTTGGTAATCTACCAATTTACAAACAGGGGGCTCTGCTTTAGGCGAGATTTCAACTAAATCAACACCCATTTCTTGAGCTAAATTTAAAGCCTCTCTTAACGAAAGTACTGACGATTCTACCTCTTCGCCAACTACTCGTACAGCTTGGGAACGAATTTCATCATTCTTCCTAAACTTGGGACCTTCTTCCCGCCTTGGAGCGGTTCTTCTTTTCTTTGCTATGACTTAATCCTCCAAAATTTGGTTAAAAAACTAATATTTCTTCTATTTCTTTTTGTATTTGCTGAGCAAACTCCTCAACTTTTAACACTCCCTTGTCACCTTCTCCTTGTTTACGAACCGAAATGACTTCATCATTCATCTCTTGTTCACCAACAATTATAAGGTAAGGAATGCGTTTTAATTCGTTGTCTCTTATCTTTCTTCCTATCTTCTCGTTTCTCTCATCAACAAAACTGCGAATATCGTAATTTTCTAGCAATTTAGAAACTTTTTTTGCATATTCGTTATATTTTTCGCTAATAGGCAGAATAACAGCTTGTTCTGGTGTTAGCCAAAGAGGGAATTTACCTGCTGTATGCTCTATTAAGACCGCTACAAAACGCTCCATAGAGCCAAAAGGAGCTCTATGAATCATCACAGGGCGATGCATTTGATTATCACTGCCTTTGTATTCTAACTCAAAACGCTCCGGTAAATTATAATCCACTTGAATGGTTCCTAACTGCCATTTTCTTCCTAAAGCATCTTTTACCATAAAGTCTAACTTAGGACCATAGAAAGCCGCTTCGCCATATTCAACAATAGCGTCAATTCCTTTTTCAGCAACAGCATCTACAATAGCCTGCTCTGCTTTTTCCCAGTTTTCCTCAGAACCAATATATTTAGCGCGGTCTTCCTTATCTCTTAATGAAATTTGTGCTGAAAAATCTTCAAATTTTAATACTCTGAAAATGTAAAGCACAATGTCCATTACCTTTAGAAACTCTTCTTTTAACTGGTCAGGACGACAGAAAATGTGAGCGTCATCTTGGGTAAATCCTCTTACCCTTGTCAAACCATGTAACTCGCCCGATTGCTCATAGCGATAAACCGTTCCAAACTCTGCAAAACGGATAGGTAAATCCTTGTAGGAGCGTGGCTTGGTTTTGTATATCTCACAGTGATGAGGGCAGTTCATCGGCTTTAATAAATACTCCTCGTTTTCTTGAGGTGTATGTATAGGCTGGAACGAATCTGCTCCGTATTTAGCAAAGTGTCCTGATGTGATATACAATTCCTTATTACCGATATGTGGAGTAATAACAGGAGAGTAATTGAAATCTTTTTGAACTTTCTTTAAGAAGTTCTCTAAACGTTCTCTTAAAGCAGCTCCTTTGGGTAACCATAATGGTAAGCCCATACCTACACGACTTGAGAAAGCAAATAATTCTAACTCTTTACCTAATTTACGGTGGTCGCGTTGTTTGGCTTGTTCTAACTGCTCTAAATATTCTGTTAACATTTTTTGTTTAGGGAAAGTAATTCCGTAAACCCTTGTTAACTGCTTGTTGTTTTCGTTGCCTCGCCAGTAAGCTCCGGCTAAACTCATTATTTTAACGGCTTTTACCAATCCTGTATTAGGTAAGTGAGGCCCTCTACATAAATCAGTAAATTGTCCTTGTTGGTAGAATGTGATAGTGCCGTCTTCTAAATCGTTGATTAATTCAACTTTATATTCATCTCCTTTTTCAGTAAAGGTTTTTAAAGCATCACTTTTAGAAACTTCTGTTCTAATAAAGTCATTTTTTTGACGAGATAGCTCTAAAATCTTATCTTCTAATTTTTTAAAGTCGGCATCAGTTAGGCTGGCTCCCTCAGGTAAATCAACATCATAATAGAATCCGTTGTCAACTGTAGGTCCAATTCCTAATTTTATTCCCGGATAAAATGCTTCTAAAGCTTCAGCCATAATATGAGCAGAAGAGTGCCAAAAAGCATGCTTACCTTCTTCATCTTCAAATTTATAAAGTTGAATAGTAGCATCTTCTGTTATAGGTCGTGTTAAATCGCGTGTTTGTCCGTTAACGCCTATGGCTAATACTTCTTTGGCTAATTTAGAGCTGATACTTTTGGCAATTTCAAGTCCTGTTATGCTTGATTCATATTGCTTTACAGTACCATCAGGAAAAGTTATATTTATCATTTTTAATGTTCTTAATCAATAAAGTTTATCGCTTTTGTTGTTATTTGAAAAACTCGTGCAAAGATATAACTTCCCCTTTTAATTAAGAAATACTTACATTCATTTTTTTATAAGAAAAAAAAGAAGCTGACTTTGCAAATTAAAAGTTGGCAAAATTAATAAAAATTTTGGATATAAAGTATAGTATAAAATAATGATTTTTAGACCTCTTACTTTAGAAAAAATACTTAAGAAAGGGGAGGGGGAAATTCCTATTTTATACTTAAATTTGTAAAGGTTTCATCTTAAAAAAATACAATATGAAGAAAACAGTCATTTACGCTTTATTATCTATGTTCTCATGGATGTCTTGTGCGATTTTTAAAGTTTATCAATTAGATATTTTACTGTATGTCGGCTTGTTTTTAACGGTTTTGTTTGGACTTTTAGCGTTTTATAATGCTGTTAGGTTATTTTTGAAAAGAATCTAATTGAAATTCATATAATAAGCTGATTAAAAGGGGAATAGTTTTAAATCTTTAGGATTTTGAATGCTCTAAATTATTAGACCTTAAATGCTTTTTGTGTTTGAGGTCTTTTTGTTTTAGTGTTGTATTGTCTGTTTGCTTTTTGATGAATGGTTTGCTTTGTATCTGCTGTTTTGTATCAAACTCCACTTATTAATTGGGTATGTCTTTTTAAAGCTTTATCTTTGTGTTGGTTTTAAACAAAAGGAATTTCAATTCTTTTTCTCGTAATTAAAAGAAACAAATCAATGAAAAAAATCATTTTCTTTAGCTTTACCGTAGTGCTACTATTGTTTAATGGGTATTCCGAAGTAAAGGCGCAAAACGCTGATATAAAAGTAGGTGCAGAACAATTTAAGAAATATTTACCACTTCTAAAAGGAAAAAAAGTAGCTCTGTTAACTAATCATACAGCGGTTATTGATGGGGTGCATTTGGTGGATACCTTACTGCATTTAGGGGTGGATATTAAGTGTATTTTTTCTCCGGAACATGGTTTTAGAGGGCAAGCCGATGCAGGAGGCAAGGTTAAAGACGGGGTGGATAAAAGCACCGGATTACCTATTTATTCTTTATATGGTAAACATAAAAAGCCTAGTAAAGAGCAATTGAAAGGTGTTGATGTGCTTGTGTTCGATATTCAAGATGTGGGGGTTCGTTTTTACACTTATATATCGAGTATGCATTTGGCAATGGAAGCTTGTGCCGAAAATAATATTCATTTCTTAGTTTTAGATCGTCCCAACCCTAATGGATACTATGTTGATGGGGCTATTTTAGATAAAAAATACCAGTCCTTTATTGGTATGCATCCTATTCCGATTGTGCATGGCTTGACAGTGGCAGAATTGGCTTTAATGATTAACGGAGAGCATTGGTTGAAAGATAGTTTACAATGTGATTTACATTATGTTCCATGTTATAATTATACGCATCATACGTTTTATCGTTTACCTATAAAACCTTCGCCTAATTTACCTACACAATTGTCTATTTATGCTTATCCTACTTTGGGTTTGTTGGAGGGAACTGTTATTAGTATAGGGCGAGGAACAGAGAAACCTTTTCAGTATGTTGCTCACCCCGAATTTAAGAATCCTAAAATAGAAATTACGCCTGTTAGTCGTTCCGGTGCTAAACATCCTAAGTTTGAAAATCAGCTCTGCAAAGGTTTAGATTTGGAAGAGCAGGGAGAGGAGCATATTAGAGACCAAAAACAAATTGATTTAGATTTAATTCTTTTGGCTTATCGTTCTGTTCCTCATGAGAAGTTTTATAGGTCTTCTTTTAATTTATTGGCAGGTACAGATTCTTTAAAATACCAAATTAATCATCATTGGACGGCTAAAAATATCAGGAAATCTTGGCAGAAAGGTTTGGAAAAATATAAAAAACTACGACAACAATACCTTATATATAAGGAGTAAAATAGCTTGAAATTAATTCGTAGTTTAGAGCGGAAGAATAGATGATGCGAATAAGAGAGCGTATCTTCTGTTTTCTATTTATAATAAAATGATTATTTTTATACCCTTAATTTTTAGACTAAATAATAAAGAATGAATTGTAATTTAGATTTGATTAAGAAGTTGTCAGAAACGTCTGGTATTCCGGGGTTTGAGTATAGAATACGTCAGGTTATTCTTGAGGAAATCAAAGACTATATTGATGATTTTAGTATCGATAATATGGGTAATTTACTGGCTTATCGTTCAGGGAAAAAGGACAAAACGATGTTGATAGCAGCCCATATGGACGAAATTGGTTTTATAGTTAATCATATTGATGACAAAGGTTTTGTTCATTTTTTACCTTTAGGTGGTTTTGACCCTAAAACTTTAGTAGCGCAACGTGTTGTTATTCACGGAAAGGAAGATGTTGTTGGTGTTATGGCTTCTAAACCAATTCATTTGATGAGTGCTGACGAACGTAAAAAGCCGGCTGAAATTCAAGATTTCTTTATTGATTTAGGACGCTCTAAGGAAGAGGTTGAAAAGATAGTTGAAGTGGGAAACCCTATTAGTAGGGAACGTGAGCTAATTGCTATGGGGGATTGCTTTAATGGTAAGTCTTTAGACAATAGAATTTCTTGTTATGTATTAATAGAAACCATTAAACAACTTAAAAGCAAGGAGTTGCCTTACGATGTTGTATTTGCTTTTACTGTTCAGGAAGAGGTAGGTTTGCGAGGAGCTTATGCGGTGAGCTTAGATGTTAATCCTGACTTTAGTTTGGCAGTGGATACCACTATTGCTTTTGATGTACCGGGTGCTCAACCTAAAGATGCAGTGAGTCAGTTGGGGCAGGGGGTAGCTATTAAAATAATGGATGCTTCGGCTATAGCAGATTACAGAATGGTGGCTTATCTTAAAGAGCAGGCTAATTCAAATCATATACAATGGCAAACGGAATTGCTTCCTGCGGGGGGAACCGATACGGCAGCTATTCAGCGATTCAATAAAAGAGGTGCTGTGTCAGGTGCTTTGTCTATTCCCACTCGTCATATTCATCAAGTGATAGAAATGGTGCATCGCAATGATATTATTACAGCCGTAGATTTGCTGACAGAAAGTGTTTTGCATTTAGATAATTACGATTGGAGTCACTATTAAATTGATATAATTACAGAAGATTATGCCTTTGCTCAATTCTTTTATTTCGTGGTTAAACATTAAACGTCTATCTGAAATAGAGTTAATGAAAAAATACCCTCATAACGTTCAGGTAGAAACTTTGTTGAATTTGATTTCTTCTGCCAAAAATACCGAATGGGGGCAACAATATGGTTATGATAAAATACAAAAGCCGTCTGAATTTATTGAGAATGTGCCTTTGCAAGATTATGATGATATAAAACCTTATGTAGAGCGTTTGCGAAAAGGCGAAAATAATCTTTTATGGCCGTCTAATATCAAGTGGTTTGCTAAATCTTCGGGAACAACCAGCGATAAAAGTAAATTTATACCGGTCAGTAAAGAGGCGATAGAAAATTGTCATATAAAAGCAGGTAAAGACGGTATTGCTCTTTATACTCAGCGTTATCCTAAAACCGATGTTCTCTATGGAAAAACTTTAATATTAGGAGGTTCCAACAGTATTAACAATTTTAATAATAAGTCCTATTACGGCGATTTGTCGGCAGTTTTGATTCAGAATTTACCATTTTGGGCAGAGTTTGTGCGCACTCCAAGTTTACAAACGGCTTTAATGGATAAGTGGGATGAGAAAATACAAAGAATGACTGAAGAGGTTATTCAAGAGAATGTAACCAGTTTAGCCGGCGTTCCTTCGTGGATGTTGGTTTTGATTAAGAATATTCTAAAGGAAACCGGTAAATCTACTTTAAAAGAAGTTTGGGAGAATTTGGAATTGTTTACTCACGGGGGTATTGCTTTTAGTCCTTATAAAGAGGAGTTTAAGAGGTTGATAGGCTATGATGATATGCGTTATACAGAAACCTACAATGCTTCAGAGGGCTTTTTTGCTATTCAAAATGACGATAATGATCAGGGAATGTTGTTGATGTTGGATTATGGTATCTTTTATGAATTTATTGATATGAAAGATTTTCATAAGGAAAATAAAAAAACATATACCATAGAAGAGGTTAAGCTGAACACAAATTATGCAATGGTTATTTCTACCAATGCCGGTTTGTGGCGTTATATTATTGGAGATACAGTAATGTTTACCTCATTATTTCCTCATAAAATTATAGTAACAGGTCGTATCAAACATTTTATTAATGCTTTTGGAGAGGAATTAATTATCGACAATGCAGAAAAGGGGATAGAGAAAGCTTGTCGAGAAACAGGAGCTAAAATAGTGGAATATACCGCAGGGCCCGTTTATATGCAAGGGGAACAAAAAGGTGCGCATCAGTGGTTGTTTGAGTTTGAAACAGAACCTAAGGATATGGAGCATTTTATGACTATTTTAGACAATAAGTTGAAAGATGTTAATAGCGATTATGAAGCCAAGCGTTATAAAAATATGTCTTTAGATTTCCCTCATTATAATGTGTTGAAAAAAGGCAGTTTCTATCATTGGCTAAAATCGAAAAATAAATTGGGAGGACAGCATAAAATACCACGATTGGCTAATAATAGGAAATATATAGAAGAATTATTATCTTTGAATTTTTAAAAACACAGACAACATTGGAAACATATTCAAAACGACAAGAAAAATTTTCAAAACTGATACAGAGAGATTTATCAGATATATTTCAGAAAGAAAACCGTACTTTTGGTGGCGCATTAATTACTGTTACCAAGGTAAGAGTTTCGCCTGATTTGGGCTTTGCTAAGGTTTATGTAAGTATTTTTCTGCCTCAAGCAGACGAAAAAGAGATTTTAGAGGCTATACAAAAGCAGACATCTAATTTACGTTATGCTTTAGGAAAACGCATTAAAAATCAGGTAAGAGTCATTCCTGAACTTCAGTTTTATTTAGACGATTCTTTAGACTATATAGAGCATATAGACGAATTGTTGAAGAAGTAGGGTGCTATTTTCTAAGCGTTAAAATGTTGTTTGGCGAATTGTTTTGTGACGCGAATAGCCTTGCGGGCTTGTTTTAGGAAAGGGTAGAAGCTTACAAAACCATGAATAGTTTTAGGGTAGCAAATATGCGTAACATTAACACCACTTTGTTTCATTTTTTGTGCTAAGGCTTGTCCTTCATCTCGTAGAGGGTCGCATTGAGCAGTAATAATTAAAGTGGGCGGATTCGATGCATTATATTGAGCGTATAAGGGCGATACTTGCCAAAGTGTATCAGGGGTATTGCGCAAATAGTCTTCTTTAATTTCTTCTAACAATGGTTTATTCAAAACATACCATGCCCCTTTTTCTCCACCGAAATAACTACGAGAAGCTAAAGCGGTATCTACCATTGTTGTGGAGGGATAATATAAAACTTGAAAACAAATAGGAGGGTGAGATTTATGGTTTTGGCTGTTTAGTCCGCTTACCAAAGCTAAGTTAGCGCCTGCACTATCTCCTATTAAACCGACCTTTTTAGCATTTCCTCCAAAGTTGGATATGTTATTAAATACCCAGTTTAGCACCATATAACAATCATTAACAGGAGTTGGATATGGGTGTTCAGGAGCTAAACGGTAATCGGGTAAGACGACCATACAATTTAGTTTTTTAGATAATGTTTGCGCTAACGAATGAAACATATCTAAGCTACCCCAAATAAAACCACCTCCGTGATAAAATACCAAAACCGGTAAATGGCTGTTAGAGGCATGTTTTTGAGTGCGTTTATTAGGGTAAAATAATCTTATAGGGATAGCGTTATCTCCTATGACAGTGTCGGTGTAATGTCCCGATTTCCAAAGACATTTAGGAATTTTCTTTTTGTAATACGAAAAAACAGAATCTGGATTGGAAGTGGCTATGACTTTATTGATGCGCTTAACCATTTGAAAAGACATACAGGATAATTTTGTTCCCGGCTCAGGTGTTTGTTTTGTTGGTCGGTATGAGACGTCGCTTTGCGAAAATCCTCCTATACAGAAATTAATTATTAATATAACGAAAATCGAATATCTCATGGGAATTATGAATTTTTGGACGGAAATGTTTTTTGGAATGATGAATTTTTGTGAATTGTTATATTAATATATTATCGCATTGTCACATTAACGAATTATCATATTGTTTCACTTGTATTATCTTAGTTTTGATACTTTTCATTGGCAAAGATATAAAATCCTTTTAAAATGATGTTGATACTGTTGATTCAATAATTCTTATTTTTAAAACCTAGTCTGCAAATTAATTATGTTTTTAAAAATGCTCCAAATACAATTTTTTTGGATGTTTTTTGTGTAGTTATATAAAGAGCAAAATTAAAGTCTTTATAAAATTAAA
>PDWI01003410.1_pt1 | contig 22443 bp, 19 predicted proteins | sample 1430891 | NCBI WGS metagenome assembly PDWI01 (sample SAMN01162508, study PRJNA174530) | Oral metagenome, whole genome shotgun sequencing project. | biome: Marine environment; feature: Marine mammal; material: Swab sample of the gingival sulcus; isolation source: swab sample of gingival sulcus... | reverse complement strand
GAATTACGTGATGTTTGGTATAAAACTTCGTATTTATTAGACCAAAAACAAACTGCAAACGGACTTGCAAAAGCACGATTTGAAAATTATAAAAATCAACCGTTAAGTTTTGAATTTCCGAAGAATTTTACTGGAAAATTAGTTGATGTACTTGATTATGATGAGATTACTTCGTCGCAAACTCCTCGTAATGACAAAGAGGTCATTGCGAACGAAGTGAAGCAATCTCGTCCAAAAGCGTGTATCATACGAGAGAAAGGAAGTAACTCGGAGCGAGAAATGGCAAACGCAATGTATCTCGCTGGTTTTGACGTAAAAGATGTTCATATGACTGATTTAATTTCGGGGCGTGAAACCTTGGAAGATATTCAGTTTATTGGTGCAGTCGGTGGATTTAGTAATTCTGATGTTTTAGGTTCGGCAAAAGGTTGGGCGGGAGCATTCTTATACAATGAAAAAGCAAAAACGGCTTTAAATAATTTTTTTAAGCGTGAAGATACACTTTCTGTGGGGATTTGTAATGGTTGTCAGTTGTTTATGGAGTTAGATTTAATCAACCCTGAACACGAAACACACGGAAAAATGATTCACAACGATTCTCAAAAACACGAGAGTTCATTTACTTCAGTAAAGGTTCAACAAAATAATTCTGTAATGTTGTCGTCTTTGGCAGGAACAACGCTTGGAGTTTGGATTTCGCACGGAGAAGGGAAATTTAACCTACCAATGCAAGAAAGTGATTATAATATTGTAGCAAAATACGGTTATGAAGGTTATCCGAATAATCCAAATGGCTCTGACTTTAACACTGCAATGTTATGCGACAAAACAGGAAGACATTTAGTTACAATGCCACATATTGAGCGTTCTATCTTCCAATGGAACTGGGCAAATTACCCAGACGGACGAAGAGATGAAGTTTCGCCTTGGTTGGAGGCTTTTGTCAATGCTCGTAAGTGGATTGAAGAACAAAATAGTAAAAAATAATTTTTGATAAAACCTCACATTTTGTGAGGTTTTATTTTAGTTGTAAATCGCAGTTAGTTAGTTAGTTAGTTAGTTAGTTAGTTGCGAAAAGTTTTGTTTTTGGTGTTTTTTTGTTGTAGATTTGGAGAAATTTTAAAATATTATGTGATGAAAAAAATTAGTCTATTATTAGTGTCATTTTTAGTATTTGCCTGTACTAGTGACGTTAAAGATCCGAGCAATTCAGTAGAGAAAAAAACTACTGTTAAAGAGGATAAAGCGAATATTAAAAAATCTATTGAGCAATTTTATTCGTGTATGAAATCCTTAAATGACGGTGGGTTTTCTGATGTAGTTTATAATTTTGTAATCAAAGGAACAAAAGAGACAAGGAGAGAATATGAGTGTGGAGAAAATGAAAAATGTAGTTATATAGAGAAATCACTTTATTTAGAAAGGTTAATAGATAAAGGCAGAAAACTTTTTGATGATGATTATCTTGAAGATAGATTAAAAAATGATGGTGTAGGTTTTGATTTTGAGTATTTTAAGGGGAGATATGTTTGGGACATTAATAAAAAAGAATGGACAAAAACAGAAAGTGATATAATAGAAATAGAGTTTCCTGAATATGGCAAGAAAAAAAATAATTGTAGAATAGTTGTAGACCTTTATGAAGATAAAGATGTACCTTTTAAAAGTAATGAAATAGATTTTGAATTGAACTCAAGTACATTAAGAGTACCATTAAAAGCCCACGCATTATTTACGGTTGATGGTGTGCGTAAAGCCGAAGTAACACTTTCAGATGTTAATTATGACGAAAGTACAAACCTTACGATTCCAACTACCTTAACTCTTGAAATGTTTGCTGATCCATTCAATAGTGTTTTTACAGTTAAAAGAAATACATCAGAAAAATTTAATATAAATTATAAATTTAATATTGGAAATGATGCTTGTGGTTATGAGTTAGATAATATTTTAGAATTAAATCATTCGGAATATGGTAATATCAAAGGATTGGAAGATGCTAAATTTTTAAAAGGTTCTTTTGTACTGAATAATCTTAAAATAGTTTATAATGTAGACGGAGCCAAATTTAAAAATAATTTATTAGAAGAACATTATCCTAAAGGAGGGAGAAAACATACTGATTTTAAAGATTTAGATAAGTTAACAAATCAACAAATTAATGAACCTTTCGATGTTGAAATGTATTATAATGGTGTTAAGATTGCTGATGTAGAATATGATAAAACTAATAACGAAAACCCTATTTATTTTATCTTTGAAAATGGAGAAAGAGAATCATCTCATTCGTATATTCAAGATTTTGAACAAAGAATGAGAGATATTTTTGAAAAATTTAAAAATTTAGATTATTAAATGAAAAATAAGATTTTATTTATTTTTTTAATAGTATCAAGCATCGTTTTTTCACAAGAAAACGATGCTTTTTCAGAAAAAGAATCAAGATATCAAATAGGAATTAGTATTTCAAAATTTATAAGTAATTTATTTCCGTCAGATAAAAATTCATTTTTACTTGAGGGGCGAATAAAAGCAAAAAATAAATTTAGTTATCGTGTAGGAGCAAATTATGATATAAATACTGATGAAGACGGAATTTATAGGGGAGGAGTAAAATTAGGGTTGGATAGAGTATTCAAAAAATCTAAAAATTGGCGTTTTTATTATGGAGTTGATTTAGGATATATGCATAGTTATTTGAAAATAAGTAAACGCCATACAGGAAATTTGTTATTAAGTCCATTTCTAGGTGTTATGTATAAATTTTCAGATAATTTTTCAATTAGTACAGAACCTAATTTTTATCTGGTACAAAAAATTTCTATTGACAATGGAACTTATGCAAAGGATAATAAAAAATATTGGTTTGAAAGTGGTTTTGGTAAAATCGGTTTTGTTCAACTAAATTTTCATTTTTAAAAATTATCAATAAATTGTATTAAATTTGCCTAAAAAAATAATAAAATATGTTTGGAAATATTGGTGGCATGATGGATAAATTAAAAGATGCCCAGAAAAAAGTAGAAGAAACAAAGAAAAGATTAGATACTGTTTTAATTGATGAATCAGGAGCAAATGACAAATTAAAACTTACTGTTACAGCAAATAGTCAAGTTAAATCAATTTCTATTGATGAAAGTTTATTAAAAGATCCTGAAGAACTTGAAGATTATTTAATTTTAATATTAAATAAAGCATTATCAAGAGCCAAAACAATTCATGAACAAGAAATGGCAATGGCAGCACAGAGCGGTATGCCTGATATTTCAGGACTTTTCTAATTAAAGAGATAAACCTTGCATTTTTTGATAATTTGTAAGGTTTTTTTATAATTAATAAATAGAAAAATCTAATATTTTTAGATTTATTAAATAATTAACTATTTTTATGATGATAATTAAAATTATTTATTTAGATTTGTTATAACAAACTATAATTTTAATTATTATGAAACATTTTATTTTTTCAATTTTATTTTTTTGTACAAGCTTCTTGTTTGGGCAAAAAGATTTAATTCCTGTTAATCAAAAAGTTAAAACAGGAAAATTAGCAAATGGACTAACTTATTATGTTCAACAAAATTCAAAGCCAGAAAATAAAGTAGAGCTTAGATTGGTTATTAAAGCAGGTTCTATTTTAGAAGATGAAGATCAAAGAGGTTTAGCTCATTTTATGGAACACATGAATTTTAATGGAACTAAAAACTTTAAAAAGAATGAGTTAGTAAATTATTTACAATCTATAGGAGTTAAATTTGGGGCACACTTAAATGCTTATACAGGCTTTGATGAAACAGTTTATATTCTTCCAATTCCTTCTGATGATTCGAAAAAATTAGAAAAAGGATTCCAAATATTAGAAGATTGGGCACAAGGAGCTTTATTAACAGAAAAAGATATTAATGAAGAGCGAGGAATTATTCTTGAAGAAGAGCGTTCTAGAAATGGGGCAGGTTTACGTATGTTAAAGCAATATCTTGATAAAGTTGCTTATAAATCAAAATATGCAAAACGTTTGCCTATAGGAACTGTAGAAAATATCAAAAATTTCAAACCTGAAAGTATTAGACGTTTTTATAAGGATTGGTATCGTCCTGATTTAATGGCTGTTGTGGCGGTAGGAGATGTTGATGTAACTACTTTAGAAAAAAAGGTAATTGCTCATTTTAGTAATTTAACAATGCCTAAAAATCCTAAAAAAAGAAAAGATTTTGGTGCTGAAAATCACAAAGAAACCTTTGTAGCAATTGTAGCAGATAAAGAAACAGCTGTATCTAAAGTAAAAATTGTTTATAAAGATACTGAAAAAGCAAAAAAGACAAAAACAGTAGCAGATTTTAGAAATAATACTATTGAAGGTTTATTTTCTACAATCTTGAATGCTAGACTTAAAGAGCTGAAAAATAGTGCAAAACCACCATTTTTATTTGGATATTCGTATTATGGAAGTGTTTTAGTAAAAGGACAAAATGCATATCAATCAATTGCAGTAACAACAAAAGATGGACAGTTAAAAGCTTTAAAAGCAATCCTTATTGAAAATGAACGTGTTAAACGTTTTGGTTTTACACAAAGTGAGTTAGAAAGAGCAAAAACAATATTACTTGCAAGATATGAAAAGGCTTTTAAAAATAGAGATAAAGAATCTTCTAGCTCAATTGTAGAAGAATATGTTAATAATTTTACAGATGAAGAGCCTATTCCAGGAATTGAATGGGAGTTAAAAATGCAAAAAGTAATTCTACCAAGCATTAAATTAAAAGAGGTTAATAATCTTATTAATAAATATTTACACAAAGATAATCGCTTGATTATAATTGAAGGACAAGAGAAAAAACTTACAGAAAAACAAGTTTTAGATTTATTAAAATCTGTAGAAAATGAAAAAATAGAGGCGTATAAAGATAAAGTAGTAGCAAAATCATTAATTACTAAAAAAATTAAGCCCGGATCAGTTGTAAAAACGACAAAAAATGATGTTTTAGGTACAACTACATTCGAATTAAATAATGGTCTTAAGGTTACTTTTAAAAAAACAGATTTTGAAAATAATCAAATTTTATTTGAAGCTTTTAGTTATGGAGGATCATCACTTTATTCAATGAAAGAGCTTCAAAATAAAAATGTATGTATGGGAATGACTAGAACAGGATTAAATGGTTTTTCTAGAAATGATTTAGCTAAAATGTTATCAGGAAAAATGGTTGATGTAAAACCTTATATAGGTGATTTTAGTGAAGGTTTTTCAGGAACAGCAACTCCTAAGGATTTTGAAACACTATTCCAATTAGTTCATTTATATTTTACATCTCTTAACAAAGATGAACAAATATTTAAAGCTAATTTAGAACAAAATAAAAAGCTTTTTGCAAATATTATGGCAAATCCTAATTTTTATTTTATGGATAAAATGGGTAAATTCATGAATCAAAATGATAAAAGATACTTAGGTTTTCCGAGTATTGAGGATTTTAATAAGGCTGATTATAATTTAGCATATAAGAAATTTCAAGAGCGTTTTGCTGATGCTAGTGATTTTCATTTTTATTTTGTAGGTAACGTTGATGAAGCTAAATTGAAAGAGTTTTCTTGTAAATATTTAGCAAGTTTACCAAGTACATATTCTAAAGAAAAATATATTGTACATGAAGGAAGACCTCTTTCAGGTTCGCATAAAAAAATTTTTGTAAAAGGAACAGCTGAGAAAAGTAAGGTAGAAATTAACTATCAAGGACCTGCAAAATATACTAAAAAAAGTGCTTTGGCTTTTGCTATTTTAGGTGAAACAGTAAATATTAAGCTTATTGAAAAGCTTAGAGAAAAAGAGGCAGGAGTGTATTCTTCAAGAACTTCAGGACATATTGAGAAATTCCCTTATTCTTGGTATGGTCTTCATATTAAGTTTCCATGTGCTCCTGAAAATGTAGAAAAATTAGTTAAAATTTCAACTGATGAGGTAGCAAATGTTGTTAAAAATGGATGTTCTGCTAAAGATTTAGAAAAGGCTAAAAAGGCAATGATTTTACAACATAAAGAGTCTTTGAAAAAGAATGATTTTTGGATGGAAACTATTAAAAATGTGGATTATATAGGAAATGATGCTGATGATTATAAAACATTTGAAAAACGTGTAAATAGTATTACAATTGACGATGTTAAAAAAGTAGCTCAAAAATATCTAAAAAATGGGTATATTTTATGTGTTTTAAATCCTGAAAAAAAGAAGTAATTTTAATAATAATTTCTTATAAAAAAGGTAGTGACTTTTTTGGTCACTACCTTTTTTATACCGCTTTTACATTAACTTTATATATTGCTTTAAAAAGTTCAAAAACTTTTTCGAAATCCTTTTTTCGAACGCTAATTTTATAAGTGCAATCTAGCTCTAGTGTTTGCTTAACAATCTGTAAATGTTGTTCTTTTATGACACGTTGAACTTTATTCATCAGTTCGTATGAAAAGTTTAATTCAAGTTCTTTTTGAATGGTTTTTTCTACAATTTCTGATGCCTCTATTGCCAATTTTGCTGAATTCTTATAAGCATTAATTAATCCACCAACACCTAATTTTATTCCGCCAAAATATCGAACAGATACAATTAGAATATTTGTCAAATCAAAAGCCAAAATTTGTCCGTAGATTGGTTGTCCTGCGGAATTACTCGGCTCGCCGTCATCATTTGCTCGAAATTTAATCTCTTCAGTTCCAATTCGCCACGCATAACAATGATGTCTTGCAGAATGATGTTTTTTCTTCAATTGCTCCAAATAGTTTTTAACATCTTCTTCGGAATGAACAGGAAACACATAGCCTAAAAATTTAGAATTTTTATCTTTAAATAAGGTTTCCTCGGAGGGTTTTGTAATCGTTTTGTAGGTGTCAATCATTCTTGTAAATGCTTAATTTATCATTAGCAATTGTTAGTTCTTGTTTTTTAATGGTTTTAAAATCAGGCGATTTAATGCCGTTTTCAAAAACCACATCAGATTTAAAAATATAAGCCTCGTCCCACAGGTTTTGATCAATAAAAGTTTGCAAAGTTGTTGCTCCGCCTTCAACAATTAATGATTGAATATTATGGCGATATAAAACCTCGCAAATTTGCTGGGCTACATTTTTAGAAAAATCGATTTGTTCAAAAATCAATTTGTTTGTTGATGTTTGAGGAGTTGCAGTGATGATAATTGTTATTTGTTTTTCGGAATAAATTTCGTGATTTTTAGAAATCCTTAAATTTTTATCAAGAATAATTCTAACAGGATTATTTCCGCCCCAATCACGTACATTTAAACTCGGATTATCAGCAATTACGGTATTTGTTCCGACTAAAATAGCATGTTCATTTGCTCTCATTTTATGCGTAAATTGCCTTGAATATTCATTAGAAATCCAAACAGGTTTGGTTTCATTTTTGGACTTTGGAGCAATAAATCCATTTAGCGTTTCTGCCCACTTTAAAAAAATATAGGGTCTTTTTTTATTCTGAAAAGTTAAAAAACGCTTGTGATGATTTTGGCATTCTTTTTCTAAAATTCCTGTGTGAACAATACATCCAGCCTTTCGTAATCGCTCGATTCCCTTACCTGCAACTAACGGATTATCATCTTGACAACCAATAAAAACATTCCGAATTCCATAGGAAATAATTAAATCTGAACAAGGTGGAGTTTTTCCGTAATGAGCGCAAGGTTCAAGAGTTACGTAGATGCTCGAATTTTTTAATAATTCTTTATTTTTGACAGCATTAATGGCATTAACCTCTGCGTGAAATCCGCCGTAAGCACTCGTAAAACCCTCGCCGATAATACGATTATTATGAACGATAACCGCACCTACAGAGGGATTCGGTCGGGTAATTCCTATACCATTTTTAGCCAATTCCAAGGCTCGAAACATATACTTTTCTTGCACAATGATTAATTTTTCATAGTTAAATTAAAAATTAGAGAATCAGCAGAGTTATCTTTATTTAAATTTTCTACATAATCCATATTATCAACTTTTAATTCTTTGTAGATCCAAAATTTTTCAGCAGTAATGGTAATTATTTTACTTAAAAGTATTTTATCTTCTTCATACAAGGTAAGTCTAAATTTACGCTGAGTATGATTTTTTACTAATTCTTCATTTTTATCTAAATCTAGACCATAAGGAAGAATTTTAAACCACATATTATAGCCAATAGCTTCATTAATATGAATTATTTTTATGCCTACATCATCTAATTCTTCATAAACAACTTTATATTTAGATGGAGTTTTTCTGTCTATGCTAGAGGGGTTTTGTATTCCTTTTTCGGAAAACACTCCCTTTTTTTTAATTACTACATTAAGAAAGAAATAAGGAGGTGTAGCATTAATATTTTTTGTATCTTTGTCACAGCTAATTAAAAAAAATCCAATTATGCAATATATTAAAAAATTTTTCATTTGTTTTAGTTTTTTAGGTTTGTTATTTAGTTGTCAAAATGATAAATTGTTTGATGATGCTAATGTAATTAAAAAACAACAATTAACCAAATTTAAAAAACCAACTACTGCTGATGCCTTAAATTTTATCAATTCAAATTTATTAACTAATAGTTATGCTTCGCGTGGAGTTAAGAGCTATCAATTAGAAATAGATACCACATATACGATATCTTATAAAAATAAACCTTTTTTAAAATTGGTATGTTTTAACCCAAAAGGTTATGCATTGGTTAGTGATATCAATAATGTACCAAATCCACCTGTTTTATTTTATGATCAAAATAAATTTGATCAAAATAATTTAAATCCAGTACTGATTGAATATATTCAAGAGTTTTTATTAAGTCATTCATCAGAAGGTCGCGCTCCAACAGATGATGAAGATGAAAATGGAGATGGTGCGTGGGATGATGGGAGAGATTCTTCAACAGGAGATCCTAAGGATAGCCCTTATTATCATAAAGAAACAGTATTGAAAACTTGGACAAAAAATTTTGTAAAAGGTCCCTTATTGACAAGTCAATGGCATCAAGATGCACCTTTTAATAATAATTGTCGTACAGAAAATGGAGAACTAGCTAAGGCAGGTTGTGGTGCTATTGCAGTTGGACAAATTATGAATTATCACAAAATAAATACAAATAAAAACTATGATTGGAATAAAATTAATAAACCTATTATATTTAAAAATGAAATTGCAGAGTTTATAAGTGATATTGGAAAAGGAGTTAGTATGACATATGGTAAGAAATCATCTTATTCTAAGATTGGAAATGCACTAATATACTTTAAATATTCTGGGTATCCTAATTCATATGAGACAGATTATGATTATAATCTATTTAAAGACTATATTGATATTAATCGCCCAGTTTATTTAAGAGCTGATGCAGGTAGAGAAAGATACAAAATAATAGGACTTAAAATGCCTTTTTTTTGGGATTATAAAGACGGGCATGCTTGGGTTGCTGATGGATATAAAACTATTTATAAAAAAGAGAGAGTTAAAATAGATGAAGGGAATAGAGGAGGGATAAGTTATACAACTAGAACAAGTACAATTGGAAATTATATCCATATGAATTGGGGTTGGGGTTCTGGAGGAGGATGGTGTACTTATGATTACTTCAAAGTAGGAAAATATAATTTTAAATATAATAAAGAGATGCTTATACCTCTTCGATAGGCTTGTATTTAAAAATTGAAAAAAGAGAAATTTTTATTAAAATTTCTCTTTTTATTTATCTAGATATTTAATGAAATTACAAGAAATTAAAACGCTTTTCAATGAAAGGCTACATAAAATATACGAAAAAGAAGAAATCGACTCTTTTTTCAATATTGCAATTTATGATATTTTAAAATTCGAATTAGTTGATTATTTAACTAAAAAAGAAACTGAAATCGAGAGCGAAAACGTAGAAAAGTTTGCTCAAATTATCAAAAGATTGGAGCAAGAAGAGCCAATACAATATATTTTAGGTAAAACCGAATTTAACGATTTGGAGTTTATCGTAAATGAACATACCTTAATTCCTCGACCTGAAACGGTGGATTTAATTTATTGGATTACAGATAGTTTCAAGCGGAAAAATCCGAAAATAATAGATATAGGAACAGGCTCGGGCTGTATTGCTATTAGTCTAAAAAAACAGTTTCCTGATGCAGAAATTACGGCTTTGGATTTTTCTGAAAAAGCATTGGAAACGGCTCAAAAAAATGCTCAAAAAAACGATGTTGAAATCATTTTCAAACAGCAGGATATATTGGAAACAAACGAATTTCCTCATAAATATGATTTGATTGTTTCAAATCCGCCTTATGTTCGAGATTTAGAGAAAAAAATGATGCAAAAAAACGTGCTAAATTTTGAGCCACATAGCGCTTTATTTGTTGATGATCATAATCCGCTCGTTTTTTACAAAAAAATTACTACATTAGCAAAAAATTATCTCAATGATAAAGGATTGTTATTTTTTGAAATCAATGAATATTTATCACAAGAAATGGTTGATTTATTAAAAGAAAATGGTTTCAAAAATATTGAGTTAAAAGAAGATATTTTTGGTAAAAAACGAATGATTAAAGGACAAATTATAAACTAAAAACTATGGATATTCAAGAGCAATTAGAACAACTGCGAAAAGAAAATGAGAGTTTAAAAAATACTATAAAAAACGCAGAACAAAACGTTAAGGATAAAAAAACTCGTAAAAAAGAACGAGGAAAAAAAGCCGTAGCGTGGACGTGGAGAATGTTTACAGGAAAGTCATTACATGATAGTTTTAATGATTTTTTTGTGGAATTTCATAATGATAGAAAAGTATCGCCTGATACATCGGCAAACCTTTTGACATCAATTGTTAGGCGCTTTGTTCGAGTAAAAGCATTCAGTGTTATTATGTTGCTTTTTTCGTTGATTCCATCATCAATTTCATTGTATATCTTACTGAAACAGAATCAATTAATTGATACTCAAAACTCATTAGTGGAGGCGTCGAGAAAAAGTTCATACGGGTTCCAATTATCAAGTGTTTTTGATGCGATTGACAAGCAAGGAAAAAACGGAAATGGAGAAATAGTGTTAAATAATAGCATTATCGCTCGTGTTGTTGGGCTTACACACGCACTGAAACCGTATCGTATTTTAGAGGCAGACGGAGAACTTTCTGAAACTTCGTATAGTCCAGAACGTACGCAATTATTGCTATTTTTGTTAAATTCAAACATTAGTAAAAGTTCGCTTTCCAAGGTATATGACAGGTCAGATTTTTCTGGTTGTGATTTGAGGAACACCAGTTTAACTCGTAAATATTTAGTCGGAATTAATCTTTCGCATTCTAATTTTGAAAATTCGGAATTGCACAGTAGCAATTTTGACGAGGCAGATTTGACAGGTGTGAATTTTAAAAATATTAGTTTCTCTAATGGTTCTATGCGAAATGCCATTATCACAGATGCCAATTTAGAAGATGCAAAAATAAAGCGTGTTGCTATTAATGGCGTTGATTTTGACAGTGCAAAAAATGCAGATGAGGCGGTTATAGAGAAAAAATAAAATACTGAAAATGAGAAAAATAGAAATTTTGTGGGTTGATGATGAAATAGACTTATTGAAACCACATATCTTATTCCTTGAAAATAAAAATTATCATATTACGACAGCCACAAATGGTGCTGATGCTATTGATTTGGTTGATGAATACAGTTTTGACATTGTTTTTTTAGATGAAAATATGCCAGGGTTGACAGGTTTAGAAACCTTAACGGCTATCAAACAAAAAAAATATAATCTTCCTGTTGTTATGATTACAAAAAGCGAGGAAGAGTATATTATGGAAGAGGCAATTGGCTCTAAAATAGCGGATTATCTTATAAAACCTGTTAATCCGAATCAGATTTTATTGAGTTTGAAGAAAAATTTAGATCATTCAAGATTGGTTTCTGAAAAAACAACCTCAAAATATCAACAAGAATTTAGAAAAATTGCTATGGATTTAGCAATGGTAAATTCATATGAAGAATGGGTTGAAATTTATAAAAAACTGATTCATTGGGAGTTAGAGCTAGAAAATATCAACGATACAGGAATGCTCGAAATTTTGGAAAGTCAAAAAACAGAAGCAAATTCCTTGTTTTTTAAATTCATCAAAAAGAATTATAAAAATCTATTAGATGAAGAAGAAAATCAGCCAACTTTTTCTCATACATTGTTTAAAAAACATGTCATTCCGCAGTTAAATCATAAAAATGGAGTGCTTTGGGTGGTCATCGATAATCTTCGCTACGACCAATATCGAGTTATTGAACCGTTCATAAATAATCACTATAAAAAGGAAGAAGAAAGTTCATTTTTAAGTATTCTGCCAACAGCAACGCAATATTCGAGAAACGCTATTTTTTCAGGTTTGATGCCCTCAGATATGGAAAAATTTCATCCTGATTTGTGGAAAAATGATGAAGATGAAGGGGGAAAAAATTTACACGAAGCAACTTTTTTAGCTCATCAAATAAAACGTTTTAGATTAGATATAAAACACGAATATCATAAAATAATCTCCTTGAAAGACGGTAAAGATTTAGTCGATAATTATAACACAAGTAAAAATAACGATTTAACAGTTGTGGTGTTTAATTTTGTGGATATGTTGTCGCATTCTAAAACGGAAATGGAGGTCATCAAAGAGTTGGCAAATGATGATAAAGGCTATCGTTCTTTAACGCAAAGTTGGTTTAAAAATTCGCCATTATTCGAGATTATCAAAAAAGCACAAGCCTTGGGGCAAAAATTAATCATTACTACCGACCACGGTACGATTAACTGTAATAATCCGACTAAAGTAATTGGAAATAAGAATATTAGTTCGAATTTAAGATATAAAACGGGGCGTAGTTTGACCTACGAAGATAAAGATGTATATGCGGTAACGAATCCGAAAGAAATTTATTTACCTTCGATAAGCATCAACAGTCCGTTTATTTTTGCTAAGGAAGACTACTTTTTTGCGTATCCTAATAATTATAATCATTTTGTAAAATATTTCAAAAATACCTATCAACATGGTGGGGTTTCTTTGGAGGAAATGATTATTCCGTGTGCAATTTATAGTCCAAAATAACAAAAAATGATTTATACATTAGATGAAATAGAGCAAGTTGCTGAAAAAATCATTCGTGAGGCACAACATAAAGTGGTTTTGTTTTATGGACAAATGGGCGCAGGAAAAACGACTTTAATCAAATGTTTGTGTGAAAAACTAGGGGTTAAAGATGTGTCTAATTCGCCTACTTTTTCTTTGGTTAATGAATATCAAGATGCAGAGCATAAACCGATTTATCACTTTGATTTTTACCGAATTGAAGATGAAGAAGAAGCGTATGATATAGGTTTTGAAGATTATCTATATTCAGGAAATTGGTGTTTTATTGAGTGGGCAGAAAATGTTGAAAATTTATTACCTGTTGAGCATGTAAAACTCACAATAACATTGCTTGATGATAAACGAAAAATTGAAATTAAAAATACCTAAATATGAGTTCAAATACTCCTTTTAGTAAAGAAGAATTACTTCCGCAACCTGAAATGCTTGAAATAAGACGGCATAAAAAGGAACTTTTTATTGGTCTTCCTAAAGAATCAGATGAAGAGGAAAAGCGAATAAGTTTAACTCCTGATGCGGTTTCAGCTTTAATCGCAAATGGTCACAAAGTAGTTATTGAAACAGGGGCAGGAGAGAGGGCAAATTATACCGACCACGAATATTCTGAAGCTGGAGCAAAAATTTCATATGATGTTAAAGAGGCTTTTCAATGTGATATTATATTAAAGGTGCAACCGCCTTCGTTGGAAGAAATCAAATTTATCAATCCGCAATCTTTATTGATTTCGTCCTTACAGTTAAAAATACAGGATAAAGCTTATTTTGAAACATTAGCCAAAAAGAAAATCACGGCGATTGCTTATAATTTTATAAAAGATGAACATAACGCATTTCCAATCGTGAAATCATTAAGTGAAATTGCAGGAACGGCATCTATTTTAATTGCATCAGAATTAATGAGTTCCTCAAATAATGGAAATGGAATGCTTTTAGGAAATGTGAGTGGAATTCCGCCGACAAGCATTGTGATTTTAGGAGCAGGAACGGTAGGGAAAATGGCAACAAAAACTGCCATTGGTTTAGGAGCAAGGGTCAAAGTTTTTGATAATTCTGTTAGTAAATTACGCCAATTACAAGATGAAATTAACTCGCCAATTTACACATCTACGGTTCATTTAAAGGCAATCCGAAAGGCACTAATGCGAGCAGATGTGGTTATTGGTGCAATTCGAGGGAAAGAACGTTCGCCAATTATCGTAACGGAAGATATGGTTGAGCAAATGAAAGATGGGGCAATTGTCGTAGATGTCAGTATTGACCGAGGAGGCTGTTTTGAAACCTCACAGGTTACCTCGCATAGCAATCCGACTTTTGAAACACATGGTGTAATTCATTATTGTGTGCCAAATATTCCGTCGAAATATGCTCGTACAGCATCTGTTTCGATTAGCAATATTTTTATGCCTTTTTTATTAAATATCGCAGAAGAGGGTGGATTTAAAAATGCAATAATGTATGATAAAATTCTGCGTAGTGGGGTTTATTTATATCAAGGTGTTTTCACTAAAAAAGAGATTACAGATTGGTTTGATTTAACCTTTTATGATATTAATTTATTAATTTTATAAGTAAAAAAATGAAAAATTTAAGACGTTTTGGTTTATATTTATTTGGAGTAGCGTTGGGGAGTGTTATCGTGCTTGTTTTTTGGGATAAAAAAGAGGCTACTTTTGATTATGGAATGGATGCGAGAACCTTAAAACAAATCAGAATACGAAAACGTGTGTATTCAGATGAGGCGAAAAAAACAATGTTTGAACACAAAATTGATACTGCTCAAATCAGTACTATTTTAAAAAATGGAGATGTAGATTTTGGTAAAAGTAAAGCGAGAATAAAGCCTTGCCCAGAATATTATGTGGTCTCTGATAAAATAGATTTGTATATTGTTCGATGTGAAGCAACAGCAACGGTTCAAAAAGTTATTGTAAAATCAGAGTAAATGAAAGATATTTCAAAAGTTAATCCGAAAGAAAATATCATCATTAAAGGGGCGAAATTACACAACCTTAAAAATATTGATGTCGTAATTCCACGTAATAAATTGGTGGTTATTACAGGGCTTTCAGGTTCAGGGAAATCTTCCTTGGCTTTTGATACTTTATACGCCGAGGGACAAAGGCGTTATGTGGAAAGTTTATCTTCGTATGCACGCCAGTTTTTAGGGAAATTAGACAAACCAAAAGTAGAATATATCAAGGGAATTTCGCCTGCGATAGCCATTGAGCAAAAGGTAAATTCGACCAATCCACGTTCAACCGTTGGAACATCTACGGAAGTTTATGATTATATCAAATTATTATTCGCAAGATTAGGAAAAACCTACTCCCCAATTTCAAATCAAGAGGTAAAAAAACACAGCGTTACGGATGTAATTAATTTTATTAAAAACACCGAAGAACGTGCAAAAATGCTATTGCTTTCGCCTGTTACGATTGATAAAAATAGAGAATTAAAAAAGGTCATTCAGATGCTAATTCAGCAAGGTTATGCTCGAATTGAATACAATGAAAAAGTATATCGATTAGAGGATTTTCCTACTGATTTTAAAGGGAATACATTTAATATTGTCGTTGAACGAATTGTCGTTCGCCATGATGAAGATACTTTAAATCGTTTGGCAGATGCTGTGCAAACGGCTTTTTTTGAGGGAAAAGGAGTTTGTTTTATAAGAAATTTGAACACCAATCAGTTGGTGGAATTTAGCAATAAATTCGAACTTGATGGAATTACATTTTTAGAGCCTAATACACATTTATTCAGTTTTAATAATCCTTATGGAGCCTGTCCTAAATGCGAGGGCTATGGTAGCGTTGTCGGAATTGATGAAGATTTAGTAATTCCTAATTCGAATTTATCAATTTATGAAGAGGCAATCGTTCCATATAAATCAAAATCGTATAAAAAATATTATAATGATTTGATAATGAATGCATCGGAGTTTAATATCTCGATTCATAAACCATGGTTCGAATTATCCGAAGAGGCAAAAAAGTTAGTTTGGAACGGTACAAAAAAATTCAAGGGAATTAATGATTTATTTCAGAAATTAGAGAAGAAAAATTATAAAATTCAGAATAGAGTGATGTTGTCTCGTTATCGTGGGAAATCGATTTGTCCAGATTGCGAGGGGAAACGTTTACGAAAAGAGGTAAAATATGTGAAAATCAACGGAAAATCTATTGATGATTTGGTTAATTTACCTTTAAATGAATTATCTGATTTCTTTAAATCATTGACATTCAACGAGTATGAGAGAAAAATAGGAAAACGATTAATGACTGAAATTAATAATCGTTTACAATTTTTACAAGATGTCGGATTAGAATATTTGACTTTAAACAGAGCCTCAAATACGCTTTCAGGAGGAGAAAGTCAGCGAATTAATTTAGCAACATCTTTGGGGAGTTCCTTAGTTGGATCGATGTATATTTTAGATGAGCCGAGTATCGGATTACACCCAAAAGACACCGAGCGTTTGATTGGCGTTTTGAAAAAATTACGTGATTTAGGGAATACGGTTATCGTTGTTGAGCACGATGAAGACATTATGAAACACGCTGATTATATTATAGATATAGGTCCCGAGGCAGGAACGAATGGAGGAAATGTAGTCGCACAAGGAACGTATAAACAAATTTTGAAATCAGATAGTCTTACTGCTAATTATTTGGCTCATACATTAGAAATTCAAGTGCCAAAATTAAGGCGGAAATTTACCAATTTTATAAAAATAATTGGCGCTCGTGAGCATAATTTAAAAAATATTGATGTAACCATTCCATTAAATGTATTGACTATCATAACGGGAGTTTCTGGGAGTGGAAAAAGTACTTTGGTTAAAAATATTTTGTATCCTGCGATGCAAAAAGAAATATTGGGTTACGGAACAAAAATAGGGCAACACACAGCAATTGAAGGCAGTTTCGAACATATCAAAAATGTAGAATTTGTTGATCAAAATCCAATTGGTCGTTCATCTCGCTCTAATCCAGTTACTTATATTAAAGTTTATGATGATATTCGAAAGTTATTTTCATCACAGAAAGTGGCTAAAATCAATAATTATCAACCAAAACATTTTTCATTTAATGTTGACGGTGGGCGTTGTGAGGTTTGCAAAGGAGAAGGCGAGGTAACCATAGAAATGCAGTTTATGGCTGATGTTCATATGGAATGTGAGCAATGCAAGGGCAGACGCTTTAAAAAGGAGATTTTAGAGGTGAAATTTTGTGATAAAAATATAGATGATATTTTAAAAATGACTATTGATGATGCGATTGATTTTTTCATTTTAAATAATCAACAAAAAATCGCTCGAAAACTAACACCTTTGCAAGATGTCGGTTTAGGATATGTTCAGTTGGGGCAGAGTTCCTCAACCTTGTCAGGTGGTGAGGCTCAACGAATTAAGTTGGCATCTTTTTTGGCAAAAGGAATCACAAAAGATAAAAATTTATTTATTTTTGATGAACCTACTACGGGTTTACATTTTCATGATATTAAGAAATTATTAAAATCTTTTGATGCCTTGATTGAAAAAGGGCATTCTGTGGTTGTAATTGAGCATAATATTGATATGATAAAATGTGCAGATTACATTATTGATTTAGGAGAAAATGGTGGAAAAAATGGCGGAAAACTGATTTTTCAAGGTGTTCCAGAGGATTTAATAAAATCATCTAAATCATTTACAGCCAACTATTTAAAAAGTAAATTAATTTAAATGTTTCGTTTTTTGTCCGATTTATTTACTAAAAATACAAAAAGACCACCTTTTTCTGATGATGAGAAAAAATTATTAGAAAAATACGTGGTTTCTGATGCAATTCCTTTGTTGGAATATCTGTTTATAGATTACGGAATTTCCTTAAAAATTGTCAATGGACGAAAAACAAAACACGGCGATTTTAGGACGTATCCTAATGGTAGAACGCAAATTACAGTTAATAATACCTTGAATAAATATCAGTTTTTATTGACTTTAGTTCATGAAATTGCACATCATGTTGTGCATGTTAAATTTGGGCGAGTACAGCCTCACGGAAAAGAATGGAAAACTGTTTTTAGTCATTTAATGCAACCTTTTTTGACACCAAAAATATATCCAGAAACGATTTTACCTTATTTATTTAATTATTTTAAAAATCCGAAAGCAAGTACTGATACCGATGTTAATTTGTCATTGGCATTGAGAAATTTTACCCCAAAAGAAGGGAAAAAATTTATATTTCAAATACCTGTAAATGAGGTTTTTGAGTTTAGAGGAGTGTCTTATAAAAGAGGAAAAAAGCGAAGAACTCGTTATGAATGCTTAAATTTGTCGAATAATAAGATATATTTATTTAACCAAAATGCAGAAGTAGATGAATAATTATGCAGTAATAATGGCAGGAGGCATTGGCTCACGTTTTTGGCCTATTAGTACAACAGAATTCCCAAAACAATTTCATGATATTTTAGGAAATGGAAAATCGCTTATTCAAAAAACATTTGAAAGGATAAATGTTGTAATTCCTACTGAAAATATACTTATTGCGACCAATAAGCAATATAAAAAAATAGTTCTTGAACAATTACCTCAAATAACTGAAAATCAGATATTATTAGAGTCTGAAATGCGAAATACGGCTCCGTGTATTTTATATGCTTGTTTAAAAATTTATGATAAAAATCCGAAAGCCTCTATTTTAGTCGCTCCGTCTGATCATTGGATTGAAGATGAATACGAATTTTTAAAAAATATCAAAACTGCTTTTGAATTTAGCTCAAAAAATGATGTTTTAATGACCTTAGGAATACAGCCAAACTATCCGAATACTGGTTATGGTTATATCAATTTTGAGCGAGAGGAAACCGAAATAAAAAAGGTTGTTAAATTTACAGAAAAACCTGATTTAGAGACTGCTAAAAAATTCATAGAAGATAAAAATTATTTATGGAATGCAGGAATTTTTATATGGTCAGCAAAAAGTATTATAACTGCTTTTGAAGAACATCTTCCTGATATGTTAAGTTGTTTAAAATCTGATGTTTATAATACGGATAAAGAACAAGAATTCATCAATAAAAATTACGAAAAATGTCAAAAAATTTCGATTGATTTCGGAATAATGGAAAAAGCAAAAAATGTCCGTGTTTTACCTGTTAATTTTGGCTGGACAGACCTCGGAACTTGGGATTCTCTATATCGAAAATTGAAAAAAGATACCAATAAAAATGCAATTATAGGGGCGGAGGCTATAATCAAAAATGCTACGGGAAATATTTTAAGAACGCAACAAGGAAAACAGGTCGTTATTAACGGATTAGATGATTTTATCATCGTAGAAAACGAACAAGTTTTATTGATTTATCCAAGGTGTAAAGAACAGGAAATCAAAAATTTAAGTAAAGGCTTTAAGAAATTGAAATAAGTTTTTTATACATATTTATTTGCTATAAGTTATAAAAAATGTATTTTTGCAAACTGTGTTAATATATTTATTAACATTAAATTATTGTGTATGCTAAAACAATTGTTTCAAAAATCTTCTATAATTTTCATTAGTATAATATGTTATTTTGCTATTGTTGAGCTGTTCGTATTATTCTGTAAACCTAGTTTATTTTTGAATAAAGAGATTTTTACAAATAGAGTTATTTATGTTGTGGTATTTATCGTAAGTTATTTATTGCATTCTCGAATAGATAAAAAACTTTGGAATATCATAACAGTTATACTTATTTATGCATCATTATCTGGTTTATATAAAGAAACCGCGATTTTAAACCAATTATTTCAAACAGAAATTGACCCTATTTTAATCAAAGCAGATGAATTTTTATGGGGTTTTCAACCATCTTTAAAATTTTCAGAGATATATAATTCAAAATGGATAAGTGAGTTGTTATTTTTTGGATATTTCTCATATTATTTATTGCCATTGCTTGTATTTACTGTAATTTATAAGAAAAATCATAAAAAAATAGAAGAATTTGGCTTTGTATTAATAACGTCTTTTTTGGCATATTATGTTATTTTTATTATATTGCCAGCTTTTGGACCTCAATTCTTTTTTAGCGCTCCCGATAATTATATTGAAGCGCAGGGAATTTTTGGTAAGATTATAAAAGTAATTCAGGAAAATGGAGAGGCTAAAACCGCTGCATTTCCGAGTTCGCATGTTGGTATTTCTGTAATCGTATTGATATGGTTATTTAAAAATTTCCGTTCGACAGTAGTTTATTTTATACCAACAACAGTGTTGCTTATTTTGGCAACAGTTTACATTAAGGCACATTATAGTATCGATGTTATTGCAGGTTTTTTAACCGCTCCAATCATTTACTATTTTAGTATAAACGTATTTACAAAACTAAAAGTATTGAAGAATGAATATTAAGATTAAAGAAGTAGTTAGTAAAAAGGATTTAAAAACCTTTATCTATTTACCTGAAAAGATTCATAAAGATCATAAAAGTTGGGTGCATCCTTTATATATGGATGAAAAGAAATTTTTTGACAAAAAAGAAAACCCTGCTTTCAAATACAATAAAACTAAATTATTATTAGCATATAAAAATGATGAAGTTGTAGGACGTGTTATGGGGGTTATTCCTGTGGAATACAATCATACGAATAATTTTGCTATGGCTCGATTTAGTTATTTAGAATGCTACGAAGATAAAGAAGTTTTTGACGCTTTATTAGGGGCTGTCGAAACTTGGGCAAAAGAAAACGAGTGCGACCAAGTTATTGGACCAATGGGGTTTTCGGACAAAGAACCTCACGCTTGTCTTACCAAGGGATTTGACGAAAAAACAATGCTCGTAACCTATTGTAATTTTGATTATATGCCTAAATTTATTCAAAATTCAGGTTATGAAAAACACGTTGAGTATTGTCAATATGATGTTCCTTTAAATTATGAAATGTTAGAGCGATATAATGTGTTTAAGGAGATGATTCCTAACCGTTATGATATTCAGGTTCATGAGTTTACAAAGACAAAAGATATTAAACCTTTTGTGCGTTCTGTTTTTGAATTAATTAATTCAACCTACACAGATATTTTCGGATTTACTAAAGTGTCCCAAGAAGAAGCTGATGAATTTGCAGAACGTTTTATTCCGTTATTAAATCCTAAATTAGTTAAAATCTTAACAAAAGATGACCAAGTTGTTGCTTTTGTGATTGCAATGCCAGATTTAAGTGAGGGTGTTAAAAAAGCAAAAGGAAGATTGTTCCCTTTGGGTTGGTATCATGTTTTGAAATCGTTTAGAAAATCAAAACGTTTGATGTTGCTTTTAGGGGCTGTTCGAGATGATTTACAAGGTAAGGGCTTAAATGGTATCTTGGCTGTTTACTTGATTAAATCTGCTTTGGATTTAGGTTTTGAGATTATGGATAGCCATTTAATTATGCGTGACAATAAGAAAATGCGTAATGAAATAGAGCGATTAAAAGGCTTTAAAATGTATAAAGAATATACTATTTTTTCTAAAAAAATGTAAAAAAACAAGATTAATAATAATGTTTTGTTTGTAAAGGCAGGGATTTTATCTCTGTCTTTACTTTTTTATATATTTTTAATTTCTGATAAAATAACTAAAAAACAATCTGTATTTTATTTTATTTTTTTGTATATTTACGAATTAAATCTTTGAGAGTATGACCTATAAAGCTACCCCAGAAGAAGAAAATAAAGAAATAGCAAAACGTTATAAAAATTTGCTCGAAAATACCTATCAGACCTTAACTGATGAGGATAGGCAATTAATCCGTTCTGCGTTTGAACTTGCCGTAGAAGCACATTCAAGCCAAAGGAGAAAAACAGGAGAACCGTATATTTATCATCCGATAAGTGTAGCGAAAATTGTGGCAGATGAGATAGGTTTGGGGGCGACCTCTATTGCATCGGCGCTTTTGCATGATGTTGTAGAAGATTGCGATTATACTGTAGAAGATATTGAACGTATGTTTGGCGAAACAATCGCCAAAATTGTAAGCGGATTGACTAAAATCTCAAATCTAAAAGAGAAAAAAGATTATTCCATTCAGGCTGAAAATTTCAGAAAATTATTATTAACACTTAATGAAGATGTAAGGGTTATTCTTATAAAAATTGCCGACCGTTTGCATAATATGCAAACAATGGAGGCAATGTCGCATTATAAACAAGTTCAAAAAGCCTCGGAAACCTTATATATTTATGCTCCTTTGGCACATCGTTTGGGCTTATACAATATCAAAACTGAATTAGAAGATTTAGGTTTAAAATACACAGAAAGAGAAGTTTATAATGATATCTTAAATAAAATTACCGAAAG
>PDWI01003409.1_pt1 | contig 22445 bp, 16 predicted proteins | sample 1430891 | NCBI WGS metagenome assembly PDWI01 (sample SAMN01162508, study PRJNA174530) | Oral metagenome, whole genome shotgun sequencing project. | biome: Marine environment; feature: Marine mammal; material: Swab sample of the gingival sulcus; isolation source: swab sample of gingival sulcus... | reverse complement strand
TTTTTAAATCAAAAAGAGGCGTTTATTTATAAATTAGTAAAAACGTTGAGTGACCAAATGGGTAATGCTTTCCCTGAAATTAGAAAGCAAGAAACACTGGTTGAAAACGTGATTAAGGAAGAAGAAAACTCGTTTTTACGCACACTTTATGTAGGGCTTGTAAGACTTGATCAAGAATTATCAAAACTTACTGATCATCAGATACTTTCAGGTGAAAAATCATTTGAATTATATGACACCTATGGATTTCCGCTAGATTTAACACAATTAATCGCACGTGAAAAAGGCTTCTCTGTTAATGAAGATGAATTTGCAATCGAAATGCAAAAACAAAAAGACCGTTCACGTTCTGCATCAGCAAGTGAAACATCAGACTGGCAAATTATATTAGAAGATGATGTTGAAGAGTTTATCGGTTATGATAGGCTGTCAGCAATGGTAAAAATCACACGTTACCGAAAAGTAACCACCAAAAAAGATGGTGATTTATATCAATTAGTATTAAACATGACACCTTTTTATCCAGAAGGTGGAGGGCAAGTTGGCGACAAAGGTTATCTAGAAACACAAGATGGTGATGTTATTTATGTTATTGATACTAAAAAAGAAAACAATGTAATTATTCATTTTACAAAAAATCTTCCGAAAAATATTAAAGGTCATTTCAAGGCTATTGTTAATGAAGAATATCGAAATTTATCAGCTTGTAATCATACCGCTACACACTTATTGCATCAAGGGTTACGAACTATTTTAGGAACGCATGTTGAACAAAAAGGGTCACTTGTTTCACCTAATTATCTACGTTTTGATTTTTCGCATTTTTCAAAAGTAGACAATCAACAATTACAAGAAATTGAGGACTTTGTAAATGCTCGTATTCGTGAGAATTTACCATTAAACGAAAAACGAAATATTCCAATGCAAGAAGCTATTAATGAGGGCGCAATGGCTTTATTTGGTGAAAAATATGGAGATACAGTTCGTTTAATTGGTTTCGGAAAGTCAAAAGAACTTTGTGGAGGGACACATGTTAAAGAAACTTGTGAAATCTGGCATTTTAAGATAAAATCAGAAAGTGCTGTGGCATCAGGAATACGAAGAATTGAGGCTATTACAAATAAAGCTGTTGCTGAATATTATCGAGAAATAGATAAAGATTATTCAACTGTAAAACAGTTACTTAAAAACCCAAAAGATGTCGAAAAGTCTATTGTTTCATTGCAAAATGAAAACGCAGAACTGAAAAAGCAAATTGAGCAATTATTAAAAGACAAAGCCAAAAACTTAAAAAGTGATTTAAAAAATCAGATTAAGGAAATTAATAGTGTTAATTTCATCGCTCAAAAAGTTGATTTAGACGCTGGAAGTATCAAAACTTTATTATTTGAACTTGGTGGCGAGGTTGAAAATTTATACGCTGTTTTAGGCTCGGCTCAAAACGGAAAAGCAATTTTGAGTTGCTACATTAACAAAGATTTAGTCAAAGAAAAAGACTACAACGCAGGAAATGTGGTTCGTGAATTAGGAAAATTCATCAATGGTGGCGGTGGTGGTCAGCCTTTCTTTGCGACTGCTGGTGGTAAAAAACCTGAGGGAATTGAAGAGGCGTTGAATAATGCAAAAACAATGATTTAAATTTAAAACCTCATATGTTTTTAAAGTTTGCGAGGTCTTAAAGTTTTCGTATTATGAAAATTTTTGAAATCTGAATTGAAGCAACTAAAAAAACTTAAAACACAAAACCTTTTGAGATTTTCAAAACCTCAAAGGTTTTGTTCTAAGTTTATTATTTATGAATGAAGGAATTAATATTATATTTCAGCATAAGTCCAAACAAATTTCCAAAGAAATTAGACTTTGTATAGATGTTAGTCATACACAATACATCTAATTTTTTCTCAAAAAGTTTTACTCCAAAACTAAAATTAACAGCTCCTAAATCACGATACCCCACACTTGCTAAAAACATATCATTGTAGTCAAATTTTAGGTTGTAATCAATTATCATAGGAGTTTCGAAATTATGACGGATTAATAAATTAGGGGTGAGTAATAACCTGTCCCTCATTGCCCAAAAGCGGTATCCTCCGTAAAAATATAAAGGTTTTTCTTGTGCTATCTCAGGTTGGTCTAATTCATCTTTTTTACTTAAATTTATCAAATTATCCATTGATAAACCTACAAAAAAATCAGGGTGATTGTACATTGCACTCGCTCCGAAAACAGGAATTGTTTGTGATTGATTTTCCGCCAACTTAGGGTCGGAAGTCATTTCCAAACTCAATAAATCGTCTTGAATAAAACGAAGTCCTGCATCTATTGCAAACGAAAGCGAATGTTCGTATAGTCTATTATTCGATACATTCCTTTTGTCGAATTCTAATCGATAAGCATATGATACTTTTAATAAATTATCCGAAAAAACACCAACCTTATCGTTTAAATAAGACATTCCTACGGCAAAATTTTTAGTATTAAAAGTCCAAATTCCTGACATATAAAACGTACTCGGTTTTCCTTCTACATTCATTGTCGAAATTTCACTACCTAAAAATAGTTGAGGTGATTTGATTAATCCCGAATTCGCTGAATTTATTGCATACGGATTGTAATAATGATAGTTAGGGAAGTTTTTTTGCTGTTGCCCATAACCAAACAGACCAATTCCTAAAAATAAGATTACTATATTGAATTTTAGTATATTCATTTTCTTGTATTTTGTATATTTTTTATCTACGTAGTTCTAATGAACCTTGTTTTGTTAATTTTCCATTAATGATAATGTTATAAAAATAAGTTCCTTGCGGTAGCTCATCATTCGTGTAAACATTACCGAAACCTTTAAAAACCTTATGATTATTGTCGTATTTTTCGGCTTTAAAGGCTAATTGCCCCCAACGATTGTAAATTTCCACCTTGTTGTTAGGTTGATTTTCTAACATTTTAACATACCAAAAATCATTTATTCCGTCATCATTCGGTGTAATAGCTCTATTGGTTTCGCCAGAAATAAGTACATCTCTTTCAATTGTCAATGTTGCGGTCAAATCTAAATCTTCATAATTTGCTCCTGCTATATGAGCAGTTACGGTATAAACTCCAACTTTTGTTTGGTCATTATCCGTATAGGTTACACTCACTCCATTAGGCAAATCTCCTTTGATTTTAAGTGATTTTACTTCTCCGTCAAACTCAAAAGTTTCATCATCAAAACTAATGTTGTCGATAATTGCTTTTGTGATTTTAAAAACTTCCCCGCTAACGAAATTAATCTGATAATTCGTCCCTGCCGACAAATCTCCTTGTGTAATTTCATAATTCCCAACATCTTCCCCAGTATTACGGGTTAATTTCCCTGTAAAATTATCACCAGCTACTAATTGAGGGCTAACTGAGTAAGTAAGTTCAGGCTCGTTTTCACCATAAATTTTACCTTGATTTCCGTTAGGAGTTACTGTTACCGTTTTTGGGGTAATTGTACCAATTCCGCTTATTTCAACATTTTGTAATTCATATTTTGAAACATCATTCCCTTTTAATTTCAAGCCTGTTACTGTGACAGGTTTATTCGTGCCGACATTTTTATCATTGTAAGTTGCGACTATATTTGTTAAATCCAAAGCAACATCATCATTTCCTTGCTTTCCTGTGATAACAAAATCACTTGCAGTTAAGGTAGCGGTGTTGTTTCCGTCATAAATTTTACTGATGTTTTTAAGTGTTGCTGTTAGTATTATTTTTGCTTTGATTTCTCCAATTACAGCATTTGCCGAAGTGTTTTGCAATTTATAATTTTTAGCATCTGTTCCTTGCAAGGCTAATGCTTTTACAGTTACAGTTTTGTTTGTTCCGACAGTTGCGTTGTCATAAGTTGCTGTTGCATTTGCAAAATCAACCGAAACGTCATCATTTCCTTGTTTTTCTGTTAAAGCAAAATTATTTGCATCAACGCTTGCTGTTGTCGTTCCGTCTTCGAATTTGCTAACAGTTCCTGTTAGTGCTATGGTTAAAGGTTTTTTTGTGATTTCTCCAATACTTGCATTTGTAGAGGTGCTTTGCAATTCATAATTTTTCGCATCTGTTCCTGAAATACTTAAATCGTTTACCGTTACAGTCTTGTTTGTTTCTGCGTTTTTATTGTCATAAATTCCCGAAGTTGGATTGTTTAAAACAACATTTTCCCTTGAAACAACCCCAACTAATTGGTAATTGTCAGCTGTTAAAGTAGCAGAAGTTGTTCCGTCATATTCTTTTTTGATAGTATTTTTTAACGATACCGTTAATTGTTTTTTCGTAATTTCTCCAACAGTTCCGTTTACAGCGGTGTTTTGCAATTCATAATTAGCTATGTCTGTTCCTGAAATACTTAAACCGTTTACTGTTACAGTCTTGTTTGTTCCTGCGTTTTTGTTGTCATAAGTTCCAGAATTTGGATTGTTTAAAACAACATTTTCCCCTGAAACAACTCCAATTAATTGGTAGTTATCAGTCGTTAGCGTAGCGTTTGTTGTTCCGTCGTACTCTTTTTTGATAGGTACTTTTAATGATACGGTTAATTGTTTTTTGGTAATTTCTCCAATAGTTTTGCTAACGCTTGTGGTTATCAGCTCGTATTTACCTGCGTCTGCTCCTGATAGGCTTAAATTGTTTACAGTTACGTTTTTATTTGTCCCTAAACTTGCATTATCATAAGTTCCCGTAGTTGTGCTTATTTTTACATCATCAGAATTTTTTATACCTGTTAATTTGTAGTTAGCAGGAGTTAATGTGGCAGAAGTTGTTCCGTCATATTGTTTGCTTGTTGCTCCAATTAATTCGACTTCAAGTTGAATTAAACAATCCACATTGCTATAATTAGCTGTTACGTCTTTACTCCAATTGATTTGTTTGCCTGAAACAGTAGTGCCTGTTGGTGCTTGCCCTGTATCTGTTTTGATACATTTTAAATTAGGGTTGTTTTCAGCAAACATTTTATACATATTAGAATTATTACCATTAGCAATATTCAAATTTTGTAACTGATTATCACGACATAATAGAGTTTCTATTTTTGTATTAGCACTAATGTCTAAGACTTTAAGTTGGTTGTTTGAACAAGATAAATTCGTTAATTCTGTATTGTTGCTAACATCTAATATTTTTAGCTCATTGTTATAACATGATAAACCTTTAAGCTTTGTGTTTTGCGAAACATCTAAAACGTTTATTTCGTTTTTACTACAATCCAAACCTTGTAGAAGTTTATTTTTAGAAACGTTTAGTGTTGTTATCTTATTGTCGCTACAATTTAAACCAGTTAAAAAAGGGTTTTTAGTCAAATCTAATGCTGTTAAGTTGTTTTCACTACAATCCAAACCAAATAAGAGGCTATTTTTGGTGACATCTAATGTCGTTAAATTGTTTTGATAGCAACGTAATTTTTTTAATTGTAGGTTTTTGGTTACATCTAAACTATTTAAACCTGTATTTTCACAAAATAAAAATTCTAACGCGGTGTTTTTAGAAAGTTCCAAATTTTGAATAGTTGGAGTATCGAAACATCTTAGTTGTTTTAAAGCGGTGTTTTTGGAAGTGTTTAAACTTGTTAGTTTGGTTTCGTAACAATTTAAAATTTCCAAAGCAGTACAGCTTGATAAATCAAGATTGGTTAAATTTGTTCTGTAACAACTAATTTGTGTCAAATTGGGGTTTGCACTAATATTTAAGTTCGTTAATGAGTTATCGTTACTGCAATTCAGATAGCCAAGTTTTGTGTTTTTTGATACGTCTAAACTTGTTAATTTGGTTTCGTAACAACTTAAAGTTTTTAAAGCAGTACAGGTTGATAAATCAAGACTGGTTAAATTTGTATTAGAACAATTAATACCTGTCAATTCTGGGTTAGCACTAACATTCAAATCATTTAATGTTTCATTTTTGCTACAATTCAAATAACTAAGTTTTGTGTTTTTCGATACATCTAAACTTGTTAAATTATTTCCTTTACAAGACAAACTTGTAATATTAACAAAAGCCTCTATTCCAGTTAGGTTTGAAATGTCTTTATTCCATACATTAATTCTGCTTGAATAGTTTCTCGCCTCTGAAATTTGTATTTCATTATCTCCATTTGTGTTAATTGATGAATTTCTTAATAGAATGGTTTTAAAATTTGCATCAGGGATATACACAATTTTCTCAGTAAAGTTTGCCGTAATATTTTTATCGCTATTCATTGTAATGGTTTTTGGGTTTTGAGTGTCAGTTGTATTCGTTCCCCAATGGCTAAATTCATAATCCGAAGTAACATTCGAAATTGTTAAACTAACGGTTTCCCCTTCAAGATATTCACTTTTGTCAGGGGTTACGGTGACTGTTCCTTTTGCGTTGTCATAATTAACGGTAAGCGTATAGCGTGGTATTTGTCCTGTAATCGTAATGCTTTTAGTGCCTGAAACTCCTGAGCCGTCTTTTGCGGTTGCTGTTACGGTTACTGTTCCGTTTTCTTTTGCAGACAAAAGCCCTGTATCATTTATAGTTGCTATGGAGGTGTTACTAACAGACCATTCTACTGCTGTGTTGTTAGCATTGGTAGGCAAGACGCTTGCTGATAATTGCAAAGTTCCTTTATCTGTGTTGATGGTATTAGTAGGTGCAGTTACCGTTATTTCTACAACAGGTTTTTGGGTGGTTGAGCAGTCTGCACTATACAGAGCTTGGCTGTCTTTATACCATTCAACCCCTGATGGTTTGCCACCTGTACTTGTTTGAATACAAAATAAATACGGGTTTTGTCCAGCATAAAGTTTTTTGAGTTTTGTGTTATTTGTAAGGTCTAAGGACTCTAATTCATTGTAACTACAACTCAAATGTTCTAATTCTGTATTGTTGCTAATATCTAAATTTTTGATTTTATTATTTAGGCAACTAAGCTTAGTTAATTTTGTGTTATTTGTAAGATTTAATTCTGTAATATTGTTTAGATCGTAAACAAGTTTTTTTAGTTCTAAATTATTACTAACATCTAATTCTGTAATGTTATTAGAATTACAATTTAATTCTACTAAGTATGGATTTTGTGTTACATTTAATTCGTTAATTTGATTGTTATAACAATAAAAATATTTTAGTTCAGGGGTATTACTAAGATCTAATTCTGTAATTTTATTTTGGGCGCAATATAATTTTACCAGTTCTGGGTTATTGCTAACGTCTAAAATATTTATTTGATTATTAGAACAGTGTAATTTTATCAGCTGTGGATTATAGCTAGCAACTAAATCAGGTATTTGATTGTTATAACACTCTAATTCTATAAGTTTTGGATTATCAGTAACATCTAGATAAGTTATTTGATTGTTGTTGCAGTATAAATATTCTAATTTAGGGCTATCACTAACGTCTAATGCTTTGATTTGATTATTAAAACAGCTTAAATAGATTAGATTATTAAAACCTTCTAAATTTAAAGTTTCGATTTTATTTCTATTCCCTTGCCAATAATTATGGCATTTTAAATAAGTAAGTTTTTTATTATTGGTGACATCTAAACTAGTTAATTTATTGTTAGCACAATCCAAATAGGTCAAATCTGTAGAATTAGAAAGGTCTAGATTAGTTATAGCATTTTCATGACAGTCTAAATGTTCTGTATTTATATTAGACATATCCAATGAAGTCAATTTGTTTTCTTTACAATTGATAAAATTATAATGTACATTTTTATTTAAAATTAATGTTTCCATTCCATTCTCTGCACAAAAAATTGCATCTAATTTGGGGTAAGGAGAGCAATCAAAACTTTTCACACTACATCTTTGAAATTCCAACATTTCTATATTGCTATTGAGTTTAATAGATTTTAAGTTTTTATTCCTCCTACATGTTAGCCAGCTTAATTTTGTCATTCCCGAAACGTCTATCGTTTCTAATTCATTATCATCACATTCAAGCGTTGTTATATTTTTAAAATATCCAATACCTGTTAAATCTTTTATACCTGCATCTTGCAAGTTAAGAGGAAAATTAGGAAATCTAGAACCAAAATCTTCTGCCTCTGATACTTGAATTTCTCCATCGTTATTTCTGTCAATTTTAAAAGGATAATTTAATAATATATGTTTTAGTTTTGGGTCAGGAATATTGACAATTTGTCCATTCTGTCCAAAAACAGTGTTTCCAAAACACATTATAAGCAATAATGTAAAAATATAGTTAAATAGTTTCATTTTGTTTATGTTAAAATAGGGGTTAAATTTAAGAAAATTTTAATAAATCAACCAAAAAATCATACATGAAACCCCTTTTTTAGCACATGAAAAATAATTATTTTTTTATAGTTCCATTAAATCCATTTAAAATTTTGGCAACACCGATTGCCTCAACTGTTAAAAAAATAAATAACGGCAATACCAAAACGACCTTTTCAGAGCTTGTTAAAGGAATGTTTGAAAAAAATGATTCTTTAAAAATCAAAACAAACAGACCTAATTTTATCATCATTGAGGCAAGATACAAATATCCTGTTTCGTTTGGTATTTTTTTCAAGGCAAATTCTACCATAATATAAACCACAAAAGTTGCTATGGCGTGAAATCCATAAACAGCTGTTGGTGAAAATCGTGTGGCATTTTGTTCTAAATACATGCTATGTAAAAAACTCCCAATAAAAAAAAGCAACACTATGGTTGCTAAAAATATGATAATACGTTTAATCATTTTTTGAAATTTTTAAAACCTCACGAATTACAGCGTACATTGCAATAAAAACACCAACGAGTGTGCAAATTTGCAAATATAAACTGTTTTCGTTTTCAAATTTTTTATCAAGCCATTCGCCAAGTAAACTTGCTAAATAAATGGTTACTCCCATTTGTAAAGCAATACTTGTAAATCGCAAGAATTTATTAAGCGGTCTGGGTTTGTTCTCCATTACTATTTAAATCTTTTACAGCACCTTTCATATTACACGAAATATTAAATACTGCACCCAATTCAGTAGAAATTTGTCCTACAATTAAATCTCCTTTAATATTTGCTGTAGATTTTGCAGTTAAGGTATTCGAAACTATGAATTCTCCCGAGAATTTTCCTTCAACGTCAGCATAAGAGCATTCAATTTTACCTGTTATAACAGCGTTTTTTCCTATAATAACTTTCCCTTCAGTTTTTAGAGTTCCTTCTAATTCTCCGTCAATTCTAAAATCTCCCTTAGAAATAATATCTCCCTTAATTTGAGTTTGGCTATCGATAATATTTCTACTTGCAGTTCGTGTTACCTCTGCTTTTCCTTTTGATTTTTTATCATTTTTAAACATAATATTATTTTTTTAGTTTAGTTAAATATTCTTTTGCTTTTTTTCCTTCAGTTGTGTTAGGATAATTGACAACAACGAAATCCAACGCCTTTATAAATTCATCTTTACTTGATTGCTTCCCTATTGCCAAAGCTTTTAACAATCCAAATTTAGGAGCCAAATCAGATTCTTTTACATCTGTAGAAATTGCATTTATTTGATCTACAACCTCTAGATAATTTCCATTTTCATAAAGATGATAAATCTCCTCATATTTTTTCTCAATTTCATTTGATGTTGTTTCTGTTTTTTGTTTATTGCCAGTGTTTTGCAATAAATTAGCATATTCTGACTTTGGATAATTTTTAATAATATAATCCTTTGTTTGATTTGCTTTTTCTTGATTACCTTCTTGTGAATATAATTCACTCAGATGATAATACAACGGAAGTTTTAATGATTTATTTTGTTCGATTTCTTTTAATCGTTCAAATCTTTCTAAGGCAAGTTTATTGTTTTTAAACTTTTCTTTATAAATAAGTCCTAATTGATATAAAGCTTCATTTCGCTCTTCTTTGAGTTGCTGTATTTTCTTACGATTTTTAGGGATTGCTTTTAAATAGGTCTGTAATTCATATTTTTTATGATGAATTTGTTCTTTATCTTCATTATTTGTATCCATAGAAAAATGCTGATCAGACCAACGCCAGTTATCTTCTAATTTTATGGTTCCCCAAATTCGTTTAAACTCTATTTCGCCTGATTGCTTTGAAATAGGACTATAAAAATACCATTTCCCTGAAGGTTTATTTTTAAAGCTTGTTCCTCCAAAATTCTGAGAATTAAGGAGTTGTTGTTTTCGAATTTCATCTTCTTCTTTTAATTTTTTAATATATTTTTCGAAAAAAGCAACTTGCTCTGATTTTGGCATTGCTACAAGTTTCAATATGCTATCATTCTTTTTTAGAATTGTTTCATATTTTCGCAACGATGTCAAACTTTTGTTTTGACGTTTAATCTGACGAATTCGACGTTCTTTTTTAAATTCTTCTGGAACAACTTTTTGCACACTATCATAATATGCACCAGCCAACAAATAATCTGAATTTTTGAAATACAAATCCCCTAATTTTTCATAGGTATATGTTTTTTGGTATGCTCCTGCTTTTTTTGTTCGCAATGATTTTTTATAATATTCTACGGCTTTTTCTTCGTTTTTATTGACATACAAATTCCCTAACTGAAAATACAACTGATCGAAAAAATTATTATTTTGAGGATTTTTAGTTGCTTTTTTTAATCGTTTAATTAATTTTTGAGCATCCTCTTTAGAGTTCGTGTATTTTGATAATTCAATAGTTGCGTGTAATTTATATTTTCTCGGAAATTTTCTAGTTTCTGCAATTCGTTTAAAAGCTAACTTTGCTGAATCTTTTTGGTTTAATTCATTATAAACTTGCCCTAAAATGAATAAATTCCGTGCAGTTTGTTCTTTGTTATAAGATGTTTCTGTCGCTTTTTTTAAATAATGTATAAATTTTTGAATAGTATCCGTTTGAGAATAAGCCATTGCCATTGCTGTATAAGCTTCTTCAACCATTGGCTTTGGAATAGTTTCAGTAACATCTCGAACCTCTAACAATAAATTCATTGTTTCGATTGCTAAATCTTCATTTCCTAAACGAGTATTAGCTTTTGCTCTCCAAACACGAGTTTGATAATTTAAGTTTGCTCCCGGATAATTTGCCATAATGTAATTAAAGGCTTCTATAGCAGGAATATATCTTTTTGTATAATATCTAGATTTACCTAATAATAAATACGCATCATCTATTTGACTATTTTTTTCATAGCCTCTTATATTCATTCCATGTCGTTGAATAGCTTTTACAGCTTTTTCCTCTGCTCTCTCAAAATGAGTTAATTTATCCTTAGATAATTCTTTATTTAATTCTTCATTATTAAAAATTGTCCCTTGAACAGACATTGGCTCAACAGGAAGTCGTTTCCAAAAATTATCTGTATATTCCTCTTCTATTTGTTTGATTCCTTTGTCATAAGCTAACTTTCCATTATATAAAATATTATATTTAGAAGTTAGCGCATGATAATTTCTACTAAATATAGAATCTTTGGATCTGCTACATGAAACAGCAAGAACCAAAACCAAACCTATAATATATATGCTTCTTTTTTTCATAAAACTTTTGTAAAAGTAATAAAAAAACTAATACTACCTAAAAAATGTTTTTAAATTGAATGATTTAAACCTTAATTTGTAAATTTTTCTGTATTAATGAAAAACACAACAAATATATTTTTCGTAAATTTGCAACTGCGAAAATGTAATAAAAATTTTATGTTTTCTTAAAAATTTGTATATTTACAAATTAACTCAGCCATTCTGAGTGTCTTTAGAATGTTTTTTGATGCTGATATCAGGTTTAAAAAACATCATTAAAATATATATTATGAGTTGTAATACATGTACATCAAAAAGTGAAGTGCCTAATGGATGTAAAAGCAATGGAAATTGCGGTTCAGGGTGTGGAAATAAATTAAATGTTTTCGATTGGTTAGCAAATATGTCTTTGCCTACTGGCGAAAAAAAATTCGATATATACGAAATACGTTTTAAAAATGGTCGTAAACATTTTTATAAAAACATTGAAAATTTAAGCCTTTCAATGGGTGATTTAGTCGCTGTTGAAAGTTCTTACGGACATGATATCGGGACTATTTCTCTTAGTGGAGAATTAGTCAAAGTGCAAATGAGGAAAAAGAACATCAATAATGATGAAAGTATTGAAAAAATCTTCAGAAAAGCCACTCAAAGAGATATCAATATTTGGGAAGAAGCTCGAAATAAAGAGTTAGAAACCCAAACAAGAGGACGTGAAATTATATCAAATCTCGGACTCAAAATGAAGCTGTCTGATGTTGAATATCAAGGAGATGGAAAAAAAGCTACTTTTTATTATACCGCAGATGAACGTGTAGATTTTCGTGAGTTAATTCGAGAGTTGGCATCTGTTTTTTCAATTCGTGTTGAAATGAAACAAGTAGGAATGCGACAAGAAGCAGCTAGATTAGGCGGTATTGGATCTTGCGGTAGAGAACTTTGTTGTTCTACTTGGCTCACGGATTTCAGAAAAGTAAATACCACAGCAGCAAGATATCAACAATTATCATTAAATCCATTAAAACTTTCAGGACAGTGTGGGAAACTAAAATGTTGTCTTAATTATGAGTTGGATTCATATCAAAATGCCTTAAAATTATTTCCAAAACAGAATATTGTCTTAAAAACAGAAAAAGGAGATGGTGTTTTTGTCAAAATGGATATCTTTAAAAAATTAATATGGTACACTTATAAAGAAAACAAATCGAAATGGTTTAAACTAGAAGTTGACCAAGTTAATGAAATTATTCGTTTAAATAAAAATAATGAACTAGCATTAGGTTTAGAAGAATATGAATCAGATTTAATTGAAGAAAATGTCGGTTTTAAAGATGCTGCAGGTCAAGATAGTTTGACTCGTTTTGATACTGTCAAAAGAAATAAACGCAAGAAAAACAAAAAGCCACAAGCAAAAAAGCAAAACACAAATCAAAAGAATCAAAATAAGCCAAGAAACCAAAAAACTAAAAATAAATCTAATCAAAATAGAAGTCAAAACAAAAATAAAAGAAATCAAAATGGTCAAGTTAAGAAATAGTATTTTAGGGATAATTTTGATGCTAATTTCTTGCGATGAGAAACGAGTGTTTGATGAATATGTATCTTTTGAAAATGCCTCATGGAATAAAGAAAATGAACTCCTTTTCTCGTTCGAAGTTAATGACACAATTACAAGTAAAAATTTGTTTATAAATTTGCGAAATAATAATGATTATGAGTTTAGCAATTTATTAATGATTACAAAACTTAATTTTCCGAATGGAAAAAAAATAATAGACACCTTGGAATATGAAATGGCAAACAAAACGGGGAAATTCTTAGGGTCAGGTTTTTCGGATATTAAAGAAAATAAATTATTTTATAAAGAAAATATAAAATTTCCGATGAAAGGAAAATATCGTGTCTCAATACAACAAGCTATGCGAAGACAAGGCGTTGTAGAGGGTTTAAAAACATTAAAAGGAGTTACTGAAGTTGGTTTCAGGATTGAAAAACAATAAAAATGGAAGAACAAAAAACAATAAATTTTACAAAATATATTAAGTGGTTTTGGTGGATTTTCTTTGGTGGATTTCTATCAATATGCTTAGTTTTTTTATTAGCTTCATGGGGTGCTTTTGGGAAATTACCAACATTTCAAGAATTGGAAAATCCGCAAAGTGATTTAGCCACAGAAATTATTTCAGCTGATGGAGAAACCATTGGAAAATTCTACATAGAAGCAAATAGAACGCCTATTACTTATGATGATCTTCCTGAATACATCATAAAAGCATTAGTTGCTACAGAAGATGAACGTTTTTATGAACATTCTGGGATTGATTTTTATGGAACTGCTCGTGCTGTTGCTTATTTAGGTAAAAAAGGGGGAGCAAGTACAATTACACAACAGTTAGCAAAAAATATATTCCACAAACGTGAAAATGCTACCATTATCAAAAGATTAATGCAAAAAATTAAAGAATGGGTAATTGCTATAAAATTAGAACGTCAATATACAAAAGATGAAATATTAACCATGTATCTTAACCGATTTGATTTTTTATATAATGCTGTTGGTATTCGTTCTGCATCTCGTATTTATTTTCAAAAAGAGCCTAAAGATCTTGATATTCAAGAATGTGCAGTTTTAGTAGCAATGCTTAAAAACCCTTTTTTATACAATCCTAAACGAGAACGTTCTGTAGAAAAATCTAAACAACGTAGAAACGTAGTGTTTGCTCAAATGGCTAAAAATGAACTTATTACACAAGAACAAAAAGATTCGTTACAAAAATTACCTTTAAAAATTAATTTTACACCTGAATCTCATAATGATGGAATTGCAACCTATTTCCGTGAACATCTGCGAAAAGAATTAAAAAAATGGGCGGATAAAAATACGAAACCTAATGGAGAAAAATATGACATCTATAAAGACGGTTTAAAGGTATATGTTACCATTGATTCAAGAATGCAAAAATACGCCGAAGAAGCTGTTGCTGAACATATGTCAAATCTTCAAAAATATTTTTCTGCAGAACAAAAAGGAAATAAAACAGCTCCTTTTTATGATGTTGATAAAAAGAGTATTCAACGTATTTTAACACAATCAAAAAAACGTTCAGAACGTTACAGACGATTAAAACAAGCTGGAGTCAGTGAAAAAGAAATCGAAAAAATATTCAACACAAAAGTTGATATGCGTGTTTTTACTTGGAAAGGTGAAAGAGATACCATCATGACGCCATACGATTCTATCAGATATTATAAAGGATTTTTACGCTCAGGATTACTCTCTATGGAACCGCAAACAGGACATATAAAAGCTTGGGTCGGTGGATTAAATAACCGTCATTTCAAATATGAATCTGTTTATCAACAAAAACGACAAGTAGGGTCAACTTTTAAACCGTTTGTGTATGCAACAGCTATCAATCAGCTTAAATTTTCACCTTGCGATGAATTCCCAAATACTTTATATACGATACCGAAAGGAAAATATGGTTTAGATGAAGACTGGACACCTGAAAATTCTGGTGGAAAGTATGGAGGAATGAAAACACTTAAAAATGCTCTAGCCAACTCTGTAAATGTAATTACAGCAAGGCTTATTGACAAAACAACTCCTCAAAATGTTGTGCGTTTAGCTAATTCAGCAGGAATTACAAGTAAAATTCTAGCTGTTCCTTCAATTGCATTAGGTACAGTTGATTTATCGCTTTATGAGATGGTAACCTCTTATGCTACATTTGCGAACAAAGGAATGTACGTTTCTCCTATGATTATTCAAAGAATAGAAGATAAAAATGGTGTTGTTTTACAAGAATTTAGACCTGAAACAAGAGAGGTTGTAAATGAAGAAGCTGCCTATGTTATTCTTAATTTAATGCAAGGAGTTACGGAACATGGTTCTGGGGCTCGTCTTCGTTCTTGGCACGCCAGACCAAAATATCTTACTGGATATCCTTATAAATTTACCAATCAAATTGCAGGTAAAACAGGAACAACACAAAATCAATCAGATGGTTGGTTTATGGGAATTGTACCTAATCTTGTAACAGGAGTTTGGACTGGAGGAGAAGACCGCTCAACACATTTCAAATATATTGATAAAGGACAGGGAGCGTCAATGTCACTACCTACTTGGGCAATTTATATGAGAAAATGTTATCAAGATAAAGAATTAGATATTAGTAAAAAAGATTTTGAAAAACCTGAAGATTTGACAATAGAAGTTGATTGTGAGGAGAAAAGCAAAGAAAATGAAGGGGAAAATCAAGAAGGCGAAGAGAAAAAAGAAGAAAATCAGGAAGAAAACGTAGATGATTGGGGAATGTAGCATCAAAAAAATAATATTATGAGTATAGTTCAATTAACATACGGATCATGTGCAACAGAAAAATTTGAATTAGATGATTTATATAAAATTGTTGCTAAAGCTAATAAAACAAATCAATTGAAAAATGTCTCTGGTTTATTAGTATTTCATGAAAATTGTTTTTACCAAATTCTAGAGGGAGAGGAAGAAAAGGTGAATGCTATTTTTGATAAAATTAAAAATGACCCAAGGCATCATGATGTAAAAATGGGGTGTAAGAATTATACTGATAAAAGATTGTTCGAAGATCATTATGGAATGTCTTTATATTATCCTAGTTCTGAAGATTTACCCGAAGATCAAATGGATACTTTTGAAGAAGCCTTATATAAATTAAGTTATTTTTCAAAATCAAGTACAGTTTGCGAGGTTAAATTCTTTGAAAAGATTAGAGATAAAATTATTTAAAAAAATACAATGAAGATAATTTCATATAATGTAAATGGAATACGAGCTGCTTTGAAAAAAGATTTCCTGACTTGGTTAAAAGCTGCCAATCCTGATGTAATTTGTATACAAGAAACAAAGGCGCAAAAAGACCAAGTAAACACCGAAGATATCAGTGATGCAGGTTATCCTTATCAATATTGGTTTTCTGCTGAAAAAAAAGGATATAGTGGTGTAGCAATTTTTTGCAAAAAAGAACCACAACATATTGAATACGGAACAGGAATTAAAACAATGGATGATGAAGGTCGAAACATTCGAGTTGATTTCGAAGAATGCTCTATAATGAGTATGTACTTGCCTTCAGCAACAAATATTGATCGCTTGTCTTTCAAATATCAATATATGGATGAAATATTGGAATATTTAACCAATCTACGAAAAGAAATTCCTAATTTGGTGGTTTGTGGCGATTATAATATTTGCCATAATGAAATAGACATCCATAATCCGAAAATAAAAATATCAGGATTTTTACCTGATGAACGAAAATGGTTAGGTGATTTTATCGATAGTGGTTTTGTGGACAGTTTCCGCAAAATGAACCCAGAAAGTCAAGAATATTCTTGGTGGAGTTATCGTGCAAATGCAAGAGCAAACAATAAAGGATGGAGAATTGACTATAATATGGTCACAGAATCTCTAAGTCCTAAAATTTCTCATGCATATATATTACCCGAAGCAAAACATTCAGACCATTGCCCAATAGTTGTAGAATTAGACATTTAAAAAATGATAAAAAAATTAATTAACACTTTTTTAGTTTTAAGTATAGGGATGATATATTCTCAAAATCAGATTGATACAATTCAACCTGTTTTAGAAAACACACAAAATTTCACTAAATTATTAGAAACTAAAAAACAAAAAAAATATACAAACGAAGACCTAAAAAAAATAGATAGTTTACTCCTTTCTTTACATTATAATACAAAAATAGATAGCACAAAATACGTTATTGCTGATGATAAACTCATTAGCAATGTCGAATATACGGTTCCTACAGAAGTTTTAAAATCAAGATTGGAATATCTAAACGAAAAAACACCTTTCAACATGGAATATAATCCTACATTAGAAAAGGTGATTAATAATTATGTAAAATATCGAAGAAAATATTTTCCTGCTTTAATGGCAAGAGCAAAATATTATTTCCCAATTTTCGAACAATACTTACTTGCATATGATATTCCTATTGAAATGAAATATCTTGCAATCGTAGAATCAGCCTTAAAACCACGAATAAAATCGAGAGTTGGCGCAACAGGGCTTTGGCAATTTATGTACGGAACAGCAAAATTGTTCAAACTGGATATGAATTCGTATGTAGATGAACGCCAAGATCCAATAAAATCAACCATAACAGCATGTAAATTTTTAAAAATGCTTTATGAAAAATTTAATGATTGGGATTTAGCCTTGGCGGCATATAATTCGGGGCCGGGAAATGTTTTAAAGGCTATAAAACGCTCTGGAGGTATGAAAAATTATTGGAATTTACGCCCTTTTCTTCCAAGAGAAACAGCAGGTTACGTTCCTGCATTTTATGCAACCATGTATGTTTTTGAATATGCTGATGAATTACATATAAAAAGTCCAAAACCTGAATTTTATAATTTTGAAACTGATACCGTTGCTCTTAAATATCGTGTTTCTTTTCAAAATATATCCGAAAAAACAGGCGTTTCTAAAGAGGTTTTAGAGTTGTTAAACCCTCAATACAAAATCAATATTATCCCAAAAAGTTCTAAAAAACAATTCTCTGTACGATTACCTAGAAATAAAATTTTTGACTTTTTAGAAAAAGAACAAGAAATCTATTCTCTTGCTTATTATGATGATTCTCAAAGAGAAAAACCTCTTCCAAAATATGTTTCTGTTTCAAATTATAACAGAACTGGTAATCGAACAAGATATCGCGTAAAAAGTGGAGATTTTTTAGGTAAAATTGCAAAACGCTTTGGGGTTCGTGTTAAACAACTAAAACGTTGGAATAACCTAAGGAGTAACAAACTAAAAATTGGACAAAAACTATATATTTACAGATAATATCATGAAAAATATTTTATATTTAATTATAATACTGACACTTACATCTTGTGGAAAATCTAAAGGGAAAAGTATGTTACCTTCTTCTTTAGGAACTAATAATAAAATATTAACAGTTATTAAAACAAGTCATTGGGATGGTGGCATTGGTAACGAAATTCGAGAAGCTTTCGGAAAATATCAAGTGGGAATTTCACGACCAGAGCCTATTGTTTCTATGTCACAAGTCCCAATTACGGGGTTCAATCGATTCACTAACACCAATAGATCAATCTTACACGTTGCTATTGGCAATAAAGATACAATGACAGTTTCTACAAATAAATACGCTACTCCGCAAAAAATCGTTTATATAAAAGGAAAAACTGAAGATGCTATAAAGAAAATGATTGCTACCAAAGCCGATGAAATAATCAAAATCTTTAATAATCAAGATATTGAAATCACTCAGAAAAAAATATCATACAGAAAACTAGATGAAAAAAAATACAAAACAATAAACGATTTAGGTTTATCTATTGATATCCCAAACACTTATCGTTTTGTAAAAGATTCATTAGGTTTTATGTGGTTTAGACAACGATTAAGAACCTCTGCAAAAGAAGACGGTTCTTGTAATATATTACTTTATAGCGTTCCTTTTGATAGCATTGTTCTTCCTGATGATTTTGTAAGTTTACGTGATGAAATCGGTAAAAAACATATTCCAGGGCTCTTAAAAGGAACATATATGACGACTGAAAAGGCCTTTGCTCCTCATATTTTTGAAGCTACAATTAACCATAAAAAAGCTTATGAGATCAGAGGTTTATGGTATACTGAAAATGATTTTGAAGGAGGTCCTTTCCTTGATTATGTTATTTTAGATGATAAACATAAACGCTATGTTATTTTTGAAGGCTTTGTATATATTCCATCAAAAAATAAAAGAGATTTACTTTTCAACCTTGAAGCTATAGCTAAATCGATAAAATTTGAGGAGTAATTTTTCAAACTATTTTTTAGCTCTAAAATGAGAGATTTAAATATTGAAAAACATGTAGCTGAAGCAAAAAAAACAGCATTAACGAGTTTACTTGCTAATACAGGATTCGCCATTTCGAAAGGTATTGCTGGAGTTTTAGGAAATTCATTTGCTTTAACAGCTGATGCAATAGAATCTTTAACAGATGTTTTTTCTTCTATTCTAGTTTTTTTAGGAATTCAATATGCGGTACGCCCTGCTGATGATAACCACCCGTATGGACATGGAAAAATAGAACCGCTCATCACTTTTATTATTGTAGGATTTTTAGTTAGTTCTTCTGTTACTATTACCTATCACGCAATAGAAAACATCAATTCAGAGCACGTAAAACCTGAGAAATTCACTATTTTCGTTCTGCTAATTGTAATAATTATTAAAGAATTATTATATCGATTTGTAGAAAAAAAAGGAGAAGAAACACAAAGCACCAGTTTACAAGCTGAGGCATGGCATCATAGAAGCGATGCTATTAGCTCTGCTGTTGCTTTAATCGGAATATTAATTTCAATTTATGGAAATTATAATCACGCTGATGATTATGCAGCAATTGTAACAGCAATCATTATTTTATTTAATGCATATCTGATTTTCAGACCTGCTATTGGGGAAATCATGGATGAACATCTACATTTAGATTTAGAAGATGAGATTAGAATTAATACCAAGAAACATTTCCCTGAAACAGAAACTGAAAAAATTTATATTCGAAAAAATGGAATGTTATATCACGTTGATTTACACTTAATCGTTGATGGGAATATATCAGTACATGATGGACATGAACTTGCTCATAAAGTCAAAAGAGAACTTATGAAAATGAATGAAAATATTGGAAATATTTTAATTCACGTTGAACCAAAAGCATAAAAAAATCGCCTAACAATTAGGCGATTTTTTTAGTTTTTTTGAAAAGAAAATTATTTCTTAACAGCATCTAAAGCTCCTTTTGCAGCATCTTTAGCTCCATCTACAGCTTTACCAGCAGCTTCCTTAGCTCCTTCTACAGCAGCTTTACCAGCTTCTTTTGCTCCTTCTACAGCTTCAGTAGCAGCTTCTTTTGCTCCTTCTACAGCCTCAGTAGCAGCTTCTTTTGCTCCTTCTACAGCTTCAGTAGCAGTTTCTTTTGCTCCTTCTACAGCTTCAGTAGCAGTTTCTTTTACTCCTTCTACAGCCTCAGTAGCAGTTTCTTTTGCTCCTTCTACAGCTTCAGTAACAGCTCCTTCTTTTTGTTCCTTTTTCTTGTCTCCACAAGAAGTTGCAAGTAATGAACCAACAACTAATAAAGATAAAATTACTTTTTTCATTTTTAATGGTTTTAAATTATTAATAACTGCAAATCTATAAAATTGAAGTGATTAAACCAAAGAAATATTTGTTTTTTTAAGATAATTTCTTAAAAAGCTAATATTTAAGATATTAATAAAATAGATAAAATACTGATAAATAATTATTTATGATTGGTTTTTAAAAATCATTCTATAATATTGAAGTATATTAGTTAGAAAATAGTAAAATAAAAAAATGAAACTAAAAAAATAATAAAATACTCAAATTCAGTGGTGTTTGAAATTGTTTAAAAAGAAACTAAAAAAAAGATTTGTCAATTTAAGTTTCTTATGTACCTTTGTGGCAAATTAACTAAAATTAATTTTTTTATAAATTTACGATATGATAGCAAACAAAACTATCAAGTTTATAGCAATACTAACAATAGTATTTTCGTCATTTTCAGTTTTTTCAAACACTGATCAACACGATAATGAGCCACATCACGAAGGGGTAGAGGCAAAGCATCATTCTCATTCAGGAATGATGAATAAGGCTGATGATATTAATGAACACATTAAGCATCACTTAAAAGATGCTCATGATTTCCATTTATTTTCTTACGCAGATGAAAAAACAGGCGAGCGTCATCATATTAGTATGCCTTTACCAGTAATTATTTGGACAAGTAAAGGTTTAAAAACATTTATGTCTTCGGCATTTCATCATGATGATGAAGGGAAACACATTGTAAATAAAGGTGATGTCAAATTAGTAAAATTACACGGTGTAATTTACGAACTTAATGATGGAGCAACAGCGGTTACTTTTGATGAGCACCATCATGCAACAAATGCTAAAAAAGTATTAGATTTTTCAATCACCAAAAGTGTATTGGGAATGTTAATTGCAGGTTTATTAATGTTCTTAGGATTTGGTGCATTGGCGAAAAGTTATAAAAAAGGAGCAATTCCAACAGGAGTGGGTCGCTTTTTAGAGCCATTAGTGTTATATGTTAGAGATGATATTGCACGACCAAATATCGGAGAGAAGAAATATAGAAGATTTATGCCATATTTATTAACGGTATTCTTCTTTATATGGATATTAAATTTATTAGGATTAACACCATTAGGGTTTAATGTGACAGGTCAGATTGCTGTAACAGTTTGTTTAGCGGTTGTGACAGCAATTATTTACCTTGCCAGCGGAACAAAAGATTTCTGGAAGCATACATTGTGGATGCCGGGAGTTCCGGTTTTATTGAAACCATTATTAGCAATAGTAGAGTTGATAGGTTTTTTAGTAATTAAACCATTTTCTTTGTTAATTCGTTTGTTTGCGAATATTACAGCAGGTCACTTTGTTGTAATGAGTTTAATAGCATTAATGATTACCTTACAAAAGCAGTTTGGAACAGTTGGAGCAACAGGTATTTCATTTGTGTTGGCAGCTTTTATTTCTGTAATTGAAATATTAGTTGCATTTTTACAAGCCTATATCTTTACAATGTTGTCATCATTGTTTATTGGTATGGCAGTTGAAGAACATGAACATCATTAGAGTTTTGACTCTAAAAAAATAATAAAAAGTAGCAACCATCTCATATGCTACGCCCTTTTGGGATTATAGAGATGGATTTTTGTTTAATTTATATAAATCAATTATTATGGGACAAATTCCAATGTTAGTAGGTGCAGGATTAATCGTAATCGGTGCGGGTATCGGATTAGGTAGAATTGGTGGAAGTGCGATGGAAGCAATCGCTCGTCAGCCAGAAGCATCAGGTAAAATCCAAACTGCGATGATTATCATCGGTGCCTTATTAGAAGGTTT
>PDWI01003812.1_pt1 | contig 22447 bp, 20 predicted proteins | sample 1430891 | NCBI WGS metagenome assembly PDWI01 (sample SAMN01162508, study PRJNA174530) | Oral metagenome, whole genome shotgun sequencing project. | biome: Marine environment; feature: Marine mammal; material: Swab sample of the gingival sulcus; isolation source: swab sample of gingival sulcus... | reverse complement strand
TGTCCACAAGCAAACAGTCAATCGCGATCATACAAGAGATGAATACTTAAAATCATTGGGCAATACAGTTCTTCGTTTTCAAAACAAAGAAGTCCTGGAACATCTTGAATCTGTTCTACAAAAAATAGCCAATAAAATATTTTTCCCCAACACATCGGGAACAAAAAACGACACATGTCCCTCTCCCTCTGGGAGAGGGATTCAGGGTGAGGGTGTTGTGCGAGGATCACGCCGAGCCGACATAGTACTTTATCTCAATGGTTTGCCGATAGCCGTCCTTGAGCTGAAGAATCCGGGCGACGAGAATTCTACCATCAAGCACGCGTTCAATCAGCTTCAAACTTATAAAACGGATATTCCATCATTGTTCACCACAAATGAATTACTGGTGATATCTGATGGGATACTGGCCCGCTCGGGGACGCTGACCAGCGGTTGGGATCGTTACATGCCCTGGCGAACAATTTCCGGTGAAGCGGTTGCACCCAAAGGCGCACCAGAGCTGGAAACGCTGGTGCGTGGTCTTTTTGAAAGACGTTATTTCCTTGATTACATTCTTAATTTTGTAGTTTTCGAAGATGATGGTTCAAAGCTGATAAAAAAGGCGGCGGCCTATCATCAATATTGGGCGGTGAATAAAGCGCTCGCCTGCACGCTTTCTGCCTGCGGAATCGATGGTGATCCAGCAAAGCTGACTGGCCGGTTCCCATCTGAACAGGATTCTTGGGAAGTAAGGGAGAATTCTCCGGTCTACGGCAAAGGCTCCAGGCATTTCGATGGCAAAAGGATTGGCGTTGTCTGGCATACGCAGGGCAGCGGAAAAAGCCTTTCCATGACATTTTATTCAGGCAAGGTTGTCCGGCACCCGAACATGGAGAATCCGACGTTGGTCATCATTACTGACCGGAATGATCTTGATGACCAACTTTTCGGTACATTTGCCAACTGCAAGGATCTTCTCCGGCAGTCTCCGGTTCAGGCGGAAAACAGATCACACCTCAGGGCGCTTTTGACAGCAGCCTCCGGCGGGATTGTTTTTACCACGATTCAGAAATTCATGCCGGACGAAAGTGGGGATGTCCACCCGCTACTGTCAGCACGATGCATTGCCGAACGCCTCATTTATCGGTTTTACCGGTACACCTGTTGAAACGGACGATCGCAGTACCCCGGCTGTTTTCGGTGACTATATTGACAAATATGATATTCTCCGTGCTGTCGAGGATGGCGCAACAGTACCCATTTACTATGAAAGCCGACTTGCCAGAATTGAGCTGAGTGAGGAGCAGCTTGCGAAAATCGACCCCGAGTTTGGGCAAATTACAGAAGCCGAAGAAGAAACGGGCAGGCAGAAGCTTAAAACGAAATGGGCCGCCCTGGAAGCCATGGTTGGTGCCGGGGATCGTATCAAACTGGTGGTCAGGGATTTGGTTGCTCATTTTGAGAAGAGATTGAATACGATGGATGGCAAGGCCATGATTGTCTGTATGAGTCGTCGTATCTGCGTGGATATGTATAACGCCCTCAAAGAGATCCGGCCAGATTGGCACAGCGAAAACGAATCAAAAGGTTTTATGAAAATCTATTCGCAACAAGGCCGGGCGGGAGGACTTGGCCAGAAGATTTAAAGACCCGAATGACAACCTCAAATTAGTCATTGTCCGCGATATGTGGCTTACCGGGTTTGATTGCCCAGGCATGCACACGATGTATATCGATAAACCCATGAGTGGTCATAACCTGATGCAGGCCATTGCCCGTGTAAACCGTGTGTTCAAAGACAAACCCGGCGGACTCGTGGTTGATTATATCGGACTGGCTGATTCTCTGAAAAGAGCCCTTGCCAATTATACTGCCAGCGGCGGTAAAGGTGATGCCACGATTGATCAGGAGCAGGCCGCAGCTGTACTCATGGAGAAATATGAGGTCGTGCGTGATATACTGCATGGTTTTGACTATCGCGCTGTCATTGAAGATATTCCGGCTGAAAGAATATCCGGAATAACCCAGGCGATGGAGTTCATCCTTGGTCAGGATGATGGCAAAAATCGTTATCTCTGCGCCGTATCTGCACTTACAAAAGCATTTGCTCTTGCGGTTCCCCATGAAACGGCGATCCAGATTCGGGATGAAGTTGGCTTTTTTCAAGACGTCAGGGCTGCACTCGTTAAAACAACGGGTGATGCACAAGGCCGGACACCAGAAGAAATAGATTCGGCAATTAAGCAGCTTGTTTCAAGAGCTGTTGCGTCAACAGAAGTCGTCGATATCTTTGAAGCTGCTGGAATGGACAAACCGGACATCTCTGTTTTGTCTGATGAGTTTCTGGAAGAAGTCAGAGCGTTACCACAAAAGAACCTTGCCCTTGAACTCCTGAAGAAACTGATCAATGACGAGATCAGAACGCGCTCTGAAAAGAATGTGATTCAAGCGCGCTCTTTTGCAGAGATGCTGGAACTGGCCGTCAAAAAATATCAGAATCGTACTATTGAGGCTGCTGAAATAATTCAAGAGCTGATCGAATTGGCCAGGGAGTTACGCAAATCAGAGCAGCGAGGTGACAGGCTTGGCCTGACCAGGGATGAGGTCGCCTTTTATGATGCGCTGGCCGACAACGGCAGTGCCAGGGACATGATTGGCGATGAAAAACTTCGTACCATAGCACAGTTGTTGGTTGATCGAGTAAAACGCAGCGTCTCAATAGACTGGGCGCTACGTGAAAATGCCCGGGCACAGATCCGCGTTATGGTCAAACGAATCCTGCGCCAGTATGGCTATCCGCCTGACTTGCAGAAAGCTGCCACTGAGCTGGTAATCGAGCAGGCAGAAGTGCTCTGTAAGGAGTGGAGCATGGAATGAATCCATTTAATCCCATATTCACCATCACCAACCGGATGACCGCAGCGATAACACAGATTGAGCGGGCGCGCGGTTTTCTGGAAGCGGCAAGCTTGTCGGATGACTAGGTGCAGGATATGGGGGCTGGAGTCTCACGCCTCTTTTGGGGTGTCTGCATCCGGTGTGGGGGTGCCGAACCCCCCGCCGCCGGGACTCATGATGCGGAAACGGTCACCGGGTTGTGCCATGATTTCATTTTTAGCGCCCATGGAGATTGAAGTCCCGTCTTTTTTAATGAAAAGATTGATGCCCTTTTTGCCGGGTTTGCCGCCCTCCAGTCCGTAGGGTGCAAATACCCGGCGTTCGGAAAGGATGGCTATATTAAGGGGTTCTAGAAACTCCACGTCACGCACTAAACCGTCTCCCCCGTTGAAAAGCCCCTGGCCCCCGGACCCCCGGCGGATTGAAAATTCCCTGAGAATCACAGGATAGAGCCGTTCCAGGATCTCCGGATCGGTGATGCGGGTGTTGGTCATGTGGGTATGGACTCCGGTCTGACCGTGCCAGCCAGGACCGGCCCCGGCCCCGCCGGCTATGGTTTCGTAATAGCCGAACCGGTCATTGCCAAAGGTAAAGTTGTTCATGCACCCCTGGGAGGCGGCAGCCACGCCAAAGGCCTTGAGAACCACGTCGGTGATTCGCTGAGAGGTCAACACGTTGCCGCCGACCACCGCCGCATCGGAAGCGGGGTCAAGCAACGAGCCCTTGGGGATATTGATGGTAATGGGGATCAGGCAGCCGTGGTTTAAGGGCAGGTCTTTTTCAATCAGGCATCTTAAGCAGTACAGGATGGCAGACGTGGTCACAGCCTTGGGGGCGTTGCAGTTTCCCCAGATTTGGGAGCCAGTGCCGTGAAAATCGAATACGGCGCTGCCGTCCCTGGGGTCGATGGTCAGCGCCAGGGCGATGGGGCTGCCGTCGTCCAGGTAGTCTTTGGCGTGGATCGTGTGCGGCCCGGCCATTTCCTTGGATGCGCAAAGTGCCTTGAGACGATGGCGGACCGCCGCTTCAGCCGCATCCTGGACATGGGTCATATAGGTCTGGACTACGTCCAGGCCATAGCTGTCCACCATCTCCAGCACCAGTTCGATCCCTTTCTGGTTGGCGGCAATCTGGGCTTTCATATCGGAGATGTTGTCGGCCAGAAGGCGGGTGCCTGAAATGGCCGGACGTCCCGGAGCCGGGGTGAGTTTGCCCGGGGCAAGCAGTAATTCTGAAAGACCTTTTTCCTGAAAAATTCCGTTCTCCACCAGCTTGAACGAGGTAATACAGGCCCCTTCCTCTTCCAGGCAGCGGGAATTGGGGGGCATGGAGCCGGGACTGATGCCGCCAATGTCGGCGTGGTGCCCCCGGGCCGCCACCCAGAAAATGATCTCATCCGCCTTGAATACAGGGGTGATGACCGTCATATCGGGCAGATGGCTGCCCCCTGCAGCCGGGTGGTTGGAGACCAGCACATCGCCGGGTTTAAGATCGTTTTTCCGGCACCTGATCTGGGCTTTAACCGCGTCGCTCATGCTGCCCAGATGAACGGGCAGGTGGGGCGCGTTGGCCACCAGCTCGCCATTGGGGCCGAACAAGGCGCAGGAAAAATCAAAGCGCTCCTTGATATTGGTGGAGATGGCGGTTTTTTGAAGCATCCGGCCCATCTGTTCGGCAATGGACATGAAAAGATTGCTGAAAATGGAAAGCTGCACCGGATCAAGGGTTATGCCCATTTGCGCCCGTGTGCCTGAGTCTGTCTTGATCTGTACATTCCCGTTCCGGGTAATGGTTGCGGTGCAGCGGGGTTCGATGAGTATGGTAGAGGTATGGTGGATCAGAATGGCTGGTCCGGCAATACAATGGCCGGCGGCAAGTGTTTCCAGATCGTAGATCAAGGTTGTCTGCCAGCCGTTTTCAAAATAACATTGGACCGTATCCTTCACCAGCGGTGGCCCCTGGGCCTTTGGAATACCAAGCCGTTGCAGCCCCCTGGCCTTACCCCGGGCCCGGATCCGGATATCGTCGATGCATATTTTTCGTTCAAAAAGGTCGAATCCAAATTCCCTGCGGTAAACGCTTCTGAACGCGCCAGTATAGTCATTGTCTTCAGGCTGCTTGATCATGATGGCCGTATCTGTCCCCTGGTACCGCAGGTTAAGAAACCGGGTGATCTCAATGGCTTCGGGACAGAATCCCTGGTCTTGCAGTTCCCGGCGTGTCTGTTGTTCCAGCCGTTCAAAAACCGGTTCAATTTCTGCCAGTGCCTGTGGGCATAAAACGGTGGCGCAGGGGTGCTGACGTTCCGTGACCACATCGGCCATACCCATCCCGTATGCGGACATAATGCCGGAAAACCGGTGGATAAAAATTGTGGATATCCCCAAGGCCCGGGCAATGGCGCAGGCATGCTGGGGGCCGGCCCCCCCAAAGGCGGCCAGGACGTGGGCCTTGATATCAAACCCCCGCATCACTGAAATTTCCCGGATGGGTCTGACCATCACCTCGTTGGCCACCCGGATGAAGCCCAGGGCAACCGCTTCTATTGTCATGGCAGGCAGTCCGGCAGCACCGCAGTAAGCATTGATTTTTTCTGTCAGAGCTTCCAGGGCCTTGCGAGCCGATTCCACGCACAACGGCTGATCCTTGGTGGGGCCAAAGATATGGGGAAAGTGTTTGGGTTGAATGCGGCCCAGTACCAGATTCGCGTCGGTGATTGTCAGGTATCCCTTTTTCCGGTAACAGACCGGTCCTGGGTGGGCCCCGGCGGATTCAGGCCCCACAAGAAACATGCCGTTGTCAAAAAAGAGACGGCTGCCCCCGCCCGCGGCCACGGTTCTGATGTCAAGCTGGGGGGCCTGGATGCGCACACCAGCGGTCTGGGTCTCAAAGACCAGTTCATATTCCCCATCAAACCGGGAGACATCGGTGGATGTTCCGCCCATGTCAAATCCGATCACGGGCTGCTTTTTTTCCGAATCAAAGGTGGTCATGACATATCCCACCACCCCGCCGGCAGGTCCGGACAGGATGGCGCGACTGCCGGTAAACCCGTCGGCCCCGGCCAACCCCCCGTCGGACTGCATGAAAAGAAGACCGGTATGGGCAAGTTTGTCTTTGAATCCGTGTTTAAAGCTGTCAAGATAGGTGCGAACAGGGGGGGTGAGGTAGGCATCCACCATGGTGGTGTCGCCCCTGGCCACCAGCTTTACCCGGGGCATGACCCTGGAAGACAGAGAGACCTGGGTAAATCCCATCTCCCGGGCCAGGCGGCCGATGGTCAATTCATGGTTTGGCCAGGCATAGGCGTGCATGAGCACGACGGCAAGGCTGCGGATGCCCTGATCAAAGACCGCCTGGAGATCCGATCTTATGGCCGCTATATCCAGTGGACGGATCACTGCCAGACGCTCACCGGTGATCCCCGCCACAATTTTTCCCTTTACTGCCGAGGCGTCCTCACCCGGCCTCAATATCCTCAAACGCTCGTTTGCCTCAATCACCTGCTGGTACAACAGCGCGGGCTTTTTGATCTCCAGGTCAAAGATCCGGGGACGGTCCTGGTTGCCGATTTGAAGAATATCACCAAATCCCCGGGTCACCACCAAGGCGCAGGGCGCTCCCTTTCGTTCCAACAGGGCGTTGGTGGCCAGGGTGGTCCCCATGCGGATCCACTCAATTCGTCCGGCGTCGAACTGCGCTGTGGGCAAAGGCTTTCCAGTCACCTCTTCCAAGATGCGACGGATTCCCTCACGGGGGGCGTCAGGATAGTTCCGGGGATCTTCGGACAACAGCTTGATCACCCTGTATCCGGGCTCTCCAGGCACCTCGGCATAGATATCCGTGAAGGTGCCCCCCCGGTCGATGGAAAAGCGGAATTTAGCGGGATCCGACATTGCTGCTCCTAACTGCCCGTTGATTACGGTACGCCACATCCCTGAACTGACAGGGCAAGGTAAACGTCACCATGAAAGACTGGACGGAAAGCTGTTTATTTTGCTGCCGGTCGATACATTGGATTGTTTCATGTTTCTGATAATGGGGACAATTATCAAACAGGCTCTAAAAGCTGGTTGCCTCTTTTTTGTGTTTCACCCCCTACAGGTACATTGCGGGTAGTTGAATAATATTGTCGGCCAACAGTTCAATTTTATCCGAATTATTCACCAGCATTCCAAATTTTGACTCTGTTTCCTTAAGAAACGTTTTTAATGGTCCAAGCATACGCTGGGTTATTTTAGTGCCGAGTTTGATCTCAATGGGAATAAATCCAAAAGGTCCGTCAACAATCAAATCAATTTCCGACTTGTCCTTTGTTCTGTAAAAGTTGAAATCCATTCCCGGCTGTAATGTACATTGGAAACCCCTTATTATTTCTTCAATAACAAAGGATTCAAAAGAAGAACCTGCTGCCGGATGGAGAAGAAGACGATCAACCTCGTCCACCTTGAGCAGATGATGGAGAAGGCCCTGATCCCGAAAAAAGCCCTTGGGCATTTTCTGGACTTTTTTGAGGGTGTTTTTTTCAAAACTTCGCAGGTTCCTCCAGATAAACGTATTATGAAGAATCTCCAGGTACTCTTTGGCGGTTACGGAGCTTAACTCCAGTGCCCTTGCAATGGCTGACTGGTTAATCATTGTACCGGAATGATAAGAAAGGCTTTAGATAAACAACCTGAAATTATGGGTGTTCAAACGTGGAAAAAGGCGCTGAATGTCCCTTCTGATATAGTCTGCAAAATATTCATCCATCCATAAGCCATGGAAAATCGGGGTTGTCTCTCTTTTGATTCTTGGCTCGGGATATCCGCCCAGTAGCCAGTGGTCGTAGACCTGGTTGACATTGCTCGGTGTTTCCAGCTCTGTCAGATCATCCAGACCGGTTGAGGCGTTAATTAAGCGGGTATAGATGGGCGGGAAAGGGCTTTCATAAAATTCCGTCATCTTAAAGGGCCAAAGTTCAATAGTTGCAATCCTTCCGGCCAGGCTTTCAGAGAGGCCTTTTACGATTTCAGGAGAACTTGATCCGGTCAGCAGAAAACGGCCGCAGACAGTTCTGTCCTGATCTATAATCCCACGCAATACCCCAAACAAGTCGGGATATTGCTGTGCTTCATCAATGATGAGGTTTTCCCGGTGCCTTGAAAAAAAACCTAAAGGATCACTGGTAATAAGCTCGTAATCATCGGGCCTTTCAAGGTCATAATATTTCCAGTCCGGGCACACCGCTTTAACCAATGTAGATTTTCCGCATTGCCAAGGACCAATAACAGCTAGGGCTGGAAACATTTCCAGGAGGGCTAAAATTTTCTGGGCAAGAAATCGCTCTTTATCCATTTTTTTTAAACGATAACTTTAAAATACATGGATGTCAAGGGCGTGCAGGTACTGAATCGTGCAAGGTTACACACAAATAGACAGAAGGGCTTTTGCCGACTGAACGTTATTCCCCATTTCCCTATTTGTGTAAAAATACGTTGATAGTTCTGTTGATTTCATTAACCATATCATCTTTTGGGTCTTTCAGCCATGGACGCCATAAGGCCCATGATCAGAATTAAAGCTCCCAAAGCTGCGCCGGATTTTAAGTCGCCATCAAGGCACGCCAATGGTGGCTTAAAAGACAAGCAGATGGGAGTTTTTATTTTGATCATGGGCCTAAGTAAAATATTTTTGGGTGGCAAGCCATTCTGCAAATGTAACCCAGAAAAGCAAAGATTTCTTCTTTGTTACTTCTGCCTGTCATGTTTTCAGGTCTTGGTATTCAATATACAAAGGCACTGAAAGATGAAAGACGAATTTTTGCCATGGTAATTTTGAAATCAAATCATATGCTGCTCCTTTCAATTCTTATTTTCATTTTTGTTTTCTGAGTGCCGTTACACATTCTGCGCCTATACCCCAGTTGTCGGTATTGACTTCATCAATGACAACAACCGTGGTGGCGGGGTTCTTGTCCAAAACATCCACCAGGAGATGGGTCACCCCCTGGATTAGTTTTAGTTTCTGCTCTTTTGTTACATTCTCATCTGTAATCTTGATGTTAACGTACGGCATCATAACCTCCTTGTATTTTAATCATTGTATGCTTTAACACACCTCCTGTCAAAATCAAGCCGCCTAAAAATACGACTACAGCGGAGATGACTATAGCTGATACAAAATCCCCTGAATTTTCAGATAAAATCCCAGACACCAGGGGGCCCAGGATCTGACCAACACCATATATGGCTGTCAACAGCCCAATCACCTTCTGACTTTGACCTGGCTTAAGTGTTTTACCGATGGAAAGCGTCAAAGCAGTTATTCCCATAAACGTGCCGCCAAACAAAACGGCTCCTGAAATGACACATAACCAGTGGGACGATAGGACCGGGAGTACAATTCCCAGGCCTTGTATGAGATGGGCGACAATCAATACATAAACCAGATGCAGGCGTTTTGACAATTGATGAAATACAGGAACGGATACAGAGGCTGCCAGACCGACCATTGTCCAGGCCACTGGGCCGGATGACAAGAATTCGGACTGACCCTGGAGAAAAGATACGATGAATGTCCCACTGATAATATAGCCGAACCCTTCACAAAAATAGGCCACCATGAGCCATGGAAGTAATAACGGATATTCGAATTTAATTGTCCCATTGGAATGTAAATCCGTTTTTGATTCTTCTGCCGGAGGGATCAGCACAAACCAGCAAACCACAGATAGAGGAAGGCAAATCAAAGAAAGTCCCACCCAAGATACCTGAACATTAAAATATTCAAGCAGCACCGGAGAAAACACCCCGCTCAAGGCAATGCCACCCCCCACCCCGCTGTATATTAACATGCCGAGAGCGTTTTTTGATTGCGGAAGCCGCTCCATCACAATTGAGGAACCGATAATAAATATGCCGGCACTTGCTATACCGCTGACCAACCGAAGCATCGTCCATGTGGCAGTCTGTGTAACAAGTCCCATCCATGCTGTCGTTATAATACTTGATATAAGAGAAATGCGGAATAAACGCAATTTTGTTGTTGCCCTCATATTTTTAAAGCACAACAGTGCGCCAAGAAGATATCCCAGATAATTGACAGAAGCCATTGATCCGGCAATCTCATCACTGAATCCAAACTGACTCTGCATTGCCGGCAGTAATGGCGTGTAAGCAAAGCGGCCAACACCCATGGCAATCACTAGGGCTAAAAAGCCACCTGTTATCAACAATCTATGGCGAGTCTTCTGTTGTTTCATAACAAGTTGCCCCTTTTCAAATTTGGTTGCATCAAATTTTTTCCAATACTTGACCCTAAAGCTAACAAACGTATAATATTATCTCAAATAATTAAAAATGAATAATAATATCATAAATAATGATATTAAATTGAGTGAGGAAATATGGATATATGGGGACTTAAAATTTTTAAAACCGTGGCTGAAGAAGGCAGTATTTCAAAGGCAGCGTTAAAATTAAATTGTGTACAATCCAATGTAACAGCAAGGGTCAGGCAACTTGAAAGAGAGCTGGATGTTGCCCTTTTCCATAGAAAACACCGTGGTGTCGAACTGACGGCAAAGGGCCGGATATTGATTGATTATGCCAAAGATGCTGTTCAATTAATCGACAATGCGCTGCTTGCCGTTAGTGACGACGAATTTATCAAGGGGCCTTTGTCGATCGGCACGATGGAATCCACGGCAGCTGTGAGACTGCCTACCTTATTTTCAACATACCATAAGCAGTACCCCGATGTTCAATTGAGGCTTCAGACTGGGACCACTGAGGCCCTTGTGAAAAACGTTCTGGACTACCAGCTTGATGCGGCCTTTGTCGCAGGCCCTGTGGATCATCCGGATCTGTTTGCCCACGATGCATTTAATGAAGAACTTGTTGTCATCACAGAGAAAGGGATAAAATCTCTGGTAAATCTTGACCGTCCCGATTTTATTGTCTTCAGGCGGGGCTGTTCCTACAGGGGAATCCTTGAAACCTGGGCAAAAGAGAAGGGGATAATACCCGGGCAGATAATGGAAATGGGAACATTGGAGGGTATCCTGGGGTTTGTGAATGTCGGCATGGGGATTACTCTGTTACCGCAGTCCATCCTATCAAATCTTAGATGGGAACATTCCGTCAGGACCCATGGGATTCCCCAAAAATTAAGGAAGACATCTACCCTTTTTATTCATCGCAAAGATAGGGTGCGTACCCGGGCATTGAAAAATTTTATTGAATTTCTGTCAGACCCAAAACCGCTTACCAAAGGAGATGGATAATGGACATGGTCAGCATGAGGCTGCCAGGCCAAAGAAGAGTACCGAAACAGAATTGTCATGTATCAGGACGTTTCTTAAATTCGGCAATAACTACGTGCAAAAAAAACAACTTCTCTCTGTTTATGAGGCGATCCCTGTGCCTAAGGCCCATGATCAAAATAAAAACTCCCACCTGCTTGTCTTTTAAGCTGCCCTCGGCGTTACGCCAACGGACACATAATATCGAATATGCGTCCATTGGCGTACCTTGATGGCGACTTAAAATCCGGCGCAGCTTTGGGAGCTTTAATTCTGATCATGGGCCTAAGAGCCTGTTTGATAATTGATGAATCGGCTGCAATCCCACGAAAATGGCTCCAAATCCCCCAAATTTTATGTCAATACTCCGGCCATTAACACAAAATCTGTGAAAATTGGTTCTCATTTTCATGAGATTTCGTTTCGATCCCCTAATTATCAACCAGGCTCTAAAAGCTTCTCAATATCTTTTTTTATATTTTCCGGCATGGATATTAATCACATCTGCATTGACCCACCGGGCCACCTGGGCCTTATATTCAAGTTCGGCTATGGATTTTTTCACCACATCCGGATTGGGTGAATTCGGGATGACAAACTGGTCCGGATGAAAGGTTGTTCTCATGTTGTTTGCTTTGCTGAAGTTTCCGCAGCATTTAAACGCTTCGACAATGGTATCGCCACCGGGAAGGACCCTTGATGCGTATGGTTTTCAGTAAACCCCATCCGCAGTTATTCAGCTTCAGACGGTGTGGTTCCAGGCAGTTGTTGGGATTTTCGCTGTCCAAGCTCCCGGTCCAGAAGATACATCCCCTGGGGCGAATCTTTAACGCGCTTAATTTTTCCCAACAGCATTGCCACACTTTCTTCTTCTTCCACCTGTTCGGTCACAAACCATTGCAAAAAGATCTGGGTGGCATGATCTTTTTGGGCAATGGCGATCTCCATGAGATCATTAATCATGGCAGATATTTTTTGTTCGTGGGCCAAGGTATCTTCAAAAACTGCAAGGGGGCTCGCCCATTCGACCTGGGGGGCGTCAATACCGGTCAGTTTAACCCGTCCCCCCCTTTGGGTAATAAAGTTATAAAATTTGGCGGCATGGGTCATCTCTTCCTGGGCCTGGGCTTCTAGCCAGGCAGAAAAGCCGTCCAGATCGTCGGCCTTACACTGGGCCGCCATGGATAAATAAAGGTATGATGAAAAAATTTCAGCATTAAGCTGTTTGTTCAGGGCATTTTCAACTTCAGGTACTAGCATGTTTGTTTCTCCACTGCTTTTTGGTTTTGAAGATTTTTTTAAGCTTGTCGCGCCCCCCTTTTTCACTCTCAAACCAGTCTCCCCACTATCGGTAAAATACAGGGTCTTAGAGGCGCCTTAGCTCACAAAGTCACCCATCGGCACCTTGCATCTGAGCAAGTTTTCGTCCAAACACAATTCATTATACTTCGGTTCTAATTGTCTTTATGAAATCAAGCAGTTTATCGCGCATTTCCGGCCGGTTAAGGGAAAAGGAAAGATTGGCCATTTGAAATCCGACTTTGTCCCCGCAGTCAAACCGGGTTCCTTTGAATTTATACCCAAAGATGGGTTGTTCGGTTAAAAGTTCCTTCATGGCATCTGTGAGCTGAATTTCACCACCGGCCCCTGTCTGTTTTTTTCCAAGATATTTCCAGATTCTGGGGGTAAGGATGTACCGGCCCACAATGGCCAGGTTGGACGGGGCCTCTTCCGGCTTGGGTTTTTCCACCATATCGTTGATCTTAACAATTTCGTTTTCCAGGGAAATGGCATCTAAAATACCGTATCTTTCGGTCTGATCTTTTTCCACTTCCATAACAGCGGCTATGGACGCACGGAACCGGTCAAATTTTTCCACCATTTCCGTAAGCACGGGCTTATCCGGGGTCTGGATCATATCGTCGGCCAGAAGTACGGCAAAGGGCTCGTCCCCAACAATATCCCTGGCGCACCAAATGGCATGACCAAGTCCCCGGGGAGTATTCTGGCGGGTGTATACAATGGTGCCGGTTCTGGGAACCAGTTCGGTAACCTGCCGCAGCAGGTCTGTCTTACCCTTGGTTTTGAGCATGTTTTCTAATTCATAGCTGCGGTCAAAGTGGTCTTCCAAGGCCTTTTTTGTCCGGCCCGTGACAAAGATGATCTGTTCAATGCCCGCGTCAAAAGCTTCTTCAACAGCATACTGGATAATGGGTTTATCCACCACGGTCAGCATCTCTTTGGCCATGGCTTTTGTGGCCGGGATGAACCGGGTGCCAAGACCTGCTACCGGTAATACCGCTTTTTTTACTTTCATTTTAACTCCTTGGCTACTTGATACTGAAAATTTATTTGATGTTCTGGGCAGGGCGCGTCATAACAGCCCCGGATAGTTTGTTGACGTTTTTTAGATTAGCAGCGGCTGTTATGTCAAACCCAAAATGAATAATCCTTCAGGGCTTGCAGAAGCGTCCACGTGTGAAGATCCCGCTATCCGCTTGACATTATTGCCTATTTCCAGTATGGTGTCAACCTTTTACGTTGTTTGTTATAATTGATGAGGACATAAGTTAATGAATTCTGAAAATAAGATAGATGAAATACCGCTCCAAGCGGAAATCCCACCGGAGCAGCTTAGCCTTAAAAGCCGGTTTAAATTCAAATGCCATAAAGGCGTCCCCTGTTTTACCGAATGTTGCAGGGGGATTGATATCATGCTCACCCCCTATGATATTTTAACCATGCGCAAGAAACTGGATTTGGATTCAGAAAAATTTCTGTCCATATTTACCACTCCCCAGCTTCTTGAAAAAGCAGATATGCCCGTGGTGACCATCAAGCTGCTCGATGATGAACGCCGGTCCTGTCCATTTGTCCAGGACAGGCAGGGGTGTATGATTTATGAAGACCGTCCCACCACCTGCCGGTACTATCCCCTTGGCGTGGGGTCTTTGAGTTATTCCGGGGAGCAGGATGAACGTGATGATAAAGATGAGTTCTTTTTTATGATTAAGGAACCCCATTGCAAAGGCTTTGATGAAACAGGCCAATGGACCGTAGCGCAATGGCGTGAAGACCAGGGCATTGACCTGCGTGACGAGGTCAATGAAGGCTGGCTGGATCTTATGGTTCGTAAAAAATCTTTGCCGGCCAGTATGCAGTTGTCCGGACAGGCCAAGCAAATGTTTTTCACGGTATGTTACAATATTGATAAGTTTAAGCGGTTCGTGTTTGAATCCTCTTTTCTTACCCGGTACAACATTCCGGAAGAGCGGGTGGCCCAGATTAAAGCGGATGATGTGAAATTGCTTCAGTTCGGATTTGAATGGCTGAAAGTCACCTTTTTTCAATCCGGAGAGGATATGTTCAGTCCCAAAAAGAGAAGTGGAGAAACAGCTGTTTCTAAAGAATAGCGGCTTACCCGGCGACTTTGGGCGTTCATCAATTATCAAACAGGCTCTTAGAATCAGGGAGACCGGAAGCGGAAGTGCCACTTAAGGTCTCCACCCAAATATAAATTTGAAATATATTGGCTAGCTATAGTTGTACCATAGGTCTTTATGAGTCGCCGTATCATTAAGCCGGGCCTCAATATCTATATTAAAGAACGCGGCCGCCGGGGCAAGGATTTCAGGGTTGGCGGCCTGTACTTTTTTTAACGCAGAAAGTGAGATATCAAATCCTTTTTGGGTCATTTTTCCTAAAGGGGCCCGGCAAGAGCCGGAGGGCATGCCAAGGATCTGCATCATGGTTTTCAAAGGCAGGGGATTTCTGGCCCGGCATGGAACAGGCCCGTACTTGCTTTCCTCTTCTGTGGTGATGACCACAACATCCAGCAAAGGGGACAGCGCGGTTTGAAGGGCAAAAGCTTCCTGGGTCTTGCCCTGGTTAAGCCGCTCAACCATTTGGGTCATGGCTGACGGTGCAATATTTGACATGACTGAAATGGCACCGCAGGCCCGGATCTGTTCGTCTGCCATGATGCGGCAGACCAGGGCGTCGTCCCCGGAAAAGATATTGAAACTGTCCCCGCAAAGTTTTCTGGTCAGCCTCATGTTGTCTATATTTCCGGTGGCCTCCTTAACACTGGTTACATTGGCGCAATTGTCCGCAAGTATGGCAAGATCCTGGGGCAGCATCTGGGCACCGGTACGCCCCGGTATAATATAAGGCATGATTTCCAGATCCGGGGTTTGCCTTGCCACAACTTCGTAATATTCCCGCCGGATTTCAAGGGAGGACGGGCCGTTGTAGTAAGGATCCACCAGAAGCACACCGTCCACACCCTGTTCTGCCGCATGTGATGTGCCGATCAGGGCTTCATTTGTGTTGTTTGAGCCGGTGCCGGCGATACACTTGCACTTGCCCCTGGTCTGTTTGGCAGTCAGATCAATAACCAGATTATGTTCTTCCCATTTAAATGTCGGGCTTTCACCGGTGGTGCCGGTGGCGAGAATGCCGGTAATCCGGTTTGCAATCTGGAAATCAATGAGCCCGGACAGGCCGTCCCGGTCGAGATCTCCTGCCGGGGTGAACGGGGTGATCAGTGCTGTGTAGCATCCTTGTTCCATAACTTTCAAACTCCTGATGGTTATTGTGCGGCAAAGCGCGGAAAAAACAATTTGCCCGAAAAACGGTGTGTCTGCACTTTAGAGGTCTTAAGGATTTCAGTTCTGCCGAAAGAGCTTGACACCCGAATAAAAAAATTTATTATATAAAAATTTTGTATAAACACAATGCTAAAGTCATAAAAGAGCCAAAGGAGACATCAATGGCCGATTCCCAAAGCCCGAAGCAAACCCTGCCCAAAAATGCAGACGAACGTATTGCCAAGCTCAGGCATGCACTGCTCACTAACCCTGAGTGTGGCACCACCCACTATAACCTGGCGGTGGCCCTGATCGGAAAACAGGAATTTGCCGAAGCGGAAAATGTACTCCATGAGGCCATTGAGTGCAGCCCCACCCTGGCCGAAGCCTATGTGCAGCTTGGGGGTATTTGTCTGCAGCGGGGTGATCTTGAAGGCTGTTTCCGTTACAACCATATGGCCACCAAGGCCCGGGCCGGTTTTGCCGAAGGCTATGCAAATATGGCCTTTGTCCTGCTGCAACTGGTGGATGGCAAGAATGACAAGGAAGATGAGGAAAAAGTAGACAAAGCAATTAAAAATCTGAAAAAAGCCATTATTCACAATAAGCATTTTATCCAGGCATATACGACTTTGGGCACTGCTTATTTTATGAAAGGATTGGTTGAAGAAGGGATCAAGGCCAACCAAGAGGCCCTGGCCGTGGAACCCAAATTCCCCATTGCCCATAATAATCTGGCCGTGGCTTATCTTGAACTAAAAAATTACAAACAGGCCATTGCGCATTGTGATATTGCCGTGGAGCTCGGTTTTGAGGTCAGTTCGGGATTACTGGATGAACTTGCCACGCACCGGAACACATAATCACATCTGCGATGACAGGTTTTTATTGACACGGGGAAATATAAATTCTATATCAGCTATGTTATTTTGCTTGTATTGTATGATTCAAAGCTCTGTGTTATGATACCGCTTTGAATAGAAAAAGAATATTGATGAAAAGTTTGGAACAACCTTTTCATTGTTGCATGTAAATCAACTTTTAACGGAGGTAAGTAAATGGCTAAGCATGAAACTCCTTTACTGGACGAGCTGGAATCCGGCCCGTGGCCTAGCTTTGTTTCTGACATGAAACAGCAGGCAGAAGTCAGAGCCAAAAACGAAAAAGGCGTTGAATTTCAGATCCCCCAGGATTGTGTAGATGACCTTCTTGGTGTTTTGGAACTCTCTTACAAACATGGACGGACCCACTGGAAACACGGCGGCATTGTTGGTGTATTCGGTTATGGCGGCGGCGTTATCGGCCGTTACTGCGACCAGCCCACATTGTTTCCTGGTGTTGAGCATTTCCACACCATGCGTGTAAACCAGCCCGCAGGTAAATTCTACACAACTGATTATCTGAGACAACTGACCGAACTGTGGGACTTCAGGGGATCTGGTATCACCAACATGCACGGTGCCACCGGCGATATCATTCTGCTGGGTACCACTACGCCCCAGTTGGAAGAGGTTTTCTGGACACTGACCCATGATATGAACCAGGATCTGGGTGGTTCCGGCTCCAACCTGAGAACCCCTGCTGACTGCATGGGCTCTTCCAGATGTCAATATACCTGCTACGATGTAAGTGCACTTTGCCATTTCCTGACCAATGAATATCAGGATGAGCTGCATCGTCCGGCATTCCCCTACAAGTTTAAATTTAAACTTGACGGTTGCCCCAACTGTTGCGTGGCATCCATTGCCCGTTCCGATATGTCCTTTATCGGTACCTGGAGGGACGATATCCGCATTGATCAGGACGCGGTGAACAAATATGTTGAAAACGATCCGGCTTATCCTTCCAATGCCGGCTCCCACAAAGGCAGAGACTGGGGCCCCTTTGACATTCAAAAGGAAGTTATCGAACTTTGTCCCACAGGCTGCATGAAATTTGAAAACAAAACACTGACCATTGACAACCCCAACTGCACCCGTTGCATGCACTGTATCAATGTTATGCCCAGAGCGCTCAGAGTCGGTAAAGACGCTGGACTTTCCATTCTTGTCGGTGCCAAGGCCCCGATCCTTGACGGTGCCCAGATGGGCTCCCTTTTGGTTCCCTTTGTTGAAGTCAATCCGGAAAATGATTACGAAGAAATTACCGAGATCATTGAAAACGTATGGGATTGGTGGATGGAAGAGGGCAAGAACCGTGAACGTCTTGGTGAGCTGATCATGCGCCAGGGATTCCAGAAACTTCTGGAAGTCACCGGCATCGAAGCGATGCCGCAGCATGTTGCCTATCCGCGAACCAACCCTTACATCTTCTGGAAAGAAGACGAAGTCCCGGGTGGTTGGGAACGTGACGTTGACGAATACAGAAAACATCACCTAAGATAAAAAAGGGAGAATCATAATGGCATTTATTTCTACAGGGTACAATCCTGACAAACCGATGGAAAACAGAATCACTGACATCGGGCCCAGAGACTATCACGAATTCTATCCTCCTGTTATCGCAAAAAATAAAGGTAAATGGGCGTATCATGAAATCCTGGAACCCGGCGTACTGGTTCACGTTGGCGAGTCCGGAGATGAAGTATATACCGTAAGAGTCGGCGGCGCCCGTCTGATGTCCACAACCCATATCAATGAAATCTGCGACATCGCAGACAAACATTGTGACGGTTACGTCCGTTTCACCACCCGTAACAACATTGAGTTCATGGTTGATTCCAAGGACAAAGTAGAGCCCCTGAAGAACGATCTGGCTTCCAGAAAATTTCCCGGCGGCTCCTTTAAGTTTCCCATCGGCGGTACAGGTGCCGGTGTTACCAATATCGTTCACACCCAGGGCTGGATCCACTGCCATACCCCTGCAACGGATGCCTCCGGTACTGTAAAGGCGACCATGGATGCATTGTTTGAGGATTTCCAGCAGATGAAAATGCCGGCCCAGCTCCGTGTCTCCATGGCGTGCTGCCTGAACATGTGCGGTGCGGTTCACTGTTCTGATATCGCCATTCTGGGGTACCACAGAAAACCGCCCATGCTTGATCATGAATACCTTGACAAGGTCTGTGAAATTCCGCTGGCGGTTTCCGCCTGCCCGACGGCGGCGATCAAGCCGTCCAAACAGAAATTGGCTGACGGCACGGATGTAAAGTCTGTTGCGGTTAACAATGAACGGTGCATGTACTGCGGGAACTGCTACACCATGTGCCCCTCCATGCCCCTTGCCGACACCGAAGGTGACGGGATCGTTCTCATGGCCGGTGGTAAGGTGTCCAACCGTATCACCGATCCGAAATTCTCCAAGGTTGTTGTGGCCTTTCTGCCCAACGAAATGCCCCGCTGGCCCTCCATGACCAAAGCTATTAAAAATATTGTTAACGCCTATTCAAACGGCGCCAACAAATACGAGCGTGTGGGGGACTGGGCAGAAAGAATCGGATGGGAAAAATTCTTTGAGGTTTGTGAACTTGAGTTCACCCATCACCTGATTGACGATTTCCGTCAGCAGGCTTACATGAGCTGGCGTCAGTCCACTCAGTTTAAATTCTGATGCGAACTGTAATCGGTTTTTTTGGAATTTAGCGTAATTAATCATGGATGAACCGGAGGAGATGTTGTCCCTCCGGTTCATCCCTTTCAATAAAAAGGAGTTTGATGACATGAGCGACCTTCTCGATGATAAAGAAGCGGCCCAGAAAGCAGTTGTTGACTGGCTGAAAAAGAAAGCCAAAACGAAAACTAAGTTCTACATCAAAGATTTTTACAAAATTTTTCCTGATGACAAACCCAGAATGATCAAAAAGGTTGTCAACAAAATGGTTGAAGACGGGGTCCTTGAATTCTGGTCCTCTGGATCCACCACCATGTATGGTCTTAAAGGTGCCGGTATCCAGCATTCTTCCGAGGGTGAAAACTAGAAAGATTCTGTTTTTATGACCGTCAGTAGGGAAAAGGTCCCTGGCGTTGTCATTGCCGGACTCAGGGGTGGTTCAGGCAAGACGATCATATCCCTTGGGATAGCTGCTGCGTTGACTGCTCAGCATATATCCGTGGCCCCGTTTAAAAAGGGTCCTGACTATATTGATGCCGGCTGGCTCTCCCTGGCAGCCGGCCGCCCCTGTTACAATCTTGATACCTACCTGTGCACCCCGTCGGTGGTGCAGACCGCTTATCTCGTTCACACCCGGTCCTGTGATATTGCCATGGTTGAAGGCAACCGTGGTCTTTTCGACGGCATTGACATCGACGGAACAACCTCCACCAGCGAACTTGCCAAACTCCTGGATCTGCCGGTGATCCTGGTGCTGGACTGCACCAAATCCACCCGGACCATGGCCGCTGTACTCCTGGGTTGCATGCGGTTTGACCCGGATATCAATATTTGCGGTGTTATTCTCAACCGGCTGGCCGGAAAACGCCATGAGGGAAAAGTCCGGGCAACGATTGAACGGTTCTGCAGTATTCCGGTTCTCGGCGCACTGCCAAAACTTAAACAGAAAGATTTTCCAGAACGGCATATGGGGCTTATCCCTTCCGACGAACACCAGGAACGCGATCTCTCCTTGACCCGGATCAGGCAGGTGGCCCTGGACAATATTGATATGGATGAACTGTGCCGGCAGGTCACATCGTTTAAAGGAAGGGGACTGCCGGTTGTTGACAATGCCCGGCAGCAGGTCGATCCGGTCATGGAGGCGCCGGAAAACCAAAACCCGGAAACCCGGAACGCCAGTGTCACCATCGGTGTGGTCCGAGATTCGGCATTTCAGTTTTATTATCCGGATAATATTGAGGCCTTGGAAAATCTGGGTGCCAGGATTAAATTCATCAGTCCGTTATCCCAGTCCGAGATCCCCGAAGTTGATGCCATCTACATGGGTGGGGGCTTTCCTGAAACCCATGCCACCCAGCTGTCCGCCAATCAGGCTTTCAAAGATCATTTAAACGCATTGTCCTGCAAAGGGCTTCCCATTTATGCCGAATGCGGTGGCCTGATATTCCTTGGTGAAAGCATCTGCCTTGATGATGTGGTTTACCCCATGACCGGGATTTTATCCTTACAGTTTGGGCTTTCCAAACGCCCCCAGGGCCATGGGTACACTGAAGTTGAGGTGGTGAATGAAAATCCCTTTTATGCCAAAGGCGAAGTGCTGCGCGGTCATGAATTCAGGTACTCTAAAGTGCTGTCCATTAATTATGATGATACTGCCATGGCATTCAGGATGATCCGGGGTAAGGGGATTGTTGAAAAAAAGGACGGCTTTTTCAAGGGTAATACCTTTGGTACCTATACGCACATCCACGCCCTTGGCGCTCCCAGCTGGGCCTCCGCTTTGATTGCCCAGGCCAGGCGCTTTAAGGCTCATGGTTACAATTAAATCTCCCAAAGCTGTTCCGGATTTTAATCCGCCATCAAGGCACGCCAATGGCGGCTTAAAAGAGATGGGGTTGAAACTGTATACTTCTCTCGTTCCATTCCCGGTACTGAGAATCTGAATCGACATCCGCAAAAAATCAAACTATCAGCAATGTATTTTGGTTGTTATTTTTATTTGACAAGCTAACTTTTGAGTGCTAATAAAACAATTAATTTTGCTATACTCTTAAGAAGAGAAATTCTGTTCAAATCAAATAATCAACCTGTCAATAAACAAGTAAGGAGCCAAAGAAAATGATAGAAAAAAGATTAACTGGAACCATGATCAATGTATTTTTTTTACTGATATTAATTTTTGGGGGAGCAGGTAGTACTTTTGCAACCACCGCCCCCACCTGGGGTGGAAACTGGCAATCCAGTTATGCAAGCCTTGATGATCCCTTAATGGATTCGATGTATACCGCCGTTGCCGCGTTAAAGGATGACCTGGAACCCGGTGACGTTAAATCGGCACTGAAAGTGATGTTGCGTACGGACTTCGAGACCATAAGTATCGAAAACGCAGGAGACGTTTACTCCATTACAATTGATTCTGAATTGGCCGATTACAACTACATGGGCGAGCATGAAATAGAATTTGCGCCGGGTATGAGTTTCAGCTGGTACAAATTTGAAAAAAACGGCGGCAGCCAAGAGAATCTCTATCAGTACATCATCGCCACTGACGTGCATCAGGACACGCCAGATAGTATGCGTCACTGGCACATGAGATACGGCTCACAGGGATTTGAAGCACTGATTGGGATTACAGATTTTTGGTGGCCCACAATGGTTGGAGCTGAGATGACAGCCCAAGAGCTGGCCAACCAGTATACCGCTATGGCCGAGGAATTGGCTGAAATGCTTTCACCCTCCCAGGTGCCCGTTCCGGGTTCAATCCTGCTTCTGGGTTCAGGCATGCTTCTTGTCTCCGGGTACAGGTTCAGAACTAAGCGGTAAAAGCCGCTGCGGTTCATTACAAGGCACAAGGCTGGACACCATCCCAAAAGACTTGGCCGTATTATTTTCTTTTAATCATTTTAAACCATAACAGGCAGGTTGATGACAGCAGCGGGATCCATGAACTATGGACCCGCTGCTTTTCGTTTGATGGTGGTCCAAAACTATTTTCCCATGATTTCTTGCTGAAAAATCTAAGAGCCTGTTTGATAGTTAGTTATCAATGTCATAAAGTTAACGGCAAGGCTTATAATTCATATGGAACTCTCGCTTATTGACCTTGTGTTTTCGTTTGAATTTACGCCCTGGCCTGATCGGT
>PDWI01003408.1_pt1 | contig 22448 bp, 20 predicted proteins | sample 1430891 | NCBI WGS metagenome assembly PDWI01 (sample SAMN01162508, study PRJNA174530) | Oral metagenome, whole genome shotgun sequencing project. | biome: Marine environment; feature: Marine mammal; material: Swab sample of the gingival sulcus; isolation source: swab sample of gingival sulcus... | reverse complement strand
GGTGGCATTTTATATTCCTTTTTTATTTGCGAGATGATTATATCATCTAATTTTAAATTAACGGAATAAATGGTTGTCTATGTTTTTGGGGTCATTCCAGTTTTTAGAAAAAGGCTTAAGTAAAAGTGAAATTGCTAGAAGACTAGGAATTAGTAGAAATACTCCCAACTTATAAGTGAGTAATATATTTAAATCTCCTTTTCATATAAAGGAGATTTAAACTATAATGCCACTATATTCTCATCTATTTTAATTTCTCCTGCCACCTCGTTTGCGTCTGTCGTGTCTTTTGTTGTCGTTTCCTCTTCTTCTGCGACGATTTCGTGAGTTTTTTTTGTCGTTTTGTGGGGCTGATTTTATAAGTTTTTCGAGTGCTTTTTTGTTTAAACCGATGTTTTCAGGGCCACTATCTCCTTTTTTTTGTAGTAGTAGAGATATGGCGTTTAGTGCTATTTTTGCTAGGCTTATGTCTTCTTCTAGGGCATTTAGAACTAAAGTTGCCTCTTCTAGTAAAGATGCGTTTTTTATGTTTTGAGCCATTTTGTCTAGTTTGCTAATCTTTAACTCTTTTAGCGTCGGGATATTTTTTTGTGATATTTTTCCTCCGACTTGTTTTGCGATTTTTTGCATGCTATGATACTCAAGTGGAGTACAAAGTGTTATGGCTACACCTTTTTGTCCTGCTCTTCCTGTTCTTCCTATCCTATGCACATAGCTATCTGGATTAAACGGAATGTGAAAGTTGAAAACATGAGAGATGTCGTCTACATGTATACCTCTTGCTGCCACATCGGTTGCCACTAAAAGCTCTATTTGCTCGCCTTTAAATGCTTTTATAACCTCTTCTCTTTGGGGTTGTTCCATATCGCCATGAAGACCTTTTGCGCTGTACCCTAATGCTACAAGTCTAGTAGAAAGTGTATCAACTTCTTTTTTAGTTCGGCAAAAAATAACTGCTTTATTTGGCTCAATGCTATCTAGCAATCTTACGATTGCAGCTTCTCTTTCATACTCGTTTATCACATAGTAACACTGTTCGATGTCTTCATTTGTTGTGTCTTTTTTGGGTGTTACGCTAACAAATTTTGGTTCATTTAATATGGTATTTGAGAGTTTTTTGATGGGTTCTGGCATAGTGGCTGAAAAAAGCATTCTTTGGCAATTAGCTGGTACAAAATCAAAAATCGCTCTAATGTCTTCTAAAAATCCCATATCAAGCATCTCATCTGCTTCATCGATAATGACAACTGATGGAGAGAAGTTTTTAAGCTTGTTATTTTTTAATAGATCTAGCATTCTGCCTGGAGTCGCTACTACTACATTTGCGCCTTTGTTGATCAAGTCAATTTGTCTTTTATATGAACTTCCGCCGTAAACTGTGACTGTATGAATGCCACGATTTTTACCAAACATGTACATCTCATCACTTACTTGCGAGGCTAACTCTCTTGTTGGAGTTACAACTAAAATCTCAACTTTTTTACTATTTGCGTCCATTTGACTTAGTGTTGGCAGTGAAAATGCTGCGGTTTTTCCTGTACCTGTTTGAGCTTGTGCGACGATGTCAAAACCTTGCAAAACTAATGGGATTGCTTGTGATTGGATTGGGCTAGGCTCTTTAAAACCTGCATTTTTTACGGCTTTTAAAATCTCTTCATGTAAGCCGAATGATGTAAAATTACTCATGTATTTCCTTAAAATATGTAATTGTGGGTTTGATTTAGTATAAATATGCAATTTTTCTTTTTACAAAACATATCAAACCAGCACATATCATTGGTAGATTTTACATTTTTGAGGTAAATATAGCCAAACAAACTATTTGTATTGGGGGACTTTTACAATCTAAGATTATTGCATTTTTTCTAAACTCATTAAATAATCAAATTTAAATTTTATCATAAAATATAAAAATGAATAGGGTATTGTAGCTAAAAGTTATTAAAGTAAGCTTTACATGGGTTCATGTAAAGCTTTTAAGGGGTTTATTTTATATCTTTTTCTTTAAATATTGCAGGTACGCCTTGTATTGCGCCTGAGTTCATGTATTTGTTTTTAAGTTTTAACATTGTTTGAATTTCTGCATCGCTGATTTTTTCATTTTTAATGTCTACTTTAGGGTCATAATACTTTCTTAGCACTTTGATTTTTTCAGCATCTGTTTTTGCATTTTTAACACTTTTATATACTAAATGACACTTTTTTAAAGCGCTTTTGCCATGTACTGTTGTTAGAATTAGCTTAATGTTACTATTCTCTAATCTTTTTTCAACTCCAGCAAGCTCTTTTCGGCAATACGGACACTCTGGGTCGGTAAAAATAACCATAGTCTCTTTTTTAGGGTCATTACCTAAACTAATGATGTTGTTTTTATCTTCGCTATTGTAAATCTTCTTTAAAGTCTCTATCTTTGCCTTTTGCTCGATTTCAGCCATCATAGGTTTTTTAGTCTTTAGATTTAAAATCTCAGGCAATAAAACGCCATCTTGATAAAACATTCTAACGATTTGATCTTTATCTCCTTGACTCATTTTGATAGTAACTAGTTCAAATTTTGGTAAATCTTTTACCTTTTGTGTTTTTGTAACCTCAATCTTTACACCCTTTGGTATTTGAGATTTAAAAAAATCAACTATTTTTGCATTGTCCGCTGCAAATAGCGAAGTGCTTAGCACAACTCCAGCTAATAAATATTTTTTCATTTCATTCCTTTTGTAAGTATTTAACTCAAATTGTACTTAAAATTTTTTAATCAATGATAAATAATAGCAAATAAAACCACTTTAATAAACAACTCCCATATATTTACTAATCTAAGTTATACTGTGTCAAGATTGAGCTATTTTGAAAGCTTCGTCTAAAGATTGTAAATCTTTTTTGTTCTTTAAAAAGTTGGTTTGTGTTTATTAAAATACTAACAAAAGTGTGTTTTGTGATATGTGGGGTTGCATTCATTTATTGCGCCTACTTTTTTAGCTAATGAAAAGCCCCTAAGTGGTGGGGCTTTGATTGTGTTTGGTCTTTTTAAGACTTAATTTAGAGGGTCAAGTTTTAGTGTTGTAGCTTTCTTTCTTTTTGCTCTTTTACTTTGAAGTAGATTGCGAGCAACAAAACAACTCCAGAGGCAATGGCTAAAAGTGTATTACCTTCCATCTTCACTCCTTATATTTAAAATAAACATAGCTGAAATGCTAAAGGCAACAATAAGCGAATTTGCTATATCATAATCGCCTTGCATAAACCCATAACTACCATTTACAAATAAGCCTAATGATATTTGTCTTAATGTTTCAATGAATGCTTTTATTGGCAAATTCTATCACTAAATTACTTAAACTCTCTTGATTTTAAAGAACTGAACTACTTACAAACAGTGTATTTGTTTGGCAGGTATAATAAATGTGTTACGAAATATTATACTCACTAACATATTTATCTAATTCTTCTTCACTCATCTTCAATAAATCATCAACAGTTTTATTGTCTTTAAATTTATAGTTTTTAGATTATGTCTTGACAAATGGTGGCAGTATACTGAATAAATATTTTGAACTAAAATATCTTACTAGAATAATTGACATTTAATAAACATAATTGTAATATTTATATGACAAAATTAAAAGGAGTTTATTATGGCAGTGTTATCTTTGAGAATGAGCGATACAGAGCTAAATTTAGTTAAAGAATATGCTAGTATTCACAATATAAACATTTCTTCCTTTGTACGAAATCTTATTTTAGATAAATTGTGCGATGATATAGGAGCTGAAGAGGAAAAAAGAATTTATGATTTATGGCAAGAAAGAAAAAATCAACCCACATATACAGCTCAAGAAGTTTTTGATGAGTTAGGTATATAATGGAAAAAGTTTATCAGGTTTTATTTAATGAAGCTGTTAAAAAAGATTTAAAAAAATTAGATAAATTTCAAGCTAAACTTATCAAAAAATGGATTGTAGAAAATTTAATAAATCAATCTGACCCAAGAAAATCAGGTAAGGCTTTGAAAGGAAATTTACACGGCTTGTGGAGGTATAGGGTTGGTGCTTATAGAATTATTGCGGAAATTAAAGATAGCGAATTAATCATACTTGTTATTGAAATAGGTCATAGGAAAGATGCTTATAGTATTTAGTTATTGTTTTAAATGGTATAATAATGAAAATTTATAAAATTGCCTTATTTCTTTTTCCTCATTCATTTTGCTTCCAATAATTTTAGATTTTGTTCGTTTAACAGGTGTAATAAATGTGTTACGAAATATTGCTTGACACAGAATATTTAACGGACTCAAAAAAACAGTATAATTTTATGCTAAGCCAATACCCTTTTATTATCAATCTTTTTAATATCTTCAAAATTATCTAAATATTCCAAATACGCGATTAGGTATTTTCTTGATAGATTTAGTCTTCCTTTTAAACTTTTTATATCTACAAATCCATTTTGTTTGATTTCATCTCGGCATAGATTCATTATATTGGATAAAATTTCGCTTGAGACAAAAAAGTTATGTTCTAGCCTTACAACTTTTTTTGCTTTTGTTAGTTTTTTAAGTATCTTATCTCCAGCTTTTCTATCTAAATCTAAGATTTCGTATATGTTGTATGGGGCAAGGGGTGAAATGTCGCCATTTTTAATCATTTCAAACATTTTTTGTTCATTTTTTTGCTCAATTGATTTTATATCTATCCCAACTTTTACCCAAAGTCCATTTGCTAAAACTATTTTTTTATCTCGCTCCAAATTTTTACACGCTTTTAGGGCTAAATTTTGGCTAATCCACTTATGTTTTAAACTGTTTGGCGAGATTAACGCATGGGGGTTTTTAGAAAAAATATCAAGTATCAAATCTTGGACTTTTTTGATGGAATTTTTTGGATAAATGACAAGATTTTGTTCATCTAAATAGACCTCATCAAGCTCTTTTGCTATGTTTAAAATGCTCTCATGATTTAAACCAAATCTTTGGTATGAGCTTATGATACCAAAACCCTTTTTGTGCGAGTTGCTTAAGAGTTTAAAAGATGTTTTAAAATCTCTTTTTTTGAGTGCTTTTAAGATTGGCAATTTATTGTGTTTTTTAATGGGGTCTGTTACAGGATTTATCACAATTCCACCATTTACAACCATACCATTATGTAAAATTACAAATCTATCTTCAAATTTGCAAAATAACTCTTCGTTGCAAACAAAAGTAGCAAAATTTTGCTCTAAGTTTAAAATCTTACCATTTACTTTTTTACTTCCCACACAAAAAGTAATATCTAAATTGTGTTTAATTGGTTCATTTAAAAATATATCGATTTGTTTAAATCCTCTTAAATATCCCTTTTTTGTAAGTAAATGTCCTTTTTTTAATCCGTCAATTCCACTTAAGTTTAAAGCGACCCTTTGCCCTTTTATTGCCATTTCGCTTTTTTGCTCGTGGAGTTGGATATTTTTTACCTCGCACGGCTTTTTAAGCTCACTTGCCCAAAGTTTATCGCCAATATTTACTTTTCCCTCGCTCACACTTCCCGTTACCACAACTCCAGCACCTTTTATGCTAAAAACGCGGTCAATGTAACATCTAAAAATTTCTCCTATTTCACTTTTTTGAGACTTTAAGCTAAATAATATATTTTTTAAATTCTCAATAGATTTTTTATCATAAATGCTAACTTCTGCAAAATGCAATGGCTCGATACCGTATTTTTTTAGTTCATTTTTTATGAGTTTGGTTTGTTTTAAAATATTTTGCTTAGAGGCTAAATCGCACTTACTTAAAACAACTATGCAACTTTTCACTCCAGCGTAACTAAGCACTGCTAAATGCTCTTTAGTTTGGGGCATTATTCCCTCATTTGCGTCAATTACTAGCATACAAGTTGCAAAACTAAAAGCCCCACTTATCATGGTTGATATTAAGCTTTCATGACCGGGTACATCGATAAAAGCTAAAGTTGTGTCGTCATTTTTTATGTAAGAAAAACTTAAATCAATCGTAATGCCTCTTCTCTTCTCCTCTTTGCTTTCATCTCCCCAAAATCCTGTTAACTCTTTTATAATCGAGCTTTTTCCGTGGTCAATATGTCCTGCTGTTCCAATGATTTGATAATTCATGATAAATCTTCCAATACACTTTTAAGTTTTTGTAAATCTGTATCTAATACGCTTTTTAAATCTAGTAAAAATCTCTCACACTCAACCCTGCCAATGACGCCATTTTTTCTAAACTTCACCTGCATTTTCTCTGCCTCGCCTTTTATATGTAAAGCAATGCTAGGGTAAAGTCTTTCGGGTAAAGTTCCGCCTCCCATATAGGTTTTTGTATCTATAATCTCAAAACTATTTTTTGGTAAATTTTCACTTAAAAAAAGTGCTATTTGTTTAAGTTCCTCTAAACTTCTTGAAAAAAGTTTTAGTGTAGGAATTTGCTCTAAATTTTCGCTTAAATAGCTCTGTAAAGTCGCCTCAAGCAGTGCTAAAGTGATTTTATCTACCCTAAACATTCTTAAAAGCTGATTTTGTTTTAGCTTTTTTATAAGTTCATTTTTTCCTATAATTATGCCACACTGCACACTACCAAAAAGCTTATCACCACTAAAGCTGACAAGTGATGGATTTAGTTTTAAAATTTTTCGCAAATCAAGTTCATCATCTTTAAAATCAAACAGACTCGCTCCACCAGCGTCATAATAATCGATTAGGTTATGCTTTTTAGATAGCTCTACTATTTCACTTAAGCTAACCTCTTGGCTAAAACCTTTTATTATAAAATTTGACTTATGTACCTTTAAAAGCATAGCTGTTTTTTTGCCGATAGCATTTTCATAATCGCTTAATTTTGTTTTATTTGTAGTGCCAACTTCTTTTAACCTAGCGCCACTTTGTTTCATCACTTCACTAACCCTAAAACTTCCACCAATTTCCACTAGTTCCCCACGAGAGACGATAACTTTTTTATCCTTTGCAAAAGTATTTAAGATTAGATAAACTGCTGAGGCGTTATTGTTTACCACCAAAACATCTTCGGTGTCTAAAATGGTTTTAAAGAGATTTTTTACATGGGTGTATCTTTGTCCCCTTTTTCCAGTTCTTAAATCAAACTCTAAGTTGCTATATCCACAAGCAATATCTTTAGCCTTTTTAAATGCCTCTTCGCTTATGACCGCTCTTCCTAAATTTGTATGCAAAATCACACCAGTTGCATTTATGAGTGGCTTTAATGATGACTTGGTTTTGTTTTTATAAATATCAAATACATCATTAATGAGCTTTTGTTCGTCTATGAAATCTATTTTTTTATCTTTTATATCTTGTCTTAAAAGCTCGATTTGCTCTCTTGTGATATTTGTTAGAAGAGTTTTATTTAGATTTTCAAACTCTTTGTTTGATATGATTTTATCGACTTTTGGAAGTTTTTTAAATAGGTTCATTTTCTTTCCTTGTATTCCCAAAACTTGGGTCTAAATATGTATGATTTTAGCATATAAAAACTTATAAACGCTTTTTGGCTCATTAAAGATGAAAAATATATTTGTAAGTATCTTTTTGGTATCATTGCTAAAATTTTCAAAAAAAGGATAGCAATGACACCTCATATAGAAGCAAAAAAAGGCGAAATTGCAAAAACAGTTCTTATGCCAGGCGACCCACTTAGGGCAAAATTTATGGCTGAGAGATACTTGGAGGATGTAAAACAAGTAAATAGTGTAAGAAATATGCTTATGTATACAGGTACTTACAAAGGCAAAGAGGTATCAATTTGTGGCTCTGGAATGGGAGTTCCGTCTATTGGGATTTATTCGTATGAGCTTTTTAAATTTTACGATGTGGATACCATTATAAGAGTTGGCTCAACTGGGGCTTATAGCGAAGAGCTTAAACTTTATGATGTAGTTTTAGTAACTGAAGCTTATAGTGATTCAACTGCTTTTGGTGAGCTTGTGTTAAATGAAAGCTCACATTTGGCATATCCATCAAAAGAGACAAATGACAAACTACTAAAAAGCGCAGATACTTTAGGGATAAAGTTGCACAAATGCCGAACTCACTCTTCAGATGTATTTTATGCCGCAAGGTCATTTGAAGAGACTTTAAAAGTTACACAAGCAAAGTGTGTGGAGATGGAATCAACAGGACTTTTTACAAATGCAAAAGCAACTGGCAAAAAAGCTGCTTGCTTATTAAGCGTATCTGATCATTTAGTCACAAATGAAAAGACAACAGCAGAACAAAGACAGACTACTTTTGATGATATGATAAAAGTAGCCTTAGAGTCTTTATAAGTTAAATAAAAGAGATGCCAAGCTCTGGTTTTGGTATCTCTAAATGTTTTGCAATACTAGCACCCATATCAGCAAAACCCTCTCTTATACCGATGTTGCCAATTTTTTTACTTTTCATCATGCCAACAATAGGTACATTTTCTCTTGTATGATCACTTCCTGTGTGTGTTGGGTCACAACCATGATCAGCGGTAATAATCAATAAATCATCATCTTTTAGATTTTCAATTATATCTTTTAATTTTACATCAAACTCTTCAAGTGCTTTTGCATATCCGACAGTATCTCGTCTATGTCCGTACTCCATATCAAAATCCACAAAATTTGTATAGATTATGCCATCACTTTTTAACTCTTTCATTTGATTTAAAGTCTCATTTGCTAAGCCGTCTATCTTATAAGCGAGTGCTTTTTTACTTATGCCGTGTCCTGCAAAAATATCATGGATTTTACCAATGCCAATGACTTCTTTACCATTTTCAAGGGCTATTTCTAAAACAGATTTACCGCTTGGTCGTAAAGCATAATCTCTTCTGTTTTTTGTTCTCGCATAGCCATCTTTTTCATTTCCTAAAAATGGCCTTGCTATCACTCTTCCTACTCCAATTGGCTTTGTGATTTCTCTTACGATTTCACAAACCTCATAAAGTCGCTGTAGTCCAAAATGTTCCTCATGAGCTGCTATTTGGATAACAGAGTCTGCACTTGTATAAAAAATAGGCTTTCCACTTTCGATATGCTCTTTTGCGTATGTATTTATAACTTCAACTCCACTAGCATGTCTATTTGCTAAAGTTCCTTTTAGCTTTGCTTTCTTTACGATTTCATCAAGTAACTCTTGTGGAAAAGCAGGGATAGTATCTTCATAAAATTTTAAAGCAACATCCATCAAAGTTCCTGCCATCTCCCAGTGACCTGACAAAGTATCTTTGCCTAAAGATTGCTCTTTTGCAGCACCATAAAAGCAGTTTTCTAAAAGTTTAGTGTCATTTTTTAGTTCCAATGTTTTATTATTATTTAATTCATAAGCATTTAAAAGTCCCAATGAACACAAGTTTGGTATATCTAGTTTATAATTTTTTGCAATATGTCCAAAAGTATCTGTTCCCTCATCATCAAACTTTTTTGCATCACTTGCGTTGCCAATACCAAAAGAATCAAGCACAAGCCATATAACCCTTTTCACTAATAGCCCCCTTTCGTAGCTGATTTTTCGCCTTTTACTATAGCCACTCCAGCACTAACACCTAGTCTATTTGCCCCTGCTTCAATCATCTTAACGGCACTCTCATAGTCTCTTATTCCGCCAGATGCTTTTATCTTAACTGCATCTCCTACACACTCTTTCATTATTTTTACATCTTCCAAACTCGCTCCTCTACTCGAAAAGCCAGTTGAAGTTTTTATAAAATCAACACCAATATCTTTACAAATCAAAGATACCTCTTTTAGCTCTTCTTCACTAAGTAAAGCAGTCTCAAGTATGACTTTTAACAAAGTTCCATCACACGCTTTAAAAACTGTCTTAATATCTTCTTTTACTCTTTTAATTTCTCTTGACTTTAAAAGTCCCACATTTATAACCATATCAATCTCATCTGCACCGTCTTGTATAGCTGTTTTTGCCTCATAAGCTTTTGTTGAAGAATTGCAAGCACCTAAAGGAAAACCAACAACAGTACAAACTTTCACATTTGAGCCATTTAAAAACTCTTTTGCGTCTTTTATGAAACTTGAGTTAATGCACACCGAAAAAAACTCATATTCCTTTGCTTCTTCACACAATTTTTTAATATCTTCAAGTTTTGCGTCAGCTTTTAAAAGAGTATGGTCTATATATTTAGCTAAATTTTTCACATATTTCCTTTTATAATAATTTTTTAACTATTGTATAATTTTTATGTAAATAAAAGCTTAAATTAATGCTTTTTAGGTTAATATTTTGTTTATGGAATATGAAAAATTAAATGAACTCATACAAAAGGCGAGTTTAGCTTATCACAAAGCGTATGCACCATATAGTAAATTCAATGTGGGCTCAGCAATTCTTGACGAAAATGGCAATATTCACATAGGTTGCAATGTGGAAAATGCAGCGTACCCCTCAGGCTCTTGTGCCGAAGAACAAGCAATAGGAAATATGATAGTAAATAATGGTAGAAAAATTAAACAAATTGTTGTAATTGGATTATCTAATGAACTACTTACTCCTTGTGGGGCTTGTAGGCAGAGGATTAGGGAATTTTGTGATAAAGATACGATTATTCATATATGCCACATAGAAAAGGGGCTACAAAAAAGTTTTAAATTACAAGAACTTTTATCATATTCGTTTGGTCCTGAAAATCTATAAAATCTCACAATAGGAGTTCACATGACAGGTGTGTTGGGTATAGTTTTCTTATTGGGTACTGCTTTTTTATTATCAAATAATAAAAAAGCAATCAGTATAAGAACGGTAGTTGGGGCTTTTAGCTTACAGATTGGTTTAGGTGCTTTTGTTTTATTTGTACCTTTTGGAAAAAATATTTTAGAATCCATGTCAAATGGCGTAAACTGGGTTTTAGGCTTTGCAAAAGAGGGAATTGTTTTTGTTTTAGGACCCCTTGCAACATTTAAGATTGGATTTATTTTTGCTGTGAATGTTTTGGCTTTCATCATATTCTTCGCTGCATTCATGTCTGTTTTATATCATCTTGGAATTATGCAAGTTTTTGTAAAACTTATTGGTGGAGCTTTACAAAAACTTCTCAATACTTCAAAAACCGAATCAATGTCAGCAGCTGCAAATATATTTGTAGGTCAAACAGAAGCGCCTTTGCTAGTAAAACCTTATCTAGCACAAATGACAAAATCAGAACTTTTTGCTGTTATGGTTGGTGGCTTAGCGTCTGTTGCAGGTGCAGTTTTGGCAGGATATGCCCAAATGGGTGTTAAGATGGAGTATCTAATAGCTGCTTCATTTATGGCAGCTCCAGGAGGTCTTTTATTTGCAAAGATATTAGTGCCTGAAACTGAAACACCCATTGACCCAAAAAATATAGATATGAGTTCAAGAAATGTAAATGTTTTAGACGCTGCTGCTGAAGGCTCATCAAATGGTATGCAACTTGCTATCAATGTGGCAGCTATGCTAATATCATTTATTGCTTTAATTGCACTTTTAAATGGTGTATTAGGTCTAGTGGGTGATGGCATTAACTCTTTATTTGGTACAGAAATTAAAAACTTGTCACTAACTTCTATCTTAGGATTTATTCTCTCTCCTGTTGCTTGGCTTATTGGTATCCCATGGGAAGAGGCACAAGTTGCTGCTGGTATTTTAGGACAAAAAATAGTAGTAAATGAGTTTGTTGCATATAGTGACTTGGTTAAATATTTCCCTGCAAATGTGGCTGAAAGTGGCATGATAGCATTGTCAGATAAAACCATAGGTATTTTAAGTTTTGCTCTTTGTGGTTTTGCTAACTTTAGTTCAATTGCAATACTACTTGGTGGATTAGGAGTGCTTATTCCTGATAGAAGATCAGAGATTGCAAAATTTGGTTTGATTGCAGTTGTGGGTGGAACCATGTCAAATCTTATGAGTGCGACCATTGCTGGTCTGTTTATGTAAGGATATAATAAGGATAAAATGATGTTTATTCCTCAAGAATTTATTAGAAAAAAAAGAGACAATATTGCTTTATCTAAAGAAGAGATAAATGAGTTTATTAATGGAGTAATGGACGGTACGGTAGCAAATGAGCATATAAGTGCTTTTGCAATGGCTGTATATTTTAACGACATGAACTTAGAAGAGAAAACAGATTTAACTCTTGCTATGAAAAACTCTGGAAATACTTTAGCGTGGGATTTAGATGGTCCTGTTATTGACAAGCATTCAACAGGCGGGGTTGGTGATGTGGTGTCATTAATGCTTGGGCCTATGCTTGCAGCTTGTGGGGCTTATGTGCCTATGATTTCAGGGCGTGGACTAGGTCATACAGGCGGAACATTAGATAAGCTTGAGTCAATTCCTGGATATGATGTATATCCTAATGATGAACTTTTTAGAAAAACTGTAAAAGAGTGTGGAGTTGCAATCATCGGACAAACTAACTCACTTGCTCCTGCCGATAAGAAAATATACTCCATTAGAGATGTAACTGCAACAGTTGAAAGCGTTCCTATGATAAGTGCATCAATCCTTTCTAAAAAACTTGCAGAAGGTTTAGAGGCTTTAGTAATGGATGTGAAAGTGGGAAGTGGTGCTTTTATGCCAACTCATGAAAAATCAATTGAGCTGGCAAAATGTATCGTTGAAATAGCAAACAATGCTGGAGTTAAAACGGTAGCCCTGTTAACCGATATGAACCAATGTTTAGCTAATAATGCCGGAAATGCTTTGGAAGTTAAAGAAGCAGTTGAGTATCTATCTGGTAAATCAAGAAACCAGCGACTTCACACTGTAAACATGAAACTTTGCTCGTCAGCTTTAATAAGCGCTAAACTCGCAAATGATGAAAAAGAGGCTATGCAAAAACTTGAAGAAGTTTTAGAAAATAAAAAAGCTTTAAAAGTTTTTTCAAAAATGGTTACAGCTTTAGGAGGTCCTGCTGATTTTGTAGAAAAATATGAGCAGTATTTAGCAAAAGCAAATGTTATAAAACCAATCTGCTCTGATAAAGAGGGAGTGGTAGAGTCAATTGATACTATAGCTTTAGGTATGGCAGTGGTTGGGCTTGGTGGCGGAAGAGTAAAGCCAAGTGATAAAATAGACCATAGTGTTGGCTTAGAAAATGTCATCTCTTTAGGAGCAGATATTACCAAGGATACACCTCTTTGTACGATACACGCAAAAGATGAAAAATCTTTTGAAGAAGCCAAAAGAAGAGTTTTAGAATCAATAAAAATTGGAAACTCTAAACCACAAATACAAGAAATTTATGAAGTGATTTCATAATTTATCAAGTTAAGAAGGAGCAACTCTTTCTTAACTTGATTAGACCTAAATATCAGTAAATCATTATGTAGCTTTTTTACCAAACAAAAGAGTTTTTAAATTCTCTTTAGCATCTTTTTTTAAATGCAAATCAAAAGTTTCAACCAAAAAAGTTAAATATATCTTCATTTACAAATTGAGGAGGTTTTGAACCTAGTACTAAATTACACAATAACGCGGCAAACTTTGTGCTAGTTCTGCAGCTCTACCCTCAATGCCAATGATTTTATATGAAAAACTCTATCCATATAAATTGTTATTTTTTTGCTCTTATTATAGTATAAGTATTTTTGATATTATACACTTTGTATCTAGCGGGTTCATTTTTATATTCGCCTTTGTAGCTTAAAATAACAGCTAAAAATCTATTTTTATCGTGCCATCTTACAAAAATACCGCTATGCTCAATATTGTGATAGCTATGATTTATGAAGTATAGCCAATCTCCTGGTTTTATCTGGTTTATGTTCGCATAAGGTGAGCGATTTTTCTTACCTCTAAAAATGTAAGTTCTATCTTTTCTATCAAATCCAGCTCTTTTATATAAGGTATCTATATAATCCCAACACCCGCCCCTTACAATCTCTTTATCTACTAGTGCCATTTGCTTACCGATTAGTAAAATTTTATCTTCATTACTCATGACAATAGGCTCTATAGGTATTGGTTTATTTTTGGTTTGTGTTTTTGGTAAATATATTTTGTGGGGTTCAAGTATTGGTTCATTATTTATGTGCGCACAACTAATGAATGTAAAAAAGATAATTACTGATAAAATGATTTTATTCATAAAGTTCCAATAGTTTTTTCTCATCTGTAACGATTAGTTTGTTATTGGAGTCAAACTCTATCAAGCCTTTGTTTTTAAATTTGCTTAAAATCCTTGAGAGAGTCTCTGGACTTAGGTTTAAAAGTGAGGCTACTTTTACATTTTTTGTCATGTTAAAAATGTCACTATTTTCCACTAAAAATTTTGCAATTTTTGCGTCTGAGCTTAAAACTAACTCTTTATGAAGAACTTCAGATAGTATTTTTAATTTATTGGAGAGTGATTTTATGATGTTTAAACTTATATTTTTATCCATTAAAAACTGGTTTAAAAATTTTTCATAATCAATCTTTATAACTTCGCCTCTGTTTATAAACTCAGCCGTTGCCGGGTAGGGTATGTTTTCAAAATTGGCTAATTCTGCAACAAAATTTACTGGATAAAGCTGATGAAGAAAAAGTTGGTGGCTTTTTGCATCGGTTTTGAAAAGCTTTAAAATGCCACTAGTAAGAATATAGATAAATTTTGGTTCATCTCCTTCAAAAAACAAAATCTCACCTTTTTCATAGGATTTATAAGAGCTGATTTGTTTTAGTTTTTCTAGTTGATTTTCACTTAATTTGTCAAAAAATTTTATATCTTTTAATTTTGTCATTTTTTACTCACTAACTTTCATATTTATAAGTTTAGCTGTTATATCGCCAAAAAACAGTACATCTTTTAAGATTGCCATTGTTCCTATGCCTTGTTTGTTAATCTTTACAAAAAGCTCACCTTTTTTGCTAGAAAATATCGGCTGATTTACTAAAATTATAAAATTATATCCATCATCAGTTTGAAATATTTTTTTAGCTCTTTTTTTCTCTAGTGGTAAGATATCAAGCTGTCCATCATCGGCTTTTGCACCAGCTGCTTTTACTTTTATGGGTTTTTTTATATGATAGTTTTTAAAATTAAAAAACATAGAAAGAATATCATTTTTAGCAAAAAAATTAAGCTTTTTACTAGATTGACTTGTTGGCTTGCCATCATAAAATTTTTCTCTATTTTCTACGATTGTATCGCGATAAAAATTTGTAGTAACTACCTTTTTTTTAACAACTTTTTTCCAATCTTTTACTTTAAAAGAGATGGAGCTTTTGCTCTTTTTTCTCTTTACTATGTGAGTATAAGTTTTCGGGGTTAAGATGTCATTAATAATGAACCCTTTGCTTTCAAAATACTCATCTCGTTCACCACTTAAGCTTCTTGCAAAACCTGTTGTGTTGGCTTTTACTGTGATGAGATAGGTTTTATCATCTGTTTTTAAAGTGGTTTTGACTTCTCCAACTTCTCCAAAAATGCCATAGCTTACATGATAGGTTGCAGTAATAGTTTTTGCGTGAAGACTAAATGATAAGAAGAGAAGTAAAAAAAATATTCGCATAAATTTCCTTAGATTTTATTTGCTTGTAATTTTAATGTAATTATGTTAAAATCTTATCTAATTAAACTAAACAGGAAGTAAAACCAAATGAAAAATATAGCACTGCTTGGCAGACCAAATGTGGGTAAAAGCTCACTTTTTAATAGATTAGCAAAAGAGAGAATTGCTATAACTTCCGATGTGAGTGGAACCACAAGAGATACTAGAAATAAAGATATTTTTATAAATGAAAAACCTTGTACTATCATCGACACAGGCGGACTTGATGATAGTAGTGAACTTTTTGAAAATGTAAGAAAAAAATCCCTCGATACAGCAAAAAAAGCTGATGTGATTTTATATATGGTCGATGGTAAAAGTATCCCTCAAGATGAAGATAAAAAGATTTTTTACGAACTTCAAAAACTTGATGTCCCAATTGCACTTGTGGTAAATAAAGTGGATAATGAAAAAGATAAAGCTAGATTTTTTGAATTTTACGAGTTTGGAGCTGAAAATATTTTTGCCATCTCAGTATCACACAATCGTGGCACAGGAAAGCTTTATGCTTGGATAGAGAAATTTTTGCCAAGTGAAAATAATGAACCTATTATAGCCCAAGATGATGATGAGAGTTTGGAGGATTTTTTAGAGCCTACTACTATGAGTGATGATGAAGAGGATTTTAATATCCATGTGGGAATAATCGGTCGAACAAATGTGGGTAAAAGTTCACTTTTAAATGCGATTTTAAAAGAGGATAGGTCAGTTGTTAGTAGCGTGGCTGGAACTACCATTGACCCAGTTGATGAGACGATGGAGTGTGGGGATTATACTTTTCATTTTGTCGATACTGCTGGACTTAGAAGAAGAAGTAAGATTGAAGGTATTGAAAAATACGCACTTAACCGAACTCAAAAAGTATTAGAGCAAACTGATATTGCACTCTTAGTTCTTGACGCAAGTGATAATTTTTACGAACTTGATGAAAGAATTGCAAATCTAGTGGATAAGTTTAAGCTAGGTTGCATAATTGTATTAAACAAGTGGGACGAGAGTAAGTTTGAATATAAAGAGGCAGTTGAGCAGATACGAGATAGGTTTAAATTTTTAGCTTACGCTCCAATTATAACCCTTTCAGCACTTACAAAAAAAAGAGTAGATAAGATAAGCGATTTGATAATCGAAGTTTATAAACAGTATTCAAGTAGAATTTCTACTTCAAAACTAAACGAACTTATCAAATATTCAGTACAAAAACACCCAATCCCAAGTGATAAAGGTAAGCTAGTGAGGATATATTTTGCTACGCAATTTGATACAAAACCGCCTCGCATTGCACTTGTAATGAATAAGCCAAAAAATCTACATTTTAGTTACAAAAGATATCTATCAAACCAACTCAGAGACGCTTTTGGAATGCAAGGAACTCCACTTATTTTGTTGCCGAGAAAAAGAGGTGAAAAGGATGAGGATATTGAAGAGTAAAAACATAGTTTTAATTGGCTTTATGGGGGTGGGCAAAGGAAGTGTGGCAAGGGAGTTATCAGCTCAAAGTGGTAAGTTTGCTATAGATAGTGATGATTTGATAGAGAGTTTAGAAAATACAAAAATCAAAAAAATTTTTAAAACCAAAGGGGAGGAGTATTTTAGGACAAAAGAGCAGTTTTGTGCTAAATGGCTTGAAAAAAATGTAAAAAATAGCATTATTTCAACTGGTGGCGGTTTTTATAGGGTAAAAAATTTAAAAAAAATTGGCACAATTGTTTATCTAAAATCAGATTTTAAAAGCATCTTAGAACGCTTAAAAAATCACCCAAATTCTGCAAAAAAATTGGCTAAAAGACCACTTTTAAAAGATGAAAAAAAAGCAAATAAACTTTTTAAAAAAAGAGTTGAGGAGTATGAGAAGATAGCTGATATTGTCGTAAGTACGACAGATAAAACTGATAACCAAATCGCAAAAGAGATTTTAAAACAAATATCATTATAGTTATGTTCTAATATATATATATATATATTATTAATATCATTTTTAATGAATTAAACGAGATAATTTCTATCCTTTTAAAAAACTTAAAAATCATGACACAAATCAACTCGATTTTAAAAAAATTTAGCTACAATAAGAGTATTTAAACTTAATTGTAGGAGGTAGATTGTGTCAATTTCAAGAAGAGACTTTCTAAAAACAGCAGCAGCTACAACAGCAGCTAGTGCTGTTGGCATAAGTGTTCCAAATTCACTTAAAGCAGCTTCAAACGAGGCTCAAAAATCGTGGAGATGGGATAAGGCAGTTTGTAGATTTTGTGGTACAGGCTGTGGAATTATGGTGGCAACAAAGCAAGGCAAGATTGTTGCAGTAAAAGGTGACCCAGCAGCACCAGTAAACAGAGGCTTAAACTGCATTAAAGGTTATTTTAATGCTAAGATTATGTATGGAGCCGATAGATTAAAGCAGCCACTTTTAAGAACAAATGCCAAAGGCGAGTTTGACAAAAAAGGAAAATTTCGTCCAGTGTCATGGGAGAGAGCATTTGATGAGATGGAAAAACACATCAAAAAAGCTTTAAAAGAAAAAGGTCCTGAAGGAGTTGCAAACTTTGCAAGTGGTCAATACACCATCATGGAAGGATATGCAGCTCAAAAGCTTATGAAGGGTGGATTTCGTTCAAATGCGATAGATCCAAATGCAAGACACTGTATGGCAAGTGCAGTTGTGGGTTTTTACCAAACTTTTGGAATAGATGAACCAAGTGGCTGTTATGACGACATTGAGCTAACTGATACGATTGTGAGTTGGGGAGCAAATATGGCTGAAATGCACCCAATTTTGTGGTCAAGAGTGAGCGATAGAAAACTAACAAATCCAGAAAAGGTAAAAGTTGTAAATATCTCAACTTACACAAATAGAACTTCAGACTTAGCTGATATTGAGATAATTTTTTCTCCTCAAACTGACCTTGCTTTATGGAACTATTTAGCTCGTGAAATAGTCTATAACTACCCAGAAGCGATTGATAAAGAGTTCATTGAAAAGCATATTGTCTTTGCTGCAAGTCCTGTAAATATGGGTTATGGAATGCTAAGAGAGGGTGAAAAAGCCCTAAAAGATGGGCTTTATGATAAAAAAGAGATGGAGACTGTCTCAAAAGAGATGCAAAAAGTTATCTCTAAAAAAGAAGCTCCTGCTTTAGTTCCTTATGGCTATAAAGAGGGTGAAGTGATGAAAAACAACCCAGCTGGACTTAAGCATTGGGAGATAAGCTTTGAAGAGTACAAAAAGTTTTTAGAGCCTTATACGCTTGATTATGTGGCAAAAATTTCAAAAGGCGATCCAAATGAGAGTCTTGAAAGCTTTAAGAAAAAACTTCAAGCCCTAGCAAAACTTTATGTGGAAAAAAACAGAAAAGTGGTATCGTTTTGGACAATGGGTATGAACCAACACACAAGAGGAACTTGGGTAAATACACTAGCTTATAATGTTCATTTCTTGCTAGGAAAACAAGCAAAGCCAGGAAGTGGAGCATTTTCATTAACAGGGCAACCAAGTGCATGTGGTACTGCAAGAGAGGTCGGAACATTTTGTCATAGACTTCCAGCAGATATGATGGTTGCAAATCCAAAACATCGTGAAATTACAGAAAAAGGTTGGAAAATACCAGCTAAAACATTAAATCCAGTGGGAAATCAGCATATCATGAAAATCCACAGAGATATAGAAGAGGGTGTTGTTAAATTTGCGTGGATTAGTGTTTGCAATCCATACCAAGATACTGCAAACGCAAATCACTGGATAAAAGCGGCTAGAGAGATGGATAACTTTATAGTTTGTTCAGACGGATACCCAGGCATTAGTGCAAAAGTGGCTGACTTGATACTTCCAACTGCTATGATTTATGAAAAGTGGGGAGCTTACGGAAATGCTGAGAGACGAACCCAACATTGGAAACAACAAGTGTTACCTGTTGGAGAGAGCATGAGTGATACTTGGCAATGGGTTGAGCTTTCAAAAAGATTTAAAGTAAAAGATGTTTGGGGTGAGAGCACTTTAAGAAATGGTAAAAAACTTCCTTCTGTCATCGAAGAGGCTAAGAAGATGGGTTATAATGAAAATACTACTATGTATGATATTTTATTTGCAAATAAACGAGCAAAAAGTTATAAAGCAGATGATCCAATCATGGGAGATTTTGACAATACTGAAGTTTTAGGCGACAGTAGAAATATAAAAGGAAGTGATGGAAAGGTTTGGAAAGGTTATGGATTTTTTATTCAAAAATACCTTTTTGAAGAGTATGCTGATTTTGGAAGAGGACATGCTCACGACTTAGCTGATTTTGATACATATCAAAGGGTTAGAGGATTAAAATGGCCAGTTGTTGACGGAAAAGAGACCCAGTGGAGATTTAATGCAAAATATGACCCTTATGCAAGAAAAGCTGACACTGGAGATTTTGCATTTTATGGACCACTCGCAAAAGCATTACCGCAAGGCGATTTAAGAGGAATAAAAGATAAAAAGAAAAAACCTTTACCAAATAAAGCCAAAATTTTCGCTCGTCCTTACATGGATCCGCCAGAAATGCCAGATAGCGAGTATCCTTTATGGCTTTGTACGGGCAGGGTGTTAGAGCATTGGCATAGTGGAACTATGACTATGAGAGTGCCAGAGCTTTATAGAGCAGTTCCAGAAGCACTTTGTTATATGCACAAAAATGATGCTAAAAAACTAGGCTTAAAGCAAGGTGAGTTTGCTTGGGTTGAGAGTAGAAGAGGAAAGATAAAAGCAAGAGTTGAGACAAGAGGAAGAAATAGAACTCCTGAAGGGCTTATCTATGTTCCTTGGTTTGATGAGAGGGTATTTATAAATAAAGTTTGTCTTGATGCAACTTGTCCGATGTCAAAACAAACAGACTTTAAGAAATGTGCGGTTAAGGTTTATAAAGCATAAAAATGGAAAAAAGTAGGCGAAATTTCATCTCCGCTCTAAGTGCTTTAGGGCTTTGTACTTTTGGAGGTATTGTTTGGAGTGTGGCAGTGGACGAAGCTGTGTCTGCTCCACTCATCTTAAGACCACCAGCAGCACAAGATGAAAAGGAGTTTTTATCACTTTGCATAAAATGCGGACTCTGTGTAGAGGCTTGTCCTTATGATACACTAAAGTTAGCAGATTTTGAAAGCAAAAAGCCTTTAGGAACTCCATACTATGAGCCAAGAAAGATACCATGTTATATGTGTCCTGACATTCCGTGTGTACTAGCCTGTCCAACTAATGCACTTGATACTAAAAAAGTAATTAGTATAAAAAAAGATAAGCAAGCACTTGACATTAACAAGGCTAGAATGGGGGTGGCTGTTGTTGATGAGAAAAGTTGTGTTGCTTTTTGGGGCATTCAGTGCGACGCTTGTTATAGGGCGTGTCCTATAATGGGAAGTGCAATAAAGCTAGAGTTTAAGCGAAATGAACGAACAGGTAAACATGCATTGCTTATGCCAGTTGTTGATAGTGAGTTTTGTACAGGTTGTGGACTTTGTGAACATGCTTGCATAACCAAAAAAGCAGCCATTTTTGTACTTCCAAGAGAAGTAGCTTTAGGAGATGTTGGAGATCATTATATAAAAGGTTGGGACAAAAAAGATGAGAATAGACTTGATAAAATAGAAGTTAAAAAGCAAAATGAAACAGAGGCAGTGGATTATCTAAATGAAGGGATTTCTTATGAGTAAGTATAGGTTTTTAATACTTAGAAGAGTGGTGCAAGTTGGCATTTTTACTCTTTTTATACTTGCAAATGTTAAGGGTTTAAATATCTTAAAAGGAAATTTAAGCTCATCTTTGATTTTAGATACTATCCCACTATCTGACCCTTACTCAGTAGCTCAAATGTTTTGTGCTGGGGCTATTTTGGGAGCTGATGTTTTACTTGGAGCTTTAGTTATAGTTTTATTTTATGCCATTTTTGGAGGAAGAGCGTTTTGTGCTTGGGTCTGCCCTGTAAATCTTGTTAGTGATTTGGCAAATTTTACAAGAAGAGTTTTTAAATTGCAAGACCAAAAATATATAAAGCTAAATAGAAATTTTAGATACTACACACTTTTTGTAAGTTTAGTAGTATCTTTTGTATTAGGCTATGGTTCATTTGAGATGATAAGTCCTATTGGAATATTTTCAAGAGAAATAATCTATGGATTTGGCACCGGGTTTGGCGTAATTGTTAGTATATTTTTGTTTGATTTGCTTATCTTAAAAAATGGTTGGTGCGGTCATATTTGTCCCTTGGGAGCTTTTTATAGCTTGATTGGTTCTAAAAGTATATTTCGCGTTAGATACGATAATGACAAATGCACAAAATGCATGAAATGTAAAGTGGTTTGTCCAGAAAATGATGTTTTGCATATGGTTACAAAAAAAAGCTCTTTAATATATGCTAAAGAGTGTACAAACTGTGCAAGATGCATCGAAGTGTGCGGTGATAACGCACTAAATTTTAGTTTGAAAAAATTAGGAGAAAAAAATGTTAAAAAATAGTCTGCTATCCGTTGGGTTAGCTAGTATAATTTTTACCTTAGGCTGTACTACAACAAAAGTGATTACAGAAGAGCAGCTAGGAGTTAGAAAAAGTAATCTTTACAAAGAAGATTTAAAAATAAACGGAAGTGTGGAGTATTCACAAAAAGCTCCTGGTGAGTCTCAAAGGATTGCTCGTTCTTATGAAAATGCTCCACCATTAATACCTCATAGTGTTGAGGGGCTTTTGCCTATAACAAAAGATAACAATATGTGTATAGAGTGTCATAGCCCCGAAGTTGCAAAAGATGTGGGTGCGACTCCTACTCCAAAAAGCCACTTAGTCTCTTACAGACCTGTTACATATTTTAAAGATGGAGTACTTAAAAAAGATGGAAGCACCTATGAAAATACATCTGATATTAAAACAAAAGCACATAAAAGAGATAGTATAAGCTCTGATAGATTTAACTGCTCACAGTGCCATGTACCACAAACTAATAATA
>PDWI01003407.1_pt1 | contig 22455 bp, 12 predicted proteins | sample 1430891 | NCBI WGS metagenome assembly PDWI01 (sample SAMN01162508, study PRJNA174530) | Oral metagenome, whole genome shotgun sequencing project. | biome: Marine environment; feature: Marine mammal; material: Swab sample of the gingival sulcus; isolation source: swab sample of gingival sulcus... | reverse complement strand
TAAGGTTTCTTGATTTTCTTGTATTGCCTGTTGAATCTTTTGTTGTTTGTTGTAATCAAGAGAAGTTTTGATTATCAATCCTCCCTTTTTTAATACTTCTTCTCATCGTTTTTCTTTTACTTGTTGCATGATGTGAAACACAAAATGAGGAGCTTTGATGGTGTTTTTTTGATGAGAAAAATTAAGCGTTAATCCCTCAATCATCGCTTGTTTGTAGTCTTCTTGCGAGATATGTTTTAATGCAAGCATTTTGCTCAGCACAATATCTTTTCTTCCATAGTAATACTCAATATGATAGGGTTTCCCTTCGTAATCTACTTTTATATTTGCAGTTTTTATAAAAGCGTTAAGATTATCATCCCATCTTGTTGAGACTCTTCGTTTGGTGTTTAGAATTTTTTTTATAATCGTTTCAAGATGTTTGGTAATTATTTTTTGTTTTATCTCTTCATTTGCTAAAATTTGTCCTTTTTTGTTAGAAATACCTAAAGTCCCAACAAGCATATTTTTATTAGTATAAGGATTGTAGAGACTTGTTCCTTTCGGTAATGATGCAAGAATACTCGCTTGAAGAATGGTTAAATTTTTTGCATGAGTATTGAAATATTTTTTTGCAGCAGATTGAATTCCAAATGTGTTATTTCCAAAAGGAATATAATTTACATATCGTTCTAAGATTTTTAATTTTCTTTTACGTTTATTATGATAAATACTATGATATTTTTTATCCTCTGATGATATATTTTTTAAAGTATGGGTAATATTTTTCAGATATTGATGTATTTTATAACTTAATACCACTTCTTTTAATTTTCTTTTTATGGTTTTTTTATTCGTTAAAAAAAGATTTCTCACGAGTTGTTGTTCAATCGTGGATGCTCACTGTAAGGGGTTATCTGTGAAAATATTATTTATTGCAGCACGTAAAATTCCTTTGTAATAAATTCCATTATGTTCCCGAAAATGCTCGTCTTCAATACTTGTAATTGCATTGATCAGATGGGGACTGATTTGAAAATGTGGGAGATATTCCCTGTCTTCATCATAGATCTTAAACAACACTACGCCATTTCTGTCAGTAATTTTCGTTGTTTGTGGTCGTTGTGAAAAATCTTCTGAGCTAATTTTTGGAACTTGGGTATAAATTTCATCATAGAACCAAAATCATCAAAAAACCATACCTCCAGCAATAAATAAGGCAAGAAGATATCAGAATAGTATAGATACACCCTTAATGGCTTTTTTGAAAACATATATCATCTGAAATATTACAATATAATAATCTTTATACACTACTAAGTATAGTATTTTTAAAAAATAATGCAAATTTTCACTTTATAAAAAAAAACTTGCCCAAAATTTGCAAAAAAAGCTATTTTCGGTTATAATTAAGAGAAGAAATATTATTTTATTCGTGTAAAATAGGGAGATGGCTATTAGAAATGATCTCAATAGATTAAATCAAGTACATGAGAAAGTCAGAAAAAGAGATCAACTTACACAAATCGTGTGAGAAACTTTATATTGATTGTTAGATAGTGAGCATAGTGCTATCAATATTTGACCATGATCGGAAGGTCTATTTGATAATATTTCAAAAAGTTCTAAAATTGATAATGATATTACCGATATTAAAACTGATATTTCTGGCAATAGATACACCTATGGTTGAGGAGGATGAAATGCATGAAAAATTATTACATATTCTGTTGGAGACGCAAGACAGACTGAAATTACTTTACAACAAGTTCAAAGACAAAAAGTTACTGCCCAAAATAAAATTGAAAGACTTGAAAGACAAAATGCAGAAAGAAGTACTACTAGTACACAAAGAACAAGCAACAATAATGAAATCACAGAGTATAGTACAGATATTTCAGAATATGATAGAGTTATCCCTCTCTTAGAATTATTACATAATTTTCAACAAATAGAGTTATATTACAAAACTCAGCTTGGACAAAGAGAAACAGAATTCAATGACTTAAGAAATCTTAGTCAATCATTTAATGTCACAACAAATAGTCTAACCACTGTAAGCACAAATTTATGAGGGAATGTGTGAGCTATTGATATTGAAGCGGCATTCCGTGGAACAGGAACTGATACTATCAACTATTCATTAGCTGGACCAAATGGTGAAGAAATTAGTGATGCTTGAAATATTCAAACTCAAATAAATGGACAAACTATTACAATAAAAGGGTTATCAATTAATAATACAGCGAATACCCTTGAATGAAATAATATCCAAATTGAACCGTTGGATAATCTAACTTGGCCACTGAGTATAACACTCAATGTAAAGGGAAGAATTACTGATCCAAATACCTGAGTACATCTTGATCACTATAAAGCAATTAGATTTAGTATTGATAAAAGTTGATTAGATGCTACTGCAAGAGAAAACCAAGTAAATATATATAATACCACAGGAGCAGGGAATAAAATTACTGACAGACTTGCAACTAATCATACAGCAGAACAATACAAGAGAGAAAGAGACGCGCTCATCAGAGCAGTAAAAAAAGATGATGGTCCTAAATATGATAAATATCTTGATACTCCCGAGAAACAAGAAGCATTTTATCAGAGAATTAGGAAACTTCACTTCCCTGGAACAGGAAGAAACTTCTTTGAACAAGTGCAAAATGATCTTAATCTCAATACTATTGGTAATTTTGCATCATGGTTTGCTAATGATAAGAGAAAACGAAACAAAGATATCAATATTACAAAATCAGATATAGCGTATAAAACCTATCTGCACAATAATATGGAAGAAAAAATTTGAGAATATTTTGATGATAGTCTCGATAGTATATTGTGAAATAATGCCTATAATGGCCATGATATCAATATGTTACTCAAAGCAGAAATTACAGCTTTTGCTAACGAACAAGACAAATCAAGAGAAGAAAACAATACCCATATCCAAGTAGAATCTGATCTTGCTGGAATTGATAGCATGGAAACTTTGTGAAAAGATGAAGAATATATAAGATTTTTCAAGGGGGCACAATACAAAGCAGAGAAACAAGAGCTTCAACTCAATATGAACCGTGGACCAGAAGATATCAACAATCCAGAACCGTTCAAATATGATATGGATCTTGCTGTCAAAGGTCGTAATAATATCCAAGTCCAAGTTGCTATTGAGGGACAAAAACCAATCCTCTTTAAGTCGTGAGAACCTCATACCATTATTAACCACATCATGAAAACAAGAGCAATACCTCATGGAAGTGCAAGGGTACACATGGCTTATAATGTCATGAAAGGTTTTGTCCAAATGGCAAAAGAAAAATATATTGATTTATCATATTTTGATTCTGGATCAACCCTCTATCACACTATTGATATTGATGAAAAAACAGGAAATTTGGTAAAAAAGACAATCAACAGAGCAAATATTAATTATACCCAAAATACTGAGACACTTTTTGATTATCAGACATTTATCAATAGTCCAAGTTTTGATAATGCGACTTCCAATGGAGCATTGAGACAAGGTATTGAAACCACGCTTTCTCATTTTACAAGAGCGATGAATGGCGTACATAGACAATATCACGATGCAAATAGAAGAAGATGGCGATGATTAAGAAAATCAAAAAATCATTTCCACTTTCCAAGACTTAGATCTATCTGAGGGATGCAATTTACAACTAATGTGGAAACATCGTTTTGAAATATTGAAATTTCATGTAAAAGAAATAGATTTACACTATCATGATGACCATTTGAAAAGGCAATCTCTGGGAAAGATTTGTGAAAACTGATGAACAAAAAAATCAATGGAGAAAGAGTTTTTGATGGTGTAGAAGGAAATGCACTAGAAAGTATTTATAGCTCAATGCTTGAAAAACTCAGAGAACATAAACGTGTAAAAAAATTTAATTTTTGAGTGCGTGACCCAAGAACTGGGAAGCTCTATATCTTAGATAAAAATTGAGATTTTGGTATGATGAAAAATGAAGAAATTGTTGCACATTGAAATCCAATCAGAAACAGTAATAGTAGGACAAGAGTTGGTCCTATCGATGATGCAAGACTGAGCTGAGGAATGGACTTGATTGATGAAGAAGAGAAACATCAATTACTAAGAAATCCGGAGCTTATGTATATGCTTATCAATGCTATGAGAAAAAAAGCATAAGTTTTTCAATCTCAAAAATGGAAGAATGGTTAATTGGTGAAGAAGATAAAGGAGCAAAGCTCCTTTTTTTTATTTTCAATATTGTTGTATTAACAAATATGCTATACATACTAAGACATACATACTAAGACATACTTTCTAACAAAGTCAATCTCTAATTTCTCAGATACTCCCCTATTTTTGTAATATTTTGGTTTTCATATATACTTAGAGTAAGGAGCAATTTATTTACTTTGAGGAGAGAAAAAATGAGTAATTTTAATACGAGAAATTTCTTAAAAGCTGATGCCCAGCAGGTAGATCAGATTAAGCAAAATCTGGATGCCAGCATTAATGCTAAAGATAAGCTAAAAGAACAGACAACCCGTGATCTGTTAGATGTATTTTTGACAACTGAAAACGCTGTCCATATCGATAATGCTGCTGAAAATATCAAAAGCAATAGAGAAAAGCAAGAACATACTGATAGCAAAGTACAGGTCATTTCAGATATTGACTCTGACATCACGTTCAAAGGGAAAAAATTACTCAAAAAAGATCATCCTGAAATTTATGCTCAATATAATACTATCCTCAAAGATAGCACACTTTCTGAAGCAGAAAAAACTGAAAAATTAGCTTTTCTTGATCGTTTGATAGCAAGTAGATCTAGTTTGCTAACAGCAAATAATTCACTCATGTATACCTTCAAGAGAAGAATTTATTTCTCTACTGCAGCAAGCAGAAATACCATTTTCTCAGAGCTTGATAAAGTAGAACCATTCAAAGGAAAGATTGAAGTAAAAAATCAAGAATTAAGTGGAGAAATACACTTTATCATCAAATGGAAAGATGAGATTAGTAAAAGAGTACACAAACCGAAACCAAAAAAACCAACCCCTACTCCAAAACCAACAAAACCAGACTCACAAGATATTATTGATATTGATACGGACAGTACTTCTGCATGAGGAAATTCTACTGCTACTGCAAAAGTAGACAATTCTCATTCTGGGAATAGTAAGATTTGAAATATTACCCATACCGTTGAAGTGAATAACGATGCGCTTGCAGAGGCACTGGTGAAAATCAACGAGCAAAACCAAAAGACGATGGAAATGCTTATCAAGGCCTTAACTGAAAGCAAAAATACAACACATCACTGACCACACTATTGACCTGGAGTCGTTCCTTATTATGGACCAATTTCTCCTAGCTTTTATACTACATTCAAAGATAATGATATTTTCAAACAATTTATGGCGATGATGCAGCAGCAACAGCAACAAAGTCAGATAAACATTAACTGATGAGGAAATAATTGAACGAATGAAGCGAACATTATGCTCATGATGAAAGAGATGTTTGAAAATATGAAATTAGAATTAAAAAATGAGATTAATGAGAAATATCAAGATATTGATGTAAGGCTCAAAAAATCCTACAAAAAGATTAAAAAACTTATCAATGATATTGATGTGAATACTTTTGATCCTGAAGAAATTAGAAAAATTATTCAAGAAGAGTTGAATCTCTTCAAAACTGGTGTAATGAAAGAGATAAAAGAAGAAATTAAGAAGATCAAACTTAGTTCAGAAGAAGACTTGAAAAAATTAGAAGAGAAAATTGATACCGGGTTTTCTGATATGAAGAATGAATTTACAACTCTCAAAGATCATGTAAATGAGAGATTTGACGCTTTAGATAAGCAATTAAAAAATATTGAAGGGAAGATAGAAAACATCAATAAAGAATTAGAACTCATCAATGGAAAACTTAAACTTATGGGAGAAGACATTGATATACTCAAGAAACAACAAAAGGCACTTTTGGAAGAACTGAAAAAACTACATGAAGAGCATGATAAGATCATGGATGAGCTCGCGAATATCAAAAAAATGATTGAAGATTGTTGTAAAAAAGGAAAACTTGATGATGACGATGATGATAATCTAAACTTTCATGAAATAAAACAGGAAGCCGTAATCTCTAATGTAACTGAAATCTCTCGTGAAGAAGCAGAAAAAATCGCAGAAAATGAGTTGAGAGAAAAATATGGAAATATGAGCTGGTTAAATCCTAAAAGATACCGATATTTTTATGCGAGAGAATATCTTACCAAAAATAGAGCACAGAAGATTATGAACGCTGATGGAAGAAAAGGGTTAAATCGAGATGAAAAGTTCACTGCTGCAGCTGATAGACATGGATTAGAATATGCCAATGATCTAGATAATATAGAGAGCATTTTGGAAATTACTCAAGATACCTACCCTCAAACGCATTATAAGATCAATGAACTAGCAGAAAACTTTATGGGAGCACCAGACTACAAAGCAACAATGAGCAAAGATGAATTTCATCAAAAATTCCAAGAGATTATTGAAAAAAAAGACCCTTATGATCATGATGTAAAGCCTTCACTAAAAAAAGTAATGGAGAAAAATAACATGCAAAAACTTTCAAGTAATATTTTTAATCAAGTTGATAGTTTCAGAGCAAATAAAGAATTAGTGCACAAAATGGTAGATTATTTAGACACCGTTAGACCTGATGATGTAGCTTTTCAAAACTATTGTAGACCACTAATCCAAAACTATATCAAAGATTATGCGAGCATGCCTGCATTTATGAAAAGATTTGAAGATGAAACAGGAATTAAACTCAGTCTAGATAGTACAATGTACAAAAATATGATGGCACATCAATGTGCATTATCAATTATCCAAGCTGATACGCTGAATCTCAATGTAAAGCTGATCAATAGAGGAAGAGCTGCGTATAAAGTAGATCAAGAGCATTGAAAACTCACAAAAATTGGGAAATGGATGGATAGACCATTTGCAAAATGGATTGATACATCTGAATGAGGACTTGGAAGATTTGGGAAAAACACTGCATCTATCCTCACGAAGATTGCTGCACAAGCTGGTCCTGTTGCAGGACTTGGAATGTTGTGAGGAAGTTTAGTTGGAGGACCTTTGGGATGAGCATTAGGAGTTTGAATAGGAGTAAGTTTGAAAACCCTCTTTGCTAAATTTGCACATACCACCAAAGAACATGAAGGACATTTGAGAGACCAAGCCAGAAATTTTACAGCTACTCAGGAATATCGCAAAAGAATGTTTGAAGCTGTGAATAATTGAGAATATAAGCGATATCATAGAATCGTACCCAATAGAAAAGGAATAGAATATAGAAATTTCCTCAGATATTTGAGAACAAGTCATGATGAATTAAGCAATACCCAAACCGAAACTACAGCTATTATGCAATTTGCACAAAAAGCTGATCAACTGACAGCACCTGAAAAACAAAAGCTTTTACAACATGTAGGGGAAGCACTTGCAAGACTTGATCTCTATCAGCAAACGGGACAAAATTTCTTTGGATCAGACCAAGAAGTACTCTCTGAAAAAGAGATGAGGGACTTGAAAAAAGCTGTTATGCTTGGCGTAGCAAGACTTGATACAACATTAAACAGTATTAAGCACGAAACACATTATCAGAAAACTAAACCTATTTTAGAAGGGCAATACAACCAGGCACGAGCTTCATTTAAGAAAATGAAAAGAAATCTTGCATGGAAAGGAGCGGTAAAAACTTGAGTTATTGCTGGTTGAATGTCGTATACTATTTCTGCATTAGCAAATACTTTTTCAAAAGGAGAAGTCATTAGCTGAACAAAAAACGTTGAACACAGTTTGAACACAAAATGAAATTGGGAACCAGCACAAGATATAGAAAGTAAATTTATCAAATGAAATGTAGATCTGCCACTAAAAACAGCAATCAGTGATCCAGACTATGCTTCTGGAAATTTTGAAGTAGTTGCAGGAGTTGATGAACTTGCGTATCATAATGTTGCAGGAGCAAAAGCCGATCTTGCAGCAAAAGTTCCAGCAGTAAAACATTATATAAAAACACATTTTTCTGGAACAAATCAGAAGATGCTACTTGATGCTCTAGATCCTAAGGTACTGTCAAAAATACAATCTGATGCTCTATCTCATTGAGTAGATGAAGGAAATAGCTTCTTATTGTCTAGTAGGTATGTCGAAGGAATTGAAGAAATTGCTCATGCACATGTAGATGCAGGAAAAACTGGAAGTCCTATCGTTAATATTTCTAGCAAAATTATACATCAACCTTCTGTAACTCATACTACAGGAAATCTAGATTTTAGAACAATGGGGGTGAATATGAACTATACCACTACCGAGACATGGAATGAATTTATAAAGACACACTATGATATTATGCCTACAGACTGGATAGATAATACCTTCAAAATGGGGAATGAACAAGAAAAGAATGCTCCAACATCTTAACATCATAATACCATCAATAAAATACTATTTACCCTTATTTCAACAAGATGAACAAAATACAAGATTGAATTCAAAAAATTATAGACTTAGGGAAACACTGACCTGCATGGAAAAATGAAGCAAAAGTACAATCTGATATTGCAAATATTTTGGGACATTATTCTTTGAAAGAACAACAACAAATTGATGCATGATTAAATACCCTTTGGCAAAGTTATACTCCAGAACAAAAACAAAATCTTTTAGGAATACCTTATGAAGTATATAAACAGGTACAAAATAATATCAATAAGGCACCAGAACCAGAAATATCAAATCCAAACACTCCTGAAACAGAAGATACTCCTGTTGATACTTCATGAACACCAACAATTACAGATCCTGTTGATCCTGAAGAACACCCGAATGACGTATATTGAAATGAGGATACTCCTGATTTTACTGATCCAACCCTTGCAGGAGAATCTGAAGTGAGAACAAGAGGCCAAAAAATTACTTCTGATGCCCACGATTACGGAACAGAATATCCATGAAAAACTGAAAATCTTGATATTGATCATGTTGCTAATTATGTCCTAGATTATAGCTTTTTGTATGATAAAGATAAGGATAGACTTTCTCAACTTAAAACAAGAAAAGAACAAATACATCATTTAAAAGATATCATACAAAATCAAAGAAATGAAGTAGAAGAAAAAAAACTAGCATACTCTTTTGATTATATTGTAAATGAATGTTATGAAGTTATCCCTGAATATTTAGAAAAAGAATTTGGACCAGAATTAGCGAAAAAATTTAATGAACTCACAAATAAGAAAAAAATTCACCTTTTGGGTGCTTATGATTTTCAAAAAGTTACTGGAAAGAAAAAATCTAATGCATGTGGGATTTTTAGAACAAGAGATGGAGATATTTATGTTAACCTAGAATACCTCAAGAAACAGGAGAATAAACCACCAATTGCAGTCACTCCTACTAGTGAGTTTCCTCGTATTTATTGGGAAATTAAATCTACTTTAGTCCATGAATTATTACATAGTCAGAGTGTATTAAATTATAGATGAAAGAATGCTGACTGAAGAAGAATTGGTCTTGCAAATATTAACTACAAAAATAACCTGTATAGAGGGAATGGATATAATGAAGCAACTACTGAACATCTTACTCAAGATATTATGAAATATTGGTATACTATAAGAGAGTGACTTAATCCAAAGCAATATAAAGCACCTTGGATAAGTTATGAAGATGAACAAAATATTGTTTGAACTGCTATCCAAGAAATCAATAAAAATGATGATTCTTATAGTATCAGCTGGAACGATTTCCAAAAAGCAATGATTTTGAGAAAATATGAAAATGATAATCAAGATATTAAACAAGCTACTCCGCTTGTGGAACTTATCAGAAAAATGAACTGAGGAAATATTTTACAAAATCAAAAGAGACCATATTTCTTCCAATTAGTTATGGAGCTAATAGATATTTTACAAAATTTACCAATATGAGAGTATAATTCTCATAAAAGAAATATCTATGAGCAAGCTTATGATAGAATATTATGCTTTATTAAGACAAAAGACCTTACTCTTATCAGACCATTTAGATGAGGAATTAGAAACACTACACTATTAAACAAAGAAAAAACAGATTTTAATAATCTTATTTTAGAAAAATATAGTTCACATGAGAATCCTAAGCAACAAAGACAATTCCATCCTGATGGATCAGAATATGTAGATTTTGAGGAAGTAAAACAATAATACAATATACCAAAAATTAATTTTTATTTATTACAACAACCCCGATGCAAAATCCAGAAACATTTATCAAAAATTTATTAAGGAAAAAATTTCCAGATATGGATAACTCCGCTATCAATTTAATGATTGAAGATACGATTCCTGTTTTTCAGGATTGGCTCTTTGCGAAGATTAATGCTGAGCTAACAATAGAACACAATGCTGAATTAGCAGATTTGATGCAAGATGAAAACTTTGATATGCAAGCAGTCTATCAATTTTTGAATATGCATATTGATAACTACCCTACTTGGTTGGAACAGCGTTATCAGGAATTTGCAAAAAGATATACTGAGGAAGTACACTACAGCAAACTTAATAACTAAAAAAATAGTTAATAGAATAGCAAATATTAATATAAAAAAATCCCCACCACTGTGAAGAAATTTAGTTTGGGGATTTTTCTATACTTCCTTATATTTCTAAATATCCATTATTCTCTTCTAAGGAGTAGGCAATCCAGGGAAAGACCAATTTGGTAATTTTGGTCTTCATCATGGTGTTAATCCTGATCATCACTTCCCTTTCAAATACTCTTGAAGTGCTTTGATATCAGCTTCTTTTAAATTTGCTTGCTCTAATAATCATAAGTATATTTTTTCTAATTCTACTGCTTCTAATCATATTTCTACTAAATGTTCCACTATTTCATTATATTGTTCCAAATATTCCTCTGCTTGTTCTTTTTGTAAGCTCGTATTCAACATATTATCAAGGATAATTCCTCTTTTGTAATACATAGCATAATTTTTTTGTAATACTGGATATTTCTGTTCTGCTTGTATTCTTTCAAATTGATTTTCACTCAATTCAGTTTGAGCCTTCCCTAAATCTTTTCTATAATCTTCTGAAGTTTTTTGTCCACAAGAATTCAACGCTAACACAAGAGCCAATATTGTTGCTCAAGTTACTACTGGCTGTTTCACTGATTCATAATACTTTTCAAGTTTTGCAATAGCTTTATCTGATAAATGCTTTGCAGTATCTCAAACTTTTAACAGCTTATCTTTAATTTTCATCGTACTACTCCTTTAAAATATAAATAAGTGGATATCGCATCTTTTATTTTCCATAATTTAGTCATTTTATGTGTTTTGTCAATATTTTTTTCTTACATAATCATTCCACCAAGTATTCATATACCCTGTAAATTTCTTCATTCATTCTGTTGTCCCTAATGCACTTGCGGTAAGTTTGGTACTATGATAAAATGGTCGATAATTCCCTAAGATAGTAAGCTCATTATACCATGGATCAGTAATACTCCTAAATTCTAGACTATTTGATTTTCCTAAACTAAATGGAGAATTTCGATCATCTCATGATCCATCTGGATTTATTCATGGCGTTTTGGTTATTGCTATGTCTTTTACTCTATTTATCAAATTTGCCGTCAAAAATAACTCATCAAAATTCTTCAATACAACATTCAATCCCTCAATTTTTTTCGCTTTATAATCTAATATTGTTTCTTGTCCATAGGTGGTAAGTTTTATTTTATCAAGACCATTTATTTTATCAATCTTCATAGCTTTTTGTTTACTAGAAGTTGGATTTGGGAGTTTTTCATAGACATTATTTATTGCATCAAACATTGCAACCGAATCACCATTATTGTCCAGCGATAATGTATCAAAAAATACTTGTTTATCTTTAATATATTGTGGTTGATTAGTATAGATATCTTTCTCTCTATTTCGCCAAGTATTCATGTATGCTGTTAATTCTTCCATTCACTTACTTCCTCATAATCATTTTGCAATATCTCCTGAATTATTTCGCCATTTATAATTCTTTAGTAATGTAAGAGTATTATATCGTGGACTATCCTCATCATCGAAATTTAAACTATTTCCCCAAGTTTTTTTAAACGGATCATTCCAATTATGATCTGGATTTTTTGTTTTTACGACATCTTTTAATTTATTGATAAGGTTAGCTGTCTTGAATAACTCTTCAATATTTTCAAACTGAATATCTAATCATGGAATTTTTTTGTTTTTGTAATCAAAATTCAATATCTGTCCATAACTAGAAAGTCATGCAATATTTCCACTAGCATCAATATGCAGTTTTAAAGCTGATTTTTGATCATCATCAACGACATCATGCAACATATTCATTGCCTTAACAATCTCCACTTTTTCGCTTAGTTTCATATCTTTTATAGTATTAAGATAATCTTTAATCGTTACTTTATCATCTAAATCTTCCCAACTTTCTAATTTCTCAAATGGATCTTTTGCATTAATATCAAATAGGCACTTCCCTTTTTCTTCATCTATCATAATAATCTCATCATTTTCTATCGTTAATTTTCGTTCTCCTGACTGGAATTTATCAAAATATTTATCTTCATCAATTATTGTCTCGATAATATCATCTTTTTTATCATCCAAAAGTCTATTAAGCTTTCATTTTTCAGTACTTATAAATAGATTATCAATCACTGTCGTTCTCATTACATCCTCTCATTTTTTGAGATCTTCTCATATTTTCTGAGCAAAATATTCTGCTGTTGTTCCTGTTGGATTATCTTCTAATTCTTTTTTTGTTATATCATCCATTGTATGAGCAACGATATCTATTCCTTTCTTCTCTTTTAGTTTTTGTGCATCTTTGATTCTTGCAGAAATTTTTTTCCATATTGTTGGATTGTCTTTTTTCCAAGTATCATCTAGTACTTTTTGTAACTTGTTATAATCCACTGATTTTATTTTTCCATTAGCATCAAAAGTCGATGCAGATTGCAATTGTGCATACGTCAGTCCCATCGTGGTACTCATCCCCAGCATTGGATACACGATCTGTTGTTTTTTCTCTTCTGGACATTGATCAGATAAAGCTGCTGTCAAAAGGTTTTCCTGTTTACTAAAATCAACGGGTTTCCCATCTTCTCATGGGAAAGAAAAATACTCTTTAACATCAAATCCAGCGCTTTCTCCTAACTTATCTATATCCCAAAACAGTGCTGCTAGGGAAAATCACCATCATGTCACCTTTGCTAGATTACCTCAAAATTTTCACAAAGAAAATCATTTATCATCAGTACTTTTGAAAACTAAGTCATATGCTGATTTAATAGCCTTCCATGTCAAGAATACTGTTGCACCTAATGGAACAGCTTTTGTAAGTATTCATAATCATGCTGCCATAGGCTCAGGAGCACCAGATTTTTTTAATGATTCATAAAATCAGTTCCCCCATTGATTGAATTTATCTTTCATTAATCAACCTAATGTGGTTTTTCCAGTAGAAGATGTTTCTTTAGTATTTCAAGATTTGTTATATTTATTATTTCCTCCTGGAATTTGATAAACATATCCTCATTGGTTTGCATAGATATTACTATTATTATAAATACTTCTTAATTCTCCATGTAATTCTGGGATTTGCTCCGATTGAAAATATATATCATCAAGATATTGTTTATAATCAGGATTAGTATATACTGACAACACAAAATTAGCATCTCTTTTCCCACTAATAATTTCTTTCATATCAGATTGAAATTTTTCTGATGCCGAATTAAATGCATTCAAAAACGATAATTCTACCATCAAACGATTGTTTTTCACGTTTTCTTTGAACTGCTTACTTTGATATTTTTCATTTGAGGATAACTGTTTCTCCTTCGCTGTGATATCTTTTAATTCTTCAATTAAATTTCATAAATTTACAATCGTATCTTGTTTAGCTTTCAAATATGAGAGTTCTTTATGTCTTTTTGCGCTTCTCATTTCTTTTTTAATTTCCTTAATTTTACTTCTATAATTATCTACTGTTTTTTCCAATATTTTACTTTTTTTATTATTTGCTATATCATCAAGAAAAGCTAAATCTTCTTCTAAAGATTTCAATGAATTTTTAATATCTTTCACCGTTTCTTTTACTTCTTGTCTCAAGTCTCTTTTATCTTGTTTCTCTACTCCTCCCATCACTTTACAGCAATAATATAAAATTTTCTCTGCTTAATTATAACCAAAAATTGAAAATATGCCAAAATTTAGAATATATTTCTTTTATATTTAATTGCTATTTTCTTATATTATGATATAGTATAAAAAATTGAAGAGAAATTTCTAAAACTAAAGCTATTCAAAAAGAAAAATATTGATTTTATGAAAAGTTTCTCTATGCTTCTTAACGAAAGTATTATTTAACTATTTAAACATATTTACTATCATGCATCATAAACTAAAAAAAATTAACAATATAGACTGTCTATTTGTCCCTATGGAAAGCAGTAATTCTACGACCATACAAATTTTGGTAAAGGCGGGAAGTGTCTACGAAAATAAGAAAAACAACGGGATCAGTCATTTTCTAGAACATATGTTTTTCAAAGGGAGTAAGCTCTACCCTACTGCAAAGATCCAGTCGCAAAGTATTGAAAACTTCGGTGGAGAAGTGAACGCCTTTACCAGTAATGAATATGCTGGCTATTATATCAAATCTGCTCCTGAGTTCACCCTCAAAGGACTAGATATTTTGGCGGACATGATTATCAATCCTTTGTTTCCTGAGGAAGAGATGGAGAAAGAAAAAGGCGTGGTGATACAAGAAATCAGAATGTATGAGGATAATCCTGCCAGATTGGTCATGGATTTGTCAGATTTTGCGTTCATCGGTGATAATAATTATGGAAGGCCAATCTTGTGAAGAGAAGAAAATATGCAGACGATCACGCAAGCGGATTTGTTCGCACACAAAGAAAGCTTGTATACCAAAGATAATATGGTTATCGTCATCTCTGGGAAACTTGATAATCAATCGGAACTAGAAGAGCAAATCTGAACATTATTCGCAAATCTACCTGAGAAAAAAATATGAAGCAAAACTCCGCTGGCATGGACAGTTCCAAAACAACAAGAAGACTGCTACAAAAAAGGGACCGAGCAAAATCATCTCGTGATCTCTGCAATGGGATATGATGGGAACGATAACAACAGATTTCCTGCAAAGACACTGATGTATATCTTGGGGGGAAACATGTCATCAAGATTGTTTCAAGAAATCAGAGAAAAAGAGGGACTTTGCTACTATATTCATGCAGGACACGGGCAAAGTCTGGACTATGGAAAATTCACAGTTAGAGCAGGAATCCAAAAAGATAAATTTGATTTTGGGAAAGAAAAGATTTATGCAGAACTTGCAAAAGCCAGCAAAGGCGATATAACAGCAACAGAACTAGAAAATATTAAATGATATATCAAAGGAAGCCTCCAAATGGGGATGGAAACTTCTGATGAAGTGGGATATTTCTTGGGATTACAACATCTGATCTATGGGAAAATAGAAAGCATCGCAGATATGCTTGCATCCTATGAATCCGTGAGTTTAGATCAGGTAAATGCCGTTGCAGAAAAACTTGATGCAAAAAATTTATTTGGGTATTGGATTGAGTAAGAAAAAATTATATCTTTTTAAAAGACTTCAATAATAGTCCAGAAGCATTCACTGTTCAGGCGATTCTTCATTCTTCATCTTTTGCAAATTCATAATATCATTTTCCACTTGCTGAAGGAAGAATATCAATAGTAATAGTATCATATCTTTGGACAGACATATCTCTATATTGTTTCTGTAAATAATCGTTAATACATTCATCAGTTACACCACAAGAAGTAAGGGCTTGATCACTAACAAAAATATCAATATCTTCAATGGAAGATTGTTGTTGTTTTTTCAAAATACTTTCTATAATTCCTGTTAATACATCAACATCTCTTTTCCCATAAATTCTTTCAATGACAAATGTCTTATTTTTTTTCAAGACTTCTCCTTCTTCTGTTTCTTCTCAAAGAGTATAAGAGAATATATTCACAATTCCATCTGCAACACTACCTTTTTTATTTTCTGAATACACCGTAGCCAGGAATCTATTACTATCTCAAAATGTTAAATTAGTATCATTATTACAACACTTATCCAAACATCATAAACATCATCTAATATTTGGGATAATAATATTAAAATCTGAAGTCAATTTTGTTATTAATTTCCCACCATCTTGATCATCTAAAACGGTACGCATATTACGAACGATACCTTTAAGAGATTCATTTTCTCATGATACTATTTTTTGAGATAAAGTATTATAGGAAGGAATAATATCATCACGAGAATATTGATCAAGTGAGTTAATAAAATTCACAAATGAAAGAATAGGACTCACTGTATTAACTAACATTTGCAAAGAAAGAATCCTATCTTTATCAGTGATATTTCAAAACAGAGATTCCAAATTACCCATTACACGGTAATGTTCACGAGAAAAATTATCTTCCTTACCTTGATACATCATTGCTAATACTCATCCAACAAGTTTTTTTTCTTCTTGTAATACTTTTAACATAGCATTTTCATCTTGAGAAAAATTATCTGGATCAAGTAAATCTTTTGTATATTCTTTCAAGGTAGCAAATTGATTCTCTTCCGCTAGAGTATTTCATCACAATGTAACAATAGTATCTTCTTGAAACAAAGCTTTCTGTCTATCACTGTACTCTGAGAACATATCGTACTCTCATCTCTTAGAAAAATACTCTTGTAATGTCTGTAACATATCCGATTCAAAAATTTCTTCATACGGTATATCTCTCCCTGCTCTAAAGTCGTTCCACTTATCATTTAATTGTAACCCTAAATATAATCATAACAGTGCCATTTTTTTATCATCTTTATGAACAATATTTGCAAGGTACACTAAATAATTTTGTATCATATCCATTTTTTCAAACATAACTTCAAGTGAAATATCTTTAATCTTAAAACGAGTTTTAATAGACTCCCCCATAGCTTTGAGAACCATTCACCTCAAATCATTCTGACTATTATTTTCTGCTTGATTTTGAATATTTTCTTGAATCATAATAATAAAATCCTCAACAGCAGAAAAATCCGAAGAAGAAGCTGAAAAACTCCAAGGATCTTTTACACTATCTAACATATATATCCGAGATACAATTAATGGCAAAATTTCGTTTGCAAACTTCTTAGTATTCTTTCTTGATAAAGACAACATAATAGTAATACATCTTTCAGCAATACCACTATTAATATCCATAATAGAAGCAATGTTTCCATAAAGGTTTGTTTTATCAGTAAGTGACCAATGTTTCATAACTATTTCAAGGGTACAAAGATTATCCTTAATATTACTGAACTGTTCAATATCTTCTATCTTATGGATCTTTTTAACTTTTTGTTTTTTCGTATTCCTTAATGTTGCAATGATACTGAGTAGTGATTTTAAATATGATAAATTTCCTACCTGATAAAAATCTAATGCTTTCAAAAGAGGAATCTCCTTAAAAACAAGATTCTTATTTTCAATTATTTTTCTATATATAGTATATATTTTATCATATACCATATTTTGTGCATCTAAATCTTCAAAAACTTTTTTAGCATATTCATCTGAAAAAAAGATATCTTCTGAAAAACTTGCACTATAATTTATCAGTGCTTGAATCCAATTATTTTCATCCAAAAATATTTCTTCTGAGAATTCCTCTAATGCACTTGGAGAGCTTGACCAAGATAATATTTTTAGTCCATCTTTCAATATTTGATATCTCATATCACTTTCAGATATTGTACTATTCTGTACCTTTTTTATATCCTCAACTTCATCAAATCATAACTCCTCAATATCAATATCCTTTAAAATATCTAAGTAACGATTATTAGCATCAAAACTATTAGCAATTCAATCTTTACCTTTGAGCAATAATTCAAAAAAATCTACTAATTTATCTATATTAGTAATTCAAAAAAATTCCTGATACCTATTTGCTTTTTCAACTCAAAGTGTTCTATACCACTGATAACTAATATTTCCTATAACTCCATAAGGAAATAACTTTTCTAAATCCTCAAAAGTTTTTACTCAATACTGTTCCAAAAAATAAGCAAAAGATTCCGCATTTCAAAAAGAATCTAAAATAAATTCTACCAAATAATTATGTTCATCATATTCTGGAACAGAGCCATCCATATGAGCTTCAAGAATTGCTCCATTATGTTTCATTTGAGGTAAATATTTCACAAGACGATCGGCAATTTCATTAAGCTGTTCAGGAGTGGTAATATTAAAGTGATAAAGAAAGATACTAAAAAATTCTCAAGGCAATCTCACCATCATACTCATAGATTTTTCAGAGAACCTTCATAATAATGATTCTTTATCTAATAATGGTATACCCATATATACTGCTATCGTATTCATATTTCGAGATGCTCTATCCTCAAAAACTTCACCCTTAGAGTCTTTATACCCCTCTGGCAATAAAAGAATTCAAAAAGCACTTGTATAAAACTTTGCTCATTTAATCACAAGCTGTGACTTTTCATATAATGACATTCTTCCCAAATTTTCAATTGAGAATTCTTCTTCAATATTTCTATCTTGAAATCAATCAACCTTTTTTTTAATTTCTTTAACAATAATATCCCACATCAAAACACCATCAATATTCATATTTCCACCTTCTAATATATCTCTAACTGATTGAATACCTCCTTTTACATCAATAAATTCAAAAATATGCTTATACATTTCCATATGCTCTTTAGTCTTTTCTTCTTTGTGTTCTTCCTTCCACAATATCTTATCTACTCTATCAAGGATTTTTTGATCATCATCTAATAAAATATCATAAATTTCATTCTTTGCTAAAGTAAATAATTCTCTATTAGACAAAATATCATATAAATTTTTTGACTTATATTCAGAATTTACATCTTTAAGTAATGTAAGCATCTTATTTGCTAAAACATTTGCTTCACCCCCCTCTGTAACAATCGATTTAATAAAAGCATCTTTTGTTAACATTACAAGAAAAAATTAAGTATAAAAACATTAACACTAATTTAACCTTTATAATCAATATATATATATATAATGTCAAGTCTTTTTTATTTTATTTGTATATTTTTTCATATATTCCGTCTTGATTTTGAGGATAAAATTCCTATACTGTATCTGTTTTGAGGATATAGTATTTTTTTATCTCTCTTTTTTAATTACTAATATAACACAGATGACGACCTGTATTTTTTGTGAAGAATGAACGGTTGTAAAAAATGGACAACTCAGTTCCTGAGGACAGAGATATAAATGCAAATCCTGTGATAAGCAGTTTCATAGTTGAGGAACCAGAAAGAGCTATGATCCTAATTTCAAAGAGACGGTCGTTCAAGATTATCTCCATGAAAAAACTTCTGCGAGGAAAGTTGCAAGCAAATATCATATCTCCACCTCTACCCTCCTGCAATGGAGCAAGCAACACAAAACATGTTGTGAACAATGTAGGGAATAAAAACAACTATCACATTCTTCCCTTTTCAAGGGAGATACCTGACAAAGTCAGGTTGGGGGGGAGGTGTCCCCTTTTTAACCAATTACATACTACCCATGCCAACAATCATATCTGCAAAAAACTTAAGCTTTAGCTACGATAAAGACAAGACGGTTCTTGATGCTATTTCTTTTGATATTCAACAAGGAGATTTCATTGGAATTATCGGAGCAAACGGATGAGGAAAATCTACCTTATTAAAATTAATATTGGGATTTTTGAAGCCACAGGAGGGAGAAATAAATATTGCTTCTCAATGGAAAAAAAATCCCCCTCAATCATCCTTTAACAAAAGGTGAAACGAAAAAAAAGATGACGATGTCACTCAGAGCGAAAGCGAAGAGTCTAATAAATCTTGTATGGATTCTTCGGCGTTGCCTCAGAATGACGAAATGTGAAAAGAACCGAATAATTCCCCCTCTTCTTGCCCCGCAAAGCGGGGTGAACGAAAGAGGGGGTCCGGGGGTGATTCTTCCTCATGAAATAGCGAATATTTATCAATCTGATACATACCTCAATTTTCTTCACTTACCCAGAATTTTCCTATCAGTGTTAGAGAGCTTATACAGAGTGGAAACATCCAATGACATAACTTTCTAAAAACTCCTCCATGAGATGATCATACTATTGATGAGCTGTTAAAACAATTTCACCTCACCACAATCGCGGACAAGTTAATTTCCGAAGTATCTGGTGGTGAAAGACAGAGGGCGTTGATAGCGAGAGCCTTGGTCAAAAACCCTGATATTATTATCGCAGATGAACCAACTTCAAATATCGATATTCACAGAGAAAAAGAGGTCTTTTCTGTCTTTGAGCAATTACATAAGATGGGGAAAACCTTGATTGTTGTGAGCCATGATATTTTTCTTTTGAAAAAGTATGCGAGCATTGTCTTTGATGTAAATAAACACCTTCATACCCACAAACCAGAAGAAATCACAGAAAAATTGATTTATGAAAGCTATATCTGTCCTGATTGTCATCACCAGCATTAGAAAGAAATTCTTCCCTTTCCAAGGGAAGTACCCGAAGAAGTCGGGGGATGGGTTTTTATTCTCTATATACTAATAATGCCTCGAAAATGATTCAAGTATAATCAAAATAACAAGAAATTTGGAAGAGAGAATAGAAAATTTCCAACAAAATCAGAATCACTTGTTCGAAATATGATCTTAAAGAATAAAAAATTAGGGTATAGATTTTTGAGACAGAAATTAATCTGAAATTATATTGTAGATTTTTATTGTTCAGAACTAAAGCTTGTAATAGAATTAGATTGAGAAACTCATAGTTATAAATATGACAAAGATAGAGCAAGAGAAAAGTATTTAAAAGATTTAGGGCTAACGGTTATTAGATATTACGATGAGCAAGTATTAAAAAATTTAGAATGAGTACGTGAAGATTTAGAATATAGAATAGAAATCTTAGCTAACCAATAAACCCCTACCCGCAAAGCGGGTCCCTTCCCCTTCAAAAGGGGACAACCATATACAAACACTTTACTTGATTTATAATTCTTCACATGCGAGAAACACTTACTATCCCTCTTATTCTTTGAACCCTATGAGCAATTATTGCAGGGATTTTTGGAAGTTATATTTATTATCAAAAATTAAATGCTGCGGTGGGAGGAATTTCTCATGCCAGTTTGGGAGGCATCTGAATTGGATATTTTTTATTTTCAATACCTATATATTGAGCGTATATTTTTGCTCCATTTTTAGGACTACTCTTGGGATTTATTACGCTAAAATACAAGCAAAACAAAGATGCGATTATCTCACTCATCTGGGCAGGAGGAATGAGTTTGGGGATGGTATTATCACACCTTGCCGAAGAAGGCCATGAATTCGCTCACGAATGACTTGCAGGACATGAATGACATGGTGGACTAGAAGAATATCTATTCGGAAATATTTTTTCTACTACCAACACAGATATCTGGATTTTGCTAGGGATACTTTTGCTTTGTATTGTCTTTTTTGTGGTATTTAGGAAAATCTTGAACATTATTAGTTATGATATGGAATTTGCGCGTGTCCAAAAGCTTCCCTATACATTGGTATATTATAGTTTCATGGTGTTACTTGCTCTAGTCATTGTGGCGTTGACAAAGATTATTGGAATTGTTTTAATTCTGGCAATATTTGCCCTTCCTACACTGACAAGTATCAATATCAAAAAAAACCTAACGGGAATCATGCGAAGTAATATTTTCCTTGGACTCGTTGCAATTTGGGGAGGAATGATTAGTTCATACTATGTTCATATTCCAGCAAGTGCACTCGTTGTCGGTATTCTGATAGTGTTATATGGTGTAAGTTTGATAATTAAAAAGAGGTAAATTCTTCTAACGGCACTGCACACTGTGAAAATTCATCAGTATTTTCGTCACAACTTGGAACACTTTCTGAGTTTTTTATTGCAGTATTTTCGCTATTCCCTGTCTGCACCTCTACCAAGCTACTTGTCTGTGAAGTAAATGCTGTATATGAAACGATATTAAAAACAAAAAGTATCGCTATAAGCATAATGATAACTACTCCAATTCCTACAATAATTTTTACGATTTTATTCATTTGTCTTCAATACATAACATAAAATAAAAAATAAAAAACAAAAACCATAATACACTTATCTTAAAAATTCCAAGAGATTACATTTCTTATCTGTAAAATTAATTCTGCTTCTCCTCAAACAATTCTGTATTATATTTCAAACTTCCATATAAAAATAATGGCAAAATAATCGGAGTAAGAATTGAAGATGACAGCAATCCTCCAATAATCGCATAGGCTAATCCTGACCATACC